>Ga0316208_1000736_pt1 | contig 36528 bp, 66 predicted proteins | sample 3monopyrite_MG_FD_204944 | JGI IMG/M metagenome (GOLD analysis project Ga0316208, IMG submission 204944) | Microbial mat bacterial communities from mineral coupon in-situ incubated in ocean water Damariscotta River, Maine, United States -... | ecosystem: Environmental > Aquatic > Marine >...
ATTTTGACATTACTGGTAGCGCAACAATTGGTGCTATTAACACTGTCGGCGTTGACACTATTGTGAAACTTCATTTTGATGGAGCTTTAACGTTAACCTATGATTCTATCTCTTTCATTCTCCCGGGTGCCGCTGATATTACAACGGCCGCAGGGGATGAGATGGAGATGGTTGAGTTTGAGGCGGCCAAGTGGCGTTGCACTATTTATACTAAGGCTGACGGATCGGCTGTAGTTGAACCAACACCAACAAATGAGCAAAAACTGGTTAAAGCGTGGATTAACATGGACGGCACAGGGACTATTTCTAATAGAGATTCTTTTGGAGTTTCCAGTATCGTTGATAATGGCGTAGGGAGTTATACAGTCAATCTATCTTCGACAATGGGAAATGATAATTTTCCTGCTATAGTTACCGCGTCAGGCGTAGCAAGCGATAGTTTACGTGGGCCAGTAGAGCTAACAAGAACAACATCATCGGTTGTTTTTAAGATCTCAGATTCCACATCTACTGTTGTGGATGTAGCTGAGATAACTGTTACCGTATTTGGAGATGAGTAATGGATGTAATTATATTTAACAATGGTTCTGGCGGCGTTTCCGTCTTAAGGCCGGCACCTAAATACTTAAATGAGTTAACGGCTAAAGGTGATTCTGGCCCAATCTCAACGATAGCCTTAATGGACGTTCCAGTTATTTTAACGCAAAATGGATTCATTAATGGTAAGGCGGTATTCATCGGGGATCTAGTCAAGCGCAGTGAAGCCGCAAACCTTACTTTCAATGAGGTGGCTTATGAGATAGTCGATGACTCAACCCTGCCAACAGATAAACCTAGAGACTTATGGGGGTGGGTATAATGGGCATAAAACCAATAACTCAAGCTGATGTCGATGCGTTCCTTGATCAACAAAAAACAGAAAATGCAAATATAACTAAAAAATTAACACCAACAGCTAAAGCCCTTGCTATGACAATCTTTAGTGAGATTAATTTACTTAGAGTGCAAGCGGGGCTACCACCTAGAACCATGACTGAGTTCAAGCAAGCAGTTAAAAGCAACTTATAGCGGTATACACAATTAAAATGAAGAGTATAAATAGTATTTCCATACATAGATTATAGGCTAATATACATGATATATACAATAGCAATAACTTTTCTATCTCTGTACGCAATAACCGCGAGTACATGGATATTCTACCTCGCCTTTATGAATCTAAAGCGCAATAAAGACAAGATACACCCTGTTATCAGAAATCTATTCATTCCTTTATACGTGATAGCGTTATTATTCGATGTCCTATTTAATATCATTGTTGGCTCATTAATGTTTTTAGAACGCCCGAAAGAGTGGTTATTTACCTCTCGATGTGAACGACACAAAGCCGAATCGAAAGGCTGGAGACTCCGTAACGCAACATTAACATGCGCTTATATGCTAAACCCTTTTGACCCAAGTATTGACGGGCATTGCTAGATTTTAATCTAATAAAGTGAGCTAACAGTGAATAAAGTGCGAACCGTACCAGTGGCAGATAGACCGACAGAGATGTGGATGAAAATTGTAGGGATAGTCACCTTATTCACCTTTCCTTTGCTTGGGCTTTTAGGGTCTGTCGCTGTTTATGAATTAAGTCAAATAAATAAATCGCTGGAGAGTGTTCAAGACTATATTTTAGATGCAACAAAAGCCAGAGAGCGTATATCTGGCAAGGTAATGCGGCTAGAAGAGGACGTAGTAGACTTAAAGGATGCGGTTAGCTCTAATAAAGATAATATCATCATATTGAGGAATAAAAAATGAAAACAGCGAGACCCATTAAAGGTACGAAAAAACCCAAAAAGCCAGATAAAAGAAAACCACCAAGAAAACCCAAGAAAGACAAAAGACCATATCGGCTCGCATAATGTTTGCACTTAGTGAAAAATCCAAAAAACGAAGGGATGGGGTTAATTCTCGATTAATTGAGATTAACGACCTAGCTCTCACTATTAGCCATATTGATTTTGGAATACCACGCGATGGCGGGATAAGAACGGCTGAAAGGCAAAACGTGCTATTTAAGAATGGCAAATCTAAAGCCGATGGTTTTGTAAATGAGAGTTACCATCAAACAGGGGATGCCTTAGATTTTTATGCTTTTGTCGCCGGACGCGCTTCATGGCAAGAAGACCACTTAACTGTCGTTGCTGCGGCACACTTACAAGCTGCTTCTATCTTAGGTTATGGGCTGGAATGGGGTGGTTTTTGGAAAAGCAACAAATTAATTAACGGTATCCCATACGGTTGGGATGCTGCTCATCTGCAGTTGGCAGCTCCATGATTTTTATGATAGCCATGCTTAAGCTCTGCGGACTTTCTTGCGCAAATAGCTTCAAATTTATCATTGAATCGGCCAAGAGGGATAGATTTATAATAAACATGGATTTGTGCCACCCACTTCAACCTATATTTACACCAGCACACCCCAACAATCCCAGAATTATTCCTCTTAGAGAGAGAAAGATTTTTAGAGTTTTCATAGCTTGTCACATCCCTAAGATTAGAGATTCTATTATCATCTTTGGCGTGGTTAATATGGTCTATTTGCTCAGGCCAAACACCGTGAACATAAAACCAAGCAAGTCGATGTGCAGGGTATATTTTTTTACAAACCGTAATCCAGATATACCCGCTTCTAGGCTTTGTTTTGATAATGCCTCGCTTGATAGCGTTACACTTCACAGTAATCCTAGTAAACTCACCAGTATCTGGGTTGTAATGCAGATTTTCTTTAAGTTGTTCTTGAGTAATAATGAGCAATTCTCCGTTAAGAATTATCGTTTTAAAAAGTTTATGGCAACAGAGGAACGACCTCTGAGTTCGGTAATGAGCCTAGCCATGATATGATTATAACACACATACAACTTAAGGATTAAACAATGAAATTAGTATATATAGTTTTACTTATGATGGTGTCAATATCTGCTTATGCAGGCGGTAATCATCACCACACAGGCGTTCGAGATGGTATTGACGGGCGAGATGGGATAAACGGCACCAACGGTATAGATGGTGTAGACGGTAAAGATGGCGTAAACGCCTCAACTTTATACAGAAGTGGTGCGATTGCAGCAGCAGCCGCAAGTGGAGGGCATCAAGTCGATTATAGAACGAATAAACCTCAGTGGAGCTTAGTTGTTGTTAATTATCGAGATAAACGTGTCCCAAGTTTCGCTATTGGGAAGCGGCATAATGGGAACTTATACACGCTCTCAGCAACATCCGAATCAAGTTTTAAGGATTTAGAGGATGTAATTACAATGATTAGTGTCGGTGGTACGTTCTAAAATGTCTATGTCCGAGCGAATTCGGTACTGGTCAGACTGGATCGTTAAAAATCTAGCTGCATTATTGACCATAGCGGGATTACTTGGATTCTCTGCCTATAAAACTAATGAAAATCTTGAAAAAGATGATTCTATCTTAGCTATTACTGAACATCTACATAAGATGGGTTCAAATGAAACAAAAGCTATCACGAAAACGATTATTATTAAGAAAGAATGCGCAGAGTGCACGAAGCAAATTAAAGAACTTCAAGATATAAACAAAAAGTATCATCCAGAATAGGAGTAAGACCATGATTGGATTATTAACAAGCTTATTTAGTTCAGGAATAGTTGGATCAGTAGAACGTATAGCCAGTGAAGCTATTGAAACCGACAAAGAAACAGCGGAGGCTAAAGCCTTATTTGTTAAAGTTTTAGATCCTAACGGTAAGATGCGTCGAGACTTATCCCGATTTGCTTGCATAGCCTACGGGTTCTACTTGGCATCAACTACGGCATTAGTTTTTATGCACTCATTCGGGGTTGGTGATGTAACTCAGTCTCAATCTGCAATTGATGCCATGACCGATTTGTTTTTACCTATAACGACCGCATGGGGCACAATTGTTTCAGCAAGTTTTGGTGTTAATGCTACGAATTCCTATAAAGGACGGCCATAAGCCGCCCCTATTGAAGATGATGACGATTGGTAGCTACATAGGAACAGGGATAATGAACCCACAGCTAGCCATTATTAGTAGAGTGGTTGTTATTAATAGTATGTTCATTGTCCAGCCCTTTTAATTGCTTTTTTTACGAATCCAAGCAAAGCGGGTTGACTTAATTTTTTGCCGGTCTCGCATTGATTTAGAATATAGGCTTCAATGCCTTCTAATGAATCTAAAAGCATCTTATTAGTTTCGGTTAGTTCGTCTTTTTCGATTTCTAGATTCTTTATCCTGCATTTATAGCATTGACTATTTTCTATAATAACATCTTGATGTGAAGGGCATATTAATTGCTTTCTCATACTCTCACCTTAATCATTGTTATTTAACCTCAAACCAGTTCATTAATGGATTCCAGCGAAACTCTATTGTTTTATAGCTGGCTTCTTGACTCACAACCTCATCAGAGTACGCCGAATAGTCGAGAGGCGGAGGAACTGCTACCCGTGCAAAACCGCTTCTAAACGTATTTTCGTCTATAGGTATTTCTTTTTTCCAGCCTTTAAAATTAAACATAGCCATATCACACACCCTCACGCTGTTTAACTATCGCTTTTAAATTATCCATTTTCTTGTGTTCCATGCTTTGATTGCCGCTTGCTTATCAGTCGTCGGTAAAGTTTCAACTCCGCAATTACTGCATGATACCCAATAAGTAACGGTACGTATTCCTGTTACATCATCATCTATGTTAGCTTTACTATCACAAAATGGGCATGGCCTTAACTCATCAGTTTCATAATCGAAATCATCATGTATTGGATAAAACGTTTGCCCATTGAAAAGTTTACTTAGCTCAAGATATAATTCACGAGCTTCATCGATGGATATTTTAAAATCTGCGCCATGAATTTTTAGCGGTATGCCCTGTAATTTAACTGTTTTCATTTATCTATTTCTTTTGGTAGAGCAGGTAAGCCTGCACTTTCAAGTAAATCTAAACCGTGTTGAAACAAGTCTATATAATTACTTTCCGTTCGAGTGGTTTGTGCTATTTTTAGACCTCTCTCTAAAATTCTTCGTACATTTTGGAGTTCATCAATATTTATTTCATTTTCCCTGTTCTTAGCTTGTGCGCCACGCTCGGAAGCCTTCAGATTCTCTATTTCATCGTTAAGCTTTTTAAATTTACCTTTATTGTTTAATGCTTCAATATTCCTGACTCTGCCTTCATTGCATCCTTGGCAAGTGTCAGGCGTACACCCAATACACCAATTAGGGTTTATAATGACACACTCTAGAGAAGCTATTCTTTCCTCTGCTTCTTTAAGTTTAGCTTGGAGTTGCTCGATTTCATCGTAAGCTTGTTGAGCAACCTTTGTTATTTCTACCGTAAAACAACCGTCACGGCCTAGCGTATCTTCTCCATATATTTCAATGTCATTAGACTCAATATCTTCACTGTCTTGATTGGCTAATTCCGTTAAAAACCATTTAACATTTTCTAATTTATCACTCATCATTATTTGCCTCTAATCATTAAATTTAGAAATATCATTAGCTAATTTTTCAGCCCAAGCAATTTTATTAATAGGTTCTTGAGTTTCATTTTCTATTTGCTCGGCTATTTTCTTGGCTAGCTCAATCGTTTTTTTATCTGACTTACAACAAGGAAAAGCGTGAATAATTCCTTCATGCTTATGACAAGGGCAATTACATTGACTTCGTTTAATCACCATTATTTACCTTTTTGTTTAAGGCTTCATCTGCCATAGCAGTACAATCTTTGTTCCCGTATTGCCTTAAAATCTCAATCTCTCTTTGTGCTTTTTTTAGTTGGGCTTGGAGTTTTATTTTTTCATTCTCCAGTCTAATATAGTAACTAATTTCAACATAGTTACCACCTTCTCTTTCTACCATTCCGCAATATGCTTCACAGCAGCCGTATTTTGTCACATTACTCATCATTATTTACCTTCCCCCTTAATGCTTTATGATGCTTAATAAACTCAATAGCTTTTTCTGTGGCTTGTTGTGATGTGAAATAGGTTAACTCTTCTCTTTCAGTTAAATATGCATGACTAATAATGTAAGTTTTTGAATCGTGACAATATACAATAGTATGTTTTTTTTGATCTTCATTACTCCAATCAATCTCGCCATCATTAAATCGTAACGCTGCTTGAAAGTATAAGTTTTGAATAAATAACTTATCGGCTCGTTGTTGTGCTATCTCTTCTGTTTCGTATGAGTTTGCAAATGCGGTGATAAGTCTATTTGCACCAAGATTAGTGCAGCCTTCACTATCCACACGCCAAAAATATTTACGCAACTTAAGCTCATCCTGCTTTTCAATATTCACAAGCTCGGCTTCTGCATCTGCTATAATTTGTTTTAACCTTTCTTTTCTGTTCATCTCAATCCACCTTTATAAATTCATAGCCGATAATGTCTTCAGGTACGTTTTCCCAGATGAACTTATAAGCATTCATGCCACTACTAAAGCACCAATCTGTACGCCCATCTTTAGCCCTAACATTCACCCAACTAACCCAATCAGGCACATTAGGAACACCCTTACCATCGTGTAAAGTAAAGAGAATTACAGGAGCGGCATCATTCCATACAGCAACCCGTGATGTTTCTTTTGATGAGCGGTTATTATTATAGCAAATATACTTACCGTTTTTCATTTCTTTAAAATGTCGCAGTGTATCGCCGCCAACAGCTATCAACTCATCATGTTTAAATGGACAAGCAGGCTCAAGTAACTTAAGCACTTCGTTAATCGCTTTTTCGCTTTCTTTATTTGTTTCCAATAATTTAAGTAGTTCTTTTTTCATATCATCACCTATACTGCTTTAATTTCTGCGTTTTTTATTTCGTAGCTGCTGTATGCGTCAATAGCAGCTTTCGCGCTGCCCCATTGCATAGTCGAATTGTACCCCCCTGTCTCTATGTTCAGCCAATCATAGGTAGCTGTATTTTTATTAGATGGAACCAGTAAATAAGTGCTATCCTTACCAATCGCAATTATCGGTTTAGAATAATCAAGCTCACTTTCGTTTGTGTACCATGTCATTTTTATTTCTCCTAATCATCATTTCTAGTTCGTTATCGAATAACCAGTCAATCGAAGTATCTCGACTATCTGTGTAATATATTAGTAGCTGCTTAAATATCATATTCATCCCCTTTATGACTTAACTGTACTATAAAATATAGTATATGTCAACGTATCATCGTCCTGATCGAACAACTAATTTGCTTATCGTATATCTGTGTAAACTCTTCATTCTCGCAATCGGTAAGGATTCGCTTTTGCTCTCTACGCTCACCATAATTAAATCCTGCATAGAAAACGGTCGCTAGCATCAATACAAATAAAACTAAGTTTAATGTTTTTTCATGTGTCATGGCTTGTCGTTACAGGTCTTATAATGATTTGACACCAACGCTCTGATAATCCCGCTTCGATCATTCGCTTATCCCAATTCTCAGTAGACAATATAGTTCCTTGCGCGTCGCCATTTTCAATAAATCTATCACCTACAGCAATTTCATCTAGCCTTAAGCTCTCTAAGTAGTTGATGCGCCCTGTAGCTTCTTTTAATAGCTTCATGTACTCACGTAATGACTCACGACTAGCATCAGCTAAACACCAGTCTGTTTCGGTTTCTTCTGATAATCTACGACACTTAATAACTCTTGCTTGGCTTACCAAGTTTATTTTATCCATCACTCACCCCTGAATGTGACATAACAACACCTTCAAGCGCCATTCTTTCCCTTAACGAGCCTCTACCGTGGCGCATCTCTCTGTCAGCCTTTCGTCTGCAAGCTTTGCAAACCGTGTCCAAGCCATCACTATTTTGATGCTTTATCGCAAAGCACCTATTCTTTAGCTCTTGGCCTTTGCGTTCACATTGATTGTTAGCGCATTTTTTCATAGTTCCCCCTGATTAATATAATGATAATATTCAACTTGTCGCTGCGTCATTCCTGTTATTCTCGCTTGTTGTTTAACTTTTAAATGTTTAGCGGCTTCTCTTAATGCTTTATTAGCAAAATCTAATGCTTCTAACAATTCAAGCTCCCTATCGCTAACGTGCTTTTTGTATCGACCAGACTTAATAGCTATTAACTGTCTTTTGTCGCGTGATAAATAATAAGACTGTTTACCCTTTGTTAGCTTGGAGGCGGCTTTTAAACAATTTAGCCTATCAGCCTCCATTTTTTTGATTACTTCGCACACTATTTAATTCTGATTGATTTATCTGATTTAACTAATGTTGCACCGTCTATCTTTTCACCTTCTTTAAGTGCCGCTAAAATCTCTTTTTTCATCGGAGATACAACGGTTTCAATATTTAGGTAATCGGTCGGTATTTTGCTTTCATCGTCGATTCTGACAATATCGCGCCCATTCACTAAGGTAATTGTAAATAAAGGGCAGAGTATTTTTTTAATCTGTGATGCCTCCATATTGCTTTTCAAGTATTCCCGCATTCCCTGTTGACGATTCTCAATGGCTTTTTTACGGTTCGTTAGGCGCTCTATTTCGCTTTTAATGGCCTGCACATCGGCATCCATATTCGATACGACGCCCATCAAGGACAAAGCTTTATCATTAAAACTTCCATCAAGAGACTCCATTGTATCTGCTACCGCTTGAGCCATATCTTGATCAGATTCCGCTAAAGCCATTAATTCTCGATGCTGCTCTGTTATTTCATGCAATTTCATTTCGTTAGCCTCTTTTTAACTTCTTCAAATATATTTCGCGCTTCAAGTTGACGTTCTTTGTCCTCATTTTTGGCGGCTTTCTCGAATGCTTCTTTAAATAACGCTTTTAGCATATTAGGGCTTGCTGATTCGCGCATTAGCTTAAATGCTTTGTCCATTTCAAGTTCGTAGTTTTTCGCGTTAATCTCATCAAGCTTGAATTTGTGAGCAACATCAAAAGCGAACTTGTACCAATCCTGACGCATTTCTTCGAGCGTATCATCTGGATACCCCTCAGATTTGAGCGCAATCAATACCCACTCATCGTTTATATGTCGTTCACCATATAATTCGCGTAAATCGCTTAACTGTTCATCAGTAACAGGTTTTGACATTTCAAATTGGTTAAAATCCAATTGATTTGTATTATCTTTATCATACAAAGTAAGGCCAAATTTATTGCCGTAATATCGCATGCACCGCTTGAGAGCGTCTGTAACGGCTTCTTTTGATGCAAGCTCGATACAGCTACCAATCCCGTAAGCCGTTGCCCCTGCGACCCCATTCCCAAAGCCTGCATCCTCTTTTACCACTACGGTATCCCCTGCTTTTACGGTTAAGCGCAATTTACAAAGATAAGATATTGAAATCATCTCCTTTGGCTCGCCTTTGCCTTGATATGGTGGCTTTTGGTATTCAGTTTTATCGACTTGAGTCAGAGATAATATTTCAGAATCCCATCCATCAAAGCCGAATATCCGATTCGCTTCTTCAATGACGTGAAACGATGCAAGATACGATAATTTATTATTACCTGTACCGTCGCGGGTTTTAACGTCCTCTTTTAAGAGAGGCTCATTTAATAGTTTAATCTGGTCTTTTGAAAATCCGCTCATTTCTCACCTTCTAGTTTTTCTTTTAATTCATACGCTTTTGTTAATGCATCAGGTCGTAGAATATCGTTAAATCTCGCTACTTCCTTACCATCCTTTTTTACAAAATAGTGCGGACTAATGCTTTCCACTTCTATTACTGATTGATTCATGTTGCTTCTCCCCTGCGTCATTTTATTAATAGCGTCGTCAAATGTTTTTACGATTAAATCCATATCTCGGAAAGGGCTAGTCATGGCTTACCCTCTAAGCTTGGGTGGTAATCTTCGAGCCTTAGTAGAAACCAAGGAATTTGAGTCACAAGCAATAATATAAACCAAGGATTAGTAGTTACTAGAGCACCGTTTATTGGCATAATTACAAAGACCGTAAATACTATGTATAGTTTTGAGCGTGTAAAATTCATTTCATTCTCCCCTCTGATTATCAATAGCTTTTGAATTAAGATGATCTTGTTTCGCATATCCGATAACCATCTCAGCGAACTTATTAGAAACCCTAGACTTAATGCCTTGCTCTATGTTTTCTTTTATTGTTTTATTAATATCCTTACCATAGCTAGATAGGTACTCATCCACGATTTCCTTAACTTTTTTGCCAGTCACAAACTCTAATCTAGTATACTTTGAGTTATAGGAACTGGCCGCCTTTCCGTCAGAGCCAACTCTTTCGTTCATGCAATTACTAAACTCACGCTTGATAATATCTTTTAAGGAACCTTCTTCAACTTTATCTCCATATTTATCAGTGATAACGGCTTCATTATTTAGCCAGTCCTCTAAAAATTCAGAAACTTTATCTTTCATAAGATTGATAGCGGATTCCATGCCATCATCTATTGATTTCTGTGTTTTCTTCTCAACTAGGCTTAGACAGTCCTTGCTTATTGCCTGTTTCACTCCAGAAATAATTTGATGCTGAACTTTATCATCAAGATTGCCTTCTTCATCTAGCCACTCTAATTCTACTTGTATATTTAATTTCATCTTCATCCCCCTATTGGTGATTCTGCTTATATTGAGCCATTACTGGCGCTTTTAAGTCGTCTAAATATTTAAAGCTCAAGTAAGGTATCAATTCAACAAATTCATCCGTGACGAGAGATTTAATTTCAACGTCAAATGAATTCCCTTCGTAAAATGAAACTTCATACTCAATATCGACGTTAATTTCATCATTGTTAAATGGATTAGGTATTGTTGATCGTTCACTTATCATTTCATTTCCCCTTTGATTTGAACTAATCATATACTATATTTTATAGTATGTCTAGTAAATAATTAAATTAATTTCAGCCCATTAATTTGCTTTTCTCTAATATTCGCATATAATTATATATAGTTTTACTAATACCCATATAAGTGGGGTTAATTGTGAGTAATAAAGAATTGTTAAAACGAGCAAGCAACGGAGACCAACACGCAATCGCTATCTTGATAGAGCGTGGGATTCTGCACGTCTCGGTAAAGCAAGCAGCGTAAAACCTAGCCACATATCGTCGATTAAATCGACTTTCTCACCACATTCCGCATGAAAGTAAATATCCAAGCCTAGGACGTGGATAAGGGGTAAGCCCTCAATGGGGTGTTTACACCATTGGCACGTATTCATAATGCGCCCCATTGGTTAGCCATTGCATCTGCTATACCTTGGTATGTTGTTGAGCGTATTTTCCATCTATCTATGGAGGGCGGTAAATAATGTAGTCGCTCTCGTTTATTTTTTGGCAGCAGCATCATTTCCTTGTAAACATTATTAGATGCGACCTTCATTAGTGGTGGCAACCCGTAAAGGAATAACCCCGTCTTTTTTTGTTCTTTGTGCCCAAATTCGTATGGCTGTATATATTGCGGCTTATGGAAGCCGCCTAGTCTTTGCAGTACACCAACTGGATTTTCAAAACAAATGCTACCAGATACTTCAAGACATTGATCCCATAAAGATTTAACCCATTGAACGGAGTCGAGCCTTTCTTGATATTTTGGCTGCCCCTCGCCGTATGTCGCATTACCGGCTACGGTTAATGCCGTACAAGGAGGGTGCATAATTATTAAATCCCATTTCTGGTTAAGCATATCGAATATATCGCCTTGGTAGTGTGGGCCGGGTTTATCAGTCGGCAATAAATCACAGCTAATGGCAGTACAACCTTTAGCAATAAAGGCATCTCTCACGATTCCACTATACTCGCACCCAATTAAAACCTTCATGATGGGTGAGTCAGCATAATAAAAGAAGCCACACCACAAATAACGATTGCAATCTCAATAATTCGGGTAAACTGCTTAAGTTTTGGCTTTCTACGTCGTTCCTTGCCTGCGTGGTCTTTCATAAATACTCTCCGTTTTATCGGCTTATCGTCTATTTTGATTAGTTCAATATTCATCACTTATCCTTGCGTATTGTTAGCTAAGAGTTATTTCTAAAGGCTCTACATCACGTTCAATTGTTCTAACAAACTGATTCAATAAATTAACTATTTCTTCCGCATCACCCTTTACAGAGAGCAAGTATTCTCTTTGGCTGTCGATATCATAATGTTTTAGTTCTTCATTATCTCGAATAGCGTATTTTCCTTTGCTTATTGGTATTAATTCAAATCTCATCATTAAGCCCTCAAATGTATTGTGCTTGGTTTATAGTTAGCACAAAACTTATAGGCTGCGTCTCGTTTGTAAAGATTATTCATTACTACCCCCTTGTAGTTCTTTATTAGTGTTATTTAGATTAGTGTTATTTAGATTAGTGTTATTTAGAATTACGTCTACCCACACATCGAGCGAATACCTGAAATTTAGCTTTAGGTTTTTTCTTGTTGATATCCCTTTTACATGGAGGCGCACTGCTTCGCCGCTTTGTTGGATCGACAGGCTTGTTTATTACATCATCAACATCCCAACTATTAACTGAGATTCTTCGCATTAATGTTTCGTAACCAACCACTGAAAAAGGAACCAACTCTCTAATGGTTAGCATCTGGCCTTTGTATTCGTATCGCTTTACCATATCAAGCCTCTCTTATCCTATTATCCGAAAAAAAGCCCATAAAGAGCCAAAAAGTATGGCCGTAAATGCCACTAAAAAACCGTGAATTACCAAGCCTAGTTTCATAGCTTTAAAGTACCCTTCGTTATAATCATTAGTTGACCCAATTAGGGGTACAATAATAGCGGCATACAAAAACACCATTACACCCCACGCTAAATAATCTAAAAATTCCATACTAACCCCCTATTATCATAACTATATTGTGATTCACCTAGTGGCCTCTGATACTCTAGCCCTAAAATCAACATATTTCTCATCTTTAAACGGCTTTATACCTACCTTAGCCCCAAGCTCTTTCCAATCTTGCGGGATTATGTAGTCAGCAGGATTAGCCTTAATAACAGGCTGTACGGCTGTCTGAATATCATCCTCCCATCTGTCGTTATTTAGATAAGTCATGGGATTAGGTGCATAACCGCTTATCCATTGAGAGTCAGTCGCTACCCTATTTCTAGTATCGGCGATTAACATATCAGCCATATTGTCGAGTTTACGTGCAGCCCATTTACGCTTAACTTGCTTTTTATCTGCTTTTTTGGGGTAAACACTCCAAAATTCATCAAATCGCTCTAACCCACCAACAGGTACAGCGACATTTTTCACTATCTTGTTACCTTTACCACCAAGCAGAGCTTTGATGTCGGTTAGTAGTTCGATTATTCTTTGTTCGTTATTCATTTAAACGCCGCCTCAATTATTTCTGATTCGGGCGTTTTCCAATGTTCGTGGCATACTCTCGCCGATTCATCGTCACCCCTAAACCAATTAACTTGAATCCATTTCTCGCCTATAGTGCCTTTCCCACAAATAACGCAGGGCGCACCATAATTGCTTTTACCATCCTTATTTTTATTAGGTTTTTTCCTTGCGCCATTGATTACTGGATATTTCTTTGCCATCTTCATTCCCTTTATCGTTTATTACATACTACACAATATAGTAGATAATACAAGTTAATTATTAATTAATTTTTAGGCGGCTTTTGAAACTCGAACTTCAGAGAACGATGTGTCTTGCCTTTACCGTTACGAAACCGACTTCTAGAGTTGGCTATGTGACGAGCATTTCGACGCTTACCTGATTGACTGTTTTTCATTATCTTTCTCCCATTTAATAAGTCCATATTACTTTATTTTAAACAATAGTAGTCAATAAGACCGTTCTGTGAGGGATATTATATATACTCACTATCTACAATCCTTTACTGCCCAATAAATACATAACTCATTGTCACTCAACATTCTTTGACTGTTCTAAGGTCTCAAGGATATGCCCATCCTCTTTGCCCATCCGTTGGGGTTATCTCACTTTTAACGAGTGTTTTAACTATTTGGTCGCGCTGGTCTTAAGGCGCGTTATGTATTTTATTCTATTTCACACACGTATTATCGCAACCGTCAGCTATTCGTAGCGGTCTAATTTGGATTTAGGGTTTTAGAGGTGGAAAAAGTATTTAGATAATGTATACTTTACTCACTGTCTAAGGCCGCTAAACCTTTATTAGACAATCTACTGGCTCTTTGTTGAACCAGTAAACCCATACTAGCACAAGCGCAATTCATTGCAACTAGTATGAAAAGCCTCTTGATTAAACCCTTGAGGCTTTTTTTATTCTCTAATTCATGTATACTTATCTAAAAGGTGGATGGTTTATCAAGCCTCGGCAAAGGCAAAACAAAATATGAGTAATGTGGCCCCACTTGGAAATATAACAAAACTAGATTTACCTGTTGCCCGTGTTCTTGAAGGCGCTAAAGAAAAACTAGAAAGCGTTGTTATTCTTGGATACACGAAAGACGGTGAAGAATATTTCGCTTCAACAATGGCTGATGGTGGCGAGGCTCTTTGGCTTTTAAGACGCTGCGAGAAAGCCCTGCTAGAAGTTCCTGACGACATGTAGTATACTTATTAACATTCATCACCCCTGAATGCAGATCCCCCGCTGTGGCTTCAAGCCGAAAGGGTGCATATAGAAATATATGCTTTGCCCTAAGCCTAAAAACTTAGGGTTTTTTTATTCCCAAAACTTTATTCTAAATAAACCTTGCATTCTCTGCTATATCGTATAGTATGTGTATATCAATAACTAAAGGGGAAGATGATGAAACGATACAAAATAACAATTGAAGAGACTAGTATAGAAAAAAATTACGGCGTCGTGAGTGGGTAGAGGGCGCAGGCAAGAAAACTAGCGATAATGAACATGCTTACGGTTATGCAGATTCTCAGGAAGAAGACGAAGAGGTTACTCAGACAGTGTTTGCTCAATATATGAGTGAGCTTGATTTAACTGACGTAATTAAAGCAGTAAACGGCATTAAGTAATTTTAGATATAAGGGGATAAGAAATGAAAACAAAATACATTCGTAAAGGTAAAAATATTAAAACGATTGCTACTGGTGAAGTTCAGGGTTTTAAGACAATCAACTTGGCCAAGAAAGAAAGTCGCAAATTACAGATGAATGAAGATGGTGGTTTGGGTCGCGGAGCCTTGATGCTCGAATAGTTAAGTGATTAAAGAGTTATACAGGAGAGTGGCAGAGCGGCTCAATGCGGTGATGGGAGTTAAAGCCCTAATGACACTTGACCTACTCAACCGAGAGCTTTGTATACAAAGGCTGGCTGGTATCTTAGGGCAACAGAGGTTCAAATCCTCTCTCTCCTACCATTAAGAAGTAAAGAGTTATGGTGAAAGCCACAAAGAATTCTCGGTCAGCTATCTCTAGTAACGCGGCTAGAGAAAAGGTTATGAGAATGGGATCGCAATATTCTACACCCCTAAGGCTGACAGGGTTGCGGTTATATAAAAGTAGATAGGGAGTGGTGTCGAAAACCACTCCTGCGTTGAATTTAAAGAGTTATGGGGTAGTCCACTTAGGTTGATCACCGAGTGCAGGGTTACAAGCTGAGTCCCGCCTCAGCACTACCCCACCCATTAAGGAGAAAGGTAATGAAAGCAGAAAAAGTAACGGTAACAATTAAAGTAGAGGCTCTAAGTATAGATGCTCTTGATGGATTACTCGGCAATGTTATTGAGCAAGTTAATCGTGAGAGTGAAACTGGATTATTAGCGATGAGTGATGGCGACCAAGTAAGTTGGTCAACTAAACGCGAATCTGTTAAATTTTAAAAAAGAGAAAACTATGAGTGAATCAAGAAAAGCCTTACTAAAACTAGAATTAGGTATCTGGGTTAAGAAAAGAGCCAAGAAACTTAAGTGTAGTGAAAAAAAAGTTCGGGAATATCTATCTATGGATGTTTTAGGCTGTAAGTCAATTAAAACTATTGAAAACTATTTATACGGCCAGATATTTCCTGTGATACCTGATCATGCTTTAAGCTTAAGTGAGGCGACAGGAATTCATGTCAAAGTCTTCAATCCTGTTCACAATAATTCAATTAAGAGAACGTACAAGAAACTAGGTGAAATGAAATAAGGCATAAATAGCGCCACTACACTGATTTGACGCTATAATACGGAGCCATGCCAGAGTGGCGATGCCGACCGAGACAGAAGTTCTGTCTTGGCGGGATTAATTCCTGATATTCTGGACTAATTTAAAACAAGGGGAATAAAATGAAAAGACTAAGCAAAATACAGATAGACCACGCTAAAGCCAGAATTAACGCCAAGGCGAACAACAAAAGAAACTCTTTAAGAGATAAGTTAACGAAAGGCAAACCTTTAACTGGAGAACGCAGACTAACGCTATTAAGACAGGGGAAGGTTAAAATTAAAAAAGGCGTAACTAAAATATACTCTTATTCTAATGTCATAGATGTATTTGATTTCTCACCTTTTGAGCCTACTTTCGACAGGAAAGAATACGACAAACAATCAATGGCTATAAGTACGGACGTTAGAAATTTAATTGATGAGCTTATTTTAGGTGATACCGAGCAAGCCTTACAATTAATAGAAAAGTTTTAATGATGGAAACAAGAGTCGACTTTTTAATTTATATTCTTATGCTAGCCATCTTATGGTGGATTTATACGAGTGGTCACGAGAATTTCGCTTTCCTTGTAATGGGTGTGTACGCACTCATATCTGGAGCATCAGAGTACTTAAGCAATAAACTATTAATTCAATATCGAGATTTATTTAACACACAGCATGAATTAATTAAAAAGCTGCAAAAGAAATGATTATGGATAAACAAACTATGCAGAAAATTGATGTGTTGTGTAACCCTAAATTAGAAAAGACTAATGTTGTAAGGTTGGTTAAGTAATGGTGAAGGTTAGTCCGTTAAAAAAGAAGAAATGCCGGACTTGTAAAGAATTATTCACCCCTTTCAGTTCATTAGCCGTTGCTTGCTCCCCAATGTGTGCAATAGAGGTAGCTAAAGAGGCTAAGAAGAAGAAAGCACGTAAAAGGCTAAAAGAGGGTAGGGAGAGATTAAAAACCCTTAGCGACCATCTAAACGAGGCTCAGACAGCATGTAATGCGTATATTAGAGAACGTGATGGCAATAACTGTATTTCGTGCGGGGTTCGCTATAATTCTACGGAATATGGCGGGAAAATTGACTGCGGGCACTATCGGTCAGTTGGAAGCGCCCCTCATCTAAGGTTTTACACTCTAAACATGTCGAGCCAGTGCGTTAAATGTAACCGCTACCTAAGCGGCAACTCAGTAGAAATGAGGAAGGGCATGGTGCTTAGGTATGGTGTCGCTCTTGTTGATAAAATAGAAGCTGACCAACGACCAAGAAAATATACTGCTGACGACTTAAAAAGACTTACTAAAATTTTCAAAAAGAAGCGAAAGATGTTACACTGTAATAAGTAACCATGAGGGCTTATGTATGAAAAGACTAGATTTAACTGGCAAGGTATTTGGTAGATTATCTGTTGTTGGGCTTTCAAGTGAAAGAGGCAATAGAGGTCAAGTGAAGTGGATTTGTAATTGTGATTGCGGGGTAACGCACACGGTGACGGCTGACTCACTAAGATCGGGGGCAAGTAAATCTTGCGGTTGCTTACGGACAGAGCCTAAAAATAAAACACATGGCATGTCTAAGTCACGTCTATATAGGATATATAGGCACATGATTAATAGATGCAGCCTTCCTAATATGGAAAACTATCATTTATATGGAGGGAGAGGCATAAAAGTGTGTCAGGCATGGGGTAAATTTGAACCTTTTAAGGAATGGGCGTTAAATAATGGGTATAAAGATAATTTATCAATAGACAGAATCAATAATAACGGTGATTACACTCCTGATAACTGTAAATGGTCTAATGATTATGAGCAAGCCAGAAATAAAAGAAGCTCAAAGCTCACTAGCAATAACGTTATTAGCATAAGAAAGATGAGAGAGGACGGGGTAAAGAATATCCATATAGCCAAAAAATTCGGTATTTCACCATCACATGCAAGCGATGTCGCGAGGGGTGTTTCGTGGTCATGGATGCCAGATTAGTCAAGGCGCATTACAAAGAGCAGTTAAAACTATTAAGGGGCATGAAATGAGAGAAATAATAACAGATGATGATGTAGAAAAAGCCATTCTTTACTTGGCTAACTCAGCAAAAGACTATGCAGAAACTAAGGCTCTAATGAAGCATTTAGAGGTCTACAGAAAGTCGATAAGGGCGAGTGAGGTACTAAAAGCCACTGGCAAAACAATGACTGAGAATAATACGAGAGGTGAAGCCTCAGAAGCTTACAAAGAAATTTTAAGTCGATACAAGGACTCAGTAGCTGCTTTTACTCTAATTGATGCGTATAGAAACGTAGCTGAATTAAAAGTCGAGGTATTTAGGACTCAGGAAGCCTCAAAAAGACGCGGCAATATATGATTTGGACGGACAATAACTTTCAAGAGTACGCAGCAGAAAGGTTTAATGAAAAATATCCTAAGAGCCTGCATTACTCCCCCTCAGAAGCCTTAGCTAAAAACTTTATCTATCGGTCATGTAAGATTTTATCACGCTCTGAACTCGATACCATAGAAAATAACCCAATATTCAAAGAATTAATGAAAAAGTACAAACAATGGCTAAGCATTGCTTAACATAAGGAATACGTTATAATCTCTTTATATTTTAATAGAGATATTACATGCCATATTCTTTCCCTGTATATAATTGGACTGCCGATGGTAATGGCCTTTTCCATTCCTCAATCACGTCCGGCATTGTTACACTCACAGGCTCTATCTCTATTTCTGGCTCAGTAACGCAAGGTCAAGTTTTAACCTCATCAAACACTCTTTCGAGAAGCCCTGCGACACTCGGCACTGTAACAGTTGCTTGGTATTGGGATGACGCTACGTTGATAGCAGGCGCAACCAGCTTAACATATACGAGTCAGGTTACTGATGTTGGTTATGGCCTTTATTCTGTCCATAGCGGTACGGACTCGATGGGCAATGCTTGGTCTTCTCAATCTGCGACAACAAGTGCGATCACATCGGCAGGCGTAGTTACTCTTGCAGATGTAGACTTTACGGAAGCGGAGTTTGTTGTTGGTTCGGAAGTACTTTCTGAAAGAACGCCTGCCTCTACTTATGCAAACACATCTTGGGCAACTTATAATGCAGGTACTACTACATTAACAGTTGAGAATGATGTTGATTTTACATCTGGGAGATGCATTGAAAGTATTATACAGGCGACTCCCGAACCTGCTGGTGGCGTTTATTCCGCTCTTGAATTTGATGTCTCAAATATAAACTTAGATGATGTTTACATACAGTTTGAAGCTAAAAAATCTTCAAAAGGTTCTGTAAAATTCATGAAGATAAAGGGTATTAATAATGAAAACGGAGATGGGCAACAAGATTATGCGGACTTTACTGTGCAACCCACTTGGGATGTGCTTGCTGGTACAATTCCTGATAATTTAACAGAGTGTGGCTTCGGTACTGGTGTAAACTATACCACAGGCTTGCCAGACTATGAAAATGACTCTAATGCGGTAGCTAGGTTTAATGGCACTAATCCTGAATTTTTAGGTATAAATAATTACCCGCTAACACAAAATACGCCTAATGGTATTTTTAATTACTTTGGCTCAAACTTTGCATTTGTCTATGGGCAGGTACACACGTTTAAATTCAGATTCAAATATAGCTCTGGAACATCTCTTGCAAATGAGGTTGCAGATGGTGCAATATACGTTGAAATAGATGGTGTTGTTTATTTAGACGTGCAGAACATATTTAATAGGCACTTCACAAACGGCTCAATGGATAAGATTGCGTTTTTTGATTGGGGTCAAAATAATAACGCTATACACACTCTTAGATATAGTGGTTTTAAAATAAGCACGGGCGGATTTGCATAATGAATATTAAATTGGAGAATATATAATGGCTAGTGGAGACTCTTTACTAATCTTACACCCGAATAATGCCTCACTTCCTGACACTTTAGCGGCAGGTCAGGAGGAAATTCAGGGGGCTTCTGTCCCTAATGAAATAATAAGAGTGCTGGCATTTGATCAAACAACAGTTGAATACGCAGATTTCAGATGTATTTTACCTAGTAACTATGCAGGGGGAGGTTTGACGATAAGCGTTCGGTGGGGAGCAGGATTAACAACTAATTTAGGTATATGGGCTGCTGCAATACGACGTATTGATGACGCAGAAGATTTAGATACAACAATCCATACCTATGTTTATCAGGATACTGGTGATATAACACCTCCAACAGTAGTAGGTAGAGCTACTACTGACAATGTTGCATTAACTTCGGGTGCTCAAATGGATAGTTTGTTGGTAGACGAAGATTTTATTCTTCGTATACGCCGACCTGCAACCACAGGCACACCTGTTGCAGCCGATCAATATCTGCATAGTATTCATATAAAAGAGACTTAACATGGCAATTGATTTTGTTGCAGCGTCTAGCGAAGGGTTAGTAGATAATACTAATAATGCTTTTACTGGCACAATGACCTTTGCTGCTTTTGTCACGCCTGCTAATAGTGCAGTGACTGAAGTTTATGGTGGTGTGCACAACAACACAAACGCAACTGATTTTATAATCATGATGCAATCGGGTGCTGGATTTTATCAGTACCAACACCGAGCGGGAGGTGTTGCCACAAATATTGTATCAACTTCTGCTTATTCAGTAGGAACTCGTGCTCATGTAGTAGCAACGGCAAGATCAGATAGTGACCATAGAATATTTGTAAATGGCGTACAAGAAGCGAATGATGTAACTACACTTACAAACCCAACAGGACTAAATTCAACTTGTTTAGGTTTTAATAATACCAACACACCAGATACATACACAGATGCAAGTCTTGCTGAGAGCGCAATATGGAATGTTGGTCTAAGTGACGCTGAGATTGCAGCTTTAGCCAGCGGCGTTAGCCCACTATTAGTTCGTCCCCAGAGTTTAACAATGTATACGGACGGTGTTGGTACACTTACTAACAAGAAGGGTGTTATAGCTTGGACTGTCAGTGGTACACCTACCATTGTTGATCACCCTTCAATCTATCAACCCGCACAAAATATGTTATCTATTGTACCTTCGGTAGTTGGCGGTGCAACAATAACAGGTCAACCCGCAGTCGTTCGTCCAAGCGGCATAGGTAATACAATAACAGGCTCAGGATTCGGTACGACATTTGCAACTGCCACACTAGTTATGAACGGTACAACCTCTGTAAGCGCAACAATCACAGGAGTAACAGACACGACCGTAACTTTCAGTATGCCTGCGGATCCTGCATCATTATTTAACTCAACAGGCTTCACGTTTACTTTTACGGCAGACGATGCGAGCTCAGATACAAGCGCGGTAGTGCCTTATGAGCCACCAACGACACATTCATTTACAACCTTAACCTCTAACCCACCGGCTAACGATACGGCCTTTACTTATTTGTACTCAGGCACAGCACCTGTCAGTACCGACCAAGTTGTTTATGAAACCCCCACACCAGAGGATTCATTAGCGATTGTTGTAGCGGTTGATGGGACATATACGTTAGGCGCACCCTTAACCCAAAATAACACTTCTGATTACTATGTTATTCAAGCTAATGGTACAGTGGGCACAGGGGATACAAATACGTTTTTATATAGTGCGCCGAGTAGCGGTGGATTCACTAAAAATACACTAAAAACCCCATTATCTAGCATATTAAAAGATGTATTGCTAAACTAGGATTAAATTAAGAGGAAATAACGATGGCCGAAGTATTAACAGATATGCTAGCAACAGGAGATGTTACGCCTTGGATAAAGCTGGATAAAGGTGATTTTGATGCATCCCTAAGCGGTACATGGGCAGGAACAGTAACACTACAAAGAAGTTTCGATAAAGGAACGACAGCCGTAGATGTTGAGGCCTTTACGGCAAATACCGAGCAAACAGGTGTAAGCTCATCTGCTGATGCTTTATACCGATGGGAATTTACTTCTCGCACAAGCGGGACAGCAGTAGGACTGATTAAGCAGTAATGCCAAATTTCAACAAAAATGAGTTCGGCCAGATAATTTACGTTAATCTAGGCGAGGATGTGTCAACAAATACATCGTTAGCCATGTATTTACAACCTAAGCTCGGAACGCAAAAAGAAGTGGTGCCAACATTAGGAACAGCTAATGTAGATGTAGACGACGAAACCTATCTAGCCAATGAATACTTAAAATACACTATAGCCGAGGGTGATTTGGATTATTCTGGATTATGGCGTGTTAAAGGAAAGGCCATATTATCATCGACTAATGTAGTGATAAGTGATTATAAGACATTTACGGTATTAGATTAAACGCCCACTGATAACGCATATCAGGTAGAAAGATAAGAGAGCAGAAAACAATGAAAATAGAGTACGCCCACACAATACACAGCCCTAACAAGATTACGGAGCATCGTAGATTAAATCTCGGCTTTATTCGTATTCCACTAAAAGATATAACTTACACAAGAGAAGAGCTTGATTACATTGGGTTTTACGGTGTTATGATTAAATCATCGGAACCAGTTCCATGCTGGAATGATGGAAAGCACTCATATTGGATGAGAGACGAAACTAAGGTTCGACTAGAGGCCGTACGCAGTAACCCGCCTTACTTGAAGTTAGTAGGGTGATTTATGGCTAAAGTAGGTAGACCCCTTAAGTACGAAACACCAGAAGAAATGCAATCTGTTATAGACTTGTATTTTTTAGTCTGCAAAGATAACCAGTTAGATGAAAGCGCATTACTAAAAGACCTAACAGGGGATGAGTTATTCGCAATAAAAGACATTGAAGATATTACCCCATCTATATCAGGTATCGCTTATACATTGGGTATGACTACGGAAGCCTTTAGGAATTACGAACAAAAGGACGAATTTCTTGTTACTGTAAAAAGAGCCAAGCAAAGAGTAGAGATGTCACTGGAGCAAAGACTCGCAGGGACAGCAGTAACCGGTTCAATATTTAGCCTTAAAAATAACTTTGGATGGAAGGATAAAACAGAGAGCGAGTTATCCGGCCCTAATGGTGGCCCAGTCCAATTGGCAGATGTGACCTTTGTCGGCGTTAAAACTCAAGATTGAATGCGTCGATAAGCTCGGCATCCTCATATCAACTCCTAAGCGAATTAAAATGCTTGTTGGAGGTAGGGCATCAACTAAATCTACTTTTGTAGCTGACTACGTATTATCTAAAGTCTCAGCAGGCCAGAGGTGGTGCTGTAGTCGTGAATACCAAAACTCTATAGATGATTCAGTTCATTCTATGCTGATAGATGAGATAGAGCGGTGTAACTTCCAAGGCTTTATCCCTCTAAAAACAGAAATAAACCACATAACCGGTGGGAAGGCTTTTTATCGTGGGCTTGCAAGGAACATAACGAGCCTCAAAGGTATTAATGCTCATGGCCTTTGGATAGAAGAGGGAGAGTCACTAAGCGCCCAAACTATTAAGATATTAACCGCATCCATACGAATCTCAGCAAAAGACGCACAAGCCGCAAGGGAGACAGGAAGCGAAGTTGTCCCTCCTGAGATATGGATAACAATGAATAGAGGATCATCGAATGACCCTATCGCTAAGAAGTTCCTCGCTAGAGCAGAGAAAGACTTATTAAAGTACGGCATCTATGAAGATGATGCGATTATGATTGTTCAAGTTAATTATAATGAAAATCCTTGGTTCCATGAGTCAGGCTTAGAAGTAGAAAGACTTGATGATTTAGAGCACATGAGTACATCAGAATACGATCATAAGTGGGGTGGCGAGTATTCGGACACCGTGGAGAATGCCATTATTCCAGTTGATTGGTTTAACGCTTCGATTGATGCGCATCTTAAACTAGGATTTGAGCCTATCGGTCAAAGGGTGGTGTCACATGACCCCTCGGACTTAGGCAGCGATAGCAAAGGTTTAGTTGATAGATATGGATCGGTTATTCTTAATGTGCTTGAAATGGAAACTGGAGACGTTAACGAGGGCTGTGATTGGGCAACTGATTACGCTATTAACAATCTAGCTGATGTTTTTACATGGGATTGTGACGGGCTTGGAGTAACCTTAAGAAGGCAAGTATCAAAATCATTCGAAGGGAAGCATATTACTTTTGAAATGTTCAAAGGCTCTGAAAAAGCCGATAACCCAGATGAGATATATCAACCTGACGAAAGAGTGACCCTAACGAGCGCAAAGACAAATAGACAGACCTTTAAGAATAAACGCGCCCAATACTACTGGAGGTTAAGAGATAGATTTTACAATACTTATCGAGCTGTTACTAAGAATGAGTATGTTGACCCCGACACAATGATAAGCCTATCCAGTGATATAGATTGTATTGACCAACTCAGGTCAGAAGTATGTCGAATACCTAAAAAACCTAACGGCAATGGATTAATTCAAATAATGAGTAAAGACGATATGCTACGTATACACAAAATACCCTCGCCTAACCTCGCGGATAGTTTAATGATGAGCTTAATTAGTGCTACACTATACGCAAATGTTGAGGAAATTGATTATGAGAGTGAATTTTAATGGCTGAATTATCAGGTAATGAAAAGATTCTAAAGGAGGCAATTGATCGCTTTGCTTTATGTGAAGACTTCGATAGAGAACAAAGAAAGCTTGCTGTAGAAGATATGAGATTTGCTCACGCTGAGGATGGTCAGTGGTCAGAATCCGACATAGAGCGTAGAGGGAATAGACCTCGATACACTTTTAATCGTGTTATCGGCGCAATTAAACAGATAACAGGCGACCACAAGCAAAATAGAAGTAATATCAAGATAAGCCCTGAATCGGTTAGCTCAGATGACAAGGTGGCTAAAGTTTTCAGTGGATTAATCCGTAAGATTGAGCAGAAGTCCAAAGCAAATAACGCTTACGACAACTCCTTTGATGAAAAAGTCGCTGGTGGCTATGGTGGGTGGAGAGTCCTAACTGAATACAAAGATGATTCATTCGACCAAGATATTTGCATAAAACCTATTAAATCAGCCGCTACCTCCCACTATATCGACCCTCAATCGACTGAATATGACGGCCGAGACTCAATGTATCAATTCTTAGTCACCTCAATGGCTGAGGAAGCGTTTAAGGCTAAATACCCTAAAGCGGCTATTACTGACTTTAAACCAAGCCAATACTATCAAGGTAACTGTCAGGGCTGGTTTAGTGATAATAACGTTAGGCTTGTGGAGTATTGGGTTAAAACACCTGTTACTAAAACGTTAATTTTGATGTCTGATGGTAAAACGCTATACAAAGAAGATGATGAGGCCATTTTGGATGAGTTGGCCGCTAAAAATATAACAATTATGGATGAGCGTAGCGTCGAAACTTTCAAGGTTGAAATGTATAAGCTCAATGGAGCCGAAGTGTTAGAAGGCCCCCTACCTTGGGCTGGTAAATATATCCCCCTCGTCCCTGATTATGGCGAGCAAATTACTGTTGAAAATAAACGGTTTACTCGTGGCATTGTACGCTTTGCTAAGGATGCTAACCGTGTTTATAACTATGCACGTTCTACTGATGTCGAAACTTACGCTCTAACACCTAAAGATCCTTATTGGGAAACCCTTAAGATGCGTGCAGGGCACGAGAACGAAAGAAAGACGTTCGCACGTAAGAATCAACCGTTTATGACCTATAATCCTGACCCAGTGGTACAAGGCCCACCAGCCCGAAGCGGCGCACCCTCTGTATCAGTAGCGGGATTAGAGATAGCGCGTCAATCTGTTGATGATGTCCACGCCACAACAAGCATGTACCCACCAGCAATGGGGAATGCACCTCAATTGCTAAGTGAGAAATCTGTTAAGTCTCAGGCAGAGAAAGGTGATATAGGCGCTTATATCTACCAGAGCAATCACGAAAAGTCTTTAGAATTTACCGGCGAGATATTAATGGATTTAATCCCTAAGATATTCGATACACCTCAAATGATTCAGATACTAGAGATTAATGGGGCATCCGATACTGTTGAAATCAATACTGAGCAAGTAAATGAAATAAACGAAACAATTATAGACGAAGAAACTCAAGAGCCTGTGATTGTTAACGACTTGTCTAAAGGTCGTTATAGTGTTGCCGTTGAGACTGGCCCCGCCTTTAGCACTCAGCGAGATGAATCAGCACAACAATTAATTGAATTAGCGCAAGCTTCACCAGTGTTTGAGCAACTAACACCAGACTTGATTGCTAAAAACTTAAATATTGTCGATGGTGAAGAGTTCGAGAAACGATTAAGAAAATACGCCATTACTCAAGGTATTGCTGACCCAACCGATGAAGAGATTGAAGAATTAGGGTTAAATCAACCTCAACCACCGAATGAAGGTGATGAAGCCCTAAAAGATAATGTATTGATGCAGACTGAGAAGTTAAAAGCAGATATCGAAAAACAGGACGCGCAGACACAAGAGACGTTAGTTAAAACGCAAGGCGAAGCAGTTACTACATATAATGAATTGCTAAGTGCTTTCCAGAAGCAAGTTGATCTAGGAATATCACTAACAGCCCAACAAAGAGCATTGTTAATAACCCAAGGTGATATTGTCGCAGACTCTCAAGACATTACCCAACAAGGCCAACCCAACAGCGAGCAAGCAGAGGATTTATTGAATCAATAATTGCTAATATAAATACTTAATACTATAATGATACTTAAATGGTTCACGCTTACCTTAACAAGCGGTAGATAGGATATAGATATGACCGAGCAAGCTGCACAGGATCAAATTGATCCAAACATGCCACAACTGGACGAAGAAGCGACTGAACAAACAGAAGCTACAGAGACGGAAGGGCAGGCGGAGACAGCACCCGCAGAGGTTGAGGAAAAAGAGGGCGGTTTTGTCGAAACTGACAATGATAACGTCCAAAAAAGAATCAACAAAATAACGGCTGAAAAATACGCAGAGAAGCGCCGCGCCGATGAGTTACAGAAAAAGATTGATGAGCAATCGTCTGTACCAACTCCGCAAGGGGCAGAACCAAAGCTAGAAGATTTTGATTTTGATGAAACCGCATACATGGCTGCATTAGTCGAGTATAAGGTGAAACAACAAGTCTCCAAGCAAACAGCAGACATTCAGACGCGACAAAGTCAATCACAGGCGGAAGTAAAAGCAAAGCAGACGCAAGAAAAGTTCCATGCTAATGCTGCGAAGTTTACCGAGAAAGCGCCTGACTATGAGACGGTTATTGCTGGAGTTCCACAATTACCACCTGATACGCTTGACGCTATTATGCAATCCGACAATGGGCCACAATTAGCTTATTATTTAGGAAAGCATTTAGATGTTGCAGACGAAATAGCCGCAGCGAATCCAATCGCCGCCGCATTAAAGCTAGGTGAAATCTCAGCGCAATTAGCAGCCACAACGAAAACTGTTAAAACAAGTGCAGCGCCAGCGCCTATAGTACCGGTTGGTTCCGGCGGCAGTCCTTCAAAGTCACAAGAGGACATGTCAATGGATGAAATATACAACATGTAGTAGAGAGTTGGCCTAGGAGATACAAATGGCTAATGATTTTAAAAACACATCACTCGTAGCTAAATACGCGGTTAAGGAATTCCTTAACGCTATGGTCATGGGTTCTAAAGTAGATCGCCAGCTAGACGAGAGTAAAATCTTTTCTGGTGCAAAAGTAAGTGCAAGCGCATCTATTCGCCGCCCCGTTATGTTCGAGGCAACCGCATCAGCAACCTATTCAGCAGAAGATATTCAAGAGGCAATCGTTCCTGTCACTATCAATAACCGTCAGCATGTAGGTTTTGATATTACAGACGAAGATTTAGCTTTGAAAATCGAAGATGCTAATACTCGCTATATTAAACCAGCAATGGAAGAATTAGCTCAGGTAGTTGAGTCTGCTATTGCCGCAACTTACACAGAAATACCAAACTTTGTAGGTACACCCGGAACAACTCCAAGTACTTTCTTGGATATTGGTAACGCTAAAGCAGAGTTAAGTAAGCTTGGTGTTCCAATGGGTGATCGATGTGCGTTCTGGGATTCTGGTTCAGCTTTAAACTTAGCAAATGGACTTAAAGGTGTGTTTGTTCAGGGTATGGCTAAAACAGCAATCGAGGAAGCCTCTTTAGGTCGTTATGCATCGTTTGATAACTTTGAATCTAATAGCTTAAAGTCCCATACTGTTGGTGTTGCAACGGGTACGCCTTTAGTTAATGGTGCGACTCAAAATGTAACGTATGCCACAGCTAAAGATACGGACACTCAGACGCTAATTACGGACGGTTGGACTAATGACACAACTAATATTTTGTTAGCTGGTGACGTTATTACAATTGCAGGTGTTAATTCTGTAAACCGTAGAACACGCGAAGATACAGGCGACTTACAAACTTTCACTGTAACTGCTGATGCGACTTCTGGCGCAACGACTGGCCCAGCAACAATCACAATCGCACCGCCTATTATCACCTCTGGCCCATACCAGACTGTAACGGCTGCACCTGCTGATGATGCTGTAATTACCGTCAAAACGGGTACTGGCGGAGCTTCATATCGTCAAAATATGGCATTCCATAAAAATGCTATCACTATGGCGTTTGTTCCATTAGACGTAGCTGACCCGGGCGCTGGTGTTATCCAACATCGTGAGAACTTTAAAGGCATCTCACTGACTGCGACTCGCTGGTTCACTGGTACGTCAATGACAATGAGTTATCGTTTTGATATCTTGTTTGATGTCATTGTGCAGAACCGTTCTTTCGCGGTACGTGTCACTAAGTAATTTATAGGGGGAGAAATCCCCCTTAACTGGAGATTATTATGGGTATTAACACACGAATGGAAACAGCTGATGCGGCCACGGGTGAAGCGATTGCTATCACTTGGACAGCGAACGAGCCAACCGCATCAACCACGCAAACAATTGCTGATGGTACCGTACCAACGGTTGCCGAGTTAGGACAATATGTTGCAAACATTAACGCGCAATTGACGCTTTTACTAGCCGATAACGCATCACTTAGAGCCGCCATTAATTCAGGCGAATAACCGGGAGTATTTATGTCGAAAGTTTGGGTGTATCACGAAACAAAAGAGCCAATCATTGTAGAAGCAAAAGAAGCGCAGTCTTATTATGATGATGGATGGAAGGACTCCCCTCGTTACTTTGTGAAAACAACAGACTTTGATGTAGATCCCGATGATGTGGCAGCCGTTCAAGCTTTAGGTGAATCGATCGAAGGGGTTAAAGACGCTTTAAACGGTGCTCTAAACCTTGACGAGATGACGAAAGCCGACCTAATTGATTACGCTGATACACATTTCGGGTTTACTTTAGGCGAAAAGATGAAAAAAGCCGACATGCTCGTAAAAATAGAGGCGTTACTCAATGGCAACAGGACAACAATTAGTCACTAGCGCACTAAGAAAGTTAGGCGTAAAAGGCGCTGACTCGGATATAACCGGTCAGGAAATGCTCGATGGTGTAGAAGTACTTAACGATATGCTAATAGGTTGGGAAAATTCCGGCCTCGTCGTCATGGGGTTTTCCCCTATCGCCTCCCCTTCTGATAATGTCCGGGTTCCACGTGGAACAGAGGAAGGCATTAAATCAAATCTGGCCGTTGTACTCGCTCCAGAGTATGAGGTTCAAATATCTCAAGCTTTGGCTTTGTCGGCTGATGCTGGACTAAATACAATTCTACTTATCACACAAAAACCATTAGACGTTGAATATCCTGACTCTTTGCCAATCGGTGCGGGGAATTGTGATATAGATACACTTGACCAGAATTTCTTTGGTACAAACAAGAGTGAAAACTTCTAGTGCCTGAATTTCCAATAGCAACAGGGTTTTACGAAGACGCATCCAAGCCGATAGCCGCCCAAGAGTGCGTTAATTTAATCCCTCGCGTCCCTCAAACGACAGGATTATCTCCTGCTCAGTTAATCGGAACACCGGGTATTAGCTTATTTGCCGATGTTGGGAATACCCCATCAAGAGGCCGTCATACAATGGGCGGCATTGCCTACAATATTGTAGGTACCACCTTATACCGCATTAATTCAGATGGTACGGACACGTCTTTAGGAGCTATCTCTGGAACATCGAAAGTATCGATAGCAGATAACGGTGTTCAAATGTGTATTGTTGTCCCTAGCTCAACCGCGTATATTTACACTGTGGCGGGTGGTCTTGTTGCTATCACAGATACAGATTTCACAACAACTTTAGGCCCATCAGAGCAAGTCGTTTTTGTTGATGGGTTTTTCATACATTTTAATAATAGCTCAACCGCAAGTACTAGCCCTATTATCTTCAAGTCCGCATTAAAAGATGGTACTGCTTATAGTGCGCTAGACTTTGCAACAGCCGAAGCCGACCCTGATAATATTACTGGGATTCATGTGAGTCGCAGTCAGTTATATGTCTGTGGAGAAAAAACAATAGAGCCTTTTGCTAACATAGGTGGCGCAGATTTCCCTTTTCAAAGAATACAAGGGGGCGTTATTCCTAAGGGTGTTAGTGCTAAATTTTCCTTAAATGAGTATGATGAATCCTTTGTTTTTGTTGGCGGAGGAAAGAATGAACAGCCGGGAGTATATAAATTTATTGGCGGATCAGCTCAGAAGTTATCGACAGCAGCTATTGACAATATTATCTTAGGGTTAACGGATGCTGAGCAGCAAGATATTTTCACGACTGTTTATGGTGAATATGGTTCTTTTTTTCTAAACGTCCACATTAAAGACCGTGTTCTTACTTTTGATGCACAAGCAACGGTATCACTTGGTAAAAACGTGTGGCACGAACGAAAATCAAAGGATGTTTACGGTAGGGATACATCTTGGCGAGTAAATGGCATTATGCAGGCTTACGGAAAAACATTGGTTACTGATAATCAAGATGGTCGTGTCGGTGAAATGAGCCGAGATACTTATACCGAATATGGCGACTCTATTACACGTATTGTATCAACCGCCCCTTTTCATGGGGAGGGCGAAAGCGTCCGTGTATCGGAAATTGAGTTAACTTGTGAGTCGGGTGTAGGGTTGGGTGCAGATGATGAGCCGTATGTCACGCGCTCTTATTCCGACGATGGAGGCTTTACGTTTGGCAATGAAACCTCCCGCTCTCTAGGCAAGCAAGGTGAATATAAAAAGCGACAGATATGGCGTAGAGAGGGACAATTCCATAGAAGCCGCATTTATAGGTTTTCAATCAGTGACCCAGTAAAAGTTGTGATTATTAAGATGGAGGCTAAGTTTAAATGATTAGTAATTTTTCATCTTTCGAGTTATTTCAGTCAGAGAATGGCACGTTAACACCGAGAGCTTTTGATTTTTTGCGTCAAATGGTCAGGCAAATTAACCTGAATACTGTTTTAAGTGGCTCAGGTAGCCCAGAAGGCGTAATAGAGGCTATTCCCACTCAGTTGTATATGGATACCGCAGGCACAGCAGGATCAATTTTGTACGTTAAGAAAACCGGCACAAGTAACACAGGATGGATTTTAGTGTGATTTATTCAATAGAAAAATACGCTGATATTGTGGAAGAGCTTAAAAATATTTATGTTCCTTTTTTCAAGGAAGTTGATATATACCCAGAAGCGCCTACACCGAATGTTGATCACGATCAGTTTATTCAAATGGGTGACGCTTTACAGGTTGTAACCGCAAGAGAAAACAGGTTAGTCGGGTTCCATATTGCTTTTGTAATTAATGATATTTTTTATAAGCACATTAAGACTGCAATGGTCTCTCACTATTACCTACTCCCTGAAAGCAGAGGAAACGGAAATGGTACGAATATGTTTGCTTTTGCAGATGATGAGTTTAAGAGGAAAGGCGTAGAGCGTGTATTTATGAGCCGTAAGATATACATGAATAATGAGAAATTATTCAATAAACTCGGTTACAGGCAGATAGAATGCAACTATACTAAGGCTATATTATGATTTTACTTAATTTTAATAAACTAATACTTAAGACGCTTAATCTGAATGGCGAGCTATTTCTATTTAGATGGACGGCTGCCGCTATTGTTGCTGCAAGCTATATATCAAGTAGAAGCTCATCAAGAGCAGCCGAAGGAGCCGCAAACACCCAAAGCGAGGCATCCGATAGAGCTATAGACGAACAGCGCCGACAATTCGATGTCACCAATGAGCAGTTTAGACCTTACCGAGAGGCTGGAACTAGCGCTCTAACACAACAGGAAGCTTTAACAGGAACGGCGGGGCCAAAAGCACAACAAGCTTATTTTGATAACTTTATCGAATCACCCGGACAGCAATTTATCCGTAAACGACAGCAACGCGCCCTGCTTCAAAATGCCGCTGCAATAGGTGGGATTGGTGGCGGGAATGTACGAACAGATTTACAAGAGCAGGCCGCCGGCTTTGCTCAGCAAGATATCGGGAATCAATTTAACCGCTTAGCAAGTATTTCTGGGACAGGCCAAACAGCAACACAAAATACCGCGCAGTTTGGCGCGAATACAACAAATAATATTTCTAACTTGCTACAACAGCAAGGGCAAGCAAGAGCCTCTGGTATACTTGGTCAAGCTCAAGCAAGAAATCAGTTCTATAATACAGTCGGTCAAACCGCTGCAAGTTACGGGAGGTAATATGCCGTTAGTAGATGTTAGAGGATTTGATTTAGGCTTTAATGCTGGAAATATTCTAGAGCAAGGCCAGCGTACGCAAAACACAAGGCTACAAAATGAGCTTTTGTCTGGAAGAGTGCAGCAACAAAAAGATCAAACTGACCGACAAGCTCAAATCCGAGAGCTATTAGGCCAAGCAGGGCAAGCCCAACCACAAACAGAGCAGGAGCAAATGCTAGGCGCTCAAACGGCTGGCATGGGTGGTGATCAAGCCTTATCTGAACAGCCCAAGGCCATTATGAGTCAAGATGAGATTGTCAGTGCGGCAAGAAATATCGATCCTGTGCAAGCCAATAAACTTATTAAAGAGTTCGGGTTAGATAGTGAATTGCAGCGCGAAGAGATGTCTCGTTTTGCCGCTGAGCTACAGAATACGCCTTTTGAAAAGCGTGCTGATATGATTAACGCGCGCGCGCGCTCTTTACAATCTCAAGGCCGCGATGCAAGCCATACTATGCAATTACTTGATTTAGATGAAGCACAACAAAACCAAGGGTTAACAGGCATTCAAATGGCAGCTTTATCAACTAAAGACCGCCTAAGCCTTCAAGCTAAGCAACAAAAAGCAAGCCTCATAAAGCCTAATGAAGTGCAGTCCTCTAAGATATTAGCGGGCGGCGTTGTTCAAATGGTTATGAAAAACGGTGATATTTTAACCAAAGAACAATCCGAAGTTGATTCTAAGATAATCAAACAAGCTGAAAACAGAGCCGCTGACCTCCAAGGCCTTAGAGCGAGAAAGCGGGAAACTGGGAAAGGCTCGATTAAACGCTCATTAAAATTAATTGACACATCGTCAAAGATGCGGGCAAATAACAGAAACTTAAGAAAAGCAATAACTTTGCTTGATGAAGGTGCTAAAACTGGTCCAGTTGAAAAAATGCTTCCTAACTTAAGAGCCGCATCTGTTAAACTCCAGAACCTACAATCTCAGCTTGGTCTTGATGTGGTTGGTGCGGTTACTTTTGGCGCATTATCTAAAGGTGAATTAGACTTAGCTAAAGATGTCGCCTTACCTACTGGATTAAAACCGTTAGAGCTTAAAAAATGGGTAAACGATAAGATAAACGCGCAAGAAAAACTCGCTAATTACCTTGAAGACCAAGCGATATTCCTTGATGGTGACGGCTCTCCTGCTGGATGGCTGGCCAAACAAAAAGAAGAGCAAAAAACTGAACAGTCCACTGAAAAACCAGAAACACAACAAGTTGGACGTTTTAAAGTAAGGGTTAAGTAATGCCGTTATATGAAATAACAGATCCAAATGGAAGAGTCCTTGAGCTGGAAGGCGATTCGCCACCTACTGAACAGGAATTAGAACAAATATTCGCTTCGCAGGGCGTGGCTCAGCCAGTAACGCAGCCTATAGAAAAGCCATTACAACAACAAGAAGCTGAGCCAGAACAAAGCATGCTTGGTAAAGCAACCGAAGCCATTGAAAATACAGACGTTGGCGCGGCTGCTTCTGAATTAGCCTCAGCTATTAATCGAGGCGCGGTTAATCTTGCTGACTTTTTAGGGCCTGACACTATTAACTCAGGCTTAAGCTTAATTGGTAGCGAAAAGCGTGTTCCTTCGTTAAAGGACGGTGAGTTTATACAAAAGGCAACCGAAGGTAATGTGATGGAGCCGGGGCTTGCCCGTAAAGCCGTGAGAACAGCGGGTGAATTTGTAGCCCCTTCTGCTGGTGTTGGTTCGGTGATTCGAGGTGTAGCTCAGACAGCCCCTAAAATTGGTGCAACCGTTGGCCAAAAAATCGCGCAGACAATGGCCGCTAAACCTATAACAGACGTAACAGCAGCCGCTACAGCGGGTGCAGGCTCCGAAGTTGGAGCAGAAGCAGGCGAAATAGTTGCTGGAGAGAAAGGGCGCGCTGTGGGTCGCTTGATTGGTGGTTTTGCCGCTCCTCTTGGTGTAGCAATAGCAAAAGAGACAGGAAAGTCTTTAATTACGAAAAGTGCTAAGAAACTTTTAACAGAATCAGCCCCAACTATTGATGGGCTAAAAAATGCAGCAAGGAGTGTTTATCGTGATCTTGAAAATAGTGGCGTTAATATCAATAGCCGTAGTATTGGGAATTTATCTAGATCACTCACCACGCTGGCAAAGCAAAAAGGATTCCACAGGAAAATCCATCCGAAAGTGGACGTAGCCTTAACCGAATTTAAACAAGCCGCTGAGTCTGGTGTGCCCCTAAAACTATCTGAGATTGATAGTTTAAGACGAATTACTGGAGCAGCCGCAAGAAGTATTGAGCCGGACGAGGCTCGACTAGGCACTATACTAGCTAATAGAGTGGATGACTTTTTAGATCACGCAGGTAAAAACGAGCTATCTAAAACGAACGCTGATCTAGGCGCAAAATATCGTGACGCACGCCAATTGTGGCGTAGGGTTAAAAAGGCAGAGCAGTTGGCCGAAGTTTTTAATAAGGCTCAATTACAAGCAACAGGTTTTGAAAATGGCATACGAACACAATTTAGATCTATCTTGAATAATAAAAAACAAAGAAAAGGCTTCACTGCTGACGAGATAAGCGCAATGCGGCAAGTCGTTGAAGGTACAAGCCTACAGAATACTGCTAAGTTATTAGGTCGTTTTGGGTTCGGCGAAGGTCAGGCATCAAACATGCTAATGGGGACGCTAGGTGTCGCTGGTGGTGCCGCCGCTTTTGGTGGCCCCGGCGCTGTTGCTGTACCCCTTATTGGTTCAGTTTCCCGTAAACTCGCTCAAAGATTGACCCGCGAAGGCGGGAAGAACGCCGATTTAATGGTTAAGGCAGGTAAGAATGGTCTTGAAATCGTTAAGGCATATATGAAAATAACGCCTGCTAAACAACGAACAGCACAAGAATTGACAGAGTTATTATTAAGGCCGGATATTAGCTTGGAAGGGCTGAAAATAGCTACTAAAAATATGCCAGTAAAAAACAAAAGACTGATTAATGATGCTGCATTTCTTGTAAACGCTATAAAATCATCAAAAGAAGAGGAATAAACCGTGGGTAGATATATTAATTCAGTACCTCAAATATTAGATAGCAATGGTAAGCCTATTGCTGGCGCTAAAAAGTTCTTCTTCGAGACTGAGACTACGACTAAAAAAACCATTTATTCTGATTCTGGTTTAAGCGTCTCCACGGCTAACCCCGCCCTATCGGATGCGTCAGGCCGTATGCCTGAGATATTCCTAGATGGTATTTACGCAGAAGAGCAGCAAGATAACTCAGGCACGGCTACTGGCTATGATGGTGTTACATTATGGACGCGAGACCCTATTGGGGATATTACAGAGGGGCAATTTGAGTCATGGCTAAATGATAGTACCTATAATATCCCTGATATTATTGTAGGCTCAGATGATGAGTATTACCGGTCGCTTTCAGATGGAAACCAAGGGAACGACCCCACAACATCGGTTGTTAGCTGGGAAATGCTGCGGCTAGGGCGTGTCTGGAACGCTAATATAACTTACGGTGTTGGTGATAGTGTTTATGGTTCAGACGGGTATTTATATCTATCGAAGGTAAGCAGCAACTTAAACAACAACCCCTCTTCTGATACTGCTAACTGGAGACCTGCGGCTAACACTCGATTTGTTAAGGGCGCAGACATTGCATCAGCGGCAACATTAACATTAGGCTCAGATGGTAATTATTTTGACATTACTGGTAGCGCAACAATTGGTGCTATTAACACTGTCGGCGTTGACACTATTGTGAAACTTCATTTTGATGGAGCTTTAACGTTAACCTATGATTCTATCTCTTTCATTCTCCCGGG
>Ga0316208_1000737_pt1 | contig 36524 bp, 23 predicted proteins | sample 3monopyrite_MG_FD_204944 | JGI IMG/M metagenome (GOLD analysis project Ga0316208, IMG submission 204944) | Microbial mat bacterial communities from mineral coupon in-situ incubated in ocean water Damariscotta River, Maine, United States -... | ecosystem: Environmental > Aquatic > Marine >...
GGCAGCACGGAGCGACCTGCGTTCTCGAGGAGGGAGCCTGGTGAATCAAGTGACTGACGAGGGGCATCGTCCACGGCGGAACCAGTCCAGACGCCGACGGGAGAGCTTTCCCGAACGCTGCTAGGGCCTACGCTCGGGTTCGTCGCGTGCTCACCGCGAGGAGCAGCAGGCCTGCCCAGGTGACCGCCCCCGGCAGCGGCGCTGTGGAGCAGCCGATTCCATTGTTGGGGGAGGCGTCGACCCAGTCCGAGGTGAGCCCGGTGGGGCCGAGGGCGCGGACACGCATCGAGTAGTTCCCGCGGGGGGTGTAATTCGGGGATGTGGCGATGCCGCACTCCAAGCCGTAACCCAGATTGATGATGGCCAAATCCGATAGGGCGAAGTCGGGCGGGGCCATGGTGTCCAGATTGGTGAGCTCGGTCTCGTAGAGCACCACCCCGGCGGATTCTTCGACCTTCAACTGGAGGTAATCCTTGGGGTCGCCGTCGAAGTTTGTCTGGTCTTTTCGGTTGACGGAGAGGACGATGGGCGTGGGGGGCGGGTCGAGGATCAGCGCCTCGACCGGCTCGAAGTCACGGGAGATTTCGTCGAGGGTCAGGGTGTACAGACCTCCGGTCTCCAGAGGTGAGGTTGGGCGGATGAGGGTGGTCCGAGGGGTACTCTGGATCTCGAACTGGATGGGAGAGCCGCCGGACTCCAGGAGGATCTCGGTCGGGGGGCCGTAGGCATGGGCCACCGCGAGGACCCCGTTGTTGGGAACCGCGTCGAGATCGACGTCGAAGCTGGGGGGGGCACAGGAGAGAGCGTGGGCGGAAGACAGTGTAAAAACAAGCATAGTGGATGATAGCACGGGGTCGAGGGCCCGTCGTGCTCGGGACCTGCCAGCCGACGACAAGGTGGGGCCAGCTTCGATCTCTGTATGCGGTCCCGACCGATTGAGACCGGTCAGCGGTCTGGGCGACCGCTGACCGGTCCGCCGCCGCTTCAGTCTCTGGCAACGGACATGTTGTCTGTGTCGGGTGGATGAGCCACCCCGAATCAGGAGCCCACAGACCATGACCCGCTTCATCGCCATCAGCTACGTACTCGCATCCATCCTCACCTGGGGCTCGGTCCCGGGGGTGCCGGCGACTCCGATGGAGGTTGTGGTGACCGCACAGGCCCAGACCGAAGAAGCCGCGCTGGAAGCCGCTTGGGATCGCGCCCAGATCGAGCTCGACTCACGCTGCCAGGACATCGGAGGCCGCCACACGGCGGTAAACGGCGGCATGGAGTCGGTGAGCCCTACGGCGGCGGGCTACCTCGTCGAAGTATTCGCGGGTGGAACCTGCAACTAAAGCACCCGGCTCAGTTGCTCAGCGTCACGGGGGTGAGGGTCTTCTCTATGGGGTACCCAGCTTCCTCGCACTGCTCGGCACACTCGCGGGGATTCTCCTCTCCACAGACGCGCATCCGCAGCGCCTTGAGAGCCCCCTTGCTCTCCTTGAAGCTCTGCCACTGGACGGTGCGGGAGCAACCGGTGAGTCCACCCGAGGTGCCCTGGGGCCGCTCCTTGTAGAGTACGAGGGAGTCAGCCAACACCTCGATGGGGATGAAGGAGCCCAGGCTCTCGGGCTGGGGATCGATCTCGAGGATCCCGAACCGCGTGGACCCCTCGACCGGGCGGATCTTCCCTCTCGGGCCGAGATCGCAGAAGTCGCCCCGACACTCCAGGTCGACGGACTGCTCGCGCGGAAAACCCTCGGGCTTGGCGATGAAGGACCCATCGGCCCCGAGCAGGACGACAGCGAGCACCCGATTCCACTTGGACTGGGCGCCGGATGCGGCAGCCCCGATGGCTTCGACCGTGGGGTCGATATCCGCGAGCTGGAGCTGGAAGGAGAGCAGGGTACGGCCGTCTATGACGGGGATCGCGGAGATCGACTCGATGGGAACGAACCCGGCGAGCCCCTTGCGCCGGATGGGACCCAATGCGGGCTTGCCGGCGACCTCGATCCGCTTGGCACCCGGGAACAGCGGCGCGACCTGTGTGGAGGGCTCTGCGGCCAGCGCAAGGGCGAGGAAGAGCGAGAACATCGAATCTCCGGTGTTGTTGCCGATTCTAACGGAATCCCTACACCGCCGCGCCCACCAACCACCCGACGCCACCCGTCACCGCCATCGCCAGCATTCCCCAGCTGACCACACGAAGCACGGCGCGGATGGGGGATGCGCCGCCGGCTCGAGCGCTCGCGGCTCCGAGCAGCGCCAGGCTACATGCGACTGCTGCCACGACTGCGGGCACGACCCAATGGGGGGCGACCAGAAGTGCTGGGAAGCAGGGTAGGATTCCGCCCGCGGCGAAGCTCACGGCCGAGCTTGCGGCGGCGGTGAGCGGACGGGTGCCGTCTTCGACCAGCTGGAGTTCATCCCGCGCGTGGGCAGCCAGGGCGTCGTGGGCCATGAGCTGCTTCGCCACCTGGTGCGCGAGCTCGGTGTCCAAGCCCCGACCGACGTAGATCTCCGCCAGCTCCTCGAGCTCTTCCTGGGGGTTGGACTCCAGGGCCGCGCGCTCGGTGGCGAGGTCTGCTCTCTCCAGGTCGAGCTGGGAGCTGACCGAGACATATTCTCCCGCGGCCATCGACATGGTACCGGCCATCAGCGCTGCAGAGCCCGCGAGCAGGATGGCGCCCGAGTCACTTCCGGAGGCGCCGAGCCCGACGAGCAGGCTGCCCATCGACACGATGCCATCGTTGGCTCCGAGCACCGCAGCCCGGAGCCAGGGGGAGCGCTGGACGTAGTGGATCTCGTGGTGGGCTGAGGTCATCCGGCCCCCTATCGTCCCTGTCCGGTGGCGGGTATCGCGTTACCCCTGATGGGCTCTCTGGAGGCGCCATGTCGGAAGAAACTCAGCTCACCACCCTCGGAAACCTCGATCCGAAGCTGGCCAGCGCCCTCTGCTATGTGCCCCTGATGTCCATCAACCTGATCGCGAGCTTGGCGTTCTTCTTCACCGAGAAGGACATCAAGCCCGTACGCTTTCATGCTGCCCAGGGCTTGCTATTGGCAGCGTCGATCATGGCGTCCGGGGTGCTGCTCTCGGTGCTGGTGATGGTGGGGACCATCGGGGGTAGCATCGTCGATGCCATGCTCGACACCGGTGGGATGTTGTCGCTCCTGTTCTCGCTGCTCATCCTGCTCGCGACGCTGGTCTTCGCCTTATTTGTGATGGTGGTTCCGCTTGGGCTCGCATTCTTCGCCTACTCCGGGAATAATACACGAGTTCCGGTGCTCGCTGGCTTTGCAGAGAAGCTGGCCGGACTGGAGCCTGGCTGGGCCGAGTGAGGCTCAGCCCGGGGGCGCACAGCGATGAAGTCCTCGCCCTGTTGATCGCGCAGTGCGTCCCAGAGCAGAACGCGGCGAGGAGTGTCGTCATCGAGGACCGAACCGCAATGTTGATCCCGCGAAATAGCCTATAAGGGCGGGCTGATTGCGAACTTCGTGACGTACTCGAGCAGCCGGTCGTGGTGCTCGGCGCGGTACTCGACGAAGGGTGCGATGAGATCTCTGTCGAAGAGCTGGACCCACATGGCCTCGTCGATCGGAGCCCCGGGGTTCAGCGGCGAAGGCTGGGCTGGAGAGGAGCGCGGCGAGGAGGAGGTGCATCAGTCGTTGACCCGGCCCTGGCAGGGCCGATTGAGGAGGACGCAGGAGCAGTTGGGGTGGACGAACCGGCAATCCTCCCAGCGGGGTTCGAGCACCTGGGCACCGACCGAGCGGTAGTCGTCGCAGGTCATGGAATAGGAGTAGGCGGGGTAGGGATCGTTGGTGACGGTGTCTCGACACTCCCACTCGACCACTCGGTCGCAGGCCAGAAGCAGAAATAGCAGAGTCATCGAGCCCTCCTCGCCATCAGCTTAGCTCCCCCGCACCGAGCCAGGCGGTGCTCATCACCGGCAACATGGTGTGGGTGCTGGCCGTGGTGGGGAAGACCGAGGCGTCGAGGACCTGGAGGTTGTGCAAGCCGTGCACAAAGCCCCGGAGATCGACCACGCTGGTGGCTGGATCGGGGCCCATTCGGCAGGTGCCTTGTGGGTGAGCGCTGATGGTCGGGGTCGATGCGCTGCGGATCTGGAGCCGGTCGAGCTGGGCCAGATCGGCCTCGGTGCGCACCGGGCTGGCGTCGGGGAAGGGGAGCATCACCGCCTCGGCCCCCGCGGCGAGGTAGGCCCGGGAAGCGAGGTGCAGCGCTTGCTTCATGCGGGCCTTCACATCGGCGGACATCTGGTACTGGATGCGGGGCCGGCCGTTCGCGTCGAGGACCCGACCCACCGGCCGGTCGGGCACCAGGCAGAGGCAGGCGGCGACGCGGCGGAAGCTGGACATGAAGCGGTGGACCTGGTCGGTGGGCAGGGTGCTCATCGCGGCGCTCATGCCGGGTGTGGAGCTGACCCCCTCCAAGCGGAACCCGCCCAGGCCAGCGGACTCGGAGCGGTCTTCGCGGTGGATCCAGGCGGACTGGGGGATGCCGCGGAAGAGCACGATATCTTCGGGAAAGAGCGCCACACAGGGCGACTGGGGCTGGAGCGACAGGTTGCGCCCCACCTGGCTCCCGCCGATCTCCGAGCGCAGCAGCAGCAGCGGGCTGTGGATGGCCCCGGCGGCGAGGATGAAGTGCTCGGCGCGCACCGTGAATGGGGCGCGCACAGCGCTATTCGAGGGCTGCACCACGTGGCCATGGACCGCTACCACTCGGCCCGCGTGGTGTTCGATGCGAGCGACCCGGGCCTCGGTCTGGACGCGGACGCGGCCGGTGGCCAGGGCCCGGGGGATCCAGGTGAGCGCGACCGAGCGCTTGGCATCATAAGCACACCCGATCAGGCAGTAGCCCGAGCCGACACAGCCCACGCGGTTGTGCTCGAAAGGAGCGCCCTCGACCCCGATTCGCTGGCCCCCGCGCAGCAGGGCGGCGTTGTTGGGGTTGAGCTCGGTGTGGGGGATGCGGTTGGCGCCGATAGCGGCTCGGCACTCGGCGTCGGCCTGGCGGTAGGCTTCGACGGACCAGCGGGCGAGGCCGAAGCGGGTGCGCCAGTGAGCCAGGATCTCGTCGGGGATGGGCTCGATGTCGGCCATATTCACCACCGTGCTCCCGCCGAGCACCCGGCCCTGGAGCACGGAGATCCCGCCGTCATCGGTGGTCTGGTTGCCGCCATCCCGGTACAGCCGGGCGTACATCTGCTCTTCGCGCTGGGTCATCTGGGAGGCCGGTATATGGGGCCCCTCCTCGAGGACCACGACCTCGCGGCCGGACTCCGCGACCCGCGCAGCAGCCACGCCTCCCGCGGCCCCCGAGCCGATCACACAGACCTCGGTCTGCAGCTCGAATCCCCCCGCTACGGCATCGCCATCCTGGATGCTCATCGACCCACCAGAGGGCCGTCGTAGCCGATGGAGTCCCAGGACTGCGGCAAGCTGTACCAGGTGAATAGCACCACCCGTCGGAGCGCATCGGCGATCTGGCGCTTGGTCGCGACTCGGGAGACCCGCCAGGACTCGAGCACCGCCCGGCGCTCGGCGAGGTCGAGCCGAGAGAAGCGCGAGAAGGAGAATACCCCGGCGCCACCGAGGTGTTCGAGGACTCCGAGCGCGAGCCGCAGCTGCTCGCCTTGGACCGGGTCGCCGCGGCTGAGGAACCGATCGACCCCATCGACGACCTCGTCCAGGCCGGATGCTCCGTCTGGTGCGAGGGCCTCGAAGACCGCGCCGAGGGTGTGGCGGGCCGAGGCGCCGAGGAAGGGGCTGGGCACGGGTTCGAGGGGCCGGTGACCCCAGCCATGGGCGAGCGCGTAGCCCCCGATCAGCAGGAGGCCACCGCCGAGGACTTGTCTGCGGCTGGGTGGGGAAGACACCGAGCTATCTTAGCCTCCGTGCAGCCGTCGCCGACGGTCTGCGGGGCGCCACTCGGCCACCGGGTCTCTCGGGTGGACCTCTCCATCGAAGTGAATATGCTTGTAGGCATCGAAGTCGGTGGTGCCGCGGGTCTTGGCGTAGATCGTCTTGCGATTGTGGAGTAGAAAATAGAGCCGGAAGGGGAATAGGCTCTTCACGACACAGATGTCCGCTTTGTGGGGGCGTAGGCCGACATTCCGGTAGAATGAGGGCTTCATCGCCAGGGGCGCGTTCTCGGTGATCACCAGCTTGACATGGCCCAGATCGAGCACGACGATTCGCCCGAAGGCGGTGTCGGGGTAGCGGCGCAGGAGCCGTCCGCTCACCTCGAGGGGAGCGTGGTGGTCAGGGGCCAGCTTGCCGCCGACCTCCAGGCTGACCGCGGAGCCGAGGGGGGTGTCCCAGAGCGCGTCGATGGCCTGGGCATCGCGGATGGGGGCGTAGCTGAGCAGCCCCTGTCCGCTATCGACCAAGGTGCGCAACAGGGCGGTGTTCTCTCCGGTCGCGCCGGCCCCGACCATATCGGAGGCGTCCGAGATGCACACGGTGCCGAACTTGCGGAGGAGGCCGGCCGAGCGGGCTTGTCGAAGGGCCTCCTCGGGTCCGGGGAGCTGTGGAGGGAGCTTGTGGCGCACCGCCCAGGCGGCGTCGGCGAGCTGCTCGGCGAGGCGCTCGGCGAGGCCGGGGTCGTCATCGGTGATGACGTGGGTCGCCCAGCCCAGATCCGGAGCATCGTTCCACAGCTGGCAGGTGAATAGCGACACATAGAGCACCCGCGGGTCGCGCTCCATCCGCTTCATGAGCTTGAAGATGGGCCGCATGGTGGGCAGGAAATCGATGGTGGTGCCGCCGCCGAGCACCATGGGCAGCGTTCGCCAGGCGATGGTGGGGGAGTGGGAACCGAGCAGGGTGCGGACCAGGATCTCGGCGGAGCGGTAGCCCACGCGGAAGTGGTCGCGGTGGGGGTTGGTTCGGTATGCGGTGACCAGCGGCGCGGCGTCGATCTTGGCCCGGGTGAGGTGGGCGTGCAGGTCGTAGCTGACCGAGATGGGGACGAGTGGGCCGAGCACCGAGCGCGCGTCGCTGAGCAGGGCGGCCTCGGGGTCCTGCACGTCGATGGCGACCATGGCGCCGTGCATGCTGAGGAATAGCCCATCGAGGGGGCCCGCCGCGCGCAGGTCGTCGACCAGCCGCTTGCGGAACCAGGCCAGGGCGTTCGCTGAGAGCTTGCCGCTGGGCACGGCCCAGGCGCTGAACAGGGGCACGAGCTCGACCCGGTCCCCCCCGATCTTCTCGGCGCCTCGGACGAAGCCGGAGAGCTCGAGGGAGCGGGCGAAGCCGGTGACTTCGGTGCCGAAGCGGCCGCACGCAGCCAGCAGCTCGTCGCCCTCCATGAAGTGGGTGCGGTGGAAGTCGGCGAGCTCGGAGCACACCGGAGAGAGGGCGTTGGTCTCCTGGGCGATGCGGCAGAAGGCGATTCGCAGCTTGCGGGTCATAGGCCGGCTCCTCGGCGACTGGGAATCGCGCGCTTGGCCCGGTCGAAGAGATCGAGGGCCTTGAGCAGGGTTCCGTCGATCTCCTCGGAGGCACCGAGGTCGGGCATGGTGCCGTCCGGACTGTACATCTGCTCCATGATCTTGCGGACGCTGTGGTCCACGAGCCCGCGGATGGGGACCTTGGCCATCATCCCGTACATCGCGGCATCGCCCTCGGTCGACAGCTCGGGATGGGCCCGGGCGTGGGCGACTGCGTCCCGTACATCGGCCAGGTATTCGTCGACGACCGGAGCGTTGGCGGCGTTGACCGAGCAGTGGATCGAGGGCGGAGTGCTCTGTCGGTCCACGCTCCACCCGCGCTCCTGGAGCTGGTCGGCGACGACGAAGAGGTCGACCTCATCCGAGGAGGCCGCATAGGCCGCGACGATGGAGTGGGGTAGGCCCAAGACCCGCAGCCCATCGATGGCATTCAGCCCGTCGCGGAGGTGCTGGGCGGTGTCATAGGCGGTCTTCGCGATCTCGAGGTAGCCGTCCTCTCCCATGGCCTGCAGCGAAGCCCACGCAGCGGCGATGGGGCCGCCGGGACGGGTGCCGCGCATGGACGGAGAGATGTAGATCCCCCCGGACCAGCCGGTCTGAACAAAGAACTGGTGTCGCAGATAGCTCATGTCCCGGTAGACGATGACCGAGGCCCCCTTGGCGGTGTAGCCGTACTTGTGCACATCGGCGGAGATGGAGGTGACGCCGGGCACGCGGAAGTCCCAGGGGGGCATGGCCACACCGAGTTTCTCGAGCCAGGGCTGGATGAAGCCGCCAAAACACCCGTCTACATGGAACGGTAGCCGCTTGGACAGCGCGAGCGCTCCGAGCTCGGGGATGGGGTCGATGGTGCCGGTGACGTACTGGGGAGCCGAGGCAGCCAGGGCGATGGTGTTGCGGTCGATGCGGCGCTTCATGTCCCGGATATCGACCTGTCCAGTGGGCAGGACTGCGGCCCGGCGCATGCGGATGCCGAAGTAGTGGCCGGCCTTGTCGAAGGCGGGATGCGCGGTCTCGGGGAGCACGACATTGGGCCGGCGAATCCACGGCCAGCGCCGGCGGGCCCGGTCGCGGTAGGCGGCCATGGCGACCAGGATGGACTCCGTGCCGCCAGAGGTCATGGTCCCGACCGCAGAGTCGGGGCCGTGGAGCATATCTGCGGTCATCTGCACGACCTCGGACTCCATCTGCTTGAGGCTCTTGAAGGCGATGGGGTTGAGGGCGTTGTCGGAGAAGTACAGGTTGTGGGCTTTCTTGAGGAAGGCCTCGTGCGCCTCGTTGGCCCAGTAGACCATGCTCCAGGTGCGGCCACCGCGATAGTCGGCGTCTGCTGTGCGGAGCTGGTCCATATGGGCGAGCAGCTGGTCGGGGTTGCGGCCGGTGCTGGGGATGCGGGTGCGATGGGTCACGGGAGCCTCCATCGCTATATTAATCAATCGTTTGATATGTGCAACATCGGGCGGAGTGGTACCGTTGGGGTCTGACCCTAGTAGGACCAGCGGCGCCGGCCGAGCACCGCGAGCAGCCCGAGCAGGAACACCGGCGTAGGCCCGGTTCCGCCGTCGCATCCGCACCCGCCGCGTCGATCGCCGACGACTCCGGCGGTGCAGTCCTCCTGGGTGTTGACCGCGGGATCGGAGTCGTCGCAGTCGTCGCCGTTGGGGACCAAGCCGTCTGGGGCCTGGTCGTCGCAGAGGCGTTCCTCCCCAGCGGCATCGCCGAAGCCATCGCCGTCGGAGTCCGGGAAGTAGGCGGTCCCATCGACCGCATCGGCGTCTTCGGAGCCGTCGCAGTTGCTGTCGATGCCATCGGAGCACAGCTCCTCAGCCGCCGGGTTGATGTCCTGGTCGAGGTCATCGCAGTCGCCACCCTGGTCGGTCCAGGAGGCGAAGGGTGGGTCGTCGGAGCAGGCCTCTTCTGGGTCCCCCCCACCGAATCCATCCCCGTCCGCGTCGCTCCAGAAGCTCTCGATGAGGCCCTCGTCTACGTCGCCGTCGCAGTTGTCGTCGATACCATTGCAGAGCTCTGTGGCGGCGGGGTTGACCGCGTCCGAGGCGTCGTCGCAGTCCGTTCCATCGGTGACCATTCCAGCCACGTCTGGGAGGAAGTCTCCGCAGGACTCCACCGCTGTTGTGCTGCCGTCGCCGAAGCCATCCCCGTCCTCATCCGCCCAGTAGCTATCGGTCGCAAAGTTTTCGTCCGTCGCGCCATCGCAGTTGTTGTCGAGCCCATCGCAGACCTCATCTGCGCCGGCGTTGACGAAGAACTCGCCGTCGTTGCAGTCGAAGCCATTGGTGGAGGGTACGAAGCCGAGCGCCTCGGTCCCCGGGCAGCCGAGGTAGGTCAGCGAGGGGGTGCCGAAGCCGTCCCCGTCCTGGTCGAACCAGTAGAGCAGCTCGTCGGGGTTGTAGTCGGGGTCGTCGACATCGATGAGCCCGTCGCAGTCGTTGTCGATGCCATCGGGGCAGGCCTCGAGGGCGCCGATATGGGTGCCGGGGTCGGTATCGTCGCAGTCATTTCCGGCGGTCGAGTAGCCGGGGAGAGGGGTGCAGGCTGCCACGCCGAAGGCGGTCAGCGACCCGAATCCGTCCCCGTCCGCGTCGGGGTAGTAGAGCGGGGCGTCGATATCGGGGTCGTTGTCGTCGAAGAGGCCATCGCAGTCGTTGTCGATGCCATCGCAGATCTCGATCGCGTCCGGGTGGATGGCGTCGTCGAGGTCGTCGCAGTCGAGGGCATTGGGCGCGTAGTCCGCTCCCGTGGGCTCCTGACAGTCCGCCACCGGGGTCCCGGTGCCAAAGCCATCGTTGTCCTCGTCGAGGTACCAGTCGATGGTGGCGACGTTGTCATCGGTGATGCCATTGCAGTCGTTGTCGATCCCGTCACATTGTTCGATGGCGCCGGGGTAGGTGGCCCCGTCGAGGTCGTCACAGTCGGCCCCGGAGCGGGAGGTGCCAGGGGGAATGCTGCAGAACGTGCCCTGTACCGGCCCCGCCCCGAAGCCGTCTCCGTCCGCGTCGTCGTAGTAGTCGAATGCGGGGAGTGAGGAGTCGGGAATGCCGGTGCAGTCGTTGTCGACCCCGTCGCAGACCTCGGCAGCGCCGGGGTTGATGGCGGAGTCGGTGTCGTCGCAGTCCCCTCCGGTGGCGATGTATCCGGCAGGGGCAGCGCAGGCGGAGAGGGTGTCGAGGGGGTCCCCGAAGCCGTCGAGGTCGGCGTCGAAGTAGAAGGTCGGTGCGGGCAGCCCCTCGTCGGCGGAGCCGTCGCAGTTGTTGTCGATCCCGTCGCAGACCTCGGGGGCTGCGGGGTTGGTGAACGGATTGTCCGGGCCGCAGTCGTTGTTGTTGGGGACCGAGCCGGCCACTGGAGCGCAGGATGAGGTGGGGATGGAGCTCGGGTCGCCGTACCCATCGGAGTCCACGTCGGTGTAGTAGTCGGCGGTGGGGAGCCCCTCGTCGATGGCTCCGTCGCAGTTGTCGTCGATGTTGTTGCAGGTCTCGGTTGCGCCTGGATTGACGCCGGCGTCGAGGTCATCGCAGTCGGCCGCATTGGCCACGGAGCCGGGGACCGGGGGTTGGCAGTCTGTGCCGACGAAGGACGCGGTGTCGCCGTATCCATCGGCGTCTGCGTCGGTGTAGTAGTCCTGCTGCATGGTGTTGTTGTCGATGGTGCCGTCGCAGTCGTTGTCGATGCCATCGCAGAGCTCTGTGGCGCCGGGGTAGCTGCTGAAGTCGGCGTCATCGCAGTCGCCGGCCACGTCGACATACCCGGCGAGGATCTCGCACGCGGAGGTGGCGCTCTGGTCGTCTCCGTAGGCGTCGGCGTCGGCGTCCACATATTGGGTGGTGAAGCTGAGACCGTCATCGATCTGGCTATTGCAGTCGTTGTCGAGCCCGTCGCAGAACTCGGCGGTCCCGGGGTTCATGAAGAACTCGGTGTCGTCGCAGTCCCCCTCGCACTGGCGGTAGTTGTCGAGGTCGGCATCCGACTCGCCCCCGCCGAAGTCGGCGGAGCCGTTGCAGTCGTTGTCGATTCCGTCGCAGATCTCCGGATTGCCCGGGAATCGCGCGGCGTTGTTGTCATCGCAGTCGCTCTCGCAGATCCGGACCCCATCTCCATCGAGGTCGGTCTCCGAGCCGGGGCCGTTCACATCGGGGAAGCCGCTGCAGTTGTTGTCGACCCCGTCGCAGAGCTCGGTGGCGTTGGGTCGGATGGCGGCGTCGTTGTCGTCGCAGTCCCCGGAGACCGTGCTGTAGACGTAGCCTGGGACATCGCAGCGGTTGTCGGCGGGCAGGGTGCCGAAGCTGTCGGCGTCGGCATCGGCGTAGTAGTCGGTGAACACGAGCCCGTCGTCGACCAGGGTGTTGCAGTCGTTGTCCTGGGCGTCGCAGACCTCGGTATTGCCGGGAAAGTTGTTGGGGTCGGCATCATCGCAGTCCACGCAGGTAGCGACCCCGTCGCCATCTCCGTCGGGACCATCGAGGGTGGTCGGGTCGCAGTCGTCATCGAGGCCGTTGCAGGTGGCCTCGGTAGCGCCGGGATTGACGGCGGGGTTGGTGTCGTCGCAGTCAGGCGTGGCGTCGCAGGTCGTATAGCCGTCGGCGTCGCCATCCTGGCTATCGGGCACCGTTCCGCAGTCCTCGTCGATGCCATTGCAGGGGATCTCGGGGTTGCCGGGGAAGCGATTGGGGTCGGTGTCGTCGCAGTCGAGCCCCCCCGCGAGACAGGTATCGACGAGATCTCCATCGGCATCCTCGGCGTCGAGGGTGGCCGGATCGCAGTCGTCATCGAGTCCGTTGCAGCCGATCTCGGTGGCACCGGGGTTGACGGCGGCGAGCACGTCATTGCAGTCGCCCGGGGTGAGGGAGTAGCCGCCCGGGTCGGCACAGGCGGAGATCTGTTGACTCAGCAGCCCGTAGCCGTCGCCATCCCCGTCGAGGTACCACGCGCTGAAGCCGAGACCGTCGTCCACTCCATTCTGGCAGTCGTTGTCGATTCCATCGCACACCTCCGGGTTGCCCGGAAAGCTTGCGGCTTCGTTGTCGTCACAGTCCTGGAGCGTGCTGAACTGGGTATCGGTGGGCGTGGCGCAGTTTCCATCCCCGTCCAGATCCTGGCCAAAGGGGCACCAACCATCTCCGTCCGCGTCGGTGTACTGGGTGCAAGGCTGGGCGTAGTCGAGTTGGACGAGGTCGATGTTCAGGTCGGGGTCGTTGCTGGCGGTGTTGTCCACGACCATCACCGCGTTCTGAGCACAGCCAGACGAGACATCGAAGATCTCTTGGGTGTTGCCACCCAAGTCGAACCCTACGGCGGTGAAGGTGAGGGTGGCAAAGACGGTGTTTCCAGCGGAATTGGTGACGGAGACCGTCGAGGTGGGGGTCTCGTCGTCGTCTCCGGACTGCCAGAAGCTCAGGGAGCGGGTGGTGAGCAGGAAGGGGTCGCTGGTGCACGAGGTCTTGTCCGAGGCCTGGAGGTTGTACAGACCTCCGTTTGGGGCGGGCTGAACCTCTTGGAAGCACTTCTTGGCACCGGAAGCGGTCCACTGGCCGATGGAGTTGTTGTCCCCCACATCGAAGTCGTAGTTCGGGACCTGCTGAGCGAACGCAGAGGACAGGGCGAAGAACAGGGCGATCATGGAGGCTCCAGGTATGGACCAGTTGGATACAGAGTAAATGCATGGCACGGGAGATCCACGCCATTCGGTGTGAAAGTCGGATGGATGGCGGCGAGCGGAGTGCGGGCGATCGGGCGTGGGCGTCTGGGCGAGCAGACACTCTATCTGCCCCATCCCAACCGAGGGAATGTGGTCAGGGCCTGGGATGTCGGGGTGCCCGCTCGCCCCGCGAATTCATCTCCCTGATATCGCAAAGGTTCACATTGATCGGGTATTTGACCGATGATGCAGCTCCAAGGCCGGAGGGGGACTGTGGTCGAGGGGCTGCGGCTCGAAATACCGGGTATCGAGATCCTGGAACCGCTTGGGAGGGGCGCCTTCGGTGTGGTGCTGCGGGCTCGGCGGGCGGGCCGGGACGTGGCGCTGAAGCTGCAGACCATCCAGGGAGAGGATCCGAGACGCCTGTGGCGCGAGGCCTCGGGTCTGGCCCGGGTCTCCCATCCTGGGCTCCCCGCGGTCCTGGATGCGGGTATCGTAGACGATCAGTTCTATCTGGCGATGGAGCTCGTGGAGGGCACACCGCTGTCTGTACTCCTCGAGGAGGGGCCGCTGTCCCCAGAGCGCGCGCTCACGCTCGGGGTCGAGCTGGCCGATGTGCTCGCCGCGGTCCATCGTGCGAGGCTGGTTCACCGGGATATCAAGCCCGCCAATGTGCTGATCGATGGGTCGGGGCGGCCGCACCTCATCGACTTCGGCTTTGCTGTTGGCGCCACCGAGGAGGGGGCGGTGGGCACGCCGCTCTACGCGGCCCCGGAGCAGACGGGGATGCTGTCCCGGCCGGTAGACGCTCGTTCGGATCTCTACTCCCTCGGGGTGGTCTTGTTTCATGCCGCGGTCGGGCATCCTCCCTTCGAGAGCGCCGATCCGGGCGAGCTGATCCGGATGCACGCGGTCGAGTCCGTCCCCGAGCTCCCCGCGCAGATCCCCGCTGTGTTGAGGACGGTGGTAGAGCGCCTGCTCGCAAAAGATCCGGACGATCGCCTGCAGTCGGCGGTAGAGGTGGTGGCGGCGCTCAAGTCACGCCCTTCGCCGGGCCGGTCGAGCGCTTTCCTGCACCCTCTGGTCGGTCGCTCGGAGGAGCTGGGTGTGCTCCAGGAGGCCGGGTCGGCGGCGGCTGTGGGGCAGGGCTCCGTCGTGGTCGTGACCGGACCGTCCGGCATGGGAAAGAGCCGGCTGGTCGAGGAGATCATCGGCCCATCCACGACGGCGTGGTCAGCGCGCTGCACCCCAGATGAACCCCGTCCGCTGGCGGTCTTTCTCCAGGCCATCGAGGGCTGGTGGCGCGGTGGGCAGCGGGATGTGGAGGTGATCCGGTCGGCGCTCGGTGACGACGCACCGATCCTCGCCTCAGTGGGGGGCACGATTCGAGACATCGTGGGCGCAGAGGTGGTTCCTGTGCCGTCCACCCGGACGCAGCTGCTCGGCGCGGTGGGGCGGCTGGTTCAGGGCATCGCCCGGTCCCGGGGACCGCTAGTGTGGTTCATCGACGGGGTGCAGTGGCTCGACTCCGAGACCGCGGCTCTGCTGGAGAGCCTGTCCCATGAGCTGTCCGAGCTTCCGCTCCTGCTGGTGCTCGCGGGCCGCACGGAACCGGGCGACGATGGGGCGGTCGAGGCTCTGGTCTCCCGCCTGGACCATGCGGTGGCGCGACATATCGACCTGAAGCCTCTGACAAGGTCGGGGATCGAGCAGCTGCTGGCGGCCGAGCTTGGAGCGGTGGACGAAGAGCTGCTGGGGCAGCTGTACCGGCGGTCGGAGGGGTGGCCTTTCGCGACCCACGAGTATCTGCGGGTCATGTTCGAGACGGGGGTCCTCCATCCGCGCGATGGGCGCTGGCACTTCGATGCGGACGCTCTCCGTCACCTCGATCTGCCGGCGGATGTGGTCTCGCTGGTCGTCGCGCGGGTAGGCGAGCTCTCTGCAGGGGCGACCGGGATCCTGTCGTTCGCCGCGATCGGGGTGGTGCCCACGACCGTCGAGAGAGTGGCAGCCATCGCCGAGGTGTCGGAGCAGGCCGCGGCCGCTGCGATCGAGGAGTCTCTGGACTTCGGGCTGGTCGAGCCGGCGGCTGAGGGCGGCTATGTCTTTGTGCACGATGGGGTGAGAGAAGCTCTACTGCGTCCCATCGACGATGCGGGCAGGTCCGCCGCACACCGGGCATGGGCGGACGCACTTCAGGCCGAGTCGGGTGAGGGGCTTGCCGTCCATGCCTACGCCCACCACGCGTGGGAAGGAGGCTTGGACTACCGACCGGATCGGGTCTTCGACGCTCAGCGCCGGGCAGCGGAGGCCGCGTTCTCCCAGTCGGCATTCGAGCGCGCTCACGAGCTGTACGAGCGTGCATCTACGGCCGCGTCGGTGGCTGGGATTCCGGTCGATGGCTCCTTCGCGCTGCGCCGCGGTGAGGCCTGCGCTCGGGCCGGTCGAATGGGGTTGGCCAACGAGTGGTTGACCCGGGGCCTGGAGGTGGCGACCGACCCGCTCGAGCGAGCAGAGCTCCAGCTCGTTCTCAGCCGGATCGAGCTCGGTCGGCTCGACTCCCGTGAGGCGAGGATGCGCATCGAGCAGGGGATGCGGGAGCTCGGAGCAACCGTCGTCGGCCCTGGGGTGGGGAGCCTCTTCAGCACGCTGTGGGCGGTGGTTCGGAGCTGGGTAGGGGAGAGGGTGCCCGCCCTGATTCCCAAGCTCGACCCAGCCGCGCGAGCGAGGGTGGAGCTGTTGCTCGAGCTGCACACCCAGATCGGGGTTGCCGCCTACTTCGACATCGACACCCTGTCGGTGGTGCAGGCCATCGGCCGCTCTCGCCGCTATGCACAGCAGCTTCAGAGGGGCACGGCCTACGCCCGCTGGGCGGCTCGAGCCAGCGTGATGCTCGCGCTGCTCAGGCGACGCAGCCTGTCGAATTCACTTCACGAAGAGGCTCTGGAGATCGTGACCCGTGCGGGCGACCCGTTCGCGACGGGTTTTGTGATGACCTACCGCGCCTTCGCCGTTCACTTTCTCGGAGACACCGTCGAGGCCGCAGAGATCGGCCGCACGGTGCTCGGGCGGTGGGGCGGCACGATGGAGAACTTCGACCACCTCACGCTCTGCGCCGACCTCACCTGGAACCTGCTCATGCGTGGCTATGTGCAAGAGGGGGCGAAGTGGCTCGCGCTGGGGCTCGGGCGGGCCGCGCTGACTCCGTCCGACCTCACCGAGGGCCACACCTACCGCTGCTATGCGGGGCCAGTTCATGCGATGCTGGGGCAGGAAGATGTCGGTCGTGGCCACCTCGACGCCTTTGCAGAGCTGATCGAGCGCTCTCCACCGGATCGCTGGCGGAGCGGGCAGCACCTGGCCCATCGCATGCTCTTCCTGGTGATCAGTGGAGAGACCGGCGAGTCCTTCGAAGCGGCGGCAGCTCAGTTCTCGAAGCTGGGGCTGGCGCCCTCGCGGACGCCGCTCCAGCTCCGCCAGGCGTGGGTGGCCATGGCCTATGCCCGGCTCCGGGAGCTCGAGGCGGGCAGAGGCAGCCCCGGTGCGGTGGACGATTCGCTCCGACAGCTGTGGAAGGCCGCAAATCATCCGACCTTGAAGGCGCACTACTACGTGGTTCAGGGGGGCTCGCTCGCCCTGGCCGAGCGCTACGATGCCGCCGATCAGGCTCTCAATCAGGCCACACAGCTCGCTGCGAAGACGGACAACCCCTGGGTCGAGTACGAGGTCGCGCTGCGCCGTTCCCAGATGCGGGCCGCCCAGGGCCTGGTCGATGCCTCCAAGCGCCAAGTGCAGATCGCCTGCCAGCTGGCGCGTTCTCACGGGTGGGCCAGGCGGGTGCGCGATCTGCGGGCCGAGGTGGCACCGTCTTCCGTGGCGCGCTCGATGCGTGCCGGCGATCTGCAGGTGCGCCGCAATCTCGAGGTGCTGCTCGAGGTGGGGCGGGCCTCGGCCTCCATCCTGGATCTCGACAAGAAGGCGGAGGTCGTGCTCACCGAGGTTCTTCGACTCGTCGGGGCCGAGAGCGCTCTGCTGTACTTCGAGCGCGACGGCGAGCTCGAGCTATTCGCCGGCAGAGATGTCCATGGTGAGCCCATCGCGGACGACGCGGGTGCCAGCCGGTCGGTCATCGATGATGTGTACGCATCGGGTGAGTCCATCGTGTTCACGGGCAGCGCCGACGGACGGGTTCAGGGCACAGAGAGCATCCTCGCCAACGACCTTCGGAGCATTGCCGCCGCGCCTCTTACCCTCCAGGACCGCGTGTTGGGCGTGCTCTATGTGGATACCAGCCTCGCTCGGGGCGTGTTCACCGAACAAACCGGAGAGATTCTCGCTGCCCTGGCTCGGCAGCTGGCGCTGGGCTTCGAGACCGCCAGGCTCGCAGGGCTCGAGGTCGCGGTACAAACCGAGCGGGCAAAGGCCCAGCTCGCCGAGGAAGTCCGAACGCTCTCCGGGGCCCTCAACAGCAGTCTGGAGCTGGGGGATGTGGCGGCGGCGTTCACGACTCACGTCGGCCGTATCCTCCCCGTGGATGCGCACCTGCTGATCGTCGAGCGACGAGATCAGTGGGTCGTGGTGTCATCGGGGGGCTCGGGAACACCCGAGCATGGGGTGCAAGACTCAGCCTGGTCGGCTGTGCAGACTTCCGATCGGGCGCTGCGGGTCGCCGCCCCCGAAGGGGCCGAGGCCGCCCACTGGCTGGCGGTCTCCCTGCGAGTCCGAGGGCAGGCCGTTGGGGTTCTGGCTGTGGGTTCGGCTTCGGGCGACTACTCCGATGAGCAGGTCGCGCTCCTCGATGCGGTCTCGGGCCAGGTCGCGACAGCTCTCGAGAATGCTCGCCTGTTCGGGGAGATTCAGCGGACCAACACCCGGCTCGAGGAACGGGTTCAGACCCGGACCCAAGAGCTCACTCAGAGCCTGGTCCGGCTGGAGCTCGAGGTGGACGAGCGACGCCTCGCCGAAGGGGCGGCACAGGTCGCAAACCGCGCCAAGAGTGCGTTTCTGGCGAATATGAGCCACGAGCTCCGTACCCCGCTCAACGCGATCATGGGCTACTCGGAGATCGTACGGGACGAACTCGAGGATCGCGGCGAAGAGGAGCTCCTACCGGACCTCGACCGCATTCGGAGCGCCGGGGACGCGCTGCTCGAGATCATCGACGAGGTGCTCGACCTCACCCGCATCGAGGCCGATGACCTGGGCCTCGAGATCCAACCGGTCGAGGTGGCTCCGGTCGTGGACCGGTTGTTCGCGAGCCTTTCGGCGCTCGCCATCTCTCAGAACACGACCCTCGATCTGGAGATCGCTTCGGATGCGACCGCTGTTCTCGCGGATCCCAGACGCTTTCGTCAGGCCTTGGGCAAGCTGATCGACAACGCCGTGCACTTCACCGAAGGCGGTGAGGTCACCGTGAGTTCTCTCCGTGATGGTGGGAGGATTCACGTGGTGGTGCAGGACACCGGCGTCGGCATCGAGGCCGATCTGCGCGGGCGGATCTTCGAGCGCTTCACCCAGGGGGACGATGCGCCTACCCGAACCCACGGGGGGGCCGGGCTCGGGCTCGCCATCGCCAGCGAGCTCGTCGAGAAGATGGGGGGGCAGATCACGGTCGAGAGTGTGGTCGGCCAGGGCAGTCGGTTCACCCTGGACCTTCCCGCGCCAGAGGGATTCTGATCGGGGGGCTCTCCGTTGTGGGATACAGGACGAATCTGGAGCAGGAGCCGCCATGTCCGTGCCTGAAGAACCCGACATCGACGACCCCATCGACCTCCTCGCGAGCGAGGGGTCCGTTCGGCTCGATGCGGGCGATCTCGATGCCGCTGCCAAGTTGTTCGCAGAGGGGCTTGCGCTGTCCGAAGAAGAGGGCAACCGCATGTCTGCGGGGTGGTTCCATGTGCACCTCGGCGAGGTGTACTTTGCTCAGGAGGAGTGGGTCCATGCGGCCCACCACTACGCGGAGGGCATCTCAATCAGCCAGAACGGCAATCCCTATGTGCACCTCAAGCGGGGCCAGAGCCTGTACGAGATCCGCGACTACCACCAGGCCAAGGTCGAGCTGTACAAGGCGCTCATGCTCGACGGCTTCGATCCGCTGTTCAGCGAGGACGACCACAAGTACTTCGACTTCGCGGTCAAGGGGGTCAAGCTGCCCGATGGCTGTGACAGCTGGGAGTCTTGGAAGGGGGCCGAGCCGGGTTCCACCATGTACGGAGCCATCTGTGATCCCGCGATCTACCGCGCCTTCGACACCCCTAGCAACTAAGCCATGGACGCCGCCGCCTATCTGCGCTCGCTGCACGATGCCGCCCGGTCGGTAGGGCGCCAGGCCGACCAGGCGGGGGTCGTAGAAGCTGCGGTTCACGAAGTGTCTCGGGCACTCGGCCCCGCGGCAGTGCTGCTCTCCGAGGGCGAAGGGTACCGCGTCTGTGGGGCGTCGGGCTCGGCCTCTGTGCTCTGCGATCTGCCCAAGGCCGCCATCGATCCGCACTGCATCGTGCACGCCCAGCGTGCGCTTGCCATCTCGGACCTCGGAGCGGACCTGCCCGTGGACGTGTGCGAGGCATGGCGGCGGTACGCCTTTGGGCCCATCGACGCGGGGGGCGAGGTCCTCGGGCTGCTTGCCATCGCCCGTCCACCCGCCGAGCTCAGCTCCCTCGATCTCGAGCTGCTCTGTGGGATCGGCTCGGTGGTCGCGGTCGCCCTGGAGCAGATTCGCTTGCGGGACCGGGCCGTTCTCGACGAGCGCCGGATGCGCCGCCTCTCGGGATATTTCTCCCCCCGGGTCGCCGAGCGACTCGCAGACGCGTGCCACCACGAGGGTTCCCGGGTCGAGGCCAGCGTACTCTTCAGCGATATTCGCGGCTTCACCCATTGGTCGGCCCATCGGGAGCCGGCCGAGATCTTGGCCTTCCTCAACCGCTACTTCGATCGCATGACGGCGTTGGTGGTCGAGCACGGGGGAATCGTCGACAAGCTCATCGGTGATGGGCTGATGGCGGTATTCGGTACCCCGTTCGAGCTCGAGGACCACGCCCGGTCGGCGGCGGCCTGTGCGGTGGCCATGGCGGGGGCAGCGCGGGAGTTCGATGGCCCCGACGGGCAGCTCCGGATTGGAGTGGGTGTGCACACCGGGCCTGTGATCACGGGAGATCTCGGAGGCGAGACCTTCCGCGACTACACCGTGCTGGGGCCCACCGTGAACCTGGCTTCCAGGCTCGAGAGCGCCGCGGGTCAGCTGGGGGTGACGGTGGTGCTCAGCGAAGCCTGCCGGTCGAGAGCCGGGCTCCCCACCCGTCCCCATGGTCCGATCGCGGTGAAGGGGCTCGATGAGCCGGTCACCGTGCACGAGGTCCTGCTAGCACTCTGAGTCGTGATTCGGCCTGTGTGTACGGGCTTTTCACGGTGAATCTCGGCCCGGAAATCCGGTTGGCATTCCCGATATCGAACATAGATGGCGAATATGGCCTACAGTTTGTCCGAATCCGGCAAGCCTGTTCCCGCTTGGTCTTCTACATTCAGGTCAGACAAGGAAGGGAGAGACCATGACCCGCACGACCCTCAACCACTTCGCGATCAGCCTGGCAACCTTGGTGGCGGCATCGGGGTGCACGCCGAATATCCAGGTGGTCGACGACCTCGACTTCCGCTTCGATCTGCGTCGGGCGGGGCCGGACCGGTTGGAGACCCCCTATGTCGAGGGGACAGCGGTCGAGCTGCGGCTCACCGCCTGGCGGGACATGAGCCGGTTCGAGGCTCGCAGCTCCAACCCCGATGTGTTCGACTGCATCGAGTCTCGGGTGGATGACAGCGCCATTATCTTGGAGTGCTTCGCGACGGGGCCGGGTGAGGCCATGATCGAGCTCAGCCGGCGGGATCGGGATCGGGTCTTCGAGGCGGTGCCGATTCGGGTCGGTCGCCCCGATCGAGTCGAGCTACACGCGGCGGGGGCGGTGTTCGCCATGCTCGGGGAGCAGAGCAGCCGGGTCGAGGATCCGGTCATGCTCGAGGATGGACTCGCGACCTTCGAGGTTCGCTGGTTCGATGGCGGCGAGAGGTTGTTCGGAAACGCCGTGCTCGATGTCGCCTCCGAGGGGGTCTCCGCGTGGCCGGAGTCCACCTTCATGTTCGAGAACCGGGACTGGCTTAAAATCCAGGCGCTCGAGCCCACGGACGCGGCGCTCATCGAGCTCCGGCACCTCGGGCGGCCCTTGGCGCTCCACCAGATCGATGTGGTGCCCGCAGAGCAGATCACCGAGCTGATCATCGCTGGGGAGAGCGAGGTGGGCGCTCAGCCGGGCGACACCATCACCCTGCTCGGGCGGGTATTCGACGAGCGCGGCCGATCGGTCTTTGGGGCCGAGTACGACTGGTTCCGCAACTCACTCCGGGAGTGGGGCTCGGGCGATATGTACCGCTACGGCTTCGACCCAGAGCAGGCGGTAGAGCTCGAGGCGAACTTCGATGGATTGACCGACCAGGTGGATATCCGCGGTTTCGGTACCGTGCGGTCGAGCAATGATGTCGGCTGCAGCACGACCGGCGCTCTCGGGTTGTCGGGCTGGCTGCTGGGCGTGGGCTTGCTCATTCGTCGGCGTAGGTGATTCGCCGGGTGATGGGCCCGTCCCAGGCGGCTCCATCGCGCTCGGCGTAGGGGTAGATGAAGTAGTTCAGAGCCTTGCCCTTGTGGGCGGGCCCGAGCCGCAGGTCGCGGCCGCGGCTGAAGCGGACCCGGTCGGCGGGTAGCCCTCCGTACAGGGCCTCGCGGCGCTCTGGGTGCTTGGCGGCTTCGGAGGCATCCAGGGGGACCCAGCCCACACCGGGCAGCCAGAAGCGCACCCAGCAGTGGTACCCCGCGATCTCGCCGGACTTCCGGTCGGTCGGCACGGGGAAGCCCATCTCGAAGCTGGCGGGGATGCCCTCGGTTCGAGCGAGGGAGAGGAAGACCGAGTGGAAGTCCGTACAGTTGCCGTACTTGTTGGAGCAGGCCCAGAAGGTGTCGCCATTGCCCCAGCCCGTACCGACCTTCTTGTACTCCATATGGGTGCTCACCCAGTCGTAGATGGCGCGCGCGGTGCTGGCGGGCTCGGCGTTGGTGCGGGCGGCGCGGACCTCTGCGAGCAGCGGGGCCAGGGACTCGACATCGTCGCCCACCGGCACGAGCGGCGTGGCCGCGAGAGCCTGTGCGTGCTGCTCGCGCTCGCCGGCGCTAAGGGCGCGGGCTTCTGCGGTGCCGAGGTCGACCCGGAAAGCGCTTCGCTCCACGGTCAGGGTCATCGCAAAGCGCGCGGGCGTACTCGCTGCGGGGATCGTGGCGTGCCAGTAGCGGTTGCCGAAGGCCGACTCCGTGGCGAACTCGCCGGAGACGGGGCCGGACAGCTCGAGCCCTGAGAGGGTCTGATGGGGGCCGCTGCTGGGGACGGGGAGGAAGAGCTCGATCGGGGCATCCCCCTCGGCCCTCGGCACGGTCACCTCGACCGAGAGCTGGAAGCTCCGCACCGGTTGGACGGGGGGGCTGGATGCCCAGGAGGGGCTCGTGCAGCAGAGAATGAGGGCGTGGACCACAGCCACTCCGGATGGGAGCGCCTTCCTATGCTCTAGGCCAGTCGATCCGCAAGGCGTCGGGCGGCGCGAAGCGCGGTGGCCATGATGGTGATCTGGGGGTTCACGCCGAGGGAGGTGGGCACCGCACTGCCATCCATCACATATAGATTATCCGTGCCGAACAAGCGGTGGTCCGGGTCGGCGGCCCCTCGGCTGGGGTCGGCGGCGATGCGGCAGCTACCCAGAGGATGGGCGCCGAGCAGGTTGAAGTGCCGGGCGCGCAGCGGAGCCGTGGCCAGGGCGCGGGCTTCTCCGACCGAGCGTACGAATAGCGTGTCTCCGGTGCCGACCAAGACCTCGCGCGCTCCGCCGCGGATCAGCATCTCGGAGACGACCGCCGTGCCTCTGCGCAGGCGCTCGACCGAGGCCCTCTCCAAGTCGTAGCGAACCACCGACCGTCCACCGGGCCCCCGATAGACACGGCCTACTCCGCGGTCGCGGATCATGAAGCCGAAGTGGGCGATATGGGCCTGGGCGTCCATCCATCGGGACAGCTCTGGACCGATCAGCGGAGTCTGGATCGCAGCCAGCTGAGGCGGGACCCAGAACCCCTCGTAGCGGATGAGCGGATCGGTCGGGTCGTGGGCGCCATAGCCTTGGGGGATGGCATTCCACGGCTGCATCGGCTGGTCGAAGCGCGCCTGCACACCGAAGCCCGGGTGCACCGACAGGTTACGGCCGACCCACCGATTTCCGAGGTCATTGTGGGCGAGCAGCGTGGGCGTGATCAGGGCGCCCGTGGCCAGGATCACCGCCGAGGCCCGGATGGTGAGCTGGTGCTCGGCCCCGTCCGCATCGGTGCCCTGGGCCAGTACCCCGATGATCCGCCGACCCGAGCGCAGCAGCCGCGTGACCCGGAGCCCGGTGAACAGCGCTGCGTTCGCTTTGAGTGCCCGGGGTATCCACGACACATCGGCCGAGCGCTTGGCCTGGGTGGGGCAGCCCAGCATGCAGGTGCCCTGACCATCGCAACCGACCGCATTTCGGAGCAGCGGACCGTGCTCCAGGCCCATCTGTTGGGCTCCGTGCGCGACCACATCCGCGATGGGACCGAGGTATCGGTGCTCGGCAGGGGCGACGCCGAGCTCGAGCTCGACCTCGTCGAGGAGGCGGTGGTATGCCGCACGATCGAAGCCCAGACCCAGATCGTCGGCCCACTCGTCGAGCACGGAATCGGGGGTTCGGAAGCAGGTGCCGCTGTTGACCCGGGTGGTGCCCCCGACCGTGCGTCCGAGGGGAATCGAGATCGGCGTGTTTCCCACTGAGAAGGTCATGCCCGCGTCTCGGTACATGCGGCCCATTCGCTGCATCGGCTCGCCGGCATGAGCAGAGCGCCCGTGAAATTCGCCCGCCTCCACGATGGCTACCGCGACTCCGGCTTCGGCGAGGGCTGCGGCGGCTGCGGCTCCACCCGCACCGGTGCCGACCACGATGACCTCGGCCTCCAGCTCGGTGCGGGCGGGGAGCTCGGCAGCGGCGGTGACGCCCTGCATCCAGCGAGGCGGGCGCTCGTCCGGCAGGGGCTCGGTCCAGGTGGGGCAGCCGATGGACCCGAGATAGTCGGCACGATGGAAGTGGGCGACGTGAACGGGTACCGCAAGCAGATGGAGTGCGGGGTTGTGGGCGTGAGCGTCGACCAGGGAGGTCGCTCGCTCGACCGGGAGCCTCGTAAAGGAACGGCCGAACCTCAGTCGCGCTGCGAGGTCGAGCGCTCTTAGGGCGGCGGGGAATGCTCTGGCGAGGCTGGGCGGGAATTGTTCGATCAGAGCGAGGGTGCGGTCGATGGTCTGACTGTCGACGGCGGGCACGTGTATACCGGGCCGGATCACGGCCGCGGCGAAGGCGGTGACCATCGCCCGATCCGGAGCCGACGGGTGCGCGGGGAGCGGAGGCCTCCCGCTGAACGGAGCCCAGGAGCGGAGGAAGGATCCGAGCTCGTGCAGGTCGAAGTAGAGGGTGGCTCGTCCGATGACCGACCCATCGTGGAGCACCTCTCCGACGAGCTCGGTCATGGCGGTGACGGGGTTGAGCTTGTTCAGGTCTTTGTGCCCGACGAAGGAATAGCGAGACTCGTCATCCCCGCCGAACTCGAGCGCGTAGTCGATGGAGCGACCGAGGAAGGGGCGGATTCGGATGGAGCCGGTGGCGGCGGCCTCGTCTGCCCATGGAGGGGCCCGTACCACCCCGGTGAGCCGGGCGTGGCCGGTGCGGAGGAAGTGCCGCAGGCTGCTGCTCGCTTTCACCTCGAGCTCGAAGAGTTGAGCCCGACCATCGGTGTAGACGGCTTGACCGCGCATGGTCTCGAAGAAGGACACACCCATCGGATTCTCCGCGTCTGGAACGGGTCTTCTGCACCGCTCTCCCCTGAGTGTATCAATAAATGACGATATCGTCATAAATGTTGCGTTCGAATCCGACCCAAGAGCCCATGGTGAGAGCCCGATCCTCTGAACCCGCGGCGCCCTCTACCGGCGCAGGCGCCGCTTCAGGGCGTCATAGCGCCGGCCCGAACATGATCAGGCACTCGTCCTGGGCGTCTTGGCCGTTGACCTCTTTGCGGCGGTTGCCCTGGGCGTCCCAGTAGAACCACTTTCCGGCCTTCTCGCCGTCGTTGTTGTAGGCGCCCTTGGACTTCATCTCGCCGTTGTCGTACTTCTCCTGCCAGCATCCCACGCGCTTGCCATCGACGTACGCGCCCCAGGCGACCCGCTGCCCATCGTCGGTCCATACGCCGTAGTCCCCATCGCGCTGCCCCTCGACGTAGTCGACGATGGCCCACTTCTCGCCATTGGAGTGCCAAGACTTGAAGCGACCGGTCATCAGCCCGCTGTTGAACTCGACCTCCCAGCGCTTCTCCCCGTTGTCGTGCCAGGCCTTCCACCACCCGTGGAACAACCCGCCCGCGCAGGTGCCCTTGAATTGCTTGGAGCCGGTCTTCCAGGACGTGATGTACTTGCCGTCCGTGACCTTCTTGGGGCACTCCCAGACCTGGACTTGGTGGACCCGCTGGGACTCGGAGAAGGTGGGTGTGCCATCGCGACCCTGATTGAAGGGGCCAGTGACCCCGAGCAGGGGGAGAAGCAGCAACAATAGGGCTCTGCGCATGGGGGCCTCGTGGACGTCCGGATCAGGACGGGTCTGGTTTGGGGGTATCGGGACCGCTCTCGGGAAGCTCGGGCTTCTTCACATACTCGCTGGGGATCGACCCCTTGAGTGCACCGAGGAAGTCGATGATCTCGCCGACCTGGGCATCGGTGAGCTCCTTGCCGAGCTGGTGGTGGGCCATCTTTCGTACGGCATCGTCGAGTGAGGTGATGGAGCCATCGTGGAAGTAGGGGCCGGTCTCGGTGATATTGCGCAGGCTGGGCACCTTGAACATGTACTTGTCGGCTTCGTTGTCGGTGACGGCGAAGCGCCCGAGGTCTTCGGTCTCGTAGGGGTTGACCAGGCCGAGCTTCTGGTACATCGACCCACCGACACCGGCGCCGAGGTGGCAGGTTGCGCATCCGGTATCGACGAAGGTGTCCAGGCCCTTCTTCTGGGCGTCGGTGAGCGCGGTAGGGTCGCCGCCGAGGTAGGCATCGAAGGGCCCGGGAGTGACCAGCCCGCGCTCGAAGGCACCGATCGCATCGGCCATATGGTCGTAGGTGATGGGGTCGGCGTCGTCGGGGTAGGCGGCCTTGAAGGCGTCGACATAGCCCGGGATGGTCTTGAGCACCGAGACGACGGTGGCCTCGTCTGGCATGGCCATCTCGACCGGGTTGAGCACTGGGCCCTTGGCCTGCGCTTCGACATCGGGAGCCCGCCCGTCCCAGAACTGAGCCAGATGCAGGGCCGCGTTGTAGGAAGTGGGGCTGTTGCGTCCGCCGCGCACGCTCTTGTGACCGGGGGAGGTGGGCTCGTTGTCGACGCCATAGCGGTCGAGCTGGTGGCAGCTATTGCACGGGATGTCGTGGTTCTTCGACAGACGTGGCTCGTAGTAGAGCATGCGACCGAGATCGATGCGCTCCTTGGGAGGAGCCTCGGCCTTGTACATATGCGCGGGGAGGACCCCGAACAGCCCGGCGTGCTTGGGGCCGTCATCGGTCTTGGCTGCGGGCTCGGTGGTGGGCTCCTCGTGGGCCGGCGGCGTGGTGGTTTCGGTTGTTCCGCAGGCGAACAGGGCGAGTAGCGTGAGCATGGAGGATCTCCGGGGCGATCGTGATGCTGCCAACATGGTGGATATGCAGCATCGTTTCCAAGACAACTTGTGGATGGTATTCATAGGCCATGGCTATGGCACCGTTTCGACACCCGTCGCTCTCGCTTCGTCAGCTCCAGTATGCGGTGGCTGTCGAGGAAGCGGGCGCCTTTGGAAAGGCAGCGGAGCTCTGCGCGGTCAGCCAGCCCTCCCTCAGCGCCCAGGTCGCCAAGCTCGAAGAGAGCCTCGGAGTGCAGCTATTCGAGCGGCACGCTCGGGGGGTCCACCTCACCGGTGCGGGTCGGGAGCTGATTCCGCTGATGCGGGCATCGCTGGCATCCGCTCAGGAGGTCGAGGCGACCGCTGCGCGCCTGTCGGATCCCTACGGAACCACGCTTCGGGTCGGGGTGATACCGACCATCGCGCCCTATCTCCTGCCTCCCCTCGTCGAGGGCTTGCGCGGCCGCGAGCGCAGCCCCCGGGTCCACTGGGTGGAGCTGCATACCCGGGTCTGTGAGCGTGACCTTGCTGCGGGTGAGCTCGACGCGATGATCATCGCGGACCCGCCGACGGTTCCGAATATGCGTAGCATGGAGATCGGCTGGGAGCCCTTCCTGGTCGTGGTCCCAGAGGGGCATGACCTACGCGGATCCGCCACGCTCCCCGCGCTCGCGGAGCACGAGCTGCTGCTGCTCGAGGATGGACACTGCCTGCGAGATCAGACCATGTCGCTGTGCATGGAGCCGGGCGCAGCCGAGTCTCCGTACCGGGCGACGAGCCTGGCCACCTTGGTGCAGATGGTCTCTGCCGGGCTCGGCGTCACGGTGCTTCCCGCGATGGCGGTGGATGTGGAGATCCAACGCGCTCGGGTACGCGCCCTTCCCCTGGTCCCTGATGATGTGGGCCGGACCGTGCACATGGCCTGGCGCTCCCGAAGCCCCCACCGGGTCCTCCTGGAGCCCCTCGCGGATGCGGTGCGCGAGGCCTTCTCTACAGCTTCTGCTCGACGAGGGGGAAGGTGTCCGACCCGTCCTCCTCTACACAACCCAACAACCTGAAGGGGTCTTCGAGTACGCGCTTGATGGTCTCGACACCGCGAAAGGCCGAGAGCCCGTCGTTGACGCGCTCGTCATAGGACACCCGGATGGACATCTGCTTGGTCCACACGGTCTTGCCGTCTTCGAGGATGGGCACTTCGTTGACCTTTCCCACCATCAGGAAGATCGGGCAGTTCCCCCACTCGAAGAGGTGGTGGTATCCGGGGTCCATTCCCATGCTACCGAGGTTGGAGATGAACAGGCTCGCGTACATGGGGTCGCCGTCGATGAACGCCCCGGGCAGCAGATTGTAGTGGTCTGCGAGCTTTGCCAGCCGGAACGCGATCGAGAAGATGGGCCTGGGGAGCAGGTTGAAGAGGCTGATCTCCTTGTCCGTGTAGGTGCGCTTGCCGGAGCGCTGATGACCGATCTTGCCGTTGACGGCCTCGCACAGATCGCGAAAGGTCATGTCCTCGGTGATGTTCTGCTTGACTACCGCGAGCTTGGACTCCTTGTTCATCCGCTCTCGCTTCATGGAGAAGCTGACCCAGCGACCTGAGCGTTGGTACAGGCGCTTGCCGACCGTGAACCGATTCATGTCGAGGTGCCCGTCGAGGGCGATGGCGACGGCGCCGACCAGGGCGTGGGTCTGTTTGGCGCCGAATCGCTCTTTTGCGACCTCGAGGTACGCTTGGAGCTTCTCGGTGCGAACGTGGAAATCCCAGTAGACCACCGACTCGTTGCGGGTGGGCATGAGGAACCACATGATCCGCCGATAGGGGTGCACGGTGATGAGCGTACCGTCCGGGCGTGAGGTCTTGCTCTCGAGTGCGAGAAACACGATCAGGACGAGGAGGCCGAGCGCGGCCAGCAACAGAATTTTCAAAGGTCCCTCTTGGTCGCCGCCTAAGTACCACGAACCCGGATAGGAGGCTTCGAGCGGAGAAGCGGATGTCGGCGCCCAAACACGGCCTGAAGCTTGGCCACTACACCTTGATCTCGGTCGTGGGTGAGGGTGGCGTGGGTCAGGTGTGGCGCGCATCCACCGAGACCGGGGTCCCCGTAGCTGTGAAGTTCCTCAAGGGAACACCTACAGCGAAGCTCGATCGTTTGCTCGCGCGCGAGATCGGGCACACCGCCATGCTCGCCCATCCCCATGTCACAGATATCCTCGGTCAGGGCGTGTGGAATGGGAAGCGGTACGTGGTGCTCGAGTGGATGCAGGGGGGCACCCTCGCGGAGCGAATGGCTTGGCTGTCGATCGACGAGATCTTCGATGTGGGTCGGGCGATCCTGGCCGCGTTGGCCCACGCCCACGGCCAGGGGCTGCTCCACCTGGACATCAAGCCGCAGAACGTGCTCTGCGCGACCGTCTTGCCGGACTGGAGGGTTGTGGACTTTGGCATCGCACAGGTGCTGGGGGAAGCGCGGAGTGCGGGGCGTATCGCAGGCACACCCGCGTATATGGCACCCGAGCAGGCCCGGGGGGCGGCCCTCTCACCCCAGACCGATCTCTATGCTCTGGGCGTGGTGATGTACGAGCTGATCCACGGTGTCGTGCCCTATCTGGGGACCTCCGAGAGCATGATGGAGGCTCACAAGCGCGGGGCGAGGCGCAGCTGGGATCCCCTCTTCGATGTGCCAGACGGGCTGCAAGCATGGGTCGAGTCTCTGCTGGCGATAGACCCCGACCAGCGCCCGCGCTTCGCGGCCACCGCGCTCGCGGCACTCGACCGTATCTCTGGCCGTCCACCGGCGCCGGAGTTCGAGCCATACACCCTGATGGGTGTGAGGAGCCCGCTCATCCATGCGCGGGAGTCGTCGGTGGCGCTGGAGACCCTGGCCAGCGCTCCGTTCTTGTCGGGTCGGGACGAGATCGAGGCCGAGTTCTGGAGGCTATTCGGTCAGCTGGACTCGGGGCCGGTAGTGGTCTGGCTCGATGGCCCTCCGAGGGTCGGGTGCTCGCGAATCGGCGAGTGGTTTGGGCAGGCTGTGGTGGAGCTCGGAAAGGCGAATACCGTGACCGTAGGGGCGGATCTGTGCCTCATGGCAGAGCGACTCGACCCCTGCTTTCCCACCGTGCTGGTCTGTGATCGGCCGGTCAATCGCGCCGAGCTCGCGGCGGTGCAGAGCAGCGGAGCGCCGGTATTCCTGGTGGTATCAGACGGCCCCCCTCCGCCGGGAACCCACCACACCGTGGCGGTACCGCCCCTCACCGATAGGCGCATTCGACGCGTGCTGGTGGGGTTGTTCTCGTTCCACGAGGCGACGATCGCGCGGCTCTTTCCCATCGTGTGTGGTTCGCTGGGCACGCTCTATGATCTGCTCTGCTACGCCCGGGATCACGGGCAGCTGGACGACCTGGCCTTCACCACCCGCATCGATGGCCCCCTGGAGTGGCCGGCGGAGTGGACCCGAGATGCGCTGGAGCGGTTCGAGGTCGTGGTCGGGGCCGCGGGCCGCTCCGAGAGGCAGCAGCTCGAGATTCTTCGCGCCGGTCCGGCGCGCTTTCGAATCGCAGATCTGCGCTCGATCTGCATGGTGCGGCGCGTGCCCGATCCCGACCCTGTGGTCGCGCGACTCTGCGCAGAGGGTTTGCTGTGGCGTCACGAAGACCATCTGTGGTGGAGCTCGCCACTCGTGAACCACGAGCTTCGTTCTCGGAGCTCCACCGAGCTTCAGGGACTGTGGGGCGACATCGAAGCCGTACGGGGAAGCCCAATCGAGGCGGCTCGTTTGTGGACGGCCGCTGGAGATCCCGGGCATGGGTTGTCCCTGCTCGTGAAGCGTATGCACGACCTCTCCCGTCGGGGCCTGGATGTGTCATTGGTACGCTGCGAGCAGGCGCTGGGCTCGCTCCTGTCGCCGGATTCCCCGGCAGAGCTCCGGGCACGGAGCCTCGTCGCCCGTCTGCGGCGGGAATTCGACGCCAAGGAGAAGACGATCGAGGAGATTCGGCTGATTCTCAGTCGCCACGAGGAGCTGCTTCGTCAGGTGACGCCGATCGACTCGGGCCTCGCCATGCTCGAGGTCGAGCTCTGTGTTCGGGAGAGCCTCCAGGATGCGCTCGATGTGCTCTACCGCGCACTCAATCAGCCTTGGTCGGATCCATCTCATTATTCCGAGACGGTAGGCTGTGTCGGGGCGATCCTCACCGCTCGTGGCGAAGACAGCGTAGACCGCCTGCTCCAGTGGCGTGCTCAGCTCGACCCGGAGCTCACCGGGCCTCTCCAGTGCCTGGACCGCCGCATCGCCGTGGCTCTGTTGGCGACCGGACGCGCGACGGAGGCCGCCGAGCTGTTGTCGGTCTACTCGGCCGAGACGGACCCGGAGCTCTACCCGAGCACCCTCAACCTGTACGGCGAGGCGCTTCGCTTGTCGGGCCAGCCCGAACAGGCGCAGGAGGTCTACCTCGCCAGCGCCCGCGGCTTCCTCTACGCCGGGCAGTGGGGATGGGGGGCGGCCATGGTGAACCTCGGTGCAGCGCTCATTGCGTCCGGTGACTACGCCGATGCGCTGCACATCCTCACCGGTCTCGGTCGCCGAGGTGCTGTCGCTCAGCATCTGGTGCTGGACACCTGTCGGGTGGCGCTGATCGCATCGGCCTATGCCGGCGCTGCGGAGTGGTCTGCGGCCGTGGATGCACTCGATGGATACGAAGCTGCGGCCGCCCGGCACGACGCGGTCGACCCGGAGCAACGTATCGCCTTGGAGCACACTCTCGACGCGTGTCGGCGGCTCGGGGGTCCCGTTACGCTGTCACGGCGCGTCGAGGCGCTGCTCGGCTGTGTCGCACCGGCGCAGAGCCCACGCGGAGAGGGCGCTTGAGGTAGTCTCGGCGGTGGAGGGCAATCATCGTGGACACCGTCGAGTCCCTGCGTGCTGAGAACGAGCGTCTTCGCGCGCAGCTCCGGGCACGGTCACCCGCCGCCGAGGTATTCGAGGCGCGGCTGTCGGCTTTCATCAACGCCGCTCCGGTCGTTCTCTGGGCGATCGACCCCACAGGTCGCATCACCCTGTCGGAGGGCCGCGCACTCCAAACACTCGGCCTGGTACCCGGCCAGCTGGTCGGGGCGAATGTGTTCGAGCTGTACGTCGACATGCCCCACGTCACCGACCCGATCCACTCAGCCATCGCCGGCAAGGGGGGCAAGCCCGTGCTCGTCGACCTCGGCGACAGCTACTGGGAGAGTCACTACTTTCCGGTCTTCGAGGAGGGTGGGGTCGCCTGGGTCGTCGGTCTCTCCCAGGATGTGACCGCGCGGGTGGTGGCCGAGCGAGAGCGCCGGCAGCTCGAGGGGCGATGGCGGCAGCTGATGACCCACACCCCCGACACCGTGCTCCTCGTCGATCCTTGCTACCGGGTCATCTATGTCAACCATGCCACCTACCACGCCATCGAGGATGTAGTGGGATCGAGTGTGTTGAGCCGAGTCAAGCCGGCCCATCGGGAAGAGCTCCGGCAGATCATCGACGATGTCTTCGCCGACCCCACCGGACCCCGCTCGATCGTGGCGCAGATCACGGACGATCGCTGGTTCCTGTGCCGGGTGTTCCCGGTAGACGACACGGGTGAGAACACGGTCGTGGTGGTGGCCACGGAGATCACTGAGCAGCGTCGGGCGGACGAAGAACGGGGGCGACTGGAGTCCCGGCTGCGCCATCTCCAGAAGGTCGACTCCCTGGGCGTGCTGGCGGGCGGTATCGCTCATGACTTCAACAATCTGCTGGTGGGCATCCTCGGAAACGCCGACCTGGCCCTCGACGAAGCGGGTGAAGGGGCTGTTCAGCACGCTCTCAGCGAGATTTTGCGGGCAGGGGAGAGGGCTCGGGACCTTTGCCGTCAGCTGCTCGACTACTCTGGAAAGGGGCGCTTCGAGTTAGAAAATGTAGACCTGTCCGAGCTGGTGAGCGAGATGGAGTCGCTGATTTCTCTGTCCCAAAAGGGAGGGCTCTCGGTCCATCTCGAGCTCGATGATGAGCTGCCCTCGGTGAATGCCGACGCCACCCAGCTGCGTCAGGTGGTGATGAATTTGCTGACCAATGCCGCAGAGGCCTCCGCAGGGGGGGCCGTCTACCTGCGCACAGGCTGCGATCACTTCGATGCAGATGCGCTGGAAGCCTCCGAGCTCCGCGATGCGCCCCCACCCGGTTCATACGTCTTCCTCGAGGTCGAAGACGATGGCCAGGGCATGGCCCCAGAGGTTCGCGAGCGCATCTTCGACCCCTTCTTCACCACCAAGCAGACGGGGCGTGGGCTGGGAATGGCATCGGTGCTGGGCATCCTGCGGGGGCATCATGGAGCGCTGCTGCTGGACACCACCGTCGGCCGGGGTACCCGGATCCGCGTACTCCTTCCGGTATCGAGCAAGCCTCGCTCGACCACCGCGGCTGCGGGCCGGCCACAGGTCCCACGCGGTGTGGGAGTCGTGCTCGTCGCAGATGACGAGGAGGGGGTGCGCTGGGTCGCGTCCAGGGCGCTACAGCAGCTGGGGTTCGAGGTGGTAGAGGCAGTAGATGGGCCCGCCGCCATCGAGCTCTTCGAGAGCCGCAGAACAGAGATCGTGCTGCTCCTGATCGATCTGTCGATGCCCGGAATATCCGGCAAGGAAGCCCTGGTCCAGATCCGAAGCCGGGCTCCCGCGGTCCCGGCGATCCTCACCAGCGGCTACTCCGAGGAGCACCTCGCCGGTCTCGATCCCGACAGCACCCGGTTCCTGGCCAAGCCGTTTCGGGTCCACCAGCTCCACGAGGTCGTCGGGGAGCTGCTGGAGTTCACCGAGCAGTAGCGCTCAGCGGCGCCGGCGCAGGGCCAGGACTCCGGTGAGGAAGAGCGCGCCGAGGGGAGCGCTGCCTTCGCTGCTCGAGCACCCGCAGCCCTTGCCCGAGGCGACCACATCCTCGACCGGCGCGATCCCGTCGGTGAAGCTGTCCACCCCGTCGCAGTCCTGGTCGATTCCGTCGTCGGGGATCTCGATTCCGTCGGGGTTCACCGTGCTGTCGGCATCGTCGCAGTCGCTGCCATCCGTGACCCAGCCGAGGGGCTGCTCGCAGGCCTTGGCTTCGGTGTCCGGGTCGCCGAAGCCGTCCTCGTCGGCGTCCACGTAGAATGGGCTGCCGAAGGTCGCGCCGTCCTCGTCGATCGCTCCATCGCAGTTGTTGTCGACGCCGTCGCAGATCTCATCGGCCCCGGGCAGCACATTCGGGTCCCCGTCGTCGCAGTCTTCGCACGCGATCGAGCCGTCTCCGTCGCTGTCTCCGTTGCCTACGAAGCCATCGCAGTTGCTGTCCAGACCGCTTGCACAGTCCTCTGGGGCGCCGGGGTAGATGAAGTCGATGGTGTCATCGCAGTCGGTCCCGTCGAGCACGTAGCCCGTGGGCACATCGCAGGAGACGACATTGCTCTGAGCATCGCCGTAGCCATCTCCGTCGCTGTCCAGGAAGGATAGCGTGGTGTCGATGGCATCCGCCTCGTCGACGAGTCCGTCGCAGTCGTTGTCAGCCCCATCGCATACTTCGTCGGCGGCGGGGTTGATGGCGGCGTTGCCATCGTCGCAGTCCTCGCACGCTGGGACTCCGTCGCCGTCGTTGTCGGCGGTCCCGATGAAGCCGTCGCAGTTGCTGTCGACTCCGCTCGTGCAGTCCTCGGGGGCGAAGGGGTAGACGGTGGCATCCGCGTCATTGCAGTCGCCGTCCTGGTCGACGAAGCCCGAGGGGGGAGCACACTGGGTGATGGCGGTGCCCGTGTCTCCCCAGCCGTCGAGGTCGCTATCTCCGAACCAGTCGACGGCATCGATGGCATTGGCTCCGTCGACGATATTGTCGCAGTCGTCATCGATACTATTGCAGACCTCGGGGGCGGAGGGGTTGACCAGGGCGTTGGTGTCGTCGCAGTCCTCCCCGTTGGCGGCCGTACCTGGGGGGGCGATGCACTCCAACACCCAGCTCGCGGAGTCTCCAAAGCCGTCGGCGTCGAGGTCGGTGTAGAAGGGGGTGGCGTCTACCGCACCGGTGTCGACGGCCCCATCGCAGTCATCATCGACCCCATTGCAGATCTCCAGAGCGGCGGGATTGATGGCGTTGTTGGTGTCGTCGCAGTCTCCGCCGACATCGATCGCTCCCACGGGGGCGGTGCACTGGGCGATGGCGGTGTTGTCATCGCCGTAGCCATCCGCGTCGGCATCGGTGTACCAGGTGGGGGGGATGTCGGTGATGGCGGGGGTGGTGTCATCACAGTCGGCGTCGTTGTCGACATAGCCAGCGGGGGGGAAGCAGGCGCTGAGGCTCACGGCGGGGTCGCCGAAGCCGTCTTGGTCGGCATCGATCCAGAAGGTGGACTGACCGGTGGCGTCGGGATCGTTCAGATCGGCGTCGCAGTCGGAGTCCACCCCGTCGCAGGCCTCCGGGGCCCCCGGGTAGACGGTGTTGTCGCCGTCGTCGCAGTCGTTCAGGGCGATGAAGCCGTCTCCGTCGGCGTCGATGTACAGGGCGGGGTCGACACCGACCCCCCCATAGGCGCCGATATCGGATGGGCTCCCGTCCGGATCGAGGATGTTGGGGTCGCCCGCGTCGATGACCGGGGAGCCGAGGTTGGGCTTGTAGGTGGCCACTCCGCAGCTGTCCACGGCCCACATCAGGTCGGGGTCGCCGAGGATATTGGTGCCGTCGAGGGTCGTCGTGGAGAGCCCTCCTCCGAGGTCCGCGGCAGTGTTGGCGAACCAGCTGCTATAGACCAGCTCGAAGTTGCGAGCCGCGACGGCGGGATCTGCGGAGACGCCGTCTCCAGCGGACGTGGAGACGATGTTATTGCTGAAGCGGAAGTCCGCACCCTCGAGCCAGGCGGCCCCCCCGCCCACAGCGCTGTTGCCGATGAAGGTGTTGTTCTGGACCGATGCCGTGTTGTTGCCGAAGAGATAGAGGCCGCCCCCTTCTGCGCCAGCGGAGTTCTCGGCGAAGACGTTGTTGTTCCACATCAGCGTCCCGTTCGCGCCCGCTCTGTCTGTGTAGATTCCGCCGCCTTGTTCGGTGCTGGAGTTCCCGCACAGCGTGTTGAAGCGCACGTTCAGGTCGGCGACCCGCTCGATCACTACCGCGCCACCATTGGTGCCCGAGTTGTTGAACAGAAAGTCATTTCCATCGAGCAGTCCGACGCTTCCTCGGAGGAAGAGCGCTCCGGCTGAGGTGGCCGAGCTGCCCTCGAAGCGGCTGTTGGTGATCGCGGCCACCCCGCCATCGAAGAATACCGAGCCACCCACGCCGACGCCGCTGTTTCCGACGAACTCCGAGCTGGAAAGGGTCAGATCCCCCGTCCCGCTGACCGCGATAGCGCCGCCGTCGTCGGCTGAGTTGTTGGTGAATACCCCGAGCACGAAGCTCGCCGAGGCGGCATTCCGAAGGCTGAAGGCGCCTCCCGAGCCATCGGTAGTGGTGTTGAACTCGGCGAGATCGGAGGCGCCGTCCCAGGCCTCGGTCATGCTTTCGCCCATAGGCGGAAATTCTTGGGAGCTGAAGCCGATCTGGATCTCGTAGACTTCTACGTGATGAGAGTGGAATGTTGAAGGAGGACATGGCCAGATCGGGTATGGACG
>Ga0316208_1000738_pt1 | contig 36498 bp, 30 predicted proteins | sample 3monopyrite_MG_FD_204944 | JGI IMG/M metagenome (GOLD analysis project Ga0316208, IMG submission 204944) | Microbial mat bacterial communities from mineral coupon in-situ incubated in ocean water Damariscotta River, Maine, United States -... | ecosystem: Environmental > Aquatic > Marine >...
TCCCACCAGAAATACTGCCACATTTGCGGCGATCAGGCCGATGGTCACGTAAGGTGTGCGTTCTGACGGGTTATGGTCGCGGATCGGAAACATCCCGCGACCGTCCCCGAAGGCGGGGCAGGGGTCAAGCCAAAGCTGGCCTTGCCACCTCTGCCAGAAGCGCGGCATTCCCGCCTGCCGCCGTTGTGTCGATGCAGACGTGGCGTTCATGCAGGACATGGGCTGCATCCGGCATGCCGGTGATGAGTGCGATGATCGGGCCCGTCCGCACGCTGAGCGCCTGTTCAATCGCTCGCCCGGTGTCCTCTTTTCCCCACCAGATGACGCCGCCGAGTGTCGCGATGTTGCCCAACTCTGCCGGGGGGAGGTCGCCCTCGGTGCTGACAGCAATGCCCCCAAGTGCCGTGACCGCACCCATCTGGTCCTGTGCGGCCTTGGCCCCGGGTCCCATGCAAAGGATGGGGCCGCGCGGGTGGACGCTGTGGCGGTTTGATTCGCCCGTGGGCCCGGGCAAATCAGTTGGTGCCACAGGTGCCGGTGCGCCCGCATCGGCGATCCTTTTGTGCAAAGCCCTGACATCAGCTGCACCGGCCCAAAACCCGTCAGCCTGCGGGGCGGTGTGCATGGCAAAGCGGGGCAGATAATGTGGGCCACCCGCCTTGGGACCGGTCCCTGACATGCCTTCGCCACCAAAGGGCTGGCTGCCAACGACCGCCCCTATCTGGTCGCGGTTGACGTAGATGTTGCCTGCCTGAACCTTCTCCACGATTGTCTGAACCCGGTCATCAATGCGCGTGTGCAGCCCGAATGTCAGCCCGTATCCGGTGGCATTTATCGTATCGATGACCTGTTCCAGCTGAGACGCCTTGAAGGTCGCCACATGCAGCACCGGGCCGAAGATTTCCCTGGTCATCTCTTCGATGCCCGCGACCCGAATGGCGGTCGGGGCGATGAAGTGCCCTGTCGTGGGGGCGGTGATCTGATGGATGATCCGTCGCTCATCTCGGGCCGCCGCAATATGATCGGCGATCCCTTTATGGGCAGCTTTGTCAATCACCGGGCCAACGTCCGTTGACAGATGCCATGGATCACCGACGCGCAGCTCGTCCATCGCGCCTTTGAGCATCGCCAGCAGACTTTCGGCGATGTCTTCTTGCACGTAAAGGCACCGCAGCGCCGAGCATCGTTGCCCCGCTGAGCGGAATGCGCCGTTGATGATGTCGCGCACGGCGTGTTCGGGCAGGGCGGTGCTGTCTACAATCATGGCGTTCAGCCCGCCGGTTTCGGCGATCAGCGGCGTGCCGGGTGCGCAATGCGCAGCCATGTTGCTGTGGATCTTCAGTGCGGTTGCGGTAGAGCCGGTGAAAGCGACACCATTGATCCGGGGGTCACCCGTCAGGGCCGCGCCGATATCACCGCCACCTGGCAGCAATTGCAGCGCGCTGGCGGGAACACCGGCTTCATGCAGCAGTGCAACCGCGCGCGTTGCGATGAGCGGCGTTTGCTCGGCAGGTTTGGCCAGCACCGCATTGCCTGCGGCAAGGGCTGCCGCAATCTGCCCGGTAAAAATCGCCAATGGAAAGTTCCAGGGGCTGATGCAGGTCCAGATACCGCGTGCGTTTTGGTCGGGCTTGGCCTGCGCTGCGTAATAGCGCAGGAAATCCACCGCTTCCCGCAGTTCCGCCACAGCATCAGGCAGGCCCTTGCCTGCCTCGCGGGTCAGAAGAGCGAACAGCTCATATGCATGCGCCTCGTAGGCGTCTGCGACGGCACTCAGGACAGCGGCGCGGGTTTTGACACCGGCGTCCCATGGCATTGCATCGTCGAGAGCTGCGGAAATATCCTCTCGCGCGGCGTTTTGCACCTGACCCACTGTGTCACCCGGTATTGCGGGGTTTGTGATCGGGATCGGATCCCGGAGCCTCCGGCGGGAGTATTTTGGGCAAGATGATAAGACCGGGGCGGCTTCCCACTGGGTGGTTTCATGCGATTTGCGCCCGTTTGATATCGCTTCAAGCGTGGGGTGGTGCGTGAGGTCCCAGCCGTGCGCGTTCACCCGCTCTGGCTGGAACAGGTTCGGGCCGGTCTGCAGATCAGGACCTTGGCCAATCGCCGCGAACGGGCAGGCGGCCACGACCTGAGGAGGTACATCCTCGTCAACGATCTGGTTCACAAAGCTGGAGTTTGCGCCGTTTTCCAATAACCTGCGCACCAGATAGGCCAGCAGGTCCTCATGCGCGCCGACTGGGGCGTAGATCCGGCAGCGGGTCTTTTCGGCCTTCAAAACGAGGGTATGCAACGTCTCGCCCATGCCATGCAGCCGCTGGAATTCGAAGTCATCCACACCAAGGCCCATCTGCCCGGCGATATCCAGCACCGCAGCCACAGTGTGTGCATTATGGGTGGCAAACTGCGGATAGATGCGATCTGTCATGCCGAGCAACTTGCGCGCGTTGCTGATATAGCTGATGTCGGTGTGCTGTTTGGCGGTGAAAACCGGGAAGCCGTCGATGCCTTCGACCTGCGCGCGTTTGATTTCCGCGTCCCAATAGGCGCCCTTCACAAGGCGGATCATGATCTTGCGATCAAGGCGCGTGGCCATGTCATGCAGGCAATCGATAACCAGGGGCGCGCGCTGGCCATAGGCCTGCACCACCACGCCAAAGCCGTCCCACTCCGCAAGGGCGGGTTCGGACAGGATCGCGCCGATGACATCAAGCGACAGCGACAACCGATCGGCCTCTTCTGCGTCAATGTTGAACCCCATGCCAGCCGATTTGGCGAGTAAGGCCAGCGCGCGCGCGCGCGGCACGAGCTCTTGCATCACGCGCGCCTCTTGGGCGACCTCATAGCGGGGGTGCAGCGCCGACAGCTTGACAGAAATGCCGGGGTTTTCGGCGACACTGTCATGCGTGCAATGCTCGGCAATCGCGCTGATCGCGCGGGAATAGGCCAGATGATAGCCCTTGGCGTCAGCCTCGGTGCGGGCGGCCTCACCCAGCATGTCATAGCTGTAGGTAAAGCCCTTGGCCTGCATGCCTTCGGCACGTTTCATGGCCTTGCCGATATCTTCGCCCAGCACAAATTGACGGCCCATTTCGCGCATCGCACGCCCCACGGCGGTGCGGATTACCGGTTCACCAAGGCGTTTGACGGCGCTGCGCAGATGGCGGCTGATCCCGGGTTGTTCATCATCCAGAACGCGGCCCGTGAGCATCAAGGCCCAGGTTGAGGCATTGACCAGCGACGAGGCGGAATGGCCCAGATGCTTGCCCCAGTCTGAGGGCGCAATCTTGTCTTCAATCAGCTCGTCCATCGTTTCGGCATCGGGGACCCGCAACAGGGCCTCGGCCAGACACATCAGCGCGATGCCCTCATCGGTAGAGAGACCATATTCGGCCAGAAACACCTCCATCAGACCCGGATCAGAGCTATTGCGGATCTGGCTGACCAGCATTGCGGCGCGCTCTGAGATGCGCGCGCGATCCTCAGCGCTCAGTTGCGCGGACGCCACAAGCGCGTCAACGGCGGTGGCTTCGTCCTTGTACATGGACAGGTCAATGTGGTGGTGCAAATCGGCGTTGTGATCACGGGGCATGGCAGGATCCTTTGATAGATTTTCCTATGGTACCGCATTATCAGTAGCCATTCTGCCTGCTTTGTGTCATTTTGAAAGCCTGTTTGACTTATTGAAGGCGTAAATCATGGCCGAAACGCTTTCTGACCTGGATGGGTTTGACCGCAAGATTCTTGATATTCTTACGGTCGAGGGCCGGATCAGCGTGACCGAATTGGCCCGCCGCATCGGGCTGTCGAAGTCGCCAACACAGGCGCGGCTGAAGCGACTGGAAGATCAGGGCGTCATTCGGGGCTATCGCGCCCTTTATGATCCGATCCGGCTGGGTCGCGATCATGTGGCCTTTGTCGAAGTGAAACTGTCAGACACGCGCGAAAGAGCCTTGGCGGCGTTCAACGACGCGGTTTTGTTGGTGCCAGAGGTCGAACAATGTCATTTGATTGCAGGCGCGTTCGATTATCTGCTCAAGGTGCGGACCGCAGGAATGCCGGGGTATCGTGCTGTCTTGGCAGAGAAAATATCAACGCTTCCGCATGTGTCCAACACATCGACCTATGTCGCAATGCAGGCCGTGAAAGAGGAAGGGCTGTCGCCGGTTGCGCCGGGCACAGGGACGTGACTTGACCGGACGCTACGGTGCCGCACATATTTGGCCCATGAGATGGATGATCCCTTTTTGCCTTGCTGCAACACCCGCTTTGTCGCAAACCTGTCCGCCGGCCGCAGACCATAGTGCCCGATTGGCCGAGATCATTGCGCAATTGGGTACGTCGCAGGGGCCGGGTGAAGCACAGGTTCTGACACAGGAACTTTGGTCGCTTTGGACCGATGCGCCTGACGAAGTGGCACAGGCCATGCTGGATGACGGCATGGCGCGGCGGTCAATCTATGATTTCCTTGGAGCGCGGGAAATTCTGGGGCGCCTGATAGATTACTGCCCCGATTACGCCGAAGGTTATAATCAACGCGCTTTTGCCAGCTACCTTGCCCGGGATTTTGAAGCAGCGCTCGTTGATCTTGATCGTGCGCTGAATTTGGTTCCAAACCATGTCGCCGCACTTTCCGGCAAGGCGCTCACCCTGATGGGATTGGGGCGCAACGAAGAAGCGCAGGCTGTGTTGCGGGCTGCTGTCGAAATGAACCCGTGGTTGCAGGAACGTGCGCTGTTGGAAGAACCGACAGGCACCGACCTTTGATCATGGCTTGCCCCTAGCAATACCTGCGCATAGCAATGTCATTGCGCCCCGCGGGGTGGAATGACTGATGCGCAGGAATTGAAATCCCGGTATTTCGTTCGGAAAGCGCGTTGTTTTCAGCGCTCTGGGGGGATACTGAGATTTTCAGGGCAGAATTTGCCCTGAAAGGAAATGCGAGCAAATCGCCGGTTGCGGGCGTGATGGAATGGTAGACATATCAGACTTAAAATCTGAAGGGCGTATGCCCGTGTGGGTTCGAGTCCCACCGCCCGCACCAAACGCCTTGGTTTGAAAATGACCCCTCGCCAGCATTGGGGGGAAAGGCGTTCACTCTGAGACTGGAAAGGTCGGTAACAAATGCATCCATCTGTCCAACAACTCCTCGGGGATTTGAATATCGACCCGGGCAAATGCTTCATCGCAGGGCGTTGGGTTGATGCAGTTTCAGGTGATGTGCTGCCACTGATCAATCCTTCTGATGGCAGTACCGCATGTGACATCGCACGCGGCAATGCCGAGGATGTCGACGCCGCGGTAAAGGCCGCGGATGCAGCAATGCACGGCGCATGGGGCAAGGCAACGGCAGCGGAACGCGGGCGCCTGCTGGCCACCATTGGCCGCGCGGTGCTGGAGCATGTTGACGGGCTTGCTCAGATGGAATCGCTCGACGTGGGCAAGCCGCTGAAACAGGCGCGCGCGGATGTGTTGGCGCTGGCCCGTTATCTGGAATTTTACGGCGGTGCCGCCGACAAGGTGCATGGCGAGACCATTCCTTATCTCGATGGCTACACCGTCTATACTTTGCGCGAACCGCATGGGGTGACCGGGCATATCATCCCGTGGAATTATCCGATGCAGATCATAGGGCGTTCCGTGGGGGCCGCATTGGCGATGGGTAATGCCTGTGTGCTGAAGCCAGCGGAAGAGGCGTGTTTGACCGCATTGGCCTTTGCCGAGATCGCAAGGAAAGCGGGCCTGCCAGATGGCGCATTGAATGTCGTGCCCGGCCTTGGGGCCGAGGCGGGCGCGGCTTTGTCTGCGCATAAGGGTGTGCATCACATCTCGTTCACCGGCTCTGTCGGTGTTGGCCGGCTGATCCAGCAGACAGCGGGGGTCAATATCGTCCCGGTGACCTTGGAGTTGGGGGGCAAATCGCCTCAGGTCGTCTTTGACGATGCCGATATCGACGCGGCGCTGCCGTTTCTGGTGAACGCAGGCATCCAGAACGCGGGGCAAACTTGTTCGGCATCTTCGCGGATACTGGTGCAACGCGGTGTTTACGATCAGGTCGTTGCGGCCATGGCCGGGCAGTACGCGCAGCTTCGGGCCGGGCCCGCTATGGCGGATCTTGATATTGGACCTTTGGTTTCGCATCGGCAGAAGGAAATCGTCGCGGGGTTCCTTGCCAAAGGCGGCGATCTGAGCGCCGCCGCCCAAGGCCAGATTGTCGACAATGCGCCGACGGGAGGCGCCTATGTCGCGCCGACTCTCTTTGCGGATGTTCCTGCCAATCACACCTTGGCGCAGGATGAAATCTTTGGCCCTGTGCAGGTGATCATCCCCTTTGAGGACGAGGCCGAAGCGATATCTATCGCCAACGGCACCGATTACGGCCTTGTCGCCTCTTGCTGGTCGGAAAACGGCGCACGGCAGATGCGCATGGCCCGCGCGCTGCGGGCGGGACAGGTGTTCATCAACAACTACGGCGCAGGGGGCGGGGTGGAATTGCCCTTTGGCGGCACGGGCCTGTCAGGACATGGGCGCGAAAAGGGGTTTGAGGCGCTCTATGGGTTCTCTGTCCTCAAGACGGTCGCGGCCCTGCATCACTGAGGACCAAAGCTCTCGCGGTAGAACCGGTGCCAGTTGCCGCCCATGATCCCCACAACCTCATCATCTGAAAACCCGGTGGCTTTCAACCCGGCCTCGATGGTCCCAAAATCGCGGTTGTCCTGAAACCAGCGCGGCATGGGCGGAAAGCCCGGAGCGGTGGCAGAGCCTTCGCCATAATCGATCTCTTTGCTCCAACGCCCAACACGCATCCATTCCACGATGCTGTCGGGCTGGTCTTGGCAAAGGTCAGTGCCAATTCCCAGATTTGTGGCTCCGAATTTCTCGGCGGAGCGCGCGATCATCGCGCAAAAGCTTTCCAGCGTGCAGTCGGATTTGTCCTTCAGGTGGTGCGGATAGACCGAAAACCCAAACATCCCGCCGTTTTCCGTCACTGCCCGGATCACATCATCCTTCTTGTTGCGCAGGGCAGGGGCCCAGTCATTGGGGTTTGCGTGGGTGATCGCGATGGGGCGTTCCGACAGATCAGCCGCCTCAATGGTCGAGCGATCCGCCGAATGGCTCATATCCACGACCAGCCCAACGCGGTTCATTTCCTTGATGACCTGCTTGCCCATGCGGGTGATGCCGGTGTCCTCGGCCTCATAACACCCGGTGGCAAGCAATGATTGGTTGTTATAGGTCAACTGCATGAAACGCGCGCCCAAGGTATGCACGATCTCAACCAGCCCGATATCGTCCTCAATTGGGCTGGGGTTCTGAAAGCCAAAGAAGATCGCTGTGCGCCCGGATTGCTGTGCGCGGTCCACGTCCGCGGCCCATTGCCCCTTCATGATCAGGTCTGGAAACTGATCAAACCACCGGTTCCATTGTTCGAAATTCAGGACCGTTTCGCGAAAATTCTCATGGTACGCGATGGTGACATGCACAGCATCCACATTGCCTTCACGCATCTGGCGAAAGATCTTTTCCGACCAATTGGCGTATTGCAGGTTATCAATGCGGGGCGCGCGCGCCATCAGAGCGGCTTTCCTGCGCTGATATAGGCGGTCTTGACCGTGGTATAGAATTCCGCCGCCGCCTTGCCCTGTTCGCGCGGTCCGTAAGAGCTGTCGCCGCGGCCCCCGAAGGGCACGTGATAGTCGGTGCCAGCGGTCGGAAGGTTCACTGTCACCACCCCGGTCCGCGCGCCCCGCCGGAAGTGTGTGGCGCGCGCAAGGCTTTGTGTGACGATCCCGGAGGTCAGGCCAAAACGGGTGTCGTTGACGGTGGCCAGCGCCTCTTCATAGCTGCCCACCTTGATCACGGAGGTGAGCGGCGCGAACATTTCCTCGCGGTTGATGCGCATGTCATTGGTCGTGTTCACAAAGACCCCGGGGGACATGTAATAGCCCTCATGCGGCATTTCGAGACGCGCACCGCCGCAGGCGAGTTCAGCGCCCTCGGTCTTGCCCAGATCAACATAGGCAAGGTTCTCGTTCAACTGCTGTTGGCTGACCACCGGACCCATTTGCGTGCCAGCCTCCAGCGCGTGACCAACCTGCATTGTCTTGGTGCCTGCCACCAGTTTCTCAACAAAGGCATCGTGGACGGCGCTGTGTACGATCAGCCGCGATGATGCGGTGCATTTCTGCCCCGTCCCGCCAAAGGCACCGCCAAGGGCCAGTGTTACCGCCAGATCAAGATCGGCGTCATCCATGACCGCGAGGGCGTTCTTGGACCCCATTTCCATCTGCACCTTTGTCAGGTTCCCGATGGCGGCGGTGGCAATCCCCTTGCCGACTGGGACCGACCCGGTAAAGGAGATCGCGTTGACCCTGGGGCTTTCCACCAGGCGCTGCCCAACATCGCGGCCAGAACCCATGACAAGGCTGAAGAGCCCCTTGGGGATGTCCTGACGCGCGATAATTTCCGTCAGGGCCACGGCTGATGCTGGCGTGATATTGGCGGGTTTCCAGACCACGGCATTGCCGTAGCACAGCGCCGGCGCGATTTTCCATGATGCGGTGGCAGTCGGAAAGTTCCACGGCGAGATCACCGCCACAACACCGACAGGTTCGCGGCGCACATCAATCTCGACGCCATCGCGCACCGAATCCGCGTTCTCGCCCAACTGGCGCAGGCATTCTGCTGCGTAATATGTAAAGAACTGCCCGGCGCGATAAACCTCACCTTTGCCTTCGGCCTGTGGCTTGCCCTCTTCGCGGCTGAGCAAAGTGCCCAGCTCTTCCGCGCGGGCCATCAACTCATTCCCGATCGCCATGAGGACGGCTTGCTTGCGCTCCATCCCATAGGCGGCCCATTCTGCTTGTGCCGCCGCGGCCCGATCAAGTGTTACCTCCAGCTGATCGTTGCTGGCCTGGGTGAACAGGCCGATCACGTCGCTCAGGTCGGAGGGGTTGCGGTTTTCAACCTCGGACGTGCCACTGGTCCACGCGCCGGCAATGTAATTCTGGTGTAGCTGCGACATGACGCTTCCTTGCAAAAGTATTTCTTGCGGAATGACTATCTGATTGCGGTGCATGTGGCACTCAAAAAAACGCCGCAAACCACTGCGTTAGTTGATTGCGACACGATAGATGACGATAGCGACGGGCGGACCCTTCCAATAACCGCGGCAGCTGTGCGCGACGCTCCAAACTGCCGCAAAACACTTGAATAAGGACAGATGAGATCGGCCCGGCGAACCGCCCGATCTGCCCTTTGGACTGAGGCCTGAAATCAGTCAGACGAGGGGAAAGGGCATCCCTTAGCGCCCTTTCCGAGTTTCATTTAGGCGAGCGTGCCTTCGGCCAACCATTGCGCGCAATCACGGCCCAGTTCTTGCTCGGCGAGGGCCAGGTAGCGTTTGCTGACCTCTGGATCGAGCTCGTCACGCCAACGCCCGTTGACGCCTTTGTGGATGAACGTCTTGGCGCCGCCCTCCCAGAACGCGCCGCCGAGTGGCACGGATGCGGTCGCGTTTTCCTTCATATAGGCGAAAGAGCAATGGTGAAGGATTTTATCCATCACCTCAGGCGAAACCTCGATGTCCAGAAATGCTGCCAGATCGGCAATCTGCCCGGGCAGGTCCTGCTTGAGATCGGCAAAGTGAACCAGCTTTACGTTGGGAAGCTCGCGCAATTCCCACCAACTGCGCAGGTTTTCCCAATATGGCCAGAATGGATCGCCATCATTGTCGAGCCAATTGATGAAATACTCTGCCCGGTTTTCGGGTGGCCGGCCAATTTTGGGGCCAACGCGACCGGGTGTGTCATTCAACGCACCGTACCATGCGTCATTGGCCTGAGCATGGTGATTGTGCAAAGACCAAATCACGTCGCGGGCGTCCCGCCCGATGTAAATATATTTGGCCTTGTCAGAAAAGACCAACGCATCGACCGGAAGATGGGTCTTGAGGAACCTGCGGTGGGTCTGGGATTCGATCGCCGGGAGCTTTACCTCCTTGGGTGGCACCCGAAGATCGACCCAGGGCGACATCTCGGCGACGGGCAGGCCCTCTTCACCTTGAAAAATCAACTGGCTGACAATCTGCTGCATCCATGAGGTGCCCGATTTCGCGTATGTTGCGATGACGATGTCGTCGTCACGAAATGTGATGTCGTCCCAGACGGTGCTGTCCATGTGGTGGTTATGAATATCGCGGGTTTTGACTGGCATGTCCTTCATCGTGCTTTCCTTTCAGATATGTGTTGCACCTTCAGTGTATCGCAAAGCTCAACCACAGGTATTTCTTATCTTGCAGACCGGTTAGGCATTCGTGCAGACTGCCTGTCATTGGGGAAAGTGTTTGCTTGACTGGAACGACATACGTATTTTCCTCGCCGTGGCAGGCGAAGGCTCGACGCTGGCGGCCTCGAAAAAGCTGAAAATAAACCAGACCACCGTCGGCAGACGCATACTCGGGCTTGAAACTGCGTTGGGGTTAACGCTGTTTGAGCGCGACACACGCGGTTATGCGCTGACCTCTCAAGGCAGCGCGCTGCTGGAAGTGGCCCAGAGTATGGGAGAGGCCGCTGAAAATGTCATGACGCGGGCCAACCACCTGGAGAGGGCCTCCGACGGGGTGATCCGGGTGACTGCCGCACATGCGAGCATGGCGCATTGGGTTCTTCCGCTGATCTCGGAGTTTCGAAAGCAAAACCAAGATATCCATTTTGAGACAAACGCCTCTGAACAATACGTCTCGTTGGAGAACGGCGAAGCCGACATTGCCATTCGTGCTGCCGATGAAATTAGGGGCGACACTCTGATCGCCCGCAAACTGCCATCCGTGCGGTGGGGAATCTATTGCAGCAAAAGCTATCTGGCGACCAGCGGCATGCCGCGCTCGATAGATGATCTGAAGGATCATCCGTTTCTGAGTTACCCGATGCCGATGGTTGCGGGGGTGAAGCTCCTGGCGTGGCTGGATCGGCGAATAGACCGGTCTAATATCGTCAGCACGGCAGATTCCGTGGTCACCATGTCGGCATCCCTGCGGACCGAAGATGCTGTCGGTGTGCTTCCTTGCGTTGAGGGCGATCAACGGCCGGATCTTGTGATGTGCTTCACCATCGATGAAATGATTACCGGGCTTTGGCTGGTCGCATCGAAAGAAGCCTATCAGGAGCCGCGCGTGCGAAAGTTCATGACGTTCGTCGGCGAAAATTTCCCACGCGATGGTCGGGCGGTAAAGTTCTGAAACGAACGTCGCCCTTGTCGATGCAAGCGGTTAGCGCAGTCAAGCCTTTCGATTTGTGAAGGGCCGCAAAGACTGCGTTGCTGCCGTTAGCGTCGCACGCAATGAGCCCCAACAACGTGGCTTAGGCGACTGAAAAACACGGCCCGGATCGGGCGTTATCATTCTTCGCTGGTGGTGTGGGTGGCGGAGACGAAGGGATTCGAACCCTCGAGACCCTTCCGGGCCTACTCCCTTAGCAGGGGAGCGCCTTCGACCACTCGGCCACGTCTCCACCGTCGCGTCTAGCAGGAACAAACTTAGGATCACAAGTGGAAATTTGATTTGTGGACGCATTGCGCGACGCGCGTGATGCAGGTCAATTTTATGTGCGCCACAACATTGCGAAAGCGGTGGATATGAATTAGAACAAAGAGTGAACATTAAAATGGATTCGGTGTCGTGTATGGGGCTGCTTCGTATGCACAAGGGCTTGGCCGGGCAGGGACAGCGCCCTGCTGCGATGCCCCATACCCTGTCGGAGGCCTTTCCAAGCCATCCGACAGACGCCAGCGCGGTGGGCTTTGCCCTGTCGCGTCTGCCGCGCAACAATGCCCCGATCCTTTGGGTGCAGGACCGTCTGTCGCGCAAGGAGGCCGGACGCCCTGCGCTGGCCGGTATTGGAGCCGATCGCCTTGTGATCATGGTGGATTTGTCGCGCGCCGCAGACGTGCTTTGGGCGATGGAGGATGGATTGCGCTGTCGTGCGCTGGGCGCTGTGATTGGCGAAATCTGGGGCGATCCGCCTGCACTCGACTTTACTGCGACCAAGCGGTTGGCGATCCGGGCCGAGGCGGCGAATGTGTCCTGCTGGCTCATTCGGCGTGCCGCCAGCCCCGATCTGAGCGCCGCGCGCGACAGGTGGCGTGTTGCCAGCCTGCCGTCCGCCGCGCATCCGCACGATCCGCAGGCACCCGGAAGCCCACGTTGGTCGCTCGATCTTTTTCGCTCGCGTCGCGCCAAGCCGGGGCAATGGGTGGCGACTTATGACGGGGCGGCGGATCGTATCCATCTCACTGCCCCAGCTCGCGATCGAGCGGTGGACGCGGGTGATGGAGCGGCAAGGGAACGCGCCGCCGGATGATGTGCCTGTGGTGCTGGCCCGTGAAGGGCAGCATGGGCCGGTTATTTACGCCGCAAACCGCACCGCCCGGATCGAAGGGATTCAACCGGGTTCGCGGGTGGTCGATATGCGCGCGATTTGCCCTGAGTTGCAGGTCGAATATGCCGATGAGGCGGGCGATCACGCCGCCCTCGATCGGCTGGTTCTCTGGGTACGGCGCTGGTGCCCGTGGACGGCGCGCGATGGTGATGGCGGGCTGATTTTGGAAACCACCGGGGCCGATCACCTTTGGGGCGGTGAGGCCGCGATGCTGGTTGAAATGGAAACGCAACTCTCCCTGCTGGGGCTAACCGCGCGGCTGGCGGCGGCCCCGACTTGGGGGGCGGCGTGGGCCTTGGCGCGTTACGGTCCTGTGCGGTCGATCTGCGGCCCTGATGAGGCGTATTTCAAGCTGGGTCCGTTGCCGGTAACCGGCCTGCGGCTGGATAATGCAACGGTTCTTTTGTTGCGGCGTCTGGGGTTGAAAACCATCGGGGCTGTGATGGATGTGCCCCGCCTGTCGCTGACCCGCCGTTTTGTAAAGGCCGGGTTGCACGCCAATCCGCTCATGCGGTTGGATCAGGCGATGGGCAAGTTGGCCGAGCCTGTCGCAAGCGTCGATGCCAAGCCGGTGATCCGCGCGCAGGCCCGGTTGGCCGAACCGATCTTTGATCCGAGCCCGCATTTGCCGGGCCTCTGCGAAGACCTTTGTGACCGGCTCAAATATGCAGGGCTGGGTTGCCGCCGTTTGCATCTGACGGTCTACAAGACCGATGGCGATGTCAGCTATGTGAATGTTGCCACGTCTGCCCCGACCCGTGATCCGGCGCATTTGCACAGCCTCTTTCGCGATAAAGTGGAGCGGATCAATCCCGGTTTTGGCTTTGATCTGATCACGCTTGCCGCCGGTGCCATCGAAGAGATGCAGGACAAGCAGGCCCGTCTGGATGGCGGATCGGACGATGATCTGCACCTGACGCGATTGATTGATCGGTTGAGTGCAAAGTTCGGCCCTCGGTCGGTGACACGCCCGGTTTTGCGCCAAAGCCATGTGCCAGAGCGGGCCGAGGCGCAGATTGCCGCTTTGGCCGAAAAACCTGACGAGGGGGGCGTGTTTGCCAGGGAACGCCCGTTGCGCCTGCTCGATCACCCCGAAGAAGTGCGTGTGCTTTATGCCGTCCCCGAAGGCCCGCCGGCGCAATTCGTCTGGCGCAGGCAGACCCATCGCGTCGCACGGTATGCCGGGCCAGAACGGATCGCACCCGAATGGTGGAAAGACCGCCCCGGCACCCGGTTGCGTGATTACTTCAAGGTCGAGGATCAGACGGGGCGGCGGTTGTGGCTCTATCGTGAGGGGCTGCATGAGGATGGTCGCGGCGGTGATCCGCGCTGGTTTGTACATGGGTTTTTTGCATGATCGGGCCGTGTGTGTCGCAAGCCTGGGGTGCCTCCGGCGGGAGTATTTCAGGCAAGATGATGATCATGCAGGGGACCGCGCCGGGCGGGCCACTTGACCGTGGTTTTTGCGGCATGGGTGCCCTTCATGCCTGAACATGACCATCAACACCCCCGCCGCACGCTAGAGGAGGGTGGCTTTGCGCCCAATACGCGCGCGCCTTTTGTTGAACTGGGTTTGACCACCTGCTTTTCGTTCCTGCGCGGGGCCTCGGATGCCGTTGATCTGGCCGCAACCGCCTGGGCGCTGGGCTATGATGCGCTGGGCTGTGCGGACCTGAATACGATGGCGGGTGTCGTGCGCCTGCACTCCGAGGCGACCAAAGCCCAGATGCGCCCTGTCATTGGGTGTCGGTTGCGGCTGGTGAGTGGCGAAGAATTCCTTGCCTATCCCAAGGACCGGGCCGCTTACGGACGGCTTTGCACGCTGCTCTCCAAGGGCAAGATGCATGATGTGAACGGGGAATGGCAGGCCAAGGGGGGTTGCGATATCACGCTGGATGATCTGGCAAAGCACAGCGCGGGCGTTCAGCTTATCGGGGTCCCTGGTGGAAATCTGGATCATTTCAGCGCCGGTCTGCACCGCCTCGAACGTGCTTTGCCGACCCTGAAACATATCGCCGCCAGCTATCTTTATCGTGGCGATGACCGGGCACGGATCAACCAGCTTGATGCGCAGGCGCGGGCGCATGGTATGTCCATTCTGGCGACCAACGATGTGCACTACCACGCCCCAGAGCGGCGGCCTTTGCAGGATGTGATGACCTGTATTCAGCATAAGACAACAATCCAGAAAGCAGGCTTTCTGCTGGATGCCAACGCCGAGAGACATCTGAAATCACCGGCCCAGATGGCGCGCCTTTTCGCCGAGTGGCCCCATGCCATCAGCGCTACCCGCGAGGTTGCAGATGCCTGCAACTTCAACCTCACTGAGCTGTCTTACGAATACCCCCAAGAGACCGTGCCAAAGGGGTTTGCTCCGCAAGCCTATCTGGAGATGCTCACATGGAAAGGGGCGGCCAAACGCTATCCCGAAGGGGTGCCGACTGACATCAAGGCGGTCTTGGGCAAGGAACTGGCGCTGATCGAAAAGCTCGACATCGCGCAATATTTTCTGACGATTCATCAGATCGTGAACTTCGCACGATACGAATGCAAACCGCCGATCCTGTGTCAGGGCAGAGGATCGGCGGCCAATTCAGCCGTCTGCTATGTGTTGGGGATCACGGCGGTGGACCCCGCCAAGAGCGACCTGCTGTTTGAACGATTCATCAGCGAAGAACGCAAGGAGCCCCCCGACATCGACGTCGATTTCGAGCATGAGCGCCGCGAAGAGGTGATCCAGCACATCTATGATAAATACGGGCGCGACCGCGCGGCGCTCTGTGCCACTGTCATCCATTATCGCCCGCGCATGGCGGTGCGCGAGGTGGGCAAGGTCATGGGGCTGTCTGCGGATATTACCACCGCACTGGCCAAAACGATCTGGGGCTCTTGGGGCCGCGAAGTGGGCGCGCGCGAGGCGGCGGAGGCGGGGATTGATCTTAACGATCCGCTGATGGCGCGCACGATCAAGCTGGCCGATCAGATGATCGGGATGCCTCGCCACCTGGGCCAGCATGTCGGCGGCTTTATCCTGACCGAAAAGCCCCTGATCGAAATCGTGCCTGTAGGAAACGGGGCAATGCCCGACCGCAGCTTTATCGAGTGGGACAAGGACGATATTGATGAGTTGCGCATCCTCAAGGTCGATGTGCTGGCTCTGGGGATGCTGACCTGTATTCGCAAAGCCTTTGACTTGATTGCCGCGCATTACGGGCAGTCGTTTACGCTGGCTACCGTCCCGCAAGAGGACGCGGCGACCTATGACATGCTGTGCAAAGGCGACAGTCTGGGTGTGTTTCAGGTCGAAAGCCGGGCGCAGATGAATATGCTGCCCCGGCTGAAACCGCGCGAATTCTATGATCTGGTCATTCAGGTTGCCATCGTCCGCCCCGGACCGATCCAAGGGGATATGGTGCACCCCTATCTGCGCAGGCGTAGCGGGATTGAGCCCGAGGAGTACCCTTCGCCGGGGCCTGAACATGATCCCGATGAATTGCGCAAAGTCCTGCAACGGACCAAGGGCGTGCCGATTTTTCAGGAACAGGCGATGAAAGTCGCCATGGTTGCGGCAGAGTTTTCCCCCGGCGAGGCCAATCAGCTGCGCAAGGCAATGGCAACCTTTCGGTCTCGTGGCACCATTGGTGAATTGGAAGAAAAAATGGTCGGACGCATGATCCGGCGCGGCTATGATCCGGAATTTGCCAATCGCTGCTTCAACCAGATCAAAGGGTTCGGCGATTACGGCTTTCCCGAAAGCCATGCCGCCAGCTTTGCTCATCTGGTCTATGTCTCCAGCTGGATCAAACGCCACTATCCGGATGTGTTTTGTGCGGCCTTGCTCAATTCGCAACCGATGGGGTTTTATGCCCCGGCCCAGATTGTCCGCGACGCGCGTGAGCATGGCATCATCGTGCGCGGCGCGGATGTGAATTATTCCGATTGGGATAGCACGCTTGAACCAGTGTCTCGGGGTGTGTTTGCCGTGCGTCTGGGCCTGCGCCAGATTGATGGGATGCGGCAGGATATGGGACAGCGCGTGATGGATGCGCGGGCTGCACCCTTTAGCGACCTCAAAGACCTCAAGGAACGCGCAAAACTGGATGCGGGCACGATGCGCAAACTGGCAGCGGCGGATGCGGTGCGGTCTCTGACGCTGGACAGGCGGCAAGCGCTCTGGGACGCGCGTGCGCTAAGGGATGCGCCTGATCTGCCGCTTTTTGCAGAAGAAAAGGATGAAGGGGCAGAGGTTCGTTTTGAACTGCCGCAAATGCCCATCTGTGAACATGTGGTGGCTGATTATCAGACCACGCGATTGTCACTGAAGGCGCATCCAATGTCCTTCCTGCGGCGCAGTATGGACAAGCAAGGCTACACGCCAACCTTCAGACTGAAGCAGTTGCGCAATGGGCAGCAGATCAAACTGGCCGGTATTGTCCTGATCCGGCAGCGCCCGGGGAGCGCCAAGGGCGTGTGTTTCATCACGCTGGAGGATGAAACCGGCGTCGCCAATCTGGTGGTCTGGCCCAAGGTCATGGAGGCGTATCGCAAGGTTATCATGCGTGCCCGGGTCATTGACGTGCGCGGCGCAATACAGCGCAGCGAAGATGTGATCCATGTGGTCGCCAACCATCTGACGGATCGCAGTGACGCGCTGGAGCGGCTGTCGCATGACCGCATGGCGGCACCTTTGGCGCATGCTGACGAGGTCGGCAAATCCATCCCGCATGATCCGCGCGGCCAGCATCCGCGTAATGTGCGTGTGATCCCCAAGTCACGGGACTTTCACTAGTTGGGCAAGCATCCTACTGTATGCGCAACCAAGGCAAAAGAAGTTTCCTGATGCGGCTCAACCTCAAACAACTCGAAGCCTTCGTTTGGGTCGCTGATCTGCAAGGTTTCAGGCGGGCGGCAGAGCGCCTGAACACCACGCAGCCCAATATCTCGGCCCGGATCGCGGCACTTGAAGAGGCGCTGGGCACCACATTGATGACCCGCGATGCTGGCTCTGTCCGGCTCACCAGCAAGGGCCAAGAGCTGCTCGCCCACGCGCGTCGGGTTCTGGATGCGGCAGACGCCCTTATGGTGGCGGCCGATCAGAAGGCGCTGATAGACGGCACACTCAGGCTGGGCGTCACCGAGATGATTATCCAGACTTGGCTGCGCGATTATCTGCGCCGCCTGAAAGAGGTTTATCCGCGCCTGACGGTCGAGCTGACGGTCGATTTTTCGGTAAACCTCGAAAAGGGCTTGGCAGAGCGGACGCTTGACCTTGCGCTTCAGAACGAACCGTTCAGCCGCCTTGCCACGGGCCAGCAAGAGATTGGGGCCTATGATCTTGTCTGGGTCGCGGCCCCCACGCTTGGCCTTGCGCCGCAGCAGACGATCGAAACGCTGGCCGCACAACCCATTCTGACACATGCCCGCGACACGCGGCTTTACGAAGAGGTTTCAGCACATTTCGGATTGCGCAGGGACCTGTCACCACGCCTTGTTCCATCGACCGATCTGGCGGCATGCCAGATGATGACAGTGGACGGTATGGGCGTTGCCGTATTGCCGCTGGCGGCGGTGGCGCGTGACCTGCGCGCCGGGTCGCTGGTGCAATTGCAATATGATTGGACACCCGAGCCGCTACACTTTTTTGCCCGCTACGACGCCGAGCGCGCGCCACGCTATGTGGCCAAGGCTGCTTCTCTTGCGGTCGAAGTTGCGCAAGATCAGTAATTTCGATCCTTTGTATCATTTTAAACAATTGGATGTGATTAAATGACTGGTTTAGCCTGCCCTTCGAAATCAAGAGGTGAGTGGAATGCAAAATCACATCCGCATGGGCGTCGATATCGGAGGCACTTTTACGGATGTGGTTCTTGAGGTTGGAAAAGACCAGTATTCGACCAAGGTTCTGACAACCTATGCCGCCCCGGAAGATGCGATCATCGACGGTATGCATCAGGTCTGCACCAAAGCGGGGATCGCGCCGACGCAGATCGCACAGATCATTCATGGAACCACATTGGCCACCAATGCCTTGATCGAACGGCGCGGCGCAAGGACCGCGCTCATTACTACCGAAGGTTTTCGCGACGTCATCGAAATGCGCACCGAGAGCCGATTTGAGCAATATGATCTGAACCTGCAATTGCCAGAACCGCTCTTGCCACGCCAGCACCGATTTACCTTGAAAGAACGTGTCGACGCGCATGGAAACATCCTGATCGCTCTGGTTCGGGCCGATATCGAAGCGCTTGCTGATCAGATCACGTCCTATGGTTTCGAAAGCATCGCCATTGGTCTGATCCATGCCTACCTCAATGACAGCCACGAGCGGATGATCCGCGATGTGCTTGCCGAAAAACTGCCCGGCGTGATGATCTCGCTCTCGTCCGAGGTTTCACCACAAATGCGCGAATACGAGCGGTTCAACACGACTGTTGCCAACGCCTATATCAAGCCGTTGATGAAATCCTATCTGGGCCGTCTTGAAGGGCGGCTCGCGGATGAAGGCGCCCAATGCCCGATCTTTCTGATGCATTCAGGTGGTGGGATCATCAGCCTTGAAAGTGCGGCTGACTTCCCTGTCCGTCTGGTCGAATCCGGCCCGGCAGGCGGTGCTGTTTTTGCGGCCAATGTCGCGGCGCGCTACGGTTTGAAAAAAGTGCTGTCCTTCGACATGGGTGGCACCACCGCCAAAATCTGCCTGATCAAGAACCAAACCCCAAAGACCGCCCGCGTCTTTGAGGTCGCCCGCACCTATCGCTTCAAGAAGGGCTCCGGGATGCCGATCTCGATCCCGGTGATCGACATGGTCGAGATCGGGGCAGGCGGCGGCAGTCTTGCCCATGTGGACGCGATGCGCCAGATCCGCGTCGGCCCCGAAAGCGCCGGATCGGAACCGGGACCTGCGTGTTACGGGCGCGGTGGCGAACGCGCGGCGGTGACCGATGCGGACCTGATCCTGGGCAAGCTGGATCCTGAGAACTTCGCCGGCGGGTCGATCAAACTGCACAGCGATGCATCCGCCAGGGCGCTTGCCGCGCTGGGTGAACCCTTAGAGATGGATGCGCAAACTGCAGCCTTTGGATTGGCCGAGGTTGTTGATGAAAACATGGCCAACGCTGCCCGCGTACATGCGGTCGAGAATGGCGAGGACCTTGCCGATTATGCGATGATCGCCTTCGGCGGCGCTGCCCCGCTTCATGCCGGCCGCTTGTGCGAAAAACTGGGCGTTGATCGTTTGTTGGTCCCGACGGGTGCTGGCGTTGGTTCTGCCATTGGTTTTCTGCGCGCGCCCTTCAGCTTTGAAGCGACCCGCAGCGTCTATATGAAACTCTCGGATTTTGCGCCGGAAACGGTGAAAGAGCTGCTGCGCGAGATGGAACGTGAGGCAACAGGGTTTGTGCGCACCTGTGACGCCAAAGCGCCGATCAATGCCGAATACAAGGTTTACATGCGCTACAGCGGGCAAGGCTGGGAAATCCCGATCGCCTTGACTGCGGCGCAGGCCGCAAACCCGGATGCCGTGATGTTTCAGACGTTGTTTGAAGCTGATTACACGACGCTCTTTGGCCGCACCGTCGCTGGCATGGATATCGAAATCACCGTCTGGGCCGTCAACGCCACGACCGAAGCGATCGTCGCCGACAGCCTTGGCGACACTCCGGCTGGCGTGCGCGCTGCACCGGTAAATAAGCGCGCTTTGTTCGATCCCGTCGCAGGTGCTGCCTGCGACGCCGATGTGATCTTGCGCAGCGCTTTGAACCCCGGCGATACCGTTGTCGGCCCCGCGCTGATCACCGAAGATGAAACGACCATTGTGGTGCCGGTCAGTCGCACCGCCATCGCCCGCCCCGACGGCACCATCGACATCACGGAGAAACGGACATGAGCAACGTTGCCTATCAGGTCATGTGGAACCGCCTGATCTCGGTCGTCGAGGAACAGGCGCAGGCATTGGTGCGCACCGCCTTTTCAACCTCCGTGCGCGAGGCGGGTGATCTGTCTGCCGGGGTCTACAACGCCGACGGGCTGATGCTGGCCCAGGCGGTGACCGGAACGCCGGGCCATGTCAACGCCATGGCTGACGCGGTCGCCCATTTCATCCGCCGCATCGGACATGCGAACATCTGTGAAGGCGACGTTTATATCACCAACGATCCGTGGGAAGGCACCGGCCACCTGCATGACATCACCGTGGTCAGCCCGTCATTCCATCAAGGCCACCTCGCTGGCTTTTTCGCCTGCACGGCGCATGTCGTCGATATAGGTGGACGCGGTTTTGGCGCGGATGCGGCCAGCGTTTATGAAGAGGGCCTTTATATCCCCATCATGAAGTTTGCGGATCGCGGAACTGTGGACGAAACCCTGATCTGCATCGTGCGGGGCAACGTCCGAGAGCCTGATCAACTGGTGGGGGATATCTATGCGCTGGCGACCTGCAACGAGATCGGCCATCGCCGCCTGATCGAGATGATGGATGAATTCGCGCTCAGCGATCTGGAAGGCATCGGTGACTTCATTCTTGAAAACTCGCGCCGCGCCACGTTGGAGCGCATCGCGGCATTGCCTCGCGAAACTGCGACCGGTGCGATGCGGATTGATGGGTTCGCCACACCGATTGATCTGAAAGTGAAACTGACTATTGAGGAAGATCGCATACATTGCGATTTCACCGGGACCTCGGGTCTCGACAAGAAGGGCATCAACGTGCCTTTGGTCTATACCAAGGCATATGCCTGCTATGCGCTCAAATGCGCAATTGCACCCGAAATCCCCAATAACGCGGCCTCATTGGCGCCCTTTGAGGTCTCGGCCCCGGTCGACAGCATTGTCAACGCCGTGCATCCCGCCCCTGTCGCGCTGCGCCACGTGATCGGCCATATGATCCCCGATACGGTCTACGATGCTCTCGACAAGATATTGCCCGCCACGGTGCCCGCCGAAGGGGCAGGGTGCCTGTGCAACTTTCAGGTCTCGCTGCGCCCCGCGCGCGGCAAGACAGGCCGGCGGTCGGAGGTGCTGACGTTCAATTCGGGCGGCGCGGGCGCGCGGCCCAGATTGGACGGGCTGAACGCAACTGCGTTCCCCTCTGGTGTCATGACGATGCCGATAGAGGCCACCGAGCACACTGGCCCGGTGATCATCTGGCGCAAGGAATTGCGCCCAGACAGCGGCGGTGCCGGCGAGCACCGCGGCGGGCTGGGCCAATACATGGAAGTGGGGGCAACCGAAGGCCATGAGTTTGACTTTTCGGCCATGTTCGATCGCGTCGATCATCCGGCGCGCGGGCGGCAGGGCGGTCAGGATGGCGCCGCCACAACCATAGCGCAAGACGACGGCACGCCGATGCAAGGCAAAGGCAAACAGCACGTCCCGGACGGGCGGCGCGTGAAGCTCGCTTTCCCGGGGGGCGCGGGCTATGGCGATGTGGCGCGGCGGGACCCTGAACTTGTCAAACGCGACCTTGCGCGCGGCTATATTTCTGCCGAAGCTGCACGGGCAGATTATGGGATGACTGCCGCGGCGGTGGAAATTGTGCTGGCGGCCGTCGCAAAAGGAGAAACCGCATGACGCAAGCGCCCGCCAGGACCAGCTATGATGTCGTGATCGTCGGCGGGGCGATGTATGGATCGTCGGTTGCGTGGTTCCTCACCGACAACCCCGATTTCGACGGCTCCATCCTCGTTGTGGAACGCGACCCGACCTATGAATTCACATCCACCGCGCACACCAATTCATGCATGCGCCAGCAGTTCAGCCGCGAGATCAACGTGCGCGTGTCGCAATTTGCCGCCGATTTCGTCAAGAACTTCCGCGATTACATGGGCGGCGACCCGCGCGTGCCTGACCTCGCGTTGCAAAGCTATGGCTATATGTATCTGGCAGATAACGCCGATTTTGCCGCCACCCTGCGCGAAAGCCAGAAACTTCAGGCGGCCTGTGGGGCCGGCACCATGCATATGATGCCCGATGAAATTGCACGCGATTACCCGTTTTATAACCTCGATGGCATAGTTGCGGCGAACCATAACCTCGTCGATGAGGGGTATTTCGACGGCAACACGCTTTTTGACTGGTGGAAACGCGCGGCCAGGGAACGGGGCGTGGAATACCTCAGCAATGAGGTGATCGCTATGAACCGCAACGCGGCGGGGACGAAAGTGGAAAGCGTGATCCTCAAATCCGGCGAGGTCGTGAGTTGCGGCACGGTCGTGAACGCATCGGGGCCCCGCGCAGTGCTGACCAGCCGCATGGCCGGGATCGAGATCCCGGTTGAGCCGCGCAAGCGCTATACCTTCATTTTCGAGGCCGAAAAGCCGCTCGACCGTGACCTGCCGCTCACGATCGACCCTTCAGGCGTCCATATGCGCACCGACGGCACCTATTATCTGGCCGGTTGCCCCCCCGATGAGGACCCGGCGGTGGATTACGATGACTTCGTGCAGGACCACAGCATCTGGGAAAGCAAGGTCTGGCCAATCCTCGCCACCCGCATTCCGCAGTTCGAGGCGATCAAGCTGCGCAATTCCTGGGCGGGGCATTATGCCTATAACACCTTTGATCAAAACGCGATTTTGGGGCCGCATACGCAGGTGGAGAACTTCATCTTCGTCAACGGCTTTTCCGGTCACGGTTTTCAGCAATCGCCCGCAATGGGGCGGGGGACCGCCGAGCTGATTGCTTACGGCGAATATCGCGCACTTGATCTTAGCCCGTTCAATTTTGACCGGATCGAAAAGGGCGAGAAATTTATCGAAAAGGCCGTGATATGAAGATGCCCGCCAACGCTTTCCTTGCCGCGATCCGCGAGGGCCGACCGCAGATCGGCCTTTGGGTCAGCCTGTCCAGCAATTACGCCGCAGAGGTGGTCGCGAGTGCGGGGTATGACTGGCTGCTGGTCGATATGGAACATGCGCCCAGCGATATGGCGACGGTTCTAGGCCAATTGCAGGCCATCGCGCCGCACGGCTCGACCGCCATCGTGCGCCCGCCGTGGAATGATGCGGTGATGGTCAAACGCCTGCTGGATGTCGGCGCGCCGGGGCTCTTGTTTCCGATGGTGCAGTCGGTGGATGAGGCAAAGCAGGCCGTCGCTGCCGCCCATTATCCGCCCAATGGGGTGCGGGGCGTTGCCGGGTCGATCCGCGCCAACAATTTTGGGCGGATCACGGATTATTATGACAAGGCGGACGATCAGACAGCCGTGATCGTGCAGGTCGAAACGCGCTCTGCTGTCGCGCAAGCGTTGCAGATCGGGCAGGTGGAGGGCGTTGATGGGGTCTTTTTCGGACCTGCTGATATCGCGGCTGATATGGGGCTTTTGGGGAAACACATGTCTGACGAGGTGTGGGATTTGATCCTGAAGGCTGCACGCAAGTTGATGGGCGCAGGTATCCCTGTCGGCACCCTTGTGACGGACCCGGCATTCGCCACCAAACTGCTTGCCCAGGGGTTCACTTTCGTGGCCTGCGGTACTGATGCGAATTTGCTGGCCAAAGGGGCCGATGCTGTGCTGGCGCAGATGCGCACGGCGACTGGAAAGGAAAACACATGAAGAAACTTGTTCTGACCGGGGCCGCGGGCCGCCTTGGGTCTTATCTGCGCGAGCCGCTGTCGAAGATGTGCGAAGAACTGGTCTCGACCGACATCGCCGACGACATCGGCAAGCTTTATGACGGCGAAACCTATATGAAAGCAGACCTGTCCAGTCTGGACGCGATGCTAGAGGTTCTCGCGGGTGCCGAAATGGTTGTCCATTTTGGTGCCATCGGCGACGAGGCACCCTGGGACGATATCCTGCAATCCAACATCATCGGGGCCTATAACGTCTGGGAAGCCGCATATCGCTGTGGCGTCAAACGGGTGGTCTATGCCAGTTCCGTACACGCGGTGGGGATGCACAAAAAGACCGACACCATCGGTCTTGATGCCCCGCACAGGCCTGACACCTACTATGGGCTTGCCAAATGCTTCTGCGAGGATCTTGCCAGCCTTTATTGGGACAAGCGCGGGATCGAAGCGGTGTGCATGCGTATCTTTTCCTGCGCGCAGGCAAACAATGCGCGCAGCATCGGCACCTGGCTGTCCTATGACGATCTGATCCATCTGGTCGAACGGTCCATCGACAGCCCCGTCGTCGGCTTTTCCGTGGTTTACGGTATCTCCGACAATGATCGCGCAGTGGTCGACAACACCAAGGCCGGGCATCTGGGGTATCGGCCCAAGGATAACGCCGAAGTCTTTGCCAAAGAAGTCTTTGCCGACACGCCTCCACTGGACAACAAGGACCTTGCCAATCTGTGCATTGGCGGGCCGTTTGCCACGGTAGAGTTGGGCAATTCCGGTGTCGCCTCTCTTGGCGTAGTGGATGACAGGAAAGAAACATGAGCAAGCAAGTCGCACTCGTCGTAGGCGGTGGTTCCGGGATTGGCGCTGACGCTGCACGCAAAATGGCCGCAGAAGGCTGGGATGTCGCGGTCATGTCATCGTCAGGCAAAGGCGAGGCCCTGGGCAATGAACTGGGAGGGCTGGGGTTTACCGGGTCCAACCTTGTCGTTGCCGATCTGGAGCAATTCGTCACTGTGGCAATGGATCGTTTTGGCCGCATCGATGCGGTTATCAACTGCACCGGACATGGACCCAAAGGCCCCGTCGATGAGATCAGTGATGCCGATTGGCACCTTGGCATGGATTACTACATGCTCAACGTGGTGCGGATTGTGCGGATCGTGCAGCCGATCATGCTGGCGCAGGGGTCTGGATCTATCGTCAATATTTCAACATTTGCGGCATTCGAACCTGACCCGGATTTCCCAACGTCGGCGATCTTCCGCGCCTCCCTGGCAGGTTATGTCAAGCTTTGGAGCAACAAGTTTGCGAGTGCCGGGCTGCGTATGAACAACGTCCTGCCCGGCTTTATTGACAGCCTGCCGGAAAAAGACGATCGGCTCGCCCGTATTCCAGCGGGACGCTATGCGAAAGTCGAAGAGCTTTCCAACGTGATCGCGTTTCTGGCGTCTGATGCATCAAGCTATGTGACCGGGCAGAACCTGCGGGTCGACGGCGGGTTGACTGCCTCGGTCTGACCTAGGCCCGCCTTCCGCCGCGCACGACCCACATGCCTGCAAGGATCAACCCGACACCAAAGGTGCGCGCCCAAAGATTGCCGGGCGCGCCCATCAAGATGTCGATTGCGACGCCCGAAATCATCTGGCCGGCGATGATCAGCAGTGCCGTCTGTGCTGCACCAATACGGGCGATCAGCCAACTGCCTGCCGCAACAAAGACCACCCCGACAGGTCCACCGAAATAGGCCCACCAAGGCGCGGCTGTGGGCTCACCGGCAAATAGGCCGCCGACCAGCAGCGCGACAGCGGTGATAAAGACCAGCCCGACGAGATGGTTCCAGAACGATGATTCCATCGCCGATGTCGAAAGAGCAAGACGCCCGTTGATCTGGCGGCTGAGCGAAACCAGCACGCCAGCCAATATCGCGAGGGCTGCAAACCAGATCATGACCCGCTCCCCAAAAAGATCAGGATCAGACTGCCTGCAATGATCAAGACCAGAGCAAGGTAGTCCCGCCGGACAGGTGTGCGCTGTGGCAAACCGAAAAGGCCGCGCAAGTCAGCGAAAAGACTGAACATCATTTGCCCAGCGAGACCCAGGGCGATTGTCCCTGACAAGGCCAGGCCACTATTGAGTGTTGCCGAGGTCAGCATAACGGTAATCGCGCCGGATACGCCGCCCAGATAGACCCAGACAGGCGGCCGCGTCACCCGCGCCCGCTTTGGTCTCAGGACAAGCAGGAACAGCATGGCCGCAACCGTCCCGGTCAGATGCGGCACCCAGGACGCAAAGAACAACGAGCCATAGGCCGCCAATGTGCCATTGAACAGCACCATGAACGACAAAAGGCCGCCCGTGCCAAAGGCGGCGGCAAAGTAGAGAGGGTGAATTGGTTCGGTGCGCCGCGACATAGTCGCTGGTGTCTAGCTTTCAGACGAGGAACGCAATTGCAGCTGGTGCTTAACCGCGCCAAAATGCTGCTTGGGCTGTTCGGGGCGTGACGATTTGATGTTTTGCAACTGCCCAATCAAGACCCGTTGCGGCCCCGAAAGCCACAATGCCGCATAGCGCGACATCCATGTAGGCAGTGCATCGACCGCACGCGCATGCAGTACGATCTTCTTTTCCTGTGGGGTCAGATCATCAAAGGGAATGTTGCAATGCTGCTTGCGCAGCAAGTCCACGCTGAGCGCCGTCAACCGCGGCTGATCGTTATGGTCAGGTGGAGCAGTGATTGCTGATTGATAGGTTTCAGCCAGATTGGCGTTCAGAGCGGCAAAGCGACGCTTTACCACCAAATGACCAATCAGCCCCAGAAGGGCCATACCAATTAACACTGAGACAAGACTGACTGACAAATCAAACCCTCAACACTGCTCCTGGATACCGCATATTGTGTGCATTTGTCGACAATTAGTCCAAATATGTACTTTACTGGGCCTCAGGAACAACACTGCGGCAATCAGATGGCGGAGGGGTCGTTGACACCCTGCGAATCCCCTCTATAAGCCGCCCATTCATTGGTGTTGGTGGCCCGCGCAAGCGGAACCCTGTCGCCCCGGCAAAATCCGGGGAAAGGACAACGCCCTTCACGCCCTTCGGGGTACTTTTAGAAGGAGATCAGCGTATGACTAAACGTACCGCTGCCAAGTACAAAATTGACCGCCGGATGGGCGAAAACATCTGGGGTCGTCCAAAATCCCCCGTCAACCGCCGTGAATATGGCCCCGGCCAGCACGGTCAGCGCCGCAAGGGCAAACTGTCCGACTTCGGCATCCAGCTGCGCGCCAAGCAAAAGCTGAAAGGGTATTACGGCGACCTGACAGAAAAGCAGTTCCGCCGCATCTACGGCGAAGCCGAGCGTGTGAAGGGTGACACTGGTGAAAACCTCATCGGTCTGCTGGAGCGTCGCCTCGACGCCGTTGTTTACCGGGCCAAGTTTGTTCCAACCGTCTTTGCAGCCCGCCAGTTCGTGAACCACGGCCACGTCAAGGTGAACGGCAATAAAGTGAACATCCCGTCTTACCGCGTAAAAGAAGGCGACGTGATTGAAGTACGTCAGAAATCCAAGCAGCTTGAGCTGGTTTTGGTCGCCTCCCAACTGCCTGAGCGCGATGTGCCTGATTACATGGATGTCGACCACAACAAGATGACAGCTACGTTCACACGTACACCCGGTCTGAGCGATGTGCCTTACCCGGTGACGATGGAACCAAACCTTGTCGTCGAATTCTACGCCAAGAACTGATCTCTGACGCTGTCTGGCATCGCCCCGGACGCGATCCGGGATCTGAAATTCAAGGTCGCCCAAATGGGCGGCCTTTTTCGTTTCTGTAACCTTCAAGGCAATTGATGTCGCGAAAGGGCAAGCAAAGCGCAATCGGTTCATCATTATTGCGACCATGACACCGATCAACTTTGTGCACGGTCTGACCTGGACGGCGCTGCCGCAAGATGTGCGAACGCAGGTCAAGCTTTGCCTGCTTGATCTTATTGGTGTGGGGATCGCTGGGCGTGCCACACGCCTTTCGGAGATCATTCATAGCTATGTGGCGACCGAACATGCAGGTCATATGACTTTGCCATTTGACCGCAGGTCGGCCTCTGCAACCGGGGTGGCATTGGCCTATGGCATGACCATCGACAGTATTGATGCACATGATGGCTTCAATCCGGCCAAGGGCCATATCGGCTGCCCGCTTTGGCCAGCGGTCTTTGTGAATGCTGCACAAGCGCGCGGTGAAGAGCTGCTGACGACTTTGGCAATGGGGTATGAGTTTGGCGCCCGTTGCAGCATCGCACAACATCAAAGCGTGCCGGATTATCACACATCCGGCAGTTGGGGTGCCGTGGCGGCTGCTGCGGCAAGTGCGCGCCTGCAAGCGCTAAGCCCGGACGTCACACGAGAGGCCCTGGGAATTGCCGAATACCACGGCCCCCGCAGCCAGATGATGCGGGTGATTGACCATCCGACGATGCTCAAGGACGGCTCAGGGTGGGGCGCCATGTGCGGGGTTTCTGCCGCCCGTCTTGCCGCCAACGGCTTTACCGGCGCGCCGGCGATCACCGTTGAAGAGCAACCGGATGCTTGGGCGGACCTGGGCCAACGCTGGTATCTGCGCGAGCAATATTTCAAGCCTTATCCGGTCTGCCGCTGGGCACAGGCCCCGGTCGAAGCAATACTGGCGCTGCGCAGGCGCCATCAGTTGCGACCCGATGGAATCGCACAAATCACGATCGAGAGCTTCCACGAGGCCACGAGGCTTGCGAAGGCCGCGCCCCAAACGACCGAAGAGGCACAATATTCCACATCCTACCCTGTCGCTGTCGCCGCCGTGCTTGGGCGATTGGACGCCTCTGACATTGCCGGGGAGGCGCTGCAAAACGCAGACGTCCTCCGCCTGTCCAAAACGCTGATCATGCGCGAAAACAGCGAAGCAAACAGGGCTTTCCCGCTGCGGCGCATGGCGCGCGTTTGTGTTGAATTACATGACGGGCGAAGGGTGGAAAGCGAGTGGCACGAACCCATGTGGGAGCATACCGATCCGCCCACCGCCGCACAGTTGCACGCAAAGTTCAGCACTTACGCCGCACCCGTCATTGGAACAGACCGGGCCGAGGCCATCCGGTCCGCCGTTCTGGCGCTCGATCAGACCCCCGCTGCGACGCTGCTGGGCCTGCTGACCCAGCCGATCCGAGGATAACCTCCCGCCGCGCTCCCTGCCAACTCACCCTCGCACACCTTCGCACTGGCCTTGCACCGGGCAGGGCGATAGAACGGGCGAAACGACACGGGAACGACATTCATGGCTGACGGCATCGAACCTCAACCGGGCATTTTGGACATCGCACTTTATCAGGGCGGCGCATCGCATCTGGAAGGCGTCCGCAATGTGCTCAAGCTGTCGTCAAACGAAAACCCCCTTGGCCCCAGCGATGCCGCGAAAGAGGCGGTCGTGCGGGCCACCCACAGCCTGCACCGCTATCCGCCTACCGATCACGCAAGCCTGCGCGCGGCGATTGCCGAGGTCTGGAGCGTGGACGCTGTGCGGGTATTTTGCGGCGTCGGCTCGGGCGATGTGCTGAAACTGCTGGCCGAGGCTTATGCCGGCCCCGGCGATGAGGTTCTGTTCACTGAACACGGCTTTTCGATGTATCCGATCTACGCCCATGCCTGTGGCGCGACCCCTGTGGTGGTGCCTGAGAATGAGAGGGTCGTGGATGTCGATGCGATCCTTGCCGCCTGTACCGATAAGACCAGGCTGGTCTTTATCGCCAACCCGGCAAACCCCACCGGCACGATGATCGGCCAGGCCGAGGTCGCGCGTCTGGCCGAGGGGCTGCCGCCGCAGACGCTTCTGGTGCTGGACGGGGCCTATGCAGAGTTTGTCGATGGGTTTGATGCAGGCAAAGCGCTGGTCGAGGCGCGGGACAATGTATTTATGTCGCGCACCTTTTCAAAGATCTACGGACTTGGTGGCATGCGCGTCGGCTGGGGCTATGGCCCGCAGGCGGTCATCGATGTGCTGAACCGGATCAGAGGTCCGTTCAACCTGTCCGCCCCGGCACTTGCTGCGGCTGAAGCCGCTGTGCGCGACACCGAACACACCGAGAAATGCCGGATCGAAAATGCCAGATGGCGCGACTGGCTGGCCAATGCGCTGGCCGAACTGGGGGTGCCGTCGGATACCTCTACCGCCAATTTCATCCTCGCCCGTTTCGCCGATGAGACCGAAGCAAACGCCTGCGACGACCATCTGCGCAGCGAAGGCATTATCGTGCGGCGCGTTGCAGGCTATGGCCTGCCACATTGCCTGCGCATTACCGTGGGCGATGAAAGTGCCTGCCGCCGTGTGGCCCATGCGGTCGCCCAATTCAAAGGCGCGAAATAATGGCCCAGATTTATGACCGCGTTGCGCTGATCGGCCTTGGGCTGATTGCCTCTTCGATGTGCCACGCCATGCGGCGCGCCGGGTTGGCGGGCGAAATCGCAGGCTATGCCCGCTCTGCCGAGACCCGCAAGATCGCGCGGGACATTGGCCTGTGTGATGTCGTGTGCGAAAGTGCCGCCGAAGCGGCGAAAGGCGCCGATCTGGTCGTGCTTTGTGTGCCGGTCGGCGCGATGGACAGCGTGGCGCGCGAAATCGGTCCGGTCCTGAAGCCGGGGGCGACGGTCAGCGATGTGGGATCGGTCAAGCGCACCGTGATTGACGCCGTAGGGCCGCATGTGCCCAAGGGCGTCCACTTCATCCCTGCACACCCGCTGGCAGGCACCGAACACTCCGGCCCGCGGTCGGGCTTTGCCGCGCTTTTTGACAACCGCTACACGATCCTTGTGCCGGTCGAGGGGAGCGATCCGCAGGCCATTGAACGGCTCACCGCGTTCTGGTCTGGTCTGGGCGCGTTGACCGAAACGATGGACGCCGAGCATCACGATCTGGTGCTGGCCGTCACCAGCCATACGCCGCACCTGATTGCCTATACGATGGTGGGTGTCGCTGACGATCTGCGACGGGTGACTGATAGCGAAGTCATCAAATACTCTGCCGCCGGTTTCCGCGACTTTACGCGGATTGCGGCTTCTGATCCGGTCATGTGGCGCGATGTGTTCCTCGGCAACAAGGAAGCGACGCTGGAAATCCTTGGTCGCTTCACTGAAGAATTATTCGCGCTGCAACGCGCCATCCGACAAGGCGATGGTGATTATCTGCACGCCTATTTCACCCGCACCCGCGCCATCCGGCGTGGCATCATCGAAGCGGGTCAGGATACAGATGCGCCGGACTTTGGCCGCACAAAGAATAGAAAAGAGTAAGTTGCAAGCGGGCACCTGCCTCAGCGGTTGCGCGTGCGATCCCGAAACACAGGCGGCCTACTCTGGCCTTTACCCTTTTGCAGGCGCGCCCTATAAGCGCGGTCATGTTGCGGCAGATGATCATAAGCATTATTTGCCCGGCGGTTTGAACACCTCAGACCTGCCGGGAAAAGGTGTCTGCGGATGCGCACCGATCTCTCACGATATCCCCCCGAATGACTGCTTGAAGGACGCCACACATGTGCGCCGAAACACCCGACTATAAACAAACCCTCAACCTGCCCCGCACCGATTTTCCGATGCGTGCCGGATTGCCCAAACGCGAGCCTGAATGGCTGGCGCGTTGGGAAAAGATCGGCGTCTATGACCGCCTGCGCGACAAGGCCGAGGGCCGCAAGCCCTTCACCTTGCACGATGGCCCGCCTTACGCGAACGGGCATCTGCACATTGGCCATGCCCTGAACAAGATCCTCAAGGATATGGTTGTGCGTTCTCAGCAGATGATGGGCCGGGACGCCCGCTATGTGCCGGGCTGGGATTGTCACGGTTTGCCGATTGAATGGAAAATCGAAGAGCAATACCGCGCCAAGGGCCGCAACAAGGATGACGTGGATGTCGTCGATTTCCGACAGGAATGCCGCAAGTTTGCCGAAGGCTGGGTCGATATCCAGCGCAGCGAGTTCAAGCGTCTGGGCATCACCGGCAACTGGGCTGATCCCTATCTGACGATGAATTTCCACGCCGAGCGCGTGATCGCTGAGGAATTCCAGAAGTTCCTGATGAACGGCACGCTGTATCAAGGCTCCAAGCCCGTGATGTGGTCGCCGGTTGAAAGGACAGCGCTGGCCGAGGCGGAGGTGGAATATCACGATCGCCAGACCGATGCGATCTGGGTGAAATTTCCCTGCGTGACAGGCCCCGAGGGTCTTGAGCGCGCCAAGGTCATGATCTGGACGACGACGCCCTGGACAATCCCGCAAAACCGCGCGATCTGCTTTGGGCCGACGATCAGCTATGGGCTCTATGAAGTCACAGGGCGACCAGAGGAATGCTGGGCCACCGTCGGTGAACGACTGGCAATGGCCGACAATTTGGCCGACGACACCTTTGCCGCTGCCCGTCTGGACGGTGACATGTATCGCCGCCTGCGCGATGTGACACCTGACGAATTGGCGCAACTGACCCTCGCCCACCCTCTACGCGGTGCCGAAGGCGCGAACGGTGAATGGGACTTCGACGTGCCGTTGTTGCCCGGCGATCACGTGACAGACGATGCCGGTACGGGCTTTGTGCATACCGCGCCCAGCCACGGTGACGACGACTATGCGATCGGGGTCAGGCATGGCCTGCCGATGACCTACAACATTCTTGACGACAGCTCTTATCGGGCTGATCTGCCGTTCTTTGGGGGTGAATGCATCCTGAAGCCAAATGGCAAGCCCGGTGGGGCGAACAAGGCGGTGATCGACAAGCTGACCGAGGTGGGCGCGCTGCTTGCCCGCAAGCGCCTGACGATCTCGGACGCGCATAGCTGGCGGTCCAAAGCGCCGGTGATCCGCCTGAACCGTCCGCAGTGGTTTGCCGCCATCGACAAAACGGTCGGTGACGGGCAGGACACCTACGGCACCACGATCCGTGAGCGGGCGCTGCGCTCGATCGATGAATTGGTCACCTGGACCCCGCAAACCGGGCGCAACCGCCTTTATTCGATGATCGAAGCGCGCCCTGACTGGGTGCTCTCGCGGCAACGTGCATGGGGTGTGCCACTGACCTGTTTCGTCAAAAAGGACGCGCAGCCAACCGACCCTGACTATCTGCTGCGCAATGCCGCGGTGAACGCGCGCGTGCTGGAAGCATTCGAGAACGAAGGCGCCGACGCCTGGTACAAGGACGGCGCAAAAGAGCGGTTCCTGGGCAATGACGCTGATCATGACGCCTACGATCAGGTTTTTGATATCCTTGATGTCTGGTTCGACAGCGGATCGACCCACGCCTTTGTTCTGCGCGACCGGGCCGATGGGTCCGAGGACGGCATGGCAGATGTCTATCTGGAAGGCACCGACCAGCATCGGGGATGGTTTCATTCGTCGATGTTGCAGGCCTGTGGCACAATGGGCCATGCGCCATACCGGGCCGTCGTGACACATGCGTTCACGCTGGATGCCAAGGGCGAAAAGATGTCCAAATCGCTGGGCAATATCATCGCCCCGGAAAAGGTCGTGCAGCAATATGGCGCAGACATCCTGCGCCTTTGGGTGGCGACAACTGACTACAAGCATGACCACCGGATCGGTGATGAAATCCTGAAAGGTGTGGCCGACAGCTATCGTCGCCTGCGCAATACCTTGCGGTTCATGCTGGGCGCGCTGGCCGATTTCGGCGAGGCAGACCGGATCGCCCCAGGCGAGATGCCGGAATTGGAGCGCTGGGTGCTGCATCGACTGGCGGAGCTGGATGCGCAGGTCCGTGAGGGCTATGCAAAATACGACTTTCAGGGCGTGTTTCAGGCGATCTTTACCTTTGCCACGGTCGAGCTTTCGGCGTTCTACTTCGATATCCGCAAAGACGCACTCTATTGCGACGGTGATACATCGCGCCGCCGTGCCGCGCGCAGCGTGCTGGATATCCTGTTCCACCGGCTAACCAAATGGCTGGCGCCGATGCTGACCTTCACCATGGAGGAAGTGTGGCTGGAACGGTTTAGCGATGACCTGGGCTCGGTCCATCTTGAGGACTTCGCAGAGACCCCAGCGGCTTGGCGCGACGATGCTCTGGCCGCCAAATGGGCCGAAATGCGCAAGGTGCGCCGTGTCGTGACAGGCGCGCTGGAGGTGGAGCGGACCGCCAAGGTGATCGGCGCCTCATTGGAAGCGGCACCGACGGTCTATGTCAGCGCAGATGCTGCCAAGCTGCTGGAAACCGTCAGCTTTGACGATCTGTGCATCACATCCGGGATCACCGTTTCAACCGATGCGGCGCCCGAAGATGCATTCCGTCTGGATGAAGTGGCCGATGTGGCAGTTGTCTTTGCACATGCGACCGGCGAAAAATGCCAGCGCTGCTGGAAGATCCTGCCGGATGTGGGCACCCACACGCACGCTGGTGTCTGTGGCCGGTGCGATGCGGCGCTTGGCTGATGCAATACGGTGATCCCCAATCTGTTGAACGCATGCAGGCGGATTTTGACCGCCAAGGTGCTATGTCAACCATGGGGATCACCGTGTCAGACGTCGCACCCGGACGTGTCGTTCTGGAAATGCCGTTCAATCCGGCGTTTTCTCAGCATCACGGGTTTCTTCATGCCGGGGTGACCACCTCGGGCATGGACAGCGCCTGCGGTTTCGCGGCCTTCACGCTGATGGGGGCAGACAGCGAGGTGCTGACCGTTGAATTCAAGTGCAGCTTTCTGGCGCCTGCGCGCGGACAATCGTTTCGGTTTATAGGCGAAGTCATCAAGCCGGGGCGCACGCTGACATTCACCCAAGGGCACGCCATTGCGATTGACGCGGGCAAGCAAACCAAGGTTGCCACGATCACCGCGACAATGATGGCGGTACGCGGGCTCAAGGCATGATTTGCGCGGCATCCCCGGTCGGTCCCTTGGGCGCGCGTGCGGTGGAAGGGGCCGTGACAGAGCTGGTCTGGGGGCGGGGCGGGAACCTGACCGATGGGCCATTGCACCGGCAGGTTTGCGATGAAATGACCGCCTATTTCGCGGGTAATTTGCAACAATTCCAAACCCCTGTGGCCCCGCGCGGCAGCGGTTTTCAGCAAGGTTTCTACGCCGCGCTCTGCGATATTCCTTACGGTGAAACGCGGACCTACGGCGAACTGGCCAAAGAACTTGGCGTTTCGGCACAAGCGATTGGTCAGGCCTGCGGAGCCAATCCGATTGCAATCCTCATTCCCTGCCACCGGGTGCTGGCTGCGGATGGTTTGGGCGGCTACTCCGGGGCAGGCGGGATAGAGGCAAAAGTGGCCTTGCTGCGGCATGAAGGCGCGGCCGGATTGTTGATCTAGGCGGCTTTGCGCAATGGAATGATCTGCTGCGCGACCCCGGCAAAAAGCAGATAGACCGATGTCAGGATTAACCCCCAATGCGCCCAGCTGTTGGGATTGAAATCAACCCAAGCCACCCAACCCGCAAAGAGCGTCCACCCCAGTGCCATTGGCAACGTCACCAACCGCCACCGTTCTGTCCGTACCGGATGCACGAATTTGACAGGGACAAACATTGTGATTGCAAGGCAGCCCACCAGCACCAGCGACACCCAGAAATTCGGCTGCAACGCAAAAATCACCAGCACGACCATGTTCCAGCACCCCGGAAATCCCGAAAAGGAATTATCCTTCGTTTTCATCCGGGTATCGGCGAAATACATAGCCGAAGCAAAGGTGATGATGATGATCGCGGTCCAGCCCGTCCAACCCGGCAACAGGCCCGACTTGAACAGCGCATAGGCAGGCACAAAAACATACGTCAGATAGTCGATGATCAGATCCAGCAGCACGCCATCAAAGGCAGGCGCGTTGGTGTTCACGTCATATTTTCGGGCCAGAGGGCCATCGATCCCATCAACAAAGAAAGCGACAACGAGCCACAGAAACATCAGGCTCCATTGTTCTTCCACAGCGGCCAGCATTGCCAGCATCGCAAAGACCGCACCGGAGGCGGTGAACAGATGAACGAAAAGAGCTTTGGTGCGAAGTGTCATGAGAACCTGTCATGGTAGAAAAAAGGCGGGGGGGCAACCGTTTGTCAGGCTTTCGGATGCGCCTTTTTGTAAACTGACATCAACTGAGCGGCATCAACGGCCGTATAGGCCTGTGTGGTGGACAGCGAGGCGTGTCCCAAAAGCTCCTGAATGGCGCGCAAATCACCTCCAGCGGCCAGCAGATGCGTGGCAAAGGAATGCCGCATTGCATGGGGTGTGACCGTAGCGGGCAAGCCCAGTTGCAGGCGGGCCTGTTCCATCACTTTCTGGATCGCCCGTGGCGCGAGTACGCCACCTCGGATCGCGCGGAAAATGGGTTGGTCGTCGGTGACGCGATAAGGGCACAGCCGCACATAGGCATCAACGGCAACGCGCGCGGCCTCAATGACCGGAACGATGCGTTCCTTGTTGCCCTTGCCGATGATGCGCAGCACCTGTGGCAGAGGCACATCGGCCCCGG
>Ga0316208_1000739_pt1 | contig 36496 bp, 38 predicted proteins | sample 3monopyrite_MG_FD_204944 | JGI IMG/M metagenome (GOLD analysis project Ga0316208, IMG submission 204944) | Microbial mat bacterial communities from mineral coupon in-situ incubated in ocean water Damariscotta River, Maine, United States -... | ecosystem: Environmental > Aquatic > Marine >...
CCCATTAACTGGGGTCATACATTAGGGCTAATTTTAGATGATTCTGAATGAATCTTCTTTAGATATTTGTGTATTTTTGAAAAGTAAATGTCTTGACAGGTTAAGAGTTTGCTTCCCGACTACGATCTAAGGCGTCATCGATTTTTTCTTGTATGCTGCGAATACGGCTATCAATATCTGTGTCCATTTTTGCAGAGCCTTCACCTTGAGTAAGTAACTCATGCGAAATATTCAATGCGGCAATAATTGCGATACGATCTGAACCAATAATTTTTCCGTTATCACGAATTTCCCGCATTTTCGTATCTAAAAAATCTGCTGAACGTTGTAAATCATGGCGTTCGTTCTCACCACAGGCAATCATATATTCTTTGCCAAGAATATTAATGGTAATGCCTTCTGCCGTTTTATCCGTCATTTTCTATTGCCTTCAAACGCTCAATCATGGCTTCTACACGCGTACGTGCGAGCTCTGTTTTTTCGATGAGGCGTGTACGTTCACTCTGCAGGTTAGAGTGGCTATCACGCAGGGTTTTATTTTCACTTTGTAGCCGATCTATTGTTTTGATGAGATCATCAACGCGGCCTTCCAGTTTTTTTAGATCAAGTTCGTCCATTTGTGCCTCAGTCTCTACAGAAACCTTGTTATTATTTAATAGACTAAGAATATAGAGCGTATTGAGCGGGGTCAACGGGTAAACAGAGCAGAAAATGGTGTAAAATCAGGCTTCCGTAGATTTAGAAATATTTTGAGGCAAAACAGGTCGATATGAGCGAAATAGACATCCAATACGATGAAATTAACGATGCTTTAAAGCGTATGAGCGTTGAACAAGATGCTGCCGAAGTACATGGCACATTATGCGGCTTACTTTGCACCGTAAATGGTTTAACAGCTCCTTTTTGGCTGGATAGTACCTTAACTGAAACACCGGAAGAGGACGCCTATACAGTGGATGCATTAGCCAGTGAAAGCCGTTCTATATTAACGCAACTCTTTACTGCCACAGAAAAACAACTCCTGGCTGAAGACTTCACCTTTGAGCTATTTTTGCCTGACGATAATTCAGGACTGTATGCAAGAGTGGAAGCGTTGAGTAACTGGTGTCAGGGCTTTTTATTTGGTTTAAGCAAGGGCGGATTAACCGACCCTGATGGTTTACCAGGTGAGTTGCCGGATATTGTAAAAGACATTGTTGAAATATCTCGTGCAGAGTCATATGAATTAGATGATGATAAGCAAGACGAGAAGGATTTTATGGAGTTGGTTGAGTTTGTTAGAGTCGCGGTACAGCTTTTTGTTGATGAAATGAAACAATTCCAGGTGGAACAGCCCGGGGATGATGCGGGATACCATTAAAAGATGAATAACACAGAATACAAACGCCGCCGCAAACATTTAATGCAAATTATGGGAGAGGATGCGGTTGCCATTTTACCTGCAGCACCTGTGCATATTCGCAATCGCGATGCCGAGTTCCAATATCGTCAGGACAGTGATTTTCACTATATTACGGGCTTTGATGAACCGGAAGCGGTGGTGGTTTTGGTACCTGGCCGTGAACATGGTGAATACATTTTATTTTGTCGTGAAAATGATAAAAAAATGGAAACATGGAACGGCTTACGTGCAGGTCAGGATGGCGCGATTAAAAACTATGGTGCAGATGACTCTTTTCCCATCGATGATATTGACGATATTTTGCCTGGCTTACTCGAGAACAAGGAAAAAGTGTATTACACCATGGGTGTACAACCGGGCTTTGATGAACAGGTGATTAAATGGGTTAATGGTCTACGTAAGCAGTCACGCATGGGCATACATACGCCGAGTGAGTTTGTTGCCCTGGATCATCAGTTACATGATATGCGGTTATATAAGAGCGCAGCGGAAATTAAGGTGATGCGTAAAGCGGCTGAGATTTCAGCGAAAGCACATATTAAAGCCATGCAGTTTTGTCAGCCGGGTGTTTATGAGTATCAGCTTGAAGCGGAGTTGTTACATACTTTTATGCATGAAGGCGCACGTTTTCCTGCTTACTCTTCTATTGTTGGTGGCGGAAAAAATGGCTGTATTTTGCATTATGTTGAAAACAGTGAGGTCTTAAAAAATGGGGACTTAGTGTTGATTGATGCCGGTGCTGAAATCGAGTGTTATGCCGCAGATATTTCACGCACCTTTCCGGTAAACGGTCAGTTTTCTAAAGAACAGCGTGTCTTATATGAGATTGTTTTAGCGGCCCAATATGCGGCGATTGAACAGGTAAAACCGGGTAATCACTGGAACGATCCTCATGAAGCCGCGATTAAGATCATCACACAAGGTTTAATTGATGTGGGGATTTTAGAAGGTGAATTAGAAGCCAATATAGAAAATGAAAGTTATAAAGACTTTTATATGCACCGAACAGGCCACTGGTTAGGCATGGATGTACATGATGTTGGTGATTATAAAGTGGATGAAGAATGGCGTGTACTCGAACCGGGCATGGTGCTAACCGTTGAGCCGGGTTTATATATTTCAGCCGATCATGAGAATGTGGCAAAGAAGTGGCGTAACATCGGTATTCGTATAGAAGACGATGTATTGGTCACCAAAGAGGGTTACGAAGTGCTGAGTAAAGATGTACCGAAAGAACCCGATGAGATTGAAGCATTGATGGCTTCTTATATGTATTAAAGTCAAAAAACTTCAACGATGCCAGAACGTGCGGAGCAGGTTAAGGTAATACTGACGAACCGCACAGCGGTTCATTAAGTGCAGAGGCGCAAAGGGCGCTGAGTAAATAAAGGTTTTTGTAAGGGGGACGAAGTATCGTGTCTCACCTACAATTCAATATCAAGGTTACCTGTATGAAAACTAAAATTTCAACTTTTCCTCTGCGTGCCTTTGTGTTCTTTGCAACTTTGCGTTAAAAAGTCTATGTCTATGAAAATGATGAAAACAGATTTTGATTTAATGATTGTTGGCGGCGGTTTAGTCGGCGCAAGTCTTGCCTGTGCTTTAGCCAATTCACCGTTGCGCATTGCGATTATTGAAGCCTATCCTTTTAAAACCGGGAATACTGAATACCAACCCGCGTTTGATGCGCGCAGTGTTGCCCTGTCTTACACGTCAAAGCAAGTGTTCGCTGGAATGGGCTTATGGTCATCAATTAATAAACTGGGTGTTGCTGCAATTAAAAAAATTCACATCTCAGATCGCGGTCATGCAGGTATTACGCGTTTAAATGCTAAAGATGAAAATGTGGATGCATTAGGTTATGTGGTTGAGACGCGAGTGATAGGTAGCGCTTTATTTGAACAACTAAACAAGCAGGAAAATGTGGCATTTATTGCCCCAGCAAAACTGAAAAATTTCAATTTAAGTTCAGAATACGCAAGTGCTGATATTGAAGTTAGCGGTGAAGAGCAACTGCTTGAGACTAAAACCATCAGGGCAAAATTATTGGTTGCCGCAGATGGTGATGATTCGGTGGTCAGACGTTTAAGTGGTGTCAGAATTAAACAGCATAATTATGAGCAAAGTGCCGTTATTGCAAATATTGCCAGCGACAAACCCCATCAAAATCAGGCTTTTGAACGTTTTACCGATAGCGGACCATTAGCATTGCTACCGATGGCGGCAACCGAACAACAGCCGAATCGTTATTCCCTGGTTTGGACAATTAATAGCACTGAACAAAAAGAAATAATGGGCTGGGATGATAAAACGTTTCTGCAAGAACTAACAAAGCGTTTTGGGACACGAGCAGGGCAGTTTACCCATGTTAGTCAACGTCATACTTACCCTTTGAGTTTAATGAGGGCAAAAGAGCATGTGCAAGAACGTCTGGCGATCATTGGTAATGCCGCGCATACATTGCACCCGGTTGCCGGACAAGGTTTTAATTTAGGTCTACGAGATGTGGCGGCTTTATCACAAGTGATCAACGATGCCATGCTTGAACAACGAGATATTGGTGATTTAGCGGTACTAAAAGAATACGCTAATTGGCGCAAGCGTGATCATATGCAAACGGCGATGGCGACCGATGGATTAGTGCGAATTTTTTCAAACAATTTTTTACCGCTTGCCGCGCTACGTAACTTAGGTTTAGTTGTTGTGGATTTGGTGCCGCCACTGAAAAAAGTTTTTGCGCGCCATGCTATGGGCTTTGTTGGAAAATTACCGCGTTTAGCACGTGGGCTAAAATTATAAAATGAATACACATTATGACATTATCATCGTTGGAGCAGGCATGGTTGGCGCAACCCTTGCCTGTGGTTTAGCTGAAGAAGCCGAACAATTAAAAATTGCCTTGATTGATGCCAATGAGCCGAAGCTTGATTGGGCTAACGATAGTTATGATATGCGAGTGAGCGCAGTTACCCGCGCTTCACAAAAACTATTTAAAGATGTGGGTGTATGGGAATATATTATCAAGCAACGTATCAGCCCTTATCAGGACATGTTTGTCTGGGATGGCACGGGTAAAGGCGAGTTACATTTTGATAGCGCCGATATGGGGGAAAACGATCTTGGTCATATCATCGAAAATCGCGTTATCGTCAAAGCGTTACACCAACGTATAAAAGAACTGCCGCAAATTGAATTGTTTTGTCCGACTAAATTAAAAAAAGTTGAATTTAAGCAGGATAAAAATGCGGTTACTTTAGAAAACAAAAATGAATTAACCGCTAGCCTGATTGTTGCGGCAGATGGCTCTCGTTCCTGGGTGCGACAGCAAGCCGATATTGCTGTGAAAGGCTGGGACTTTGACCAGTCTGCATTAGTTACCACGGTTAAAACGGAGCAATATCATCAGGACACTGCATGGCAACGTTTTTTACCCACCGGGCCTTTAGCTTTTCTGCCGTTAACTGAAGGATATAGTTCGATTGTTTGGTCAACCTCTCCCAAAGAGGCAAAACGCTTAACCGAAATATCAGAAGAAGACTTTGCCGGTGAAATAGAGCAGGCTTTTGAAAGTAAATTAGGGAAAATTATTTCAGTTGCTGAGCGAGTAGTTTTCCCTTTGCGCTTATTCGAAACACTCCATTATGTTAAACCGCGTTTAGCCTTAGTGGGCGATGCTGCGCATACGATTCATCCTTTAGCAGGTCAGGGTGTGAACTTAGGTTTAGCGGATGTTTCAAGTTTAATGGACGTTATTCTTGACGCCTTGGATGATAAGAAAGACATTGGTGATTTAAAAGTTTTACGCCGTTATGAGCGCTGGCGTCGTTCTGAAAACCGCGCCATGATCATCGCAATGGATGGTTTAAAACGCTTATTTGGTAGTGAGCTCACAGTCGTTAAAGGTTTACGTAGCGTGGGCTTAGATATCACCAATAAAATCACACCGCTGAAAAATATTATTATGCAACAAGCAATGGGAATATTTAATAAATAAGCTCAAGATAATGCTTTAATTGGTGGTAAAGAGTTAAACTGACTTTAAGTCTATAACCGTATTTGATTTAGATAACCTTATGCCTGAAGCCCGTTTACATTATTTTCTTATTCTTCTTTCCTTGTCTTTACTGGGTGTGCTCGGTAATTATTTAAACCTGCCTTTATTTTTTGGTGTGAGTTTTATTTTTGGCAGTATTGCTGTTTTGATTGCCGTTAGGGTTTTGGGAACTGCTGCTGCTATAGCTGTCGCCATTGTTGCTGGATCTTATACTTATTTTATTTGGGGGCATCCCTATGCTGTAGTGATTTTTACTGCCGAGGCGTTTATCGTTGGGATTTTATGGCAGCGTAAAATATCTAGTCTGGTTTTAGCAGATATTATTTTTTGGTTGATTGCAGGCATACCCTTAGTCTGGTTTTTCTACAGCGGCATTATGGATATGGAGCAGACGCCCACTCTTATGATTGGGCTTAAACAGTCTGTTAATGGTGTTGCTAATGCCATTATTGCGACGTATTTAATATTGCTTATTCCATCTAAATACGCATTACATAGAAATAAAAAATCTCATGGCAAGATACGCCTTAATGAGTTGCTTTTTACCACCTTGCTGGGTATTCCTCTTATTTTTTCACTTGTAATAGTTAGCTTTGAAAATAAACTTAATAAAGAAAATCTTGAAAATGTGTTAGCTGACCAACTTGAATTTTATCTTGAGTACATTAAGCATGATAAATATATAAATTTTGATTTTATTCATAAAGATTTATTACGGCGTAAAAGTAAACTTGATGTAGTGGTTTTTTCTGAGAGTGGTTCAATTATTGGCAGTACCATTGACAAAGAGTCTGATTTTATTCGTAACGGCACGATCAAAAAAGTCAATGAAAAACTGTTGTTATGGATGCCGCAACGAAATAATTTGGCGTTAATGCTTTGGTGGAAAAAAGCCTTTTATTTTGTTGAAAAACCTTTTTCTGGGAAAGTGAAAGGAAAAATTTATGTGCTGCAAAATACTCGTCCAATTATTAATAAAGTTCAACAAAATATTTTAAAGACATTTGAGTTGTTGTTCGCGCTGATTGTTCTGGGGGGGATTGCAGCTTATTCAATCAGTCGAAGTTTAACCGGGACAATTGTCATGTTAACAGCAGCGACAAAAAACCTTCCGGAAAAATTAAAAAGCCATTCTGAAATAGACTGGCCCAGAAGTAACATTACAGAATTTTTACAGCTTTCTAAACAAGCTAAGATTATGTCAGATAATATTGCCTCGACATTTGATGAAGTCAATATGCAGGCTAAAACAATACTGGAGTCTTCTATTGACAGTATTATTACTATTGATGACAACGGTATTATTTTAAGCTTTAATTATGCAGCAGAAAAATTATTTGGCTATTCGAGCGATGAGGTGTTGGGGAGTAATTTCAAACATTTATTTTCTGAGCAAGATGAAGATTCGTATAGTAAAAATATTAGTCGATTCGATATAGAAAAATTCTTACCTTTGTTAGGTAAAAGAGCAGAGCTCATTGGTCGTCATAAGGATGGAAAATTCTTACCTGTTGAGCTATCTGTTACAAAAACGGAGTTTAATCATAACGTTCGCTATACAAGTATTATTTCTGATATCACAGAACGAAAAGTCAATGAACAACTGAAGCGTGATTTTATTTCAACCGTTAGTCATGAATTACGCACACCACTTACATCCATAAATGGTTCTATTAAATTGATACAAGCGCAACACGACAGGCTTAGTTCTGATGAGTCCTCAGTCTTGCTTGATGCCGCAAGCCGAAATATTGATCGATTAACACTACTGATTAATGATTTGCTCGATTTTGAAAAACTTGATTCATCAGGTTTTGATTATGAAAAGAAAAATATACATATTCAATCCTTAATTACTGAGGTAATTGAACAAACCTCCAGCCTTGCAGCACAAGCCAGGGTTTTATTGAATGAAAATATTGAAGGTGACTGTGAATTTATTTCTGATCCGCAGCGCGTATCTCAAATTTTAGTTAATTTAATTTCAAATGCTATTAAATTTTCAGCGGAGAAAGAAGTAGTTGCGGTAAGTTGTGTTTGTGATGATGAAACTGTTACGTTTTCAGTTAAAGACAACGGCGTAGGAATTCCGGAACAATTTAAGGCACAAATTTTTGAACGTTTCACGCAAGCTGACAGTGCTGACAATCGTCCAGTTCAGCGTGGCACAGGGCTCGGCCTGGCGATATCAAAACGTATGGCTGATGACATGGGTGGAACGATTGGGTTTGATAGCACGGAAGGTCAGGGAAGTACTTTTTATGTTATTTTTCCAAAGCAGCCAACTTGATGAGTGGTATTTGATATGAAAAAACTTAAACATGAAAAAGAGTTAGTAAAGCTTGCACTTGATATGGTGATGACGATTGCTGCGAAAAAAGGTGTGGTTGAGTTTTCCGCAACCGACTCATCAAAAGAAAAGTTAGAATATGTATACCGTTTATTAGTTCACGACAAAGTTTTACAACCTCTTGCCAAAGATCAGGAAAACCAGCCAAACATGAAGCATAAGCTTGCATGCTGGATGGAAAAACAATTACCCGTTGATCATCCTCTAAAAAAGTAATTGAAAACGTAATAGATAAAAAATATGTTTCAAGGTTATTTAAAACGGTAAACTTGATAAAAGCATGACTATTACTGGTTTTATTTCCATAACTATCTCCTATTAAGCAGTATAATAAGCATAGCGCTCCTCAACTCTGAAAAAAGTGGTGCTTTTTCGTAATATTTTTATATTTTTCTGCAATCAAACCTTCATTCCATTCGTCTAGTCATTAACTGGCACAAACTGTCCTGGTGTTTTGTGTTTTTGTTAATTATTGGAGGAAGTATGAATAAACAGAATAAGGTAATGCAGTCGACTGTCGCAGGGATTCTTGCGTTGGGAGCAACGATGGTAAGCACTTCAGCATCTGCTGTTCCTGAGCAACCCAAATTTTGGGAAAAGTGTTCAGGGGTTGCAAAAGCGGGTATGAATGATTGTGGCTCTTTGGATGGTAAGCATGGTTGTGCTGGCATGGCAACGGAAAATAATCATGCTGAAGAATGGGTTTATGTCCCTAAGGGTACCTGCTCGAAAATTTCGGGCGGTAAAGTGCGTAAAGTTAAGCCTGCAAAAAGTTAATCTTTTTGAAGGTGTTATCGCAAACGCAGTCGGTTGATGCGAGATCGGGTTCTGCTCCTATTGCCGGAGTTGGGCTTGGTTTGCGTTCACCGCATATCAATGAAGTTTTATCTGATTTACCCAATATTCCATGGTTCGAATTGTTGGCAGACAACCACATGGTTGAAGGTGGCCTTATTGCAGCTCAACTTGAAAAAATATCTGGACATTACCCAACTACTTTTCATAGTGTTGGTTTGTCTTTAGCGTCAGTTGACTCCCTTGATCTTAATTATCTTGCAAAGTTAAAAAAACTCATGCGCCAACATGGAGTTAAATGGTTATCAGAGCATTGTTGTTTTACCTCGGTTGCCGGGTTTCATTCACATGATTTATTGCCGATTCCATATACTGAGGAAAGTCTACGCCATATGGTGCAGCGGATTTCTCAGGTGCAAGATTTTTTAGGTGAACAAATCTTACTGGAAAATGTCTCAAGTTATATGAACTTTGCACATACTACGATTTCTGAAGTGGACTTTATTACCGCAGTTGCGGAACAATCTGACTGTTTGTTATTAATTGATGTGAATAATGTTTATGTTAATCATATTAATCTTGGAACAGATATTGATGATTATTTAGCGAAGCTGCCTTATGAACGAATTAAGGAAGTTCATCTTGCAGGATTTGATGAACGCGAAGGTTTTATTCTGGATGCGCACAATAATCCGGTGGAGGAACCTGTTTGGGAATTATATAAACAACTTATACAGATTATCCCTGATGTACCAACATTAATAGAATGGGATAATGATATTCCTTCTTTACAAACATTAATGGCAGAAGCAAAAAAAGCAGCGTTAATTCAAAATGCAATGATGCATAAGGTTTCTCATGTCGCTGGCTAATGTTGAATATCAATTTTTGTATAGTCTTATTCATTCCGGAAACAATGATATTGATTTTATGTCCGAGTTGGCTGTGGTTGGCTCATTGTCTGTTGAAAAACAATTGTCAATTTATCAGAATAATATCAATGGTGCGCATCAAAAAGTATTAGCACAAGTTTATCCGGCTTGTTTGAATATTTTGGGTGAGGATTACTTTAATCAATTGTGTTATTTTTATCGTTGTAAATACCCTTCTACCCGGCCTGATTTGAATATGTATGGCGAATATTTTTCGATTTTTTTACAAAAACGGATTGCAATAAAGGAAGAGCTGAGTGATTTTGAATACCTGGGGGAACTCGCTGAACTGGAATGGTATTGGCATAAAAGTTATTTTTCTGACAATGATCCATTATTTGATTTTGAAAAACTCGCGAGAATAAGCGTAGAAAAGTATGAAAAACTTTCTTTTACGTTAAGTTATTCACTTTCACTGCACGCAACTGAGTATCCACTGATCGAGCTATGGAATGCAAATATTCAAAAATTAACAGATACTCAAACATTTTTAATGCCGGATTCAAAAAAATATTTTTGTATCTTTCGGGAAAAATTTAAGCCGGTTATTGAAATCTTAAATGAAAAACAACATGCTTGTTTAACCTTGATTTCTAATAAGGCATCATTAATTGAATTGAATGAAGCGGGCTTGCAGAATGAATTGATGTCGTTTATTGAAAATGGCCGGATTACCGGGTTTTTAATTGATAACTAAATTAGATATTAGTGGTTATTACTATGGAATATTTTAATGTTTGATAAGGATGACTTGCAGTTATTGTATCGTTATGCATATAGCTTAACGTGTGATGAACATAACGGATATGATTTGCTGCAGGCAGCGTTAGAAAAATTCATTAAACTGGATGTTGAAGTCAATCAGCCTGTTGCTTATATGAAGAAAATTATTTACAACCGCTTTATTGATGATTATCGACATCAAAAAATTGTACAGTTTGAAAGTTTCGAAGAGTCTGATTTACCAGCTGATTTTGATGTGCAAACTTTAGAAGATTTGTTGGTAAATGAAAATATGGCTGAAAAAATTTTACAGTTTCTTGAACCGGATGAACGTGAAATAATATATTGCTGGGCAATTGAAGGTTTTTCTACTTCAGAGATAGCGATTAAACTTGATAAGCCAAAAGGTACGGTACTTTCTAAAATTTATCGTATGCGTAAAAGATTAAGCAAGCAGTTCTCAAAAGACTCCAATATGACGGGGGGATTGAGTTATGAAAAAAGGTAATTTAAAACATATTGTTCGCGAACATATTGAAGAGAAGTCACTGTCTGATATTCAACTTAACTCTTTAATGGCGCTGCAAAAGAAACAAAATAAAAAATCTATTATACAAACCCGTTGGCTGGCCGTTGCGGCTGTGCTGCTCCTTGCTGTTAGTAATGTCTTTTACTTTGGTTCGTCATCGAATTTAAAATTGGATCAGCGTATTGGTAGTGAAGTTGCTAAGAATCATATCAACTTAAAACCACTTGAAATTCAAACTTCAAGCATTAGAGAAATAGGTCAGTTTTTAACTGAACTGGATTTTGTGCCGGTAGAATCATCTTTATTAAAGGGTAGTACAAAAAATTTAATTGGTGGTCGTTATTGTTCTATACAGGGAGTTACCGCGGCACAACTTCGCTTAAAAGACAGTAAATCAGGTCAGATACAATCGTTGTATCAAACTGTTTATGATGAAAAAAAATTTCCCGGTTTGCCTTTATTAAAAGAAAATCAAAAGCCCGTTACCGTTTATTCAAAAGGCCTGGCGGTAGATATTTGGGTTGAGAAAGGGATTTTGTTTGCTTTAACCCACGATATAAATAAGTAATAAGGTTTGTCATTTCGATGGGATTGTGCGTTAGTAAATGGGAACTTAGCGTCGACTCCTTTGTCCCAGTGAAACACAATGACGGGGTTTCATTATGGCCATATTAAGAAAAACGACTTCTGTTTTTTTAATTTTTGTCTTTGTCGGTTCTTTAAGCGCTGCCGAAATGCATAAAATGATAGTAGGGGCTTTCTCTCTACAGGCAGAAAATATTCCGGAATCCTGGGATGTTTTAACTTTCGCTAGTATTGATAAACATACGGAATACTCTTTGGTGGATGACAATGATATTAAGGTTATTAAGGCTGAAAGCAATGAGTCTGCATCTGGATTAACAAAAAAAATTCAATTTAACCCAAAAGAATATCCCTATTTGTCATGGCGCTGGAAGGTGAACAAAGCTATCCCGGATACAGATGTTACCTCTAAGTCGACTGATGATTATGCCGCACGTGTGTACGTTATATTTGAATACGATGTAAAAGATTTGCCAAAGGCAGAGCAGTCACGGGTAAATATTTATAAATTATTTAGTGGAAAACATCCTCCGCTTGCGACCCTGAATTATATCTGGGGAAATAAAATGGCTGTGGGTCGAATTGTTTCGAGTCCATACACTAATAGAGTGAAAATGGTGATCCTTAAAAATAAAGAGTCTTCTTTGCAAGAGTGGCACATGGAAGAGCGTAATATTTATGATGATTATAAAGCCGCTTTTGGTGAAGAGCCGAAAGATGTTATTAGCATTGCAATTATGACGGACACCGATAACACGAGTGCGATGGCGGAATCTTATTTTGGTGATATTGTTGTTTCGAAGACGCCGTTGCTGAAAACGCACGTTGTTGAAAATATTCCCTGAGATAAAAATAGTTAACTTAACGTTGCTTATTTAGGCTTAGGGAGATATTAAATACCGAAGAAGTGGCAGAGTTAATCTTTAAAATCCTTAAAATTCAATATGTTGAAGGCGGTGCACGAAAAAAACTACTGTGGTGACGGGCTGTAGTATGTCTTATGGCTCTGAAAGCATCGTCATTTAAAGCTAGTTTTATCCGTTATACCCAAGTAAAATGTGCTTCTCGATTTAAATCCCAGTGGGAGAAATTCTCAGCTATTTTTTAGTGTGAGGAGGCCGAAGGCGCAACCCGTCCGGAAACGCTCAGGCAAAAGGACTACTGGAAAGGAATGACATTCATTCCGAATCGACTCTGGAGAGAAATATGGGAGGGTTAATCAAACCCTAAGTATTCGCCGAAGGGGCTCAAGCTCTCAGGTTAAAGGACAGAGGGGCGACACGATATTTAATATACTGATTGCTGTGGTGTATAGATATGGTGTCGCCCTTTTTTATTTAACGAATCGGTAACAGAGTAATCATGAGTAAAGAGTCTCCAGTCAGTAATGTACGAATTCCGGTTTTTGATCACTCGGCGGAAAAAAATGCCAGCCGCATGCCTCTATGGATCCGTCAGTCTCTGGGTTCAAATAAATTTTCTGATACCGCAAAAGCAGTTCATTCGAATAGCTTAAATACTGTTTGCGAAGAAGCCTCTTGCCCTAATCGGGGAGAATGCTGGTCGCATGGTACGGCAACCTTTATGTTACTGGGTGATACCTGTACCCGCGCCTGTGGATTTTGTAATGTTATAACAGGAAAACCAACGTGGTTTGATGATGATGAGCCGATCCGTATTGCAACAGCAGTAAAAGAAATGGGTTTAGATTACATCGTTCTCACTTCAGTAAACCGGGATGATATGCCAGATGGCGGTGCAAAAATTTTTGCCGATACCATTACTGCTCTTCGTAAAAATAAACCCGATATTGGTATTGAACTATTAACGCCAGACTTTAATCGCTGCCAGGAACAAGCAGTTGAGATTATTATGTCTCAACTCAATCAGGTTAAAGATAATGATGTGGATGTACAAATGGTGTGGGGGCATAACGTAGAAACAATCCCGGAATTTTATAAGACAGTTCGTAAAGGCTCTGATTACCAGCGTTCATTAAAGATGCTTGAACTGGCAGTAGAGCAAGTGGGCATAGAAGCCAAGTCTGCCATTATGATGGGCATGGGTGAAACCGAAGCGCAGGTTACCGAAGTGTTAAAAGATTTACGCAGTGTCGGTGTACAGCGTATCGCAATGGGACAGTACCTACGTCCAACACGTTATCACTTGCCAGTAAAAGAATATGTTTCATTAGAGCAATTTGAAGAGTATGAAAAGATCGCGAAGAATCTGGGTTTTACCTGGGCAAAATCTGGCCCTATGGTGAGGTCTTCGTATCACGCGGAAGAAACCCAAAAGTAAGTTTTGATTTTATTCCCCCTCCCATTTCGGGAGGGGGTTAGGGGGAGGGCATATTTAAAACCATCCCCACCCTAACCCTCCCCCTGAAGGGGAGGGTTAGATGATAATTTAAGAGTAAAAAATATGAAAAAAACAGCACTACACGATTTACACGTTTCGTTGAATGCTCGTATGGTTGATTTTGGTGGCTGGGATATGCCGATTAACTATGGTTCGCAAATTGAGGAACATCATTGTATTCGTCAAGACGCAGGGATGTTTGATGTTTCACATATGACCATCGTTGATATGAAAGGCGATAAGGTAAAAGCTTTTTTGCAAAAGCTATTGGCAAATGATGTTGCAAAGTTAAAAGACGCGGGTAAAGCGCTTTATTCCTGTATGTTAAATGAACAAGGTGGTGTGATTGATGATCTCATAACTTATTACATCAACGATAATTTTTATCGCACAGTGGTAAATGCCTCGACACGTGAAAAAGATTTAGCCTGGATTAACAAGCAAGCTGAAAGCTTTGGCGTCGAAGTGACGGAGCGTGATGACTACGCAATGATTGCAGTACAAGGCCCCAATGCGCGCGCAAAAGCACATAAAGCATTAGGCGAAGATGCTGAAGAAAAGTTAAAGGATATGAAACCTTTCTTTATTCGTGACTACAATAATTTATCTGTTGCACGCACCGGTTACACCGGTGAAGATGGTTATGAAATTATGCTGCCTGCGGAGGAGGCTTCTGCTTTATGGAGTCGCCTTCTTGAAAACGAGGTTAAACCTTGTGGTCTAGGCGCGCGTGATACTTTACGTCTAGAAGCCGGTATGAATTTATACGGCAGCGATATGGATGAAACGATTTCACCATTAGAAGCGGGTTTAAACTGGACCGTTGCATGGGAACCTGTGGAACGTGACTTTATTGGCCGCGCCGCAATTACTAAACAAAAAGAAGCAGGGGTTAAAAATAAACTCGTGGGTTTGGTGTTGGAAGGGAAGGGCGTTATTCGCAACCATCAAAAAGTGATTGTTGATGGTATTGGTGAAGGCGAAGTTACCAGCGGTAGTTTTTCTCCAACGTTAGGCCAGGCGATTGCTTTTGCACGCGTACCTGTTGAGACAGGCGATAAATGTAAAATTGAAATGCGTGGTAAGCAGTTAGATGCGCGTGTGGTTAAGCCGCCTTTCGTGCGCAACGGCAAATCATGTTTATAGGCGAATAACGAGAAGCCAGATTACGGCGATTACCCTCCATAATCTAACTTCTCGTTATCCGCAGAATTGTTTTTATTTTGAATTAAAGAATTAATTTTTAAGAGGATAATAAAATGAGCAATATTCCTAATGAGTTACGTTACACCAAATCTCACGAATGGGTTAAGCGTGAAGAAGACGGCAGCTTAACCGTTGGTATCACCGATCACGCACAAGGTTTATTGGGTGATTTGGTTTTCGTAGAAACTCCTGAAGCTGAAGATACTTTTTCAGCGGGTGATGATTGCGCGGTCATTGAGTCAGTAAAAGCAGCATCCGATGTTTATTGCCCGATTGATGGTGAAGTGATTGAAGGTAACGAAGTATTGGCTGATGCACCTGAAACAATTAACCACGATGCATATGGTGATGGCTGGATTTTTAAAATTAAACCAGAAGATGATGGCGCGTTTGACGAGCTTTTAACAGCAGATGATTATGCAGAGATTGTTGCTGAAGACTCTCATTAATCCACTAAAGCCGCGCTGAGCGGCGTTAAATGCTTTATTTAAAAATGCTCACTTACTGATGTAAGTTCCGCTTTTTAAAAAAGTATTTGCCTTGTCAGCACAGCTTTATTGAATTAATTGTTATATGTTGCGTTGCAACATATGAAAAGATAAGAAGTATTTGTTTCGTAGCTAGTTATGATGCAACTACTAAGCTAAGGAGCCGAATGAAGATAAACAAATGAAGACCGTCTGCTTCAAGGATGAAGCAGTCGAGCTTGCCGGGCAAGATGACAATTCTTGCATGCTCCGCCATTCATGGCGGCCAGATGGCGAATAGCGCGTCTTGATTTGTTTATCTTCGTTCGGTGACTGATATGTAGAAATTTTTAAAACGTACCTGTAACAATATAAGTAAGGTGTAAAAGCAATGCCATTTATTCCGCATACCGAAGAAGATGTTAAATCAATGCTTGCCTCGATTGGCGTAGACAGTATTGAAGATTTATTTGATGAAATCCCGGCAGAGTTACGCGCAGAAGGCTTAACTAAAGTCCCCGATGGCGTGAGCGAAATGGAAATTTCACGCATTATGCATGAACATGCAGAGAAAGATTCGCGTATTTTATGTTTTGCGGGGGCGGGTGCATATGAACATCATATTCCCGCAGCAGTATGGGAAATTACTACCCGCGGCGAATTCTATTCCGCTTATACGCCTTATCAGGCAGAAGCAAGTCAGGGCACATTGCAGCTGCTTTATGAATATCAAACCATGATGGCAAGTTTGACGGGGATGGATATTTCGAATGCCTCTTTATATGACGGTGCATCTGCATTAGCAGAGGCTGTGCTGATGGCAATTCGTGCGAACCGTAAATCTAAATCAAAACGTATTTTAATGCCGCGCACGGTTAACCCTAAGTATCGCAAAGTTGCGCATAATATTTGTAAAGGTCAGGGCATTACGTTTGAAGAATTAGACTTTGATATGCAAGGCGGCCACATTCGTATTGATAGCTTGCCAAAAGATCCCGGCGATTTTGCTGCACTTGTTATTCCTCAACCAAACTATTTTGGTGTGTTGGAAGACATTGATGCCTTAACCGATTGGGCACATGAACATAAAGCATTAGTGATTGCGGTGGTTAATCCAACGTCATTAGCAATGTTAAAAGCACCGGGTAGCTGGGGTGAAATTGGTGCCGATATTACTTGTGGTGAAGGTCAACCCTTAGGCGCACCATTATCATCAGGTGGCCCTTATTTTGGTTTTATGGCGTGTCGTGATATCTATGTGCGTCAGATGCCGGGTCGTATCATTGGCCGTACTGTTGATCTCGATGGCAAAGAAGGCTTTACCTTAACTTTACAGGCACGTGAACAACATATTCGCCGGTCAAAAGCGACCTCAAATATTTGTACTAACCAGGGTTTGTTAGTCACAGCGGCAACGATTTATATGACATTGGTTGGCCCTGATGGATTAACTAAAGTTGCACAGGCAAGTCATAGCAATACAGAGAACTTAGTTAAAAAACTTGAAGCGACCGGTAAGGCAACGCGTTTATTTAATCGTCCTGTTTTTCATGAGTCAGTTATGAAATTTAATTTAGCAACGGATGAACTTATGCAGGAAATGTCTGCGCGTAAAATTTTAGCAGGTGTTAATATCAGTGATGATTACCCTGAGTTGGGTAATGTTATGTTGGTTTGTGCAACAGAAACAAAGACTGATACAGACTTACAAACGTATGCAGATTTAGTTGCAGAAATAACCAGCTAATAATAGAGGCTCACAATGTTAATATTTGAACAATCAAAATCAGGTCGGGTTAATACCGCACAGCAACCTGCAAACGTAAATAGCGAAACAAGTATTCCTGATCAATTTTTACGTAAAGAGAAACCTCTGCTGCCAGAGGTCTCTGAAATGCAAGCCGTGCGTCATTATACAAAGTTATCAACTAAAAACTTTTCGATTGATACCCATTTTTATCCGCTGGGTTCATGTACCATGAAATATAACCCGCGTGCGTGTAACTCGCTTGCCATGCTACCGGGTTTTTTAAATCGTCACCCGGATAGTCCGGCAAATATGAGCCAGGGTTTCTTGGGTTGTATGTACGACTTACAGGAAATTTTAAAAGACGTTACGGGTATGAAAGAAGTGTCATTATCACCGATGGCGGGTGCACAGGGTGAGTTTGCCGGTATAGCAATGATTCGTGCTTATCATGATGCTGCCAATAATGGTAAAGGTGATCCGGAACGTACAGAAATTTTAGTACCCGATGCGGCACATGGAACAAATCCTGCGACAGCAACCATGTGTAACTTTAAGGTGCGTGAAATCCCAACCAACAGCGATGGCGATGTTGATATTGCTGCATTGAAAGAAGCGGTTGGACCACATACTGCGGGTATCATGCTGACCAACCCGTCTACTTTAGGTGTGTTTGAACGCCGTATTAAAGAAATTGCGGATATTGTGCATAAAGCGGGCGGTTTACTTTATTATGATGGTGCTAACCTGAATGCTATTTTAGGTAAAGTTAAACCCGGTGATATGGGGTTTGATGTTATTCATATGAATCTGCATAAAACTTTCTCAACACCACATGGTGGTGGTGGTCCAGGTGCAGGCCCTGTTGGTGTTAGCGAGCGTTTAATTCCTTACTTACCGGTACCGATGGTTGAAAAAGTCGGCAATGAATTTCAAGTTATAACTGAAAAAAATAAAACAAAAAGTATTGGTCGTTTATCTGCCTTTATGGGGAATGCGGGTGTTCTTTTACGTGCCTATATTTATGCTCGTTTATTAGGACGTGATGGAATGATTCGTGTTGCGGAATTCGCAACATTGAATGCTAATTATATGATGAAAGAATTAGAGAAAGCCGGTTTTGAACTGGCTTTCCCAAATCGTAAAGCAACACATGAGTTTATCGTAACATTGAAGAAGCAAGCGAAAGAACTCAATGTTAATGCGATGGATTTCGCGAAACGTTTATTGGATTACGGTTTCCATGCGCCAACAACTTATTTTCCGTTACTCGTTCCGGAGTGTTTCTTAATTGAACCAACTGAAACGGAAGCGCAGGATGCGCTTGATGGCTTTATTGCTGCAATGGTCGAAATTCAAAAAGAAGCAGAAACTGATGCAGAAAAAGTAAAAGGTGCACCGTATACTTTACCCGTAAGACGACTGGATGATGTCAAAGCGGCTAAAGAACTCGATTTAACATGGCGGTCTGAATAAAGTTATAAACGATAAAGACTCACAAAATTTTTTATGTTTTTGTAGGTTTTACTTTTTTAACCGTTATAATAAAGCGCAATAAAAATAAATCAGGAAATGTATTATGGCGAAGCCGGGAAAAACAGGGTTTAAACGTCTGTTTGATGCTTGTGGTTATTCATGGTTAGGTTATAAAGCAGGTTATAAAAATGAAGCTGCTTTTCGTCAAGAGTTGTTTGTTGGAACGTTATTAATACCTGTCGCAATTATTTTTTCTGAAAGCAGTATTGAATTAGCTTTATTAATTGGTAGTTTGCTTTTAGTTTTAATCGTTGAGTTACTAAACTCAGGTATTGAAGCGATTGTTGATCGAGTTAGTGATGATCATCATGAACTATCTGGTAGAGCAAAAGATTTGGGTGCAGCAGCAGTAATGACTGCCCTTATTAATGTCATTGTAATATGGGCGATTATATTTGTGCCCAAAATAAATTTATAAATAAAACTCGGAGTTATCTATGTCAGCTTTAATCTGTGGTTCATTTGCTTATGACACTATTATGGTGTTTCCTGATCAATTTAAGAATCATATTCTTCCAGATAAAGTTCATATTTTAAATGTTTCTTTTTTAGTGCCTGAAATGCGCCGTGAATTTGGTGGTTGTGCCGGTAATATTGCTTTCAACTTAAAACTTTTAGGTGAAGAGCCTTTGCCAATGGCAACGGTAGGTAATGATTTTGCCCCGTATGCAGAGTGGATGGACAAGTTTGCAGTAAACCGAAAATATCTTAAAGAAGTGGACTCATATACCGGGCAAGCTTTTATTACAACAGATCAGGATGATAACCAAATTACGGCATTTCATCCTGGTGCGATGGGCTTTTCGCACGAGAATAGCGTGCTAAAAACAGAAGGTGTTAAAGTGGGGATTGTTGCACCGGATGGACGTGACGGTATGATTCAGCATGCAAAAGATTTTGCAGAAGCGGGTATTCCTTTTATCTTTGATCCCGGTCAGGGCTTACCTATGTTTGACGGCGATGATCTTATGGCTTTTGCTGAGCAAGCCACCTGGATTGCATTAAATGATTATGAAGCGCAACTATTTTCAGAGCGTACCGGTAAATCGGCAGAAGAACTTTCCGAAATGGTTGAAGCGGTTATTATCACGCGCGGTGCTAAGGGTTCACAAATTTATAGCAAAGGAAAAACCTATGATATTCCTGTTGCTAAGGTTAGCGAGTTAAAAGATCCAACCGGTTGTGGTGATGCTTTTCGTGCAGGGCTTCTTTATGGCATTTTAAATAAATTAGACTGGAATACCACAGGTCAAATTGCTTCACTAATGGGAGCAATTAAAATTGAATCCAATGGTACACAAAATCATGCCTTCACTATGCAAGAGTTTAAGCAAAGATATAAAGAAAACTTTGGAAGTTCATTTTAAATTATTTATAAAGCCCACAGATGTGGGCTTTTTCATGTGGGTACATAAATAGTGACATTAGAACTAATAACACCAGAATCAATTATTAAATATTGGTATTCAGACAGAGTTAAATCTAAATGGTTTAACTCAAGTATTGAGTTTGATAAAGAAATTAAATCAAATTATGAAAAATGCTGGTTGGAAATATTACGTGGAGAAAAAAAATCATGGCAAGAGAGTGCTGAAGGTTGCCTTGCTTTAACCATTATTTTAGATCAATTCCCCTTAAATATGTTCCGGGGTGAAGTGAAAAGTTTTAGTTCTGAGGCAATAGCAATTAAGGTAGCAAAAAAAGCAATAGAACGGGGTTTTGATAAAGAAATAGATAAAGATAAAGTAGCTTTTTTATATATGCCTTTAATGCATAGTGAAAATATCAATGACCAGAATTATTCGGTACAATTGTTTGAAGAGGCGGGATTACATGACAATTTACGATTTGCAAAACATCATCGCGATATTGTAAAAAAATACGGACGTTTCCCTCATAGAAATGAAATACTGAATCGAAAATCTTCGCAACAAGAAATTGATTATCTCAATTCGGATAATGCTTTCACGGGCTAGCTAAATAATGCAGCAACCCATTAAATCTGCTCTCTTGTCTGCATTGATATTTCCCGGCTTGGGTCAACTGTCAGCAGGGTATAAAAAGAGAGGTTGGCTTATTATTTTAATAAATTGTGTGTTGCTGTATTTAATGATTAGCGAAATTGTTCAACAGGCTCACAATGTAATCAACACCATGCAAAAAAGAGGTATTGCTCTGGATGTTGAAAAAGTATCAAATATCACCTCATCACTTATTGACTTTTCAAGTAATAGTTACCTGAATTCTTTGCTAATTATTCTAATAATTTCATGGGGTTACGCTATTTTTGATGGGTACCTCATCTCAGGCAAAAAATAGTCTCTATCCTCTGCTTTATTGATACATGTCAATATTAGAAAAAGCTAATTCTATATTATGGCCCTCTGAAATATTCTGAAAATTTGGATATTAATATGATGATAATCAATGCGGTATAACTATTTACCAGGGGTAATAAATGGCACATAAGCTTTATGACAAAGATGGGCATACGGTCTATTTGTTTGCGGATTTAGTGACGGGGGATGGTATTCAGTCGAATCAATTATTTATTCAAAACCGTCACCACTCAGCACTGTTTGATCCCGGTGGAGCTTTAACTTATCAGTCATTAAATATGGCAATATCAAAAATTAGCTCTATTAAGGAGTTGGATTACGTTTTTGCTACTCATCAGGATCCCGATATTATTTCTTCCATTGATAAATGGATTATGTACAGTGATGCTAAAGTTGTGGTCTCGCGTTTATGGGAACGCTTTTTGCCGCATTTGATCCCGGGTTATATGGCACCTAAAGGTGGAGATCGCATTGTTGCAATACCCGATGAGGGAGGGACGGTCTCTTTTGGAGACTCTGTGATTAAAGCGATTCCTGCACATTTTTTACATTCTGTTGGTAATTTTCATTTTTACGATCCGATTAGTAAGATCCTTTTTTCCGGTGATGTTGGGGCATCATTAGCAGATAAAGATCATGAAAAGCCAGTGGATAATTTTTCGGAGCATGTAAAAACAATGGAAGGTTTTCATCAGCGCTACATGGTATCAAATGTAGCATGTCGTGATTGGGTAAAACGAATTAGAAAGATAGATATTGACATGATCGTACCGCAACACGGAAGACCCTTTAAAGGAAAATCAATGATTGAGAAATTTTTAATGTGGTTTGAAGAATTAGAATGCGGTGTAGATATTATGTATGCTAACGATATTTTAAAAGCCAATACCAGAGAATCTTAAATATTTAAGTTCAGCTTATATTTGACGGGGGCATGATGCTCCCGTTTTCATTTTATACTAATTAATTTAAGACGTTACTTTTAGAACGTGAGATAATGCGGATATTGAGTTACCTCTGGTTTTAACTGAGAGATATTTTTAAATTAAAAAGAGTTATTGTTTATGGCTGCTTTACCTGAGTTACGTTTAAAAAAAAATGAAGACCGTCGTTTACGTACAGGTCATGCCTGGGTGTACAGTAACGAAGTTGATACCAGAAAAACACCCTTAAAAGAGTTTGCTGCCGGGCAATGGTGTCATATTACGAATAGCCAGGGCCGTGTTTTAGGGACGGGTTATGTGAATCCTGGAACCTTAATTTGTGCCCGTTTGGTAAGTCGTTTTGAAAAGCAAACTTTAACATTAGACAGATTAATTCAGCGAATTAAAGAAGCATTAGCCTTACGGCAACATGTTTTTTCTGTTCCTTGTTACAGACTTATTTTTGGTGAAAGTGATGGGTTACCCGGTTTAGTGGTAGATCGTTACCATAATATTTTAGTTGTGCAAATTACAACGGCAGGTATGAATAATATCCAGGAAGATATTCTAGAGGCTTTATCTGAAGTTATAAAACCTGAAACTATTTTACTGCGTAATGATAGCGGTTCACGAAAGCTGGAAGGATTAGAACTTTATAGCAAAACAGTTTTGGGTGAGTTACCCGAGCTGGTTGAACTTGAAGAAAATAATACGCGCTTTGTCACATCATTAGAACAAGGACAAAAAACCGGATGGTTTTATGACCACCGCTTAAATCGTCAGCGCACACAGCAATATGTTAAAGATAAACGCGTACTTGATGTATTTAGTTATGTTGGAGGTTGGGGCATTGAAGCACTACAAGCCGGTGCGAAAGAGGTGACTTGCGTTGATGCGTCTGGATTCGCTTTAGGTTTAGCGCAAAAAAGTGCAGCATTAAATAACAGAGAAAAAGATTTTAATAGTATCGAAGGAGATGCCTTTGATGTACTTAAATCTTTAGCCGAAGATAAAACTAAATTTGATGTTGTTATTTTAGATCCCCCCGCTTTTGTAAAAAGACGTAAAGATTTAAAAGAAGGGAGTCTTGCTTACAGGCGTATTAACCGTTTAGCAATGGGCCTGGTTAAAAATGAAGGTGTTTTAGTGTCTGCTTCATGTTCATATCACTTAGGACATGAGCAATTACTGAATGAAATTCGTCAGGCCTCATATTTAGCTAATGTCGATTGCCAGGTACTTGAGCAAGGTCATCAAGGCCCCGATCATCCGGTACATCCGGCGATGCAAGAAACCAATTATTTAAAATCCTTTATTTGTCATGTTAAAAATGGAGCAAAAAAATGATCGTTAATTTTGATCCTGTTGCTGTTTCAATATTTGGCTGGGATATACATTGGTATGGTTTGAGTTATGTTATGGCCTTTCTCAGTGCTTTTTGGTTGGCACGCTTACAAACTAAACGGCATTACCAGGACTGGAATTATGAGCAAATTGATGATCTGTTGTTTTACGGTGGTCTGGGAGTTGTGCTTGGTGGCCGCGTTGGCTATGTCTTATTTTATTCATTTCCCGGTTTTATTGAAGACCCATTAATGTTGTTTAAAGTCTGGCAAGGAGGAATGTCATTTCATGGCGGACTTTTAGGTGTACTTGTTGCAATGGCACTTTTTAACCGTAAATACAAAAAAGGCTTTTTTAATATTATGGATTTTGTTGCTCCACTGATTCCTTTGGGGCTTGGATTTGGGCGTTTGGGTAACTTTATTAATGGTGAGCTGTGGGGTAAACCAACCGATCTTCCCTGGGGTATGATTTTTCCCGCGGCGGATAATCTTCCCCGACATCCCAACCCGCTGTACGAAGCTTTCTTAGAAGGCCTTGTTTTATTTATCTTGCTTTGGTGGTTTAGTGCAAAACCACGCGCCACTATGTCGATTTCTGCAATGTTTGCAGTTGGCTATGGTATCTTTAGATTGATAATCGAGTTTGTGCGTGTTCCTGATGCCCATCTTGGCTACCTTGCATGGGGCTGGTTAACCATGGGGCAGCTGCTTTCATTACCGCTGATTATGATTGGCCTTATTTTATTTTATTTTAGTGCGAAAAAAGCTAAATAGCTCCATAAAAATAAATTATAGTTAAATTTGTTTATTTTATGTAACAAAAGTTACATAAATATTAAACATAATTGATGCATTATACTGTACTTATTTTTGTAGGTATTTATTTTGAATCTTGCTTTTCAAAAGGAAATTGCACAATGAAACTTTTATGTCACAAAATTAATCTTATCTTTTTCCTCAGTTTGTCCCTTTTTATTAGCTCTGTTTCTGCCGCAGAAAAAAATGTCATATTAAAGCCGTTTACACTGGCAAAAACCTATACAGGCAAAAATCTTTCTCAAGTTGCAACAATTGTAAATGGCCAGCTTATTAAAGCTGGATTTAAGGTGGTAGGTATTTATGAGCCTTACACGACAACTAAAATATATATTGTTACAGATAAAAGGTTATTAAATACAGCAGCAAAAACAGAGTTTGGCGGGTTTGGTGCGACAATACGTGTATCTGTGACCGAAAAAAATAATCAGATACAAGTTGTACATAATAATCCTACTTACATGGGGCTGGCTTACAATATGAAAGGGCGCTTGAGTTCAAGCCGTCAATTATTAGCCAAAACACTCGGTTATGAAAAAGATTTTGGTGGCGAAGGAATCGAATCGAATAAGCTTCCAGATTATAACTATGCTTTTGGTTTAGAAGGCTTTAAAGGTTTTATGGATCTTGCAGAGCATAAGTCACATCAAGAGGCGTTAAAGGCTGTTGAAGCAGGTTTTGCTAAGGGACTTAAAGGCATGAAAAAAGTTTACCGGGTTGATATTCCTGGAAAAAAACAATCAGTATTTGGTATTAGCCTGACTAGCGATATTAACGACCAAAAGTTTTTGAATGATAAATTTGTTATGGATATTATTGATAGTAAAGATCTTCGACGTAGTGCCCATCTTCCGTATGAATTAATGGTCGCAGATAAACGGGTGATTATAATGCATCCACATTTTCGTCTGGCTGTTAATTTCCCTGACTTAAGAATGTTTGGTAAGCACAGCTTTGGTAAATTAATGGATTTACCTTATGTGTATGAAGAGTTTTTTATTCAGTTAGCCGGTGGGACCTGGCCAATTCCTGAAGAGGAATATTGATATCGGTTACTCTGTTTTTTCCAAACAGAGTGATTTCGATGGTTTTAACTGTTTTCTGATTTTTTAACAGCAACTTTTTCTAACTGTTGTATTGTTTGTGTTTCCGTTTGTAGCAATATCATTGCAGCTTCAGTATTGCGCATGGATAATTGATAACCACGCACTAAGTATGTTCTTGGATCACCGAAAATAGAGGCGTCAGGCGTAGCAATTACCGTTCCTGACATTACACCCATTGCAGCAAGACGTTGGCGTAACGCTTCATCGCCTATAACGGTTAGTACAACACCTTCTTCACCGCGCTTAAGATCGGCTGCGCTATAAGCGTCGCCGACTGAAGCTGCTGCAAGTAATTTATTTCGTTTATAAATTATCCATGTTCGCTTTACATACATCCAAACACCGGTAAATGATAAAATGATCAACAGGACAGCAGATAAGTCCATTAGCAGCGGGCCTGCTTTACCTAAGATTCGACCACTATGAAGATCAAGCATGACACGTTCTTGTGTCAGGCCTTCTCCTCTAAAAATATTTGTTAATGTGTTTTCCAGCGAGATAGGTAGAGTTGTAGTTTGAGACCAGAGAATATTTTTATCGGTACTTTGTTTCCAGTCTGTAGCATCATCATTTGCTTTAAAGAGCGCTCTATTTGTTTTTATAACAAGTTGTTTGTCATTTTTTATCCCAAGTGAAATGATTTTGTCCGGGATTCCAGATGTCTCGTCAAGTCGTTCTATTATTTCACCACCCAGCGTTAATAAAAGTATTTCATTTTGACCTGCCGCCGCAATAAAATTTTCGGTTATAACAGCACCAGTTATGGCGGGTATATCTTTTTGAATTAAAGTTTCATTGAAATAAATTTTATCATCCGAGTGGCTAATAAAGTCTTTTCCGACAGAATAGCTTTTAATGACGGGTTTTTTTATACCATACCACTTTAATAAAAATTCAGATTTAACATAAGCTGAATCAAGCTTAAATTCTTCGGTATGATTTAATAAAATGCCTGTTGCTGAAAGGATTATGACTATAAGTGACACAGCAATACCAAGTTGGCGGTGCCAGTGGAAAATATTACGTTTGTGAACTATTTTATTTTCCTGCAAGTTTACGGTTCCTTTTTACTTAAAAATATTTATAAATTATTTTAAGTTTATTTAGTGACGTGTTTGTGAAAATAAAGTGCTAATCGTGAAAGCTTTTTTAATGCTATTACAGACAGCGTTGCACCAGATATTCCATCTATGTTTTTTTCTAATTCATTTTCCGTGTTTGTTGTCATTTGCTTAAACTGGTTGGTAAAAAAAGGATGGCGAACTTCCCAACCCCGGGATTCACGGAAAATTAAGACTTTTAACCGTTGTATTTTATTTTCTTTTACTACAAAGCCAACGGTAATGGGGTGTTGCTTTCCTATTTCGTTTAATACCCAAACTGTCTGTCCATCTTTAGTCCAGTAACGAATTCGTAGCGCACCAAGATCGTGACCTAAAATTTCATAAATGCTGGGTTTTAATGATTTCGTAATCCATAGTACTTTAGATTTTGGCGGGTTTAAAGAAAAGCTTTCTTTTACAAAATCTGCCGGTTTTTGGTATGTTTGTTCAGCCAGTGCAACTGAAAAACCGGTGTTAATGACTATAAATAAAACTACTTTAGTTAATATGAGTCTGATATTTTTAATATACATTTTTCTTTTCAATTAATGCTACTTTGTAATCTAATCTGAGAATGTTAGTTTATCCAGGATATAAAAAATAAGAGGATACTAAAGTACCCTCTTAATTTATTATACCAAATATTCTTGCTGTGCAAGTTAGAACATATAACCCATTCCTAAGTTAAAGCCATTTTGGTTTTTACCGTCATCATTGTCTTGAGTCTGGAAGTCAACTTTAACAACAACCTTAGGATCAACCCAATAGTTAAGGCCTATATCCGTTTGTTTTTTCTTCGTTGCACCTGCCGCTGAACCTGCTGTATTGTCATATTCATTTAAACGGGCGAAGACACCTAACTTGTTACTGATTTTATAAGAAGGTTCAACATACCAACCACTTTGCTTATCGGCGCCAATCGCTTTTGGACCACTACCTGATAGATCCCAGGTTGCATATAATGCTTTAACGGTGAATGGACCTGTACTATAAATGCCATGCATTTCGTATAAGTTCGCTGATCCCGCAGTAGTATCATTACCCTGAGTAATATTAGATTGTTGATGTGCTGTTGCTGCGATCTCCAAACCTGTAACACCTGTCCATTTTATACGAGCAGTGTAAGCAAGGTTATCGGCTTGTGCGTTACTGGTTTTTTGGCGCCCATCACGAGGCTTATATGATTTTGCTGATGTCGTGTTTAAACCTTCATGCACGGCAACTTCATAACTCCAGCCCGGAGCCATTTCACCCAATAAGCTGACACCACCGCTCCACCATGTTGCTGGAATGATATTTTTCTCAACAGGGTTACGTTCTGTACCATAAAATACGGTTGGCTCATGTGTTTCATTTATGATGCCTACGGGAACCAACATCATACCAAAACGGGTCCTATTGTTTTTATTAAGATCGACTTCAATATACGCCTGTTCAAGTTCAATTTCTCCGTTTTTACCTTCACCTGCAATCGAGTGCTCAAGCTCTAACTCAGACCAGAAGCGAGTCGTTTTGCTAAACTCATGACCAAAGAACATTACAAAGCGGTGAAAATCGATTTCTTTTTTATCCGAAGCCCCGCCTTTACCGGTTAAGTTGTTGTAGTGCAGTTCGCCATAACCACCAACGGTCGTCTTGTTAGCTGAACTTTTGCTCAATGATGAGTATGACTCGAGTTGTGAAGCAGTCGCTTCAACCTGAGACTCCAGCACCTCTAAACGCTTTTGTTGCTGTTTGATTAAATCATGCATATTTGTTGTTTCAGTTGCTGCATATGTATTGGAGATAAATAATGCGCATAGTAATGATGCGGCTATTTTTGTTTTGTGAGCTTGCATTCTAGTACCCTATATTGATGTAATTTGCGTGCATTATAGTTATTATTTATATAAATGCAAATCATTCTCATTATCGTTCAGTTGGTTGTAAATTTTTGACGGGTCAGTAAGGTATATTTTGACGGATTTGAATATATGCTAGGGTTATTACTCTTTATATGATCCGAAATATTTGGGCAGCAAAAAAACACTTTAATTACAGTGGCTTAGAAATATTTACGGATAGGACGATGAACAATACTTGCGCTTAATTTGGCATTATTTATGCAGTGGCATATATATTAAATTAATGAGATAAAATTTTGAGCTTTAAAAATCATCAAACTTTAAGCAAAGAGGCCGTTTTTTCGATTTTTGACGAATTACTGGCTAATGGTACTCAGCCTACGGTTGCTTTGGTAAGGGAATATTTTGAGTCGGCGCCGTATAGTGCTATTGCAGGTTATTTGTCCGACTGGATGAATAATAATGATAAAGGTGAGCAGCATAAATTTCCACCAGGGCCTGATAATCTTTCTCAGGGACTTTCTCGTTTATGGGCTCAGGCTCGTTTGTTGAGTGATGAGGAGACAGAACAGGAGCGTTTAGATTTGGCGAGCTATCGTCAGGCTTTTGTAAAAGAAAAACAGGAAATGTTGTTTGAAATTCAACGTCTGGAAAAAGAAAATCAACCACAGGAAAATCTTCGTAACCGATTTGATGCAGAGCGTAGAAAGCTGGAAGAGCAGATTGAACTTTTGCATAACGAACTAAAGGACGTAAGACTAAAGAAAATTGAGGATGCGGTTGATAGTCATCGTTTAGAAAGAGAAGTACTAGGCTTAGAGCAGAAAAACAATAAGTTAAATGAAAGGTTAATCGACAATATTTCTATTGTTAAAAAATTAACACTCGAAAACGAACAACTAAAGGAACAATTGGCTAAGCAAAATGCCACTCAGGCTGAAAATCAGGATGCTTTGTCTGCTGCCAATACTAAAATAGAAACATTACAACAGAAGATTGAAAAACAGCCTGTTCCTATTGACCCTGCTAAAGTCGCCAGCTTACAGAATAAAATTAATAGTTTAGAAGGGGAATTATCCAGGAGTAATTCTCAATTAAAAGAGCTGATGTCTTATAAAAATCAACAGAAAGCGAAGCAAGAGGCGTTAGCAAATGATTTGGCATCAGAAAAAGATAAAAACAAAGAGGCAGAACGTAACTATTTGAACGCCCAGCATGAACTTGTTGATTTACAAAAAACATTATTACAGAAACAGTTAGTGGCAGGTGATATTAAAAACTTAGAAGTACAGGTTAAAGAGCTAACTGAAAAAATGACTCAGTACAAAAAAGTTTTGAAAGATAAGACGGCGCGTTATGAAAAACTCAAAAAAGAAAATGATGCTTTACGTTCGACAAAAGAATTACAAAATAAATTAAACGAGACAAAAAATATTGATAGCGCCCCTTTACTGGAAGATAAGGCAGATATTGTAGAGAGTAATTTTGAAGATGAGATTTCTCTGTTGGGTAGTAAAGTCCCGGATTTGGATATTGACATTGACTTAGATGAAGCAAGTGCCAGCAAGTTGAAAGACGGCGAAAAAATTCTGGACTTAGCGAAAGAGTTTGCGGTTGAACATAAATAAAAATTATTAATAAATACTGGTTAAAAGAGCATCCCCCTTATTACGCTGGTTATTACTTTGTAATTCCGGTTTTTCCCAACTCATATCTTATTTTTATTCATAAATATGACATTATCGAATTGATACCGTATTTTGTGTCGTTTAGGATTAAAAACAAAATTTAAAATAGCTGTTAGGGTGTATAATCCAGATTAATTTTTCGGTAATGTTGCATATTTAATTGAGCGAGAAGGTTTAGTGGTTGCCTCGTTTGTGAATGCTAGCCATTTTCCATACCTTTAATTAAACGTATACTTTATAAGGGATTTGACTGTGAGTGAAGAAAACGATTTAAAACAAGCGGGCTTACGCACCACTATTCCTCGTTTGAAAATTCTTGATGTTTTTGGCAAAAGTAAAAAACGCCATCTCAGTGCGGAAGATGTGTATCGTTGCTTATTAGAAGATGGAGAAGACATTGGGTTGGCAACGGTTTATCGCGTGCTGACTCAGTTTGAAGTTGCAGGGCTGTTGCAAAAAAATATGTTTGGTGAGAATAAAGCCGTTTTTGAGCTTGATTCCGGAGAACATCATGATCATATGGTTTGTCTAAAATGTGGTCGAGTTGAAGAATTCCACAATGATGATATTGAAAACCTGCAGATTGAGTTAAGTCAAAGTAGTGGTTTTACTCTGGTTTACCATGAAATGAATCTATATGGCTGTTGCTCGCAGTGTGATTGTGGAGACATTAAGCACCGCTAAGACAAATTCCTTACTCTATTCAGAGTGTTTTTTTATGTTGTTCCCATTGTTTTATTTCCTTCGTCTCTGTTGAAATAGCACGTTAGTTAGTACTTACTAAATTTTTGCTATTAAAATTATTTGTATTATGAGAGTGAGTTTTGTCGAATATTAACTATTAATAATATTTGCTTTTTTTCTATTTAAGAATAATAATGGTTCTCATTTGTAAAAATTGGACTGACTCTAAGCGAACGAAATGGTTGACGAAAAACGCATTACAATTGCCCTTTTAGGAAATCCTAATACTGGCTCTACCTCTCTTTTCAATAAGCTAACGGGCTTGCATAGTTCGGTAGGTAATTACCCTCGCGTCACCGTTGGAATTCGTAAGCACACTTTTGAATACCAGGGTTGGGAAATCCAGCTGGTTGATTTACCCGGTATTTACTCTTTGAGTTGTCGCACGGATGAAGAGCGAGAAAGTCGAAATTTCCTCTACCATGAGTCCCCCGATTTAATCCTCAATGTGCTCGATATGAGTAACCTTGAAAGAAACTTGCTTTTAACATCACAATTAATTGAGATGTCGATCCCGCGTATTTCCGTTCTCAATATGGTGGATGAAGCGGCGAATAAAGGCGTTGAACTGGATGAAGAATCGTTTGCCTATTTATTAGGAACGCCAGTTGTTGAAACGAATGCGAGAGATGGTAAAGGTATCGAGGCATTATTCAATGCAATTATGGTCTTTGCTGAAGCAGAAACTCAGCCAAACCTGATTAAACTAAATTATGACAGTCATCTTGAAGAGGCAATAGAACGCACTCAGGATCATATCGCCCGGCTGCATAACAACCAAATGCGGATAGAGCATTCACGCTGGTTAGCGATAAAGTTACTTGAAAATGACGAGACGGTCATCAAAGAAGAAGGTGATCATACGGATTTAATTGCCGCCGTTGCAGTAGAACGCGAGGAACTTGAAAGAGGGCATAGTGAAGATGCCGGCATGTTATTAAATAATGGCCGTTATGGTTTTGTTAATGGCCTGCTTCAGGAAACATTGAAAATTAATAACAGCAGTACCATTAATCGAATTGATAGTACCCGTGTTATTGATGCTTTTTTACTGCATAAATGGTTTGGCATGCCCATTTTTCTTTTTATTATGTGGGTGATGTTTGAGTCAACCTTTACTTTGGGCGCATACCCTATGGATTGGATTGATGCCGGGGTTGTTTTAGTGTCAGATACACTTAATAACATCATGCCTGAAAATATGTTTAAAGATTTATTGATTAACGGTGTGCTAGCGGGTGTAGGTGGAACAATTATTTTCCTTCCTAATATTGTTATTTTGTTCTTTTTTATTGCTGTGTTTAATGACACTGGTTATATGGTGCGAGGTGCAGTTTTAGTTGATCGCATTATGCATAAATTTGGGTTACACGGAAAAGCATTTATACCGATGTTAACGGGCTTCGGCTGTAATGTCCCTGCAATAATGGCAACGCGCACCATTGAACATCGTCGTGATCGATTAGTGGCTATTTTGGTTAACCCGTTTATTAGTTGTTCAGCACGGTTACCTGTTTTTATTTTATTTACCGGTGCTTTTTTTGGTGAAAATGCAGGTACGGCACTATTTGGTATCTATATGGTGAGTATTGTTGTTGCTCTTGGTGCAGCTTTATTTTTAAGCAAGACGGTTGTGAAAGGAGCTAATACATCGCCCTTTTTGATGGAGTTACCGCCTTATCGCGTTCCAACTTTGCAGTCAGTTTCAACTCATATGTCGAGCAATGCTTCCGAGTTTTTGCGGAAAGTGGGTGGAATCATTGTAGTAGGCTCTATTGTCATCTGGTTTTTACAAACATTTCCTCTTGATGCTGAGTTAAGTAAAAATTATCAGCAAGAAATATCTGTTCTTGAAGCGAAGCCACAAGCTAATCAAGAAACGATTACTCATCTCAAACTTGAGATGCAACAAGAGATGCAACATAAAAGCTATTTAGGACAAATTGGGGAGTTTGTACAACCCATCTTTTCACCTATGAACTTTGATAGCAATACCTCGATTGCGCTATTAACAGGAGTTGTTGCGAAAGAGATTGTGGTAGCAACTTTTGGTGTATTGTATGCACAAGGCGATGAAGTCGATGAAAATACACTGAGTCTACGTGAATCAATAGCAGGCTCAATGTCTGTGGTAACGGCTGTTTCGTTTATGATTTTTACACTTCTTTACATACCTTGTATGTCAACTATTGCGATAATGTACCGTGAAACACAGTCTTTAAAATGGACCGGTTTTTCCATCGGGTTTTCTATTGCATTGGCTTATGTATTAGCCTTTGCGGTATCGTTTTTTGGCGGGTTATTCACATGAGAGCTGAACTGACATTTTGGGATCATATTACGCTGAGTCTGGCGCTCTTATTTGTTATTGTTTTTACAATAATTAAATTAAAGCAGTTGTTTAGTGCATCATCAGGCGGTTGCGGAAACTGTTCAAGTGCTGCTGCGTGCAGTGCACCGCTGACAAAAAAACGGCTGGAAAACCAGGTTGAAGTACAAATGGTTTCAGTTTCTTCCTTGCAAGAACAACAAGACTGTTTTAAAAGTAAAAGCAAGAGATGAGATGGAAGTAGTTAGTATGGCGGTCTCATACTATAATTTTAATTAGTAATTTATTTAACGAGGAAAGAGTAATGCAACATAAGTGTTTATTGTGTGATTATGTTTATGATGAAGAAAAAGGTGATCCGGAACATGGCATTCCGCCCGGTACAAAATGGGAAGATATTGATGAAGATTTTCTTTGTCCGGATTGTGGTGCAAGCAAATTAGATTTTGATTAATATCCTGTTCAATTCTTAGTCGCCTTAGTTAACTCTGAAAGTACGATTGAACTTCAAATGTGATTTTACTCATAGGAACGAGAAAAGGTTTTTTAGTTATACGAATAATGATTTCTTGCCCCGCAACATGGTATTCACCCTGAATTTGACCGAGGATAGTTTTCCCTGAAAACTGTCCTTTTTCATCTGTGCCTTTGAACTTGCCACCCTGATTAAGGATTTCTGTTTCAACCTGGCTAAGTAATGAGTTGATGGATTTGTTGGAATTGATACGGATGGTGTCGTCGTTCATTATGATTGCATTCTTATTTTATTATTTATCAAATATTGCTTTAGTATAAGGCATAAGCTGTTTTAACTATAGATATCGATGCTTAGGAATAAATAAAAATGAAAAAAATTGTCATTATCGGAACAGGTATCGCAGGCTATACCGTCGCGCGGGAGTTTCGTCGTCGTGATACAGATACTGAACTTCTTCTTATTAGTCGTGATGATGGACATTCATATTCCAAGCCCATGTTGTCTAACGCCTTAACGAAAAATAAAACGGCGGATGAACTTGTTATGGGCAATCTGGAAAAAATGGCCGCAGATTTAAAAGCTGAAATTTGGAATAACACGCAGGTAATAAATATTGATGCACAGAACCATCGTCTGGATGTTGAACGAAATGGCCAGATAGAAACAGTCAATTATGATCGTTTAGTGCTGGCCAGCGGTGCATATGCGATTAATGCACCGCTTGAAGGTGACGCCGTTGATCGTGTTTTATCGGTGAATGATCTGCAAGATTATCGTGTCTTCCGGCAGCAGCTCGAAAAAGGTAAGCGCATTGTTATTATTGGCGCGGGCATGATTGGCTGTGAATTTGCTAATGATTTAGCCGTAGTCGATGCGCAGGTAAGTATCGTGAATTTGTCACATCATGCTCTGTCACTCATGATGCCTGAAGAAGCGGCTAAGTTGTTACAAGAAAAGCTTTCGGCATTGGGGGTGAATTGGCACTTTAGTAATACCGTTACCCATGTTGAACAAGAGAGTGAGGCGTTAACCGTTACTTTAAAAGACGGTACTAAAATTAACTGTGATCTTGTACTTTCTGCCATTGGTTTACGCCCAAACTTGTTCTTAGCTGAGTTAGCGGGACTGGAAACGGAGCGCGGTATAAAAGTAAATCGTTTCTTGCAAACCAGCGATAAAGATATTTATGCTCTGGGTGATTGTGCCCAGGTTGAAGATCTTACTTTGCCGTTTATTATGCCATTAATGACTTCAGCCCGTGCTTTAGCAGCAACGCTTGCCGGTGAAAAGAGCAGCGTACATTATCCTGCTATGCCGGTTGCCCTTAAAACGCCCTGCCATCCAACGGTTGTTTGTCCTGCGCCGCGTAAGATAGAGGGAAAATGGGAAGTGGACATAAATGATCAAGGCTTATGTGCATTATTTAAAGATGAGAAAGGAACACTTCAGGGCTTTACCTTAATGGGGGAGCGCACATCTGAAAAAACGGCCTTAGCAAAACAAATTCCGGATTGGCTTGCTTAATAAATAAGGTAATAAACACTATATGGAACTTCTTAATCGTTTTTTAGAAAATTTTATCGAGGTGAGTCTGGAAGCTGCCCCCTGGTTATTATTTGGCTTATTGGCCGCTGGCCTCATCAAGGTTTGGATCCCGGAAAGTTTTATGAAGCGTGTCCTCGGTGGCTCGGGCGTATGGCCGGTTGTTAAGGGAGCCATTATTGGCGCGCCGCTACCTTTATGCTCTTGCGGTGTATTACCCGCGGCAATTGGTTTAAGGCGGTCAGGTGCTTCCGATGGCGCGACCCTCTCTTTTCTTGTGGCAACACCTGAAACCGGTGTTGATTCTGTTGGCGTTTCGTACGTTTTACTGGGGCCGTTTATGACTGTGGTTCGCGTTATTGCGGCGGTATTAAGTGCCATTATGACAGGACTTCTGGCAGTCTTATTCTTGGGGCGGCAAAAACAATACAGGCCGGATAAAGAGTCGGCGGTGACCAGTTGTAGTAGTGGGTCTTGTTCCGAGCCTGAATCGACACCCGCTGTGGAGGCTGAAAGCAGTTGTTGTAGCAGTGACAGTTGCTCAGGCGAGGTGGCAGAGAAGAGCGGATTTTGGTCACGCAGTTTAAGTGGCTTTCGGTATGCGTTGAGTGATATCTGGGATGATATTGCCTATTGGTTATTATTTGGTATTGCAATGGCTGCCGCTTTGGCAACGTTCTTTCCAGGGCAAGCATTGGCAGAATGGGGCAGCGGCTTACCTGCGATGATTTTAATGTTATTAGTTGGTATCCCTATGTATATTTGTGCAACCGCTTCAACGCCTCTTGCCGCGGGCTTGCTTGTGGCGGGTATATCGCCTGGCACCGTATTGGTTTTATTATTGGCGGGTCCTGCAACAAATATGGCTACCATTGCGATTTTATTTAAAGAAATGGGCCGCACTATCGTTATTATTTATCTCATCGGTATTTCATTCAGCAGTATTGGTTTTGGCCTTTTAACCGACTACATTGTTACGGAGAATGATATCGATATTAGTGCCCAAATTGAGGGGGCAACGGAAGTTGTACCGGAATGGATCGCGATAATCAGCGTGATTATTTTACTGCTCGCGGCGATTAAGCCGTTAAGACGAAGGCTGATAAATTGTTAGTGGACGAATGCGACAAAGGCCGGATGAAAGTTACTCATCCGGCTTTTTTTTGCCTATAATATAGCTTGCGAAAAATAAGCCCAAAGGGGACGCTTGTGAAGCAGTATCTGGATTTAATGCGCCATGTCAGAGATAACGGCATAAAAAAAGAAGACCGTACTGGCACCGGCACACTGAGTGTTTTTGGTTATCAAATGCGTTTTAATTTGGCCGAGGGTTTTCCCGTTGTCACCACTAAAAAACTTCATCTGCGCTCCATTATTCATGAGTTGTTGTGGTTTCTTAAAGGTGACACCAATATCCAATATCTTAAAGACAATAAAGTCCGTATTTGGGACGAATGGGCCGATGAAGAGGGTAATCTCGGGCCTGTTTATGGAGCACAGTGGCGTTCATGGCCAACCGCAGATGGACGACACATCGATCAAATTACGCAA
>Ga0316208_1000740_pt1 | contig 36485 bp, 40 predicted proteins | sample 3monopyrite_MG_FD_204944 | JGI IMG/M metagenome (GOLD analysis project Ga0316208, IMG submission 204944) | Microbial mat bacterial communities from mineral coupon in-situ incubated in ocean water Damariscotta River, Maine, United States -... | ecosystem: Environmental > Aquatic > Marine >...
GGATAGATCCCGTGCTTCTCAAGTGTGAGGGTCACTCCTTTGCTTGTTGCCTCTTTAAGGATGGCCAACTTGTCCTCTTTGGTGAATGTACGTCTGTTCATGGTCATGATATTACAGTTTTTAGTGTGGAATCATGTCCGAACTTCTATGGGGCTGTTACAATAACGAATAATAGTATTTACAATTATATTCATTTTAGAAAACACTATTTTACATTATTAAATCAACAGCATTCTATGTTTTATCCAAATATGGCAAGTCCGTCATCCATTTCAACGCATATTCTTCACACAAAATCCGTCCATCATAGATCTCTTCTCTCTCAGTGTATTGTCCGATATGATTCATAATCCTGGCGGATAGCTCCCCTGCCCTCCCCGGCACTTCATTTACCTTAAGCCCCAATGCCATTGATTCATAATCTCGAAGCTCAGACATCACGTCCGTTCGGAAGTCATCCATCAATTCAGGGCATTGCCGATAAAAGTTGGCCAATGAACTGGCGTTCTGCCCCACCTTTAACCTGAAATTTGCAGCTTCACCATCACTTAAGTGCTTGACCATTCTAAACATGCGATCCACGGTCTGCACCAACGGCCTTAGGTCTGATGGGAATGGGGTTGGTTTATATGCTATGAGTTCGCCATTGATACTATCATCACCACCAACCTGACGGATCAACGCATAGACCGAAGGCATGTTCACGAAAATATGAACCGCATCCAAGTACGAAGAGGTGGATACTAGGCCATGAACGGTTTCCAATCGATAATTGTCTTCTGAATCTTTCAATTGCTCCAACAATTCCTGCGCTCTTTCCTGTGATAATATATGCATGGTATTCATTGGTCTTCGGTTGGTTTCAGTGGGTTCTCCTTCACCTTATATATCTGTCTGTACCATAGATAAATCAGCTTGGAACGAAGATAAAATTGTATTAAAACCTATTCTACTGATTCTTCCGGTGGCCTGTAGAAGTAGTACGTTCTATCCTTCCGGTTTTCAAAGTCGCGCTTTTCCATTTGATAGAATTGGAGTGACTCGGCCCTTATGTATTCCAGAACCTGCATTCCTTGAAAATCCAACTTTCCTTGATGGAAATCGATTACCCTATCAACCACTTTCAATTAGTCATGTGGAATTGACAATCCGAAGAATTCTGTGGTATCAATCATCTTCTGCTGGACTTTGATCATGCTTTCCTCGTACGACATCATCATTGTAGAATCCAAGTAAAACTGTTTAAGAAGTGGGAACATAATGAAACATGTTTCCCAAGGAATATATTCAGGCATCGCTTCACATGCTAGAATTCGTGAGCAGGATTCGTACTGCTCGGTCTTTTTATAAAACTGGAGCGAACTGCAAATGAGGTCGTGAATTGTGAAAATCTGTCCGCCAAGACTCAGGACATTACAATTTGGCACCCCGAAATTGAATATGAACTCCAACGACTTTTCCATGTATTGTTCATGGTTCTCAATGGCTATGATATTCTTCTCGAATTCGAGGTAGTACAGTCGGTTTTGTTCCACTTCGTACTGGAACTCTCTCATGCGTTCTGGGATGACCCTGCGCTTGCCTTTGTTTTCGTCTTTCTTGTCCAAACAGTGAGTTTTAACGGTTCGTAGCGAATGTAGCAGATGGTTTCTTCCCTAGTAATGTTCCGAATCGGGTCGAAATCTGAACAATGAATCTTCCTTGGCGAACCAGACAGTAAGACAAACTCAGTCTTCTGGTACTTGAATGCCATTCATTGCGAGAATTCCGATTACCGTTTCCTTGAATTTTCCTTGATTCAAAACTGGCCATTCGTGCATATCATCTCCAATCCGTTTTACGTGTGTCATAACTGTTCGAGTATCAAGATGGAGGATGACCACATCATTTACAGGATTGTAATTGAGTTTTACCTTCCAATCATTTAGCGAGAACGTTTCAATCACATCTGTTAGAAAACAAGTATTAACGTTAAGTTTTTCTCTATTCTGTCTGGACCTATCTATCCCAGCCATTGACGTTTCATTATAAAGCAAGTGGGCCAACATGCCTTTTTGCACTACTTCTAATTCTGGATACAGTTCTACCAACTTCGATTTTGGTCCAATCAGAAACATCTCTGGAAAGAAGAACTCAACATCTCCAGTCCGGGGATTACAGGTCAGGCTATAGTGGCGATCCGCAATTTCAAACTCAACCTTCTTGCGCCATTTCTTGTAACCATTCTTCTCCTCATCCTTGGAAAGCGAATCTCGAAGCCATTCCTGTTCCTCACCTGTAAGGTTCTTGCCGATGCAAAACTACCAACTCAAATCACTACTTTTCAAAACTGAAAGAAAATTGTCCGACTTTTAGGGGGCTAGACCACGTCATCCAATGCTAAGGACTGAAAGTGCTTCTAAGACCGACAAGCTTACTATTCTCCACAAGTTCCTTCATCAACTTCTGTAATCTTGGCAGCAATATCACCTTTTCTCTTCCCTTAATCAAACCCATGCACTTTCAGTCCACAGTAGGTTAGTTCGCGTTTACTGCCTCACAAACCAATTGACTCCAACCTGCTTACCGTCTTCTAAAAGATGTAAAAAGTAAGTCCCTGGTTTCAGGCCCATCGTGTTTATTTCCCTTGAGGACAGACTATTGGAGAATGAAAAGGACTGAGCGAGTGCACCATTAATACCGTAAACCTCAATACTATTGAATTTCTCACCTTCAATGCGCGTGAAGCCGATAACTGGATTTGGGTAAACGTTAGATTCTGGCATCGATTCGGCTCCAAAAACGCCTGTCGGTGCAGCCACTTCAATCCATCCATCCATTCCATGCGAGAAGCTTGCATGGCAATCGTAGTAATAGCTTCCTGGCACTGTTACTACATAAGAAAAGGTGGTGGTTGAGTTATCAAGATTAGACGCCCATGAAGGAGCGCCTACCGGAATAGTAACAGATTCTGTAGTATGGACACCGTCAACCCAAATCCACGTTACCGTGTCTCCAACAACTGCGTACGTAATTGATGGTGTAAAAATATCTGTTGGTATTGTGGTGCCTTCTGCCAGAATAATATATTCTGTGCCTTGCGATTGGATTGTGAAGAAGAATGCTGCAATTAAGATGAGGATGGTTTGTTTCATGGTTTATGGTTATCAGTAACGTTTTCAATGTTATGCCCCACTGTTAGTTTAGGATGGCGGATAGTAAATCTACGTTCCAACATTAACAACCACAAGCAATACCCCGAAGCAGGGCAAAACGCATTAAGAAGTTCCCAGCATAAGGTGTAAGGCTAAACATAACCAACTAATAACGAGTGATTCAGCCTGTTAGTTCGGGCGATTAGAGGTACGACAATCGCATCGAGAACCCGATAGTTCAACCAATACTACAAGCTACTTCTCGATACAATTCTTCCTCCGTCAGAACCGAAATCGAAGTGACCCAGTCCAGCCGGTTAGTTCGAGTGATTGGAGGCACTACAATCGTATCGAGAACTCAATAACTCGAACCCTCGCTGTAATAATCTCGTTGTAAAAACTTAATGCGTTTGCACTGTACCCGAAGGAAATGTCGAGCCGTTAACCTCCTACAATCGTTGCTTAGTAATGATTTCTGACCGAACTAGTTGGTCAAGTATTTGGGAACGAGAAAAAATTGCTTGTAGAAGGCTGATCCTAAACAGAAAACCCGCTAGATGAACCTTGTTCATCTAGCGGACTTTCTATAAATGATTATACTAATGGGGAATGAGAACTTTATTCAGTATGATAAGGTTCGTGCTCAGAAATGAACTCGTTGAGTTGATAATGAGATTCAAGGTTATGTCCATGGTCCTCTTCTTCAGCTTCTTCTTCATGTTCTTCTACCACACCGTGTGTATGCTGAACCATTGAACCGTGATGATGGTCATCCTCCAGGTTATTGTGGCTGTAAATTGCATGGAACTCGTCCCATTCGTCTAAATGTCCATGCAATTCATCTTCGTAGTGAGCAATGGTCGAGTCCGTGCAGGTCTGCGATGTATCTACGCACCAGACCAAGGTATCTTGATAGGCCTTGGCGCCTTCATACGCATGTTCCATTTCCTCCAGAGCCTCCACATCTGCAGCGCTCAGTACTTCGGCCAGGTTGCTCGCCTTGTCGCAGCCTATCAGGGCCACGGCCATTGTTATTGTGAATATCCAGTTTATTGTCTTCATAGCTTTTATTTTTAATTGGCTGCTTTTAAGAAATCGATAATCTTGGTTGTTTCATCTTCGGTGAGGTTTGCACGTATTTGCATGTGCATTCCAGCCACTTCCCACTCTACATCGGAGAAAGTGTCCGGAGATGGTGCATTATGACACCTGATGCAATTCTCTCCCCATAATTGGGCACCTGATTTTGCTTTCACCATTTCGGTCTGGGTTTTGCATCCAGTAATGTATGCCGACAGCGCGGCCATTCCCAATATTGTAAATATGATTGTTGTTTTTTTCATGATAGTCGCTTATTAAGGTTGTTAAAATCCCATTGCCAATCGGACGGTGAACATGTTCTGCGTAATGCTTGTGCCCGAGTCGTGATCGCCCAGACCGCCTGTGGTCTGATACCCCAACTTCAGCACCGTTCTCCAATTGAACCAATAATTGAGATTGACGGCCCATTGAGTGGGAGCTTGTTCCCATAAAGATCCTTCGGGCGTTTGTAAAGCACTGAATCTACCTGCTATTTCTAACCGCTTGAAGAAATTATTGTCGACCAACGAAGGGCGCAATGCCATCTGCACATAGTAACCACTGCTTACATTATTGAAATCGTAGAACAGATCGGTGGTATCATCCGGCACCGCATAATTTGCATCTCCCACCTGCGAATAGTTGTATTGTGCCTTTATGTCAAGTACACTTTTCATAAAGTTCAAGCTCTTTACATAAGAAAGGTCTACAGCAAACAGGTTGGCCCTGACCTTACTATAAGCGCTACCCTTATCTCCAACTCCTGCGGTCATACCGGAGAAACCAAGTTCAAGGGATGAGTTGGACATTGGGAATATCCCTATTCTTCCACCCACAGCCTTGTCTGGATTATTATCTGTGTAGGATCCGAACTTGAGCATTCCTGCCTCTTCGGGTTCATCTACACCTGTTTTGAGTTGCGGACCGTTGATTACATAAGCCTGATAGTTCAGTTTAACTGCTCCGATATGAAACGCACCTCTTACCTCAAGTCCGAGGTCAGCACCTGGTGCGATACCATCATGCCCGAAACCGAGCGGTGTAGACGACATCTTGTTTATCCAAGCAGGATGCAGTTTCTCTGTGAAACTTCCGAACGGTATGAGAAACTTACCTCCCCGCACCGTGATATACTTGTTGACCACAAAGGTTGCGTTGGCATAGCCCAGCCCCAGATTGAACTCGTTGTTCACATATTCGCCCTCAAATTCTGCCTCAAAGAATAATCGCTCAGATTGCTTATACAAAAGCACGGGGTTAATTCCGCCTCCTATGAAGTTGTAGTCGGTCTCACCTTCCGAACTGACCATATCAAATCCCGTGAAAAAGAAACCACGGAGCATGAATTTTGACTTTCCGGGTTTAAACAGACTGAACTGTTTACCAAACTTACGATCCAGATCTGTAACCTGCTGGTCCAAATTGGCAATCTGCCTGTCATAGGTTGATAGCGAGTCCTGCGCAAATACGGTGGATACGGCAAGGATAATTGACAATGCCGATAGAATTGTAGTTCTTTTCATCATATTTATTTTTTAAGGGTTCTGATGTAGTTCACCAATTGCCATCTCTGGTCTTCTTTAAGTATTTCCTTGTAGGATGCCATAGGGGCTCGGCCTTCGGTCATTTTCCAGAAGATGGCACCGTCTGTCTGTTCCTGAAAGGTGGACTTTGAGAAATCGGTAGGCCGTGGATTAAGTGCCGCTCCTGCAACCCCATCTCCTTTGCCCTTGTTGCCATGGCAGATGGCGCACATTTGCTTGAAGGTTTTCTTTCCGGCATCTATTGATTCAGCATTTCCTTTGAGTGGATTTGTAATTTTATCCGCCTCTGGTGGTGCTTTCCAGTCTCCACCAATTTGTGCAACCGACATACTCAATACAGCAAAAAGTACTGTAGGTATTACGATTAGAAATCCATTCTTTTTCATTTTGAATTTATTTAATTTGTTAATAAACGCGAAAGTCTCTTTTTTACTATAAAATAGCGTGCCATTTTCTATAAGTGTTATACCATTTGTTGTTGCACCATCTACTTTCGCGACAAAGAACGCTGCCGCCATGCTGAGGCAAATTGACTCTTGTCAGCAAAAATGTGGAAATAAATCAGTTGTATTTCTGCCATATCGCAGAAATATGCTTGAAAAGATGAAGATTGACTTTCAGGTTTAGGCTCTTGCTTTGTCAAGTAAGAAGTTCAACTGCTTTATTTCCTGGTCATCAAGGTTTGAGAGAAGTTCGTAAAGCTTATAATGATGCTTCTCAACCTTTGCCACGAGGTTCAGCCCTTTTTGAGAAATTACGATATCCAATTTTCTACGATCTGTAATGCTGGGAGCTCGTGTTACTAGTCCTTTTTTAAACAGAGTGCTCACTATTCTAGAAGCATCAGACATCTTATCTAACATGCGCTCTTTTATATACATAAGTGGTACATGCCCGGGATAGATTCCGTTTAGTATTCTCAAGGTATTGTACTGCTGCATGGAAAGCCCAAATGTTTTAAACAAATCGTTATGCAGATTGACCAGCCATTTACCAGTGTACATGATGTTTATAGATGCCTTGTGGTAGTTGCTTTGAAAAGGCTTGGTCTGCTTTATATCCTGTTCAATTCGTTTCATGCCTGATGGATGAGTAAGCTAGATTAACGTTTGAGCGCAAACAACAACATGACCATTCTCAGGGAAAAAGGTGTTTTTTGTCTGCGTGTTCTCAGACTGATTGGAAAGTTGTGAGATTAGAAGCGTTAGAATTACACCTCGGCCTATTCTCTAAAGGTATTTTCTTACCCCAGATTTCAGTCCATCCAAATCGTTCACAAGAATAGCACTGCCCTTTGTAGAAATGTGTCCCAAATCTCTCAACTGGGAAATTGTGCGGCTTACCTGATCTGCGTTTGTTCCTGCAATGTCTGCTATTTCCTGTCTCGAAACGACCGCATTAAACAGGTTATTGCTGTCAAGCCCAAACGTATCGATAAGATAGAGTAACGAAAAAATTACTTTCTCATTGACGGTCATCCGACCAAAATTCTTTGTTCTATCCTCACTCTTTCGGAGCTCGGTCGAATAGAACATCATTATGGCGTAAACGAAATCGAAATTTGCTTTGAAAATTTCAAGAAGGTTGTTGTTGTCAATGAAACAAACCTTGGTCTCATCCATGGCTATTGCTCCTATAGGATAGGTTTCGTTGCCATAGCCCCGATGTCCGAGCAGGTGACCATCGGTTGCCAACCTAACTATTTGCTGAACATCTTCTTGTGAGGTGGAACTCACCACTTTTACCTTGCCTTTCTGTATGAAGTATATGCCAAAAACGTGATCTCCTTCTTGAAAAACAGGTTGTCCCTTCTTTAAGACGAGCTGATTTTTTTTATCATCAATTGATGTGATAAAATCGAAGTTGCATCGCTTAACAAAACACTGGGCATTCGTGCATTCGCCACATTTTATCTTTTTTCTTGGCATTAACCTTATTTGGCGTTTAGTGTTTCCTCCCCGTCTCCCCATCGCTTTAGCTGATCTAGGTCTCTTACCAAAATTGACTTTCTGGTGTAGTTAATGATGTTAACATTTTTAAGTTGTCTTAAAATGCCTGTAACAGATTGTCTGGTACGGTGTATCATGCTGGCCATTTCGCGTTGAGATAGTCCATGTTCTATCACAATTTCATAACCCACTTGCCTTCCAAAACTTTCGGCTAATTCCAAAATAAGAAATACAATTTGTTGCCTTATCAATACCGTGGGATGCACTAATGATAACTTCCTGTTTACCTTGTTGTGCCGATTTGCCAACTGCTCAAACATAACCAGAGAAAATTTGGCATTCTCATTCATTAAGTCTTTGATGAGTGTAGCGTTAACTTGAAGCATGGTGCTAGCCATAACTGAGTCGGCATATTCAATTTGATCAGGCATTTGCAAGATTGGTTGAAAAGAGACAAACTTGCCGTCAGGAACTAGATCAACAATCATTTCGCGCAAATCACCGAAATGTCTGCACACTTTAACTCTGCCAGACACCACGTAATGCATAACGTGAATGGCATTGGAAGGCTCATAAACTGATTGCCTTGTTTCGGTGGTTTGTATTCTGGCATTATCAACAAATTGTCTTTGTTGAGATTCTGTAAGAACCTTCCAAAATGGGGCCTCGTTTTGCTGTAATATTTCTCTGATTTCGGTCATTATTCATAATGATTATCCGTTTGTTTACCCCCGTAGTTTTTAACAAGTGTCACCCTGAACTTGTTTCAGAATTTGGTCGTTACGGTTGTTAGATGCTGAAACAAGTTCAGCATGCCTAATCTTATGGTTTTGGGTATGAAAGCGGATAAACATTATTTATTGTTGCTTGGTTTTTGACCGAACATTCTATCCCATTGGCTTACTCTGGTGTTCTGCTTTTTTGGAAGCATACCCGCGCCCAGTTTAGTTGAACCGTCCTCATTCTGGGAAATCTGGTAATAAAAAGTTGTTGGAGCTTGATTGTCTTCGCCTTTAAAACCGCTCATGCCACATTGCAGGTTGTAAAAACGGACTTTACCGTTTTCTTTGGCAACGGTATAATAACCCCGCGAGAACCACTTCATTCTATCTAACATATAGGTGTCTTTTATGTCTGCCAGTAATTGTTCGTTTTTCGGAAAAAACTCAAAAGTAATGTCTCGGTCCTTGTCCAAAACAGAGTAATCTCCGAGATAAAGCCCATTGTTGGTTTTGGCCACTCCGTACCACAACAGATTACCTGCAGATACAGGGATTGTCAAACAGCTTTCGTACTCAATCCCCTGTTTTTCCAGCGCGGTTTCCACAATTCCGTTAACGTGCTGTTTGTTAATGAGGGTGAAACTGAGATAGGCGGAACTGATGATGAGACCTGCGGCATTCAACCTCCTCCGTGTGGTATTGGATCTTTTATAAAACAGACCGACCAGCACTCCGATCAGGAGGGGAAGTGTATATAGCGGATCAATAATGGTGATGCTATCGAAAGCCACCCGATAATCCGAAAACGGGAGAAAAAGTTGGGTACCAAATGTGGTAAAGGAATCCAGCAAAATATGGGTAAATGTGGCCAAAAAGCTGAATGCGAACCACCTGCTTTTTGATACTTCGCCCAGTTTTTTCCACTTGGAGAAAAGCCAAGCCAGCAACAGACTTAAAAGAAATACGCCCACAATGGAATGGCTGTAGCCACGATGAATACTAATCCTTTGCACCTGATTGAAAAGTGGAAGGAAAATGATGTCCAAATCTGGTAAGGTTGCCACAACAGCTCCCAAAGCCATGCCTTTGTTACCGATCTTTTTGCCTAGAACGGCTTCGCCAATGGCGGCACCCAATGCCGCCTGTGTTATGCTGTCCATCTCTTCTTTTACTTGAGTATCACTAACGGTTTCCTGACCCGCGAGCTGACACTCGGAAAAACATGCCCGCGCAGATAATCGGCCACCTTATTGAATCTGTTCGACCCTATTACCAGCAGGTCTCCTTCGCTTCCGTTTGCTTTTTCGATAATGCCTTCTTCTACGCTTGCGGCATTGACCGTTTCGTAGGTCACATTCTTGGCCGTTTTCCTTCTGATGAATTCGTTTAAACCTTCCAACATTTTTTCACTTTCCTTTTCAGCTCCTGAACGCACAGAAAAGGCTTTTATTTTCACATCCGAAGTCGGAAAAAGGTTGCTGACCTTTTTGATGAATTCGACTACGTTTGAGTCTGGATCGACCGCAACCAGAATGCTTTTCACAGAGGTGAATTTGTCCACTTCATCCACCATCAATACCGAAACAGGTGAATTTTTGATGATGTTGATGGCCACAGAGCCGAAAAGCACATCGGAAATAGTAAGCCGACTGTGCGCACCGATTACAACCAGATCGTGCTTATGCGATTGGATGTGTTGTAGCACATTCATATTCTCGTGATCGTAAGAAAGGAATGATGATGTATTCAGTCCTTTCTGCTTGGCTTCGGTTTCCAATTCAGTCAGCATGGCTTTGGCGGCCCCGATCTTCGCTTTCACCTCCTTGAAACGGCCTTCTTGCTCCTTTGGCAGTTTAGACCAATTGACAGGCGTGTGAAAGACATTCAGAAAATGGATGTCGGACTTGAATTGATGAGCCAATGAAATTGCGACCTCGGTTGCCAAACGTGCCTTTGGCGAAAAATCTGTAGCTACAAGTATGGTTTTCATCGTTGTTCTATAATGCGTTTTTCTGCTTGCTGAGGGTGAATATTCTCAATTTGGATTACTCGCCATTCATTTCCTTATGGGACTCGGTCATGACATGAATATTGTTAATGTTGGAAAGACCGAACACTATGAGAATGAAACTTTGACAGATCTCCAAGATTACCAAGATCTTGGCAGGCGCAGATACAGGCACAATATCGCCATAACCAACGGAGGCAAAAGTTACAATACTGAAATAAAAGTAAGAGAACAGATTTTCAAAAAGACCTCCGTCCAGGGTTGTTTCCAGTCCTTTAAGCGACCCCTTATCTACGGCAGACAGACAATTGAAATCTGCCGCAAAGGACAGAATGACCAAAAGAATCAACATACCGAAAACCCACAGCAGTTTATCAAAGGAATGGCATTGTTTTATGGAACTGTTTACCTGCCGCAGGGTAATGGTGGTAAAATAAGCCGTTTTTGCCAGCGCAAAGAAAATGACCAGATATATCAACCATGTTTGAGCATGATCAATGAACCGCATCAGGTAGATGTTCAGCACAAATACTGCCCCTACAAGCAGATAGGCGCTTGCTGTCCACTTGATTATTCGGGTTAAAAATGTCTTTGCTTCCAGTTTGTCTGCCATTGTGCTGTCTTTTCGGATGAGGCTTGTTAAGCAGGGTTTTATACAAGTTGCGGAGATGTCATAAAATCGTTAATCGTAGTTCGTCAATCGTGTTTCGCTAATCAAACTATAATGCTCTTAGAGGCCACCCGAAATTAATGATATTGAATACGCGATTCATCATTTTGCTACAAGCATTCTGGCCTCTTCAAGTATGCGTTTCCTGCGTGTGTCTGACAGTTTCAAAAGCGCGAGCGAGCTTGGGTCGTCAATCAGGTCATCAACCGTAACCCTGTCATTATCAGCAAGAATTTTTATTTCTGCTTTTTGAAGAACATCGATACAACTGATGGGGTAATGACGGTATTCTGATATCTGATCGCGCAGCGCATTGCCATGTGGAAAATCCCAACTCAGCAATCTCAGTCCAGCGCAAGTGGCGTAATCTATGGCATCGGTTGTAAAACGCGTGTTCGTAACCAACCAACCCTGATGTTTGCGATTTTCATGACCGGGTTGAATCTGCCAATACGCTTCAAGGTCTATAAATCTGGCATGTACATACAATGAGTTCTTTACATCGCACTTGCCTTCTTTGGAAGGATGGAATTTACATTCCACCATGTAATGTTCGCCTTCCCGGAGGGCAAAAACATCCACTTCGTGGGTCACGCATTTGCCGGGTACAACCACTCCCACGGTAGTCTCAAATCCTTGTTTTTCAAGTAGCTTACCTATAAAATGTTCGAACGGATAACCCGTATTGCTCAATTTCTTCAATGCCTGTTTCACGCCATAGCGGCTTGCATGCACCGAAGTGGTTGCCTTCAACAGCTCAAACGCCTTTTTATAGATCGCTTTGGTTGAAATTCCATTATGCAGTTGTTCGGTGAGTTCCGAAATAACGGACGCAACCCGTTCATCATCCGCCCCACTTCTTTTCAGGGAAGTCCGAAGTTTATTGATGTCGAAAAGAGCATGTTCTCCGTTTCGCTTAACGATTTGTATGGTCCCAATGTCCTTCATTCTTTTTCTAGTTCTGCTGGTATTTTAATAGGATGGGAGTTTTTGAAGCTGATACGAATTACGAATAAAACACGAATATCCGAATGCTTCGTTCTGTTAAGTTCGCAAATGTTAGTCAGGTACACCATTCTTTGCCAACACATCATTCGTCATATTCGTACACGATTCGTAATTCGTATCAGTTATCACCGAGTTCCGCTAAATTCGTGGTAGGGTCCTTCTCCAATTGGTTACACGGCCTGTCCTTCATTTCAAACTCCATGGTAAGATGATGTATGGGACTTTCCTGAAGCAACCGGCACGCGGCATTCTTTATTTCATATTGTTCAGATAATTTGTAATCCTGATCGACCACCACATGCACGGTCATCACGTTGTAATCGCCATCCATCGACCACACGTGGCAATCATGCACTCCCGTGATGTGGTCAACGCTCCGAAGCGCGTTCTGAATCTGCTCCAGATCAATACCATCAGGCACGGCCTGCAACACGATTTTCATGCTTTTCCTCAGGTTTTTTACTACGTTGTAAAGTACGAAAAGTGAGATGAGAACAGACAGCAACGGGTCGATGAACGGGGCATCGAAATAGATCATCACCACGCTACCGATTAGCACGGCAACCCAACCGAGTACATCTTCAAGCAAATGCAAGAACACCACCCGTTCGTTCATGGATTTACCTTTTTTGAGACGAAGAACAGCCGCCCCGTTCACCACTATGCCTAAAATGGCCAGATACATCATGCCCTGCGCATCGGTTTCGCCCGGATTGAACAGTTGAGGTATGGCCTTGCTCAGTATGAAAATTGAACCAACAAGGAGAACAACCGCGTTGATGATGGCAGCCAGCAGTGAAAACCGCTTGTATCCGTAGGAATACGTTGGGGTGCGCCCTTTGGTCGATAGCTTTTGGAAGTACCAGGCCATGCCAAGGCTCATGCTGTCGCCCAGATCATGCAACGCATCCGAAAGTATGGCCAGACTGTTCGTGTAAAAACCGCCAACGATCTCGATCAGCGTGAATGAAACATTCAGAACGAATGCCATTCTGATGTTGTCTGTTGAATGATCGTGCCGATGTCCCATCCCTAACTTTTGGTTTCAAATCGTTGGAACACGAGGCAGGCCGTCAGATCGCCCGTTACGTTTATTGCTGCTCGGAACATTCCGAGAATCCGCTCCACACCAATAATGATGACAATGCCTTCTGCAGGAATGCCCGCACTTTGCAATACGGATGCAAGAATGACCACGCCACCGCCCGGTATGGCAGGCGTTCCGATGGAGGCGGCCACCAAGGTGAACATGATAAGAACGATGCTCGAAATGGTCATTTCCATGCCGTAAACCTGTGCAATAAATAAGGTGGATATGCACTGGTACATGGCTGTTCCGTCCATATTTACGGTGGCGCCCACAGGGATAAGGAAATTGCTGATGCTTTTGCTTATCCCCAGTTCATCCTGCGCGGTCTTGATAGAGAGCGGCATGACGGCCGCAGAACTGGTGGTGGAGAAAGCTAACAACTGCACATCCTTGATCTTTTTAAGGAACAGAATGGGGTTGAACCGACCTACAACCGCCACAATGAAGAGGTAAATGCCAAGAAAGATGAGCAGCCCGAGCAATACCGTGGCCACATAAAGCCCGATGCCCTTCAAACTGCCAATTCCAACGCTTGATGTAAGCTGTGCCATCAAGCCAAAAACTGCGTAAGGAACCAAGCGCATTGCCCAGTTCACAATAGTCATGCATATTTCCTGAATGGCACTCAACAAGTGCATGATCGGATTCTTGGCAGCCTCACTCAACTGCACAATGGCCACACCAATAATGATGGTGAATATGACAATGGCGAGCATTTCGCCCGAGACCATTGACGCCAATGGGTTTTCTGGCAGGAGCGAGGTAATGGCACCGGGAATGTCGTTCAGTCCAGCTACTTCTCCACCAACATCAGCGTTTTTTACGACATCTGTATGGTCTGCTGTAGTGTTTTCATGAATGGCATTTCCCGGTTTTATCAGCAGGGTGAGTACCACACCAATGAAGATGGAAATGGTTGTGGTGATAATGAAATACACGCCCAGCCCGATGCCCAGTTTTTTGAGCTGATCGCCTGTGGCACTCACAATTCCTGTGATGATGCTGGCAAAGATCAATGGGATCATAATCATCTGCACCATTTTCAGGAACAGCATGCCGGGCAGGGCTAGCCAGTCGCCCATTGCAGTAGAAATGGATTTTGGCACCCAAGCTGTTTCGGGACTGAGGACAACGCCAAATCCAATTCCAAGGAAAAGTGCCAGAAGCACCTTGACCCACAGCTTCGCATCAATAAGCGATTGTAGGTGAATTTCAAAGGATCTTAGTGGTTTGAATTCCATCAGATTTTGGCTGTCAATAAATCACTTATATCTATCCCATTGCTTTCATGCGCAATGGTGTTGCAGGTTACAATGCTATCCACGCCCGAAGCTAGTAATTGCGCATAAGCATCTCCGGCAAAAACAGCATGAACGCCAATGCAGATAGGCAATCTCATCCCGGCATTTTTCAAATGTTGGACGGTTTCTATCATAGTGCGAGCGGTGGAAATGATGTCATCCACAAGCACAGGCGTGTGTTCTTTGAACTCCGCAACATGCGGAATGGAAACTTCCACATCCTTATCGCCATGCCTGATCTTTAGCAGCACAATGAACGGTGCATCCGCGTTTTTGGCCACTTCAGAAACCCATTGCTCACTTTCGCTGTCTGGCCCGATCAACACAGGGTTCTTGACATTTTCTTTTATCCAATCTGAGATGTGATCGGCAGCATGTTCCACCGTGGTGGGAATGGAATAAACCTCGCCAAGCGAACTTCTTCTGTGCAGATGCGGGTCGATGGTGGTGAGTGTTTCGGCAAATCCAGACACAAGTTCTGCAAAGTATTCGGATGTTATTCCCTCGCCCGGATGAAACCGCTTGTCTTGTCGCATGTAGGCCAAATAAGGCGAAATAAGACAGGTGCATTTGGCACCCAGTTCCATGGCTGTTCTTGAAAGAAAAAGTAAGGGCAATAGTTTTTCATCTGGCCTATCAAGCGTGCAGACCAGCACTACTTTCTTGCCTTTCACGTCACTATCAATCCGAACGAAACTCTCCCCGTCAGGAAATCTTCTTATCTCGGCCTTGCCGATGGCTGCTCCGGTTCGGGCGGCCAGTTTTTGGGTTAATGTTTCGTTACCCGGTAATGCGAACAATATCTTTTCCATTTTCTGATCTTAAATAAGTTAGTGCATACGTTAATTCTCCTTGTGCCTCGGCATAAAGCGTAAAAAGCGGCTGTCCTTTCTTCACTTTTGTTCCGATGGGTGCGTGGAACTTCATGCCCGCTTTTTGGGCGGTGGGTGCACCTGCGAGTTTGGCGAGTTTGGCCAATCTTCGGTTGTCAATATCCACTACTGTGCCTGCCACTTGGCTTGTTATCACCTCGTTGTATTTTGCTTTCTGTGGTTCAGTAAATCCACCTTGTGCCTTACATATTTCTATGAATTTATTGTACGCATAGCCCGATGAAAGCATAGCAGCCGCGGTCTTGTAACCTGCCCCAGACTTCGATTTTCCCGAAAGCTCGAAGAGTTCCCCGGCAATGGCAAGTGACCTTTCTCGCAGGTCTTTTGGTGCCTTGGGTTCATCCTTCAATACGCTCAGCACATCCGTGGCTTCCAAAGCGGGGCCGATGCCCACGCCCACAGGCTGGGTGCCATCCGTTACCACGACCTTTACCTTCAGCCCAACTGCTTCACCTACCTTTTCAAATAGTTCTTTAAGTCGATCAGCATCGGCCTGACTTCGCACTTTTGCCGTTGGTCCAACCGGAATATCAATGACCACATGGGTTGAACCCGCTGCTGCCTTTTTAGAAAGCACCGAGGCAATCATCTGACCTTCACTATCAATGTCCAAGGCTTTCTCAACCCGAATAAGAATATCATCAGCAGGACTGAGCTGTGCCGTTCCGCCCCAAGCAATGCAGGCTCCAGTCTGTTTCACAACCGACTGTATCTGTTCCATCGACAGTTCAACGGGTGCCATCACTTCCATGGTATCAGCCGTTCCTGCCGGAGATGTGATGGCCCGTGAAGACGTTTTGGGCATGGTAAGTCCTGCGGCTGCAGCAAGTGCAACCACAATGGGTGTTGTGCGGTTGCCCGGCAATCCGCCAACGCAATGTTTGTCAACGATAATATCTCCCGGCCATTTCAGTCGCTTTCCGTGATTTATCATCGAGCGTGTCAGGGCAATGATCTCATCCAAGGAAAGGTTTTCACCCGCACACCCAGCAATGAATGCCGAAAGATGCACATTGGAATAATTGCCTTTTACAATGTCGCCCATAATGGCATCCAATTGTTCTGCTGTAAGTCGGTTGCCGTAGATCTTGGAGCGCACATGGCTCAGGGAGTTGATCGGCTCGAGGTGTGTGATGACAAGCTCATCGCCATCAATTACACGGAGCGATTTTACTGCGCTATTCGACAATCCAACTTGCCCATGGGCCAAAAGCCCGTTGGTGCAAACATTGAGATTGGCTACGATGGTTTTGTCGCCAAAGCTGACATTGACCCGTGTAAGTGCTTCAAACCCTTCTGATATACAAACGTGACAATCATCTCGCATGAACACAATGTGCTCATGCTGGGTGTCAATGCCCAAATGATGATAATGCAGTTTATGATGTTGTAGGTCGCTCATAATACAACATGGTCTAAGGTGTGAATACTGTACAGTTTCGGTATCTCACAATCCCATCCAAAACGCTCCTTAATTTTATCTCTGAATGTGCCTGCCGCAGTTTTTTCTCCGTGCACAATGAAAATGTTTTTCGGCTTTTCGGACAGTTCGCTCATCCAGTCCAAAAGTTCGGTCTGGTCAGCGTGGGCGGATAACACCTGCAGGTTCAGAACTTCTGCTTTTACAGGATAGACCTTGCCGTATATCTTTACGGTTTCGGCTCCTTCCAACAGTTTTCTTCCTCTCGTACCCTCGGCCTGATAACCAGCAAGAAGCACCGTGGTCTCCTCTTTTCCAATGTATTGTTGGAGATAAGTGAGCACGCGGCCTCCGCTGATCATTCCGCTTCCTGCCACCACTATTTTCGGCCCTTTGCTGTCAATCACCTCCCACGTTTCCTTAAAGGCCTTGACAATTCGGAACGCCTTGCACATTTTGGTGCAATCTTCAACGGGCAATTTGTGCCATTCTCTGTTCTGATGGAACACATCCAGCACATTGGCGCCCATCGGGCTGTCCATTATAAGCGGAATGTTCGGGATCGCCTTCTTCTCCTGCAATTGCCAGAGCAGATACATCAAGGTCTGCGTTCGCTCTACCGCGAAACTTGGAATGATAAGTGTCCCGCCTTTTTCAACGGTATGGAGGATGATGTCCTTCAGTTTTTCCTCGAGATTATCTGTCGGATGAATTCTGTCTCCGTAGGTGCTTTCAATGAAGAGATGATCGGCCTTTTCAGGTCGCTTAGGTGGACGCATCAGCAGGTCTTCTGCTCTACCGACATCGCCTGAGAATACAAAGCGTTCGCCCTGAATGTCCAACTCGATGAACGTAGCACCTATAATGTGCCCGTTGTATTGAAAACGCATTTTGATGTCATCAAAAAGTGGCAGCCACTCGCCTTCTGGCACGCTTTCAAAGTGCGAGATGGCGAGTTCAGCATCTTTCATAGTGTAAAGCGGTTCTGCTGGATCATGCTTAGAATAACCCTCTTTGTTTGCTCTTGCGGCTTCCTCTTCTTGGATTTTTGCGCTATCGCGAAGAATGATCCCCGCAATATCCAAGGTTGGGGAAGTCCCGATGATGGAACCATTGAAACCCATTTTCAAAAGGCGCGGCAAATAACCTGTGTGATCCATGTGCCCGTGGGTCAGCAGTACCGTATCAATGGTCGAAACATCCACAGGTGGACGGTTCCAATTGAGTACTCGGAGATCCTTCAATCCTTGGAAAAGACCGCAGTCTATCATAATCTTTCGTTCTCCCGTTTCTATCAGGTATTTGGAGCCGGTTACCGTTCCAGCCGCACCGAGGAAATGTATTGTGATGTTGTTTTCAGCTTTCATTTTCAGTTGATTTAATGATAGTCCGTTTTATTACCAATTGATTTTTACGCTATCAAGCAGATTGGAGTGCTGTCTTTATAGCTGAGACGATTTCCTTCGACAGGCTCAGGGCAGGCAGTTCCTCAGCGAAACAATTTATTTGTTCCATAGGTAACCGTTTGCTTCCCTGAGGAACGAAGGGTCTCCGTTTATTTTTTGATAAAGGCTTCAGGCCGAGACCTAACAGGTTTTGAAAACCTGTTAGGTCTGCACGAGGCGAGCCTCGGGGAATTAGATTCGAAAGAGACCAAAATCGTTCATTTTATATAGTAGTACTTATCAAAAAAGTAGCAGCAAATGCCAGAATTGCGTACAGCTCTGGAAATACCGCGAGTATCATGGTCTTACCAAAAACATCGCTGCCAGAAGAGATGGCCGCGATGCCATTGGCGCAGATCTGCCCTTGTTTTATAGCGGAAAAAGGAGCAGCAAGCCCCATCACCAGTCCACCAGCCAGAAAACTCATGGCCTGCACTTCCGTTATTTCGGGTGTGAGCACGCCCTTGGAATTGAAGATGAAAAAGGCGGCAAATCCATACAATCCCTGCGTGCCTGAAAGGGCGCTAAGCAGCATGTAATTTCCAAATGCATCTTCTCTTTTTTTGAGTGCGCCAACGGTTGCGTTAGCTCCGATTGAAACCCCGATTGCACTTCCGATTCCGGGTACGGCCACCATCAGCGCCAGCCCCGTATATGCTATGAATAGTTCAGTCATAATTATTGTTTTTAGGTGTGTTTTTCAGTTGTTATGTCAAATGGTCGGTATGGTTTTCCTCCACCCTCGAAACCAGCATTTTTATAAAATTCCACGAATGTGAGGCGCAATGGATGCACGAATGCCCCTAGCGAGGCGATGCAGATATTGAGCCCGTGGCCAAGTAGCATGACCACGAGGAACAGAAGCCAACCGATGTAAGAAACGTCTAATAGCTCAACGGCCATGCTATTGACCACCAAACCGAGTATTCCGCTGGAAACGCCCAAGGCAAATAGCCGGATGTAGGAGAGCACATCGCCAAACAGCCCCGTTATTCCATAAAGGCCCCAAATTCCCGTTCCGATGCTTTTCAGCGGCCCGGCAGATGGGTCTGCGAACAATACGACAAAGGATACGCCTGCATAGGCAATAAATTCTGAGGCCACAGGCATCAGCTCGGATATATTGATGTCGATGAGGCCGAGAATAATGAGTATCCAGCCGATCTGCGGCAGCCCGTGCAGGAAGCCAAGCCTAGTGAATTTTCCGTATGCCTGCACCAGCAGCCCGAAGATGATCTGCACCAGTCCAAGCACCATCGACAGGTAGAAAAGTTGTTGTTGATCCAAGAACATGGAATGGAACCTACCGAACTCGAGACCATCGTGATAAACACCAAAGAAAGTTCCTGTAATGACGCCCACAACCAGGGTTGCCAGCCCGAAAAGTTGTACCAGAGAAAGAATGGCTCTATGCGCTGAAAATTTGCCCAAAACCTTTAAGACCGTGGCAACCAAGAACATCAACAGGCCATAAATGGCATCCCCCAAACAGAACCCGAAAAAGAGCAGGAAGAACGGGGCGAAGAAAGGGGTGAGGTCCATTTCGCCATAGTTAGGCAGCGCAAACATGCGGGTTATCGGCTCGAACAGCTTTGAGAATGCATTGTTTTTCAAAAGAACAGGTGGTTGGTCTGTTACTTCGGAAGTGGCTTCGTCCGAGAATATCTGATGCTCTTTTATCACCGTGTCCATTTCCTCTTTGGCCGAGGTTGGCACAAATCCTTCGAGCAGCACCAGTTTATCCTCGCAGATAAGTTCCGATCTGTGGTGTACAGATGTAACTTCCAACAGCCGTTGAAAGATTCTGAGTTGGGATTGTAGCCGGTGGCCTTCCTCTTGCCCTATTTCGCGAAGCGTATCGGTTGCCGACCGCATTTCTGCCTTCAATGTGTTCCGCTTGTTCAGCAGTTCTTTCAGTTCTGTTGCAGGTAGTTCAATTTCCTGTGCGCTGATTTCTACTGGCTCATTCTCCCGCGTCAACACCAGAAAATAAACGAACTCGCCTTCTTTTCCGATAACTTCGAGAATGTGCTGGCGTTTCCAACTTTTCTTCAACGCATCCGCCCGTGTCTTGAACAGATGCCCTTTCAATCCTCTTTCTGATAATTTAAGTAGTCGCTGTCTGTTCACCGTTTTCCAAGGTTGCCAAACGGCAATATCCTTTTCGGTCTGAGACAGTTGGAGTGCGAAATCTTCCAGCGTCTTTTCAATTTCCTCCAATTGAGTGAGCACCAGATCTTCCGTCCATCCATCAGGAGTTGGGACGATTGTAAACGAGGCATTTCCATGTTCAGAAAGAAGGTCCAAAGCCTTTTCTATGCGAAGCATTTTTTGGTTCAACGCCTGCATATCCTCATTCTGGGTATCCAATTCCCTCTTTACATGGAATGCACCCAATTTGCCAAGGTCGAGCAAGGCATCCTCCACATTCTTGTGGAAGATCAGCAGGCTATATTTTGTCATTGGAACGATCATGACGCTTCGCTCAGATTTTTCTTTTTCATGATCTTCTGCCCGGTCTTCTCAAGGGTTTCCTGATCCTCCAGAAAACGCTTGATCTTTGAAATCGCCTCACGGAAATCGGGTATCTGCACCTTTTCAAACAGGTTTACCTTTTGGGTGGTCTTTTTCCGTTTGGCATCCAACATTTCGGCACGCACCAGATGGAATTCACGTTCAACCGCCAAATAGGCAATGCGCTTCAGAACTTCCATGCCATCCGCGTACCAGCTCGGGTAGTGGTAAAACCCAATGGGTTTTTGGTTGAAGTCGATGCTATCAAGCTCAGGAGTCTTTACTCCAGCAATGTTGCGCGTGTGCCACACTATATTCTTCACACTCAGAATACTGAAATCGAATTCGCACCAAAGCGCGGTCATGTCCTCCACCTCTTTCAGCAGAACATCAAGCTTTTGCTGTAATTTCTTGGACTGATTGGTGGCCTTCTTCACTTCAATACGCAGGGCAGCCTCTTTGTGCTTGACCAACGGAAGGGCAGAATACCGCACCTTCAGTTGCTTGGTCAGCCCCTGTAGTTCCGTCTTGTTATATTGAAATTTGAGCGCCATCTACGGTTCAACTTCTTTGTTCCTGAATGAGGTGTTCAATTGCCCTACGTGCTCGGCAGTTTCTTCTGCATCGGTCGGATGATCGTGGTCGTAAACACGGTCTATCCAATGCTTGTCCAAGAATTTTTGTTTTATCCCGATCTCTTCCTTCTTAAAATAGCGGGAGAACAGGTTCCAAGCCGTGTCAAGCATCCTATCAACAGCCATATTCACATCCACGGCCAACAGTTTTTTCGCATACTGCTCGGCAAACTTCAATGTCCGCTCGTCATATTCGCTCAGGTCGAAGCCATTCTCCTGCTTCGTCTTTGCATTGGCGGCATCAGCGTATAAGCGAATGGCCGCGTTCATTACCTGCGAATGATCTTCGCGCGTTTGCTTTCCAATGACCAATTGCTTGAGCCGCGAAAGGCTTCGGAACGGATCCACGATCACTTTTCCTATATCGGTTTCCCTGCGGAGAAAAAGTTGACCTTCGGTGATGTAGCCTGTATTGTCGGGAATGGAATGGGTGATGTCTCCGCCCGAAAGCGTGGTAACAGCCATGATGGTAATGGAGCCACCATCGGGGAACTGGGCCGCTTTTTCGTAGATCCGCGCCAGATCACTATAGAGAGAACCCGGCATATTATCCTTGGATGGAATTTGATCCATTCTGTTGGAAACGATGCTGAGGGCATTGCAATAAAGGGTCATATCCGTTAGCAGTACCAGCACATTTTCGTTCTCTTCAACCGCGAAATACTCTGCCGCAGTAAGTGCCATGTCGGGTATCAGCAAGCGTTCGAGCGGTGGATCTTCCGTAGTGTTGATAAAGCTGATGATGCGATTTAATGCTCCGGCATTGTTGAACACGTTGCGGAAATAGATGTAGTCATCGTTGGTGAGGCCCATTCCCCCAAGAATAATCTTATCAGCCTTTGCGCGCAATGCAACCATGGCCATTACTTGGTTATAGGGCTGATCCGGATCGGCAAAAAATGGGATCTTCTGTCCAGTTACCAAAGTGTTGTTCATGTCGATGCCCGCAATACCGGTGGCAATGAACTCCGATGGTTGTGCGCGCCTTACGGGATTGACGGACGGCCCGCCAATTTCCACCACGCGCCCTTCGTGCGGGTGTCTTCCGTCTATGGGTTTTCCGAATGCGTTCAGAAACCTGCCCGAAAGTTCAGGGCCGACCTTCAGCGTGGGCGAATGCCCAAAGAAGATTACTTCTGCGTTCTTCGGAATTCCTTCCGTTCCTTCAAAAACCTGTAGCGTGACTGCCTCGCCAACTATTTTCACCACTTGGGCAAATTTGCCGTGTACCATCGCCAGACCTTCATTGCCCACACCTTTGGCCTTTACCGTGCAGGTTGCCTTGGTAATGTGATCGATGCTCGTATATATTCTACTGAATGCTGACTTCATCTTGCTGGTTTAATTGCTGAGTCGTCAGCGTTGCTATTTGTGCCTGATATTCTTTGAACTCAGCACTTTCAAATTCTGTGTAATTCAGTTGACGGAAGAGGTCGATGATTTTTTTGAAATAGGGTGCAATGAGTGTATGGTTCGCAAACTCGAAAGGCTTTTGGCATACCTCCAATATCAGTTCCAACATATAACGTTGCCGCTCCATGGAAGTGGAACTGTCTATCGCATCAAAAGCGTCCTGTTGCAGAAAGGCAAAATCGAGCAGCTCCGACCGCCAATAATGCAGATGATGCTCAATCGGAACGCTGTCATCGCCAAGAATATTGATCTGTTCGTATGCCTCCTTGCCACGCAAAAGAATATCCTTCGCCTCAAAAACAATGCTTACCCAACCCTCGCTTATCTCTTGTCCGAGTGTCTTTTGCACTTCGGGGTATTCAATGTATTTGGAATAGCTGTCCACCGTGTCGATGGCGGGATAACGCTTGCTGTCTGCCCGTTGTTGGCTTAGTGCATAATAGCACCTTGCCACTTGCTTGGTGGCTTCCGTAACAGGTTCTTTCAGGTTTCCTCCAGCAGGCGATACCGTTCCAATGAATGTGACGGACCCTTCTTTTCCATTTGATAAGGTAACATGCCCGGCACGTGCGTAAAAATTGGAAATGATGGACGAAAGATCCATCGGATATGCGTCTGTTCCGGGGAGCTCTTCCAATCGGTTGGACATTTCGCGCAACGCCTGTGCCCAGCGCGATGTGGAATCGGCAAGAATAAGCACCCGCAGCCCCATGGCGCGGTAAAATTCGGCCATTGTCATGGCGGTATAAACCGATGCCTCTCGTGCCGCCACGGGCATATTAGACGTATTGGCAATGATGATGGTCTTGTCCATCAACGGTTTTCCGGTGAGTGGGTCTTTCAGTTTGGGGAATTCCCGTAAAACTTCCACTATCTCGTTGGCACGTTCTCCGCAGGCGGCAAAAATGATCACATCTGCATCCGCCTGTTTGGCGATGGCATGTTGCAAAACGGTTTTTCCGCTTCCAAATGGTCCCGGAATAAAAGCCGTTCCGCCTTCTGCCAACGGGTTCATCGTGTCCATGGAGCGAATGCCCGTGTGCAGCAACTGCGATGGTCGTTGTTTTTCGCGATGTACCTTAACGGGTATGCGTATGGGCCACTTCTGCACCATGCTGATGGTGTGCTCTTTTCTATTTTCATCTACTAGCACGGCCAAGGTGTCCTGAATGCCGTAAGTGCCTGCCGAAACAATGGATTTGACCTTGAACATTCCTTTGGCATCAAGTGGTGCCATAATCTGCAATCGGATGCTCTTTTCGGGAACGCTTCCGAGCCATTGACCCGCCCGAACTGTTGCGCTCGGCTCCACCAAAGGCGTGAATTCCCATTTGCTTTCTGCATCAAGGGCATCCGTATAACTTCCGCGTTGCAGAAAAACTTCGCTCTTCTTGTCGAGGTCGTTCTGCAGACCATCGTACTTTTTTGATAGCATTCCGGGCCCCAAGGCAACTTCCAGCATGTGCCCTTTGAATGAGACTGCATCGCCCACTCTCATTCCGCGTGTACTTTCATACACCTGCACAAAAGCCAGGTCGTCTGCAACTTTTATCACTTCGCCCATCAGGTCTTCCGCACCCACTTTAATGAAGCAGATCTCGTTCTGGGCAACGGGATATTGGGTTTTCACTGTTATCAGATTGGCAACTATGCTATGGACTTTTCCTGCTCCCATTTTAAGCTGTTTTTTGGTATGTAGCTTGAGGTTGGGCCTGATCTGTAAGCTGTACTTCGTGCGCGAATTTTTCGATCATCTGGTCTAAAAGTGTTTGACCATGTGCCTTGTCAAGCTTTTGCCAGCGTTCTACAATTCCGAGCTTGATGTAATATGCCAGCAAACGCTCCACGCTGAAATAGTGGAAGAACGTATGCTCATCCAGCCATTGCCACCGCAGGTCGTCCAACTGTTTCTCTTTGTGTACGATATTCTTTCCTTCCAGAATGTTGATGACTTTTGGAGCTGGAACAGCATCGTGCATCAACCCGAAATCCCTTTTGGAACTTTGAGAAATGAGCTGGTTTGCAAACTCGTTTCCGATGATTAGCGACCGCTCAGGTTTGTCTTCATATTTCCGTGCATTGAAGGCAACGATGAGGTTTTTCACGTTCCGTTCAAACAATAGCCAAGCCTTCAAGAACGTATTCTGCAGTCCGTTCACGTTTTCATAGAAAAGAGCAGTGGCTACGTTTTTCCAGCCGTCCTCATCATAGGCGGTACGGTCTGCCTCAAACTGTTCAAGAAATTGGGCAATGAAAGACGGTGCTTCCATTTCGTAACGGGCAATGGCGTTCAGTTCATCATCAGAAAAACTGCCCGATGGCTCCGTAATGGGCCTTTGCATAAGGAGTTGCACCAGACGGGAAATATCCTGCGGATAAAACAACCAGTTGAAAAGTTCGACATCCGAAGGATCGCATTGCGCCTTCAAGGTTTCCAGAAAATGTGCCTGGCCGATGGTGGCATTGAGACCATCGTAGTTCAGGTCGGGCAGACCCGCTACGAGATAATGATATTGATGCGTTCCGCTCATTCTTTCTCAGCGGTTTTTTCGGTGAGCATAGCCAGCGTTCGTTCTCTCAGGAAAGCGTTAAAGAATGTTTCCAGACTTTCTTTCGTGAATTCAAGCGAATACCCTTCGTCAAGAATATCAACCCGAAAGCCAATGGAGGCGTAATCCTCAAATTTTATCTCCACTCCCGATCGGAGTTTTTCCTTGGAACGTTGCTCAAGTAAATCTTGCAGTTCGGTAATCTTGACCTCAGGCAAAAGCCACGTCAGGCTCAAATCCCTATTCTCTACTTCCCATTTACTGACGATGTTCAGCATCAGTTCCTGTACGAAATCGACATCTTCAAACGCACTCGACAACGGTTGTTGCGTGGTATATCGGGCAAACATATCTGCCAAATCCTGTTTTACAATGCTTACCGTTTCTTGCTTTGCCAACCTGAGTTCTGCCAACACATTTTCCTTCAATTGTGCGGCCTCCTCACGCGCATCAGAAAGTATCTGCGCTTCTTTTTGCTTTGCGGATTTGAGAATGGCATCGGCCTCTTCATTAGCATTCTTCAGGATTCCGTCCGCTTTTTGCTCGGCAAGGTCAATGCCTTCGCTGTAAACACGGTCAATTATATCTTTTAGTTGATCTTCCATGATGGTTTAAATAATTTGTTGCAGCATTTCGACCTTGTTTTTATTGTAATTCAGATTCATCGTTTTCTTTGGTCAAAATGCAAGTTCTTCAATGAGCGACATGGCCTCAGCGTTCAATTCAAGGTGGCGTCTTTTCACATCGCTGAACGGGGTCAGCACAAGGTCGCCTTTGACCATTCCCACCATCACATTCCTGTTATTGTTCTCAATAGCCTTGATGGCGCCAAGCCCCAACTTGGCGGCCAGAATTCTATCGGCACTTGTGGGGCAACCACCGCGCTGGGTATGACCCAGAATGCAGATGCCCACATACCGTTCGGGCAGGTGCTGTTTTATCAGTTCGGCTACGTTGGCCGCGCCCCCTGTCTCATCGCCTTCGGCCACCACAATAATGATGGATGATTTTACCCTTCCCCAACCCGTTTTCAGGGTTGCAAGTAGGTTGTCCATGTCGGCACGGGTTTCGGGCACCAGAATGGTTTCTGCGCCACCGGCAATGCCGGCCCCGTAGGCAATGTAGCCCGAATCGCGGCCCATTACTTCCACCACAAAGACTCGTTGGTGCGACTCGGCCGTGTCCCTTATCCTGTCAATGGCTTGCATGGCCGTGTTCAATGCCGTATCGTATCCGATGGCCTGATCCGTGCCGAAAATGTCATTGTCTATGGTTTTAGGTATGCCGATGAAGGGAATGTCGTGTTCCTCGGAAAAGACCTTTGCCCCCTGAAAAGACCCATCTCCACCAATGAGCACCACAGCTTGAATGCCCTGCTTCCTCAGATTTTGGGCGGCCTGTTTTCTTCCTTCTGCTGTTCTGAACCGTTCGCTGCGCGAAGACCTCAGAACTGTTCCTCCCAAATGGATGATGTTGCTAACGCTCGTGGCATCCATCGGAATGAACTGCGCATCAATGAGCCCTTCAAAGCCGTTTTGAACACCGTGAACCGTCATACCGTGATAAATGGCAGACCTTACCACCGCCCTGATGCAGGCGTTGAGTCCGGGCACATCCCCTCCGGAGGTCATTACAGCTATGTGCTTTGCTTTATCAGACATGGTCGGGCTGTAAATTCACTTCGTTTTCGCAGGTTTTTCCCTTTTCAAAACAATCGAGGTTATGAATGGTGGTGGTGGCAATATTCTGCAAGGCCGTATCGGTAAGGAATGCCTGATGGCTTGTTATGAGCACGTTTCTGAATGTCATCAGCCTTGCAATGGTATCGTCCTGCAGAATATCTTCCGAATGGTCTTCGAAGAACAGGCCTTCCTCTTCTTCATACACATCCAACCCAAAAGAACCGATGTGTTTTGTTTTGAGGGCATCGATCACGGCTTTCGTGTTCACCAGTCCGCCCCTGCTTGTGTTGATGAGCATGGTTCCAGGCCGCATCCATCCGATACATTCTTTGTCTATGAGATAGTGCGTTTGAGGCGTAAGTGGAACGTGCAGGGTGATGATGTCTGACCCTTCGCACAATGTGCGATAGTCCGTGTATTCCACGCCATACTTGTTCTTCAGTTCTTCATTTTCCTGTGTGTCGAATGCAAGGATGTGGCAACCGAAGCCATGGAGAATGCGCGCCAGCACCGCCCCGATCCTTCCTGTTCCGACAATGCCAACGGTCTTTCCGTTCATGTCAAATCCCACCAGACCGTCCAGCGAGAAGTTGAGGTCCATTACTCGATCATGCGCACGGATGATCTTGCGGTTAAGGGCAAGCATGAGGGCAACGGTGTGCTCGGCAATTGCATGGGGCGAATAGCTCGGAACACGGGAAACCTGCATGTTGAGCTCCTTTGCCTTTATCAGATCGACATGGTTGAACCCGGCAGAACGGAGCGCAAGATGCCGTACGCCCAAGCGGTGCAGTTCTTCCAGCACGCTGGCCGATGCATCATCTCCTGTAAAAATGCTGATGGCCTTGCAATCGGCCGCAAGTGAAGCAGTCGTTTCAGAAAGCCGCGCCTCGATCAGTACCAGCTCGTGCTTTTCGGCATTTGCCTGTAGAAGGTATTCCTTCTCAAATTTGTGTGTGCTGAATACCGCAGTTCTCATTGGTCTATTGATGTGTCATTTCCGTTCTCAGGATGTCCTCAGCAAGCTCCTTGCAGGTGGTGTCTTCGCAATCGCACAGGAAGAGTAGCTGTCCTTCAAGGGCAATTCTGTTCCTATCGGCATATTTTTCCATAATCAGCCTGGCAACAAAATAGCAGAGTGTGGACTCGGCACCCTGATTGATGTTGACATGGCCTTCCTCCAGCCCGTCATAACAAGCACCGTTTTTCGGATTGTACATAATCTGATCGAGGTGGTTGTTCCCAAGGAACCAGCTGAAGGCGACCTCCATCTGGTCTTTGTATTTTGATTTTCCGGTAACCTCGTAGAACGCTTCCAGTGCGAAGATGGTGCCGGCCACTTCAATGGGCTGTTCTCCGAAGAAGTTGCGCTCGTTCCGTTTGTTGAACCATCCTCTGTTGGATATGACCTTGATGGTGCCTTTCATGAAGTAATTGGAAAGGAGAAAATCGAAGGTGACCTCGGCAATTTCTTTGAGTCGATCGTTGTCGGTTATCAAATAAGCGTAAAGCATGGCCTCAGGCAAGATGCTGTTGGCATAGGTCAGATAATCCTCATACCAATGCCATTCAGGATCTGATTTGATGTGATAGAACTCCAGCAGGGTTGCTGAAAAATCGGTTGTCAATCTGACGGACAGTTCATCATTGAACCGCCTGTGATGGTAGTAGAGCCCCTTAATTACAAACGCCATCGCTCTCGGAGACCGGAAATTCTGGACGTGATCAATTGCCTTTTGCCAATAATCAGTTGCCTGTTGGGTTAATTGGGTCGGGAACAGTTCCGACTCGGAGAGCAGGAAGCCCAAGGCCCACATGGCTCTTCCGCAGGCATCTTCCAGATTGACCGTTGCATTCTGTTCGGTGAGTTCCATTCCGTAATTCACATAGTTGAGGAACGACCCGTCAGGCTGCTGCACAAACCCGATGAAGTTGAGGTAGGTGCGGATACGGTCAAGCACCCATTTCTCGGGGTTTGTTCTGTAATACATGACCATGGCAATAAGCGCACGGGCATTGTCATCGAGCGTATATCCGGAGCCCGGATCGGGGCTGTCGAAATGAGCGAATTGGAACATTCCGAACTCGGTTGTCATTTCGAGAATATGTTCGGGACTGATGGGCGGCAGTTGAAAACTCATGAACTCCGCCTTGTTGGTAAGGTCTCCGAACATTTTGCCGTAAGCGATGGCCGAATTTTCCCAACTGGTACAGCGCATTTTTGCAAATGCCTCTTTTCCGAGATGGTTCCGTTTTTCTGTGTTTTCCATCAGGTCGAGAATGGCCGCCCTGAATTCTTGGGGATCATCGAAGCCATTGAGCAGTACGCCTGTACCACCGTCTATGCATTCGCGAGCGTGGGGGATGGGTGTGGAAATGACTGGACATCCTGCGCTCTGTGCATACACAAAAGTGCCGCTAACGGCCTGATGCGGGTCTTTGGACGAAAACAGATACATGTCTGAAAGACGGAGGTATTCCAGCAGTTCATTCAGTTCCAAGTATCTGTCAATAAACACCACATTGTCCTGAAGATGAAGCTCTCGGATAATTTCCTTGAGCTTATCGCGGTAGCGTTCGCCTTCATGTTTTACAACCTCGGGATGGGTTCTTCCCAATATGAGGTACTTGACTTTCGGATTTTTTCTGACCACATCCGGCAAAGCATGAAGCACCGTTTCAATGCCTTTGTTCTCGCTCAAAAGTCCGAAGGTGGAAAGCACCAAGTTGTCGGCAAATCCGAATTTCTCTTTAAGGGCAGCCTTATCCTTCCAGGCTACCACGTGCGTACCATGCGGTATCACGGTAAGAAGATGTGCCGGACAGTCGTATTCTTCAATCAGTATCTGGCGCGACCGTTCGGTCTGAACAATAATTCTGTCGGAGAGGTCAAAAATAGCCTTTACCACCTTGCTGCGTTTTTCATCAGGGTCGGGAAGTACAGTATGGAACACGGTGATAATGGGCTTGTTAAGGGCAAGCATGAAGGCAAGTAGCGCATCACCGTAATGGCCAGAAAAGAGGCCGAATTCATGCTGAATGCACACGGTACCAATGTCATCCCGTTCGTTAATGGCATCTGCCTGAACCCTGTATTGTTCGATGCTTGCCGTGTCTAGCACGTGGGTAACGCGTTTGCCGTACTTTCTTCTGACCGCACTGTTCTCCAATGCGCAGATTTCAACAGGCAGGGTGCATCCGAACATCTTTTCGATGGCATGTGCAAGGTCCTGCGAGAACGTGGCAATGCCGCATTCGCGTGGCGGATAAGACGACACGATAAGCAGTTTTGGGTTGTCTGTCAAAGTTCTCATGGCATTGGTTTTAGGTTTGAGTTCTGAGTTCGAGCAGTAGTTCATCCATGTTGAGGCTTGCAACGGCCACATGGCTGTCTGCCGCACCGTAATAGATGTAAAGCTCTTTGCCGAACTGGGCCGTTCCCGTAGGAAAGACCACATTGTTCACCACTCCTTTCTCTTCCCAACCGTGGGCAGGCGAGAAGAGCGGATAATTCAATCTTGCCAGTTCTATTTCGGGTCTGTCTATTTGAAGCAGCGCGGCAGCGGCATGGTAGGTTCTCCCAACGGGGGTCTCGCACACACCGTGGTAGATCATTAGCCAACCATCATCCGTTTCTATGGGCGGGCAACCGCCTCCGAGGTAGTTGACCTCGAACGGATACTTGGGGTCCAGCACGATGTATTCGTGCAGGTTCTTCAGGTAATTTTCCCAGAATGATGGGGTCAAGTCTTCCCAATCATCGAAATACACGATCTGGATACCCGGCCAGATTCTGTGAAGCATGGCAAATTTCCCATTGATCTTCCTTGGAAAAAGCAGAATGTCCTTATCTCGCAGAAAGCGTTTATCATCTGCAATCAGGCCTATCTTGGCGAATAGATTGTAATAGTGATGGTATTTCGGGTTGAGATTGCCCTGATTGCAACAGGTTACGAAACATTCGTAATCGGTATAATTGACCAAAGGCGTTATGATGCCCTTCTTTTCAAATTGCATGAGGTCGGTTGAAGTGGCCAGGGCACCCAAGGCATTCACGCCATCATACGCGGTGTAAGTAAGGTAGTAGGTGCCGTCCATCTTGACCACCCTAGCATCTTCCACACCCTGACTTTCCTCTGGCAGCTGGCGTGTAATCAACGGTTTGTCGTGTCTTTCAACAATTTCCAACGGCCCATTTGTTCTTGCATAGCCGATGGTGGAATGGTTGCCGTCCTCTACTGCCCTGTAGAATATATGCACGTTTTCGCCATCCTGAAAAACTCCCGGGTTCAATGCTCCGTTGTTCTCAAACGCATGTTCGGTGGGGCTGAGTATTTTTCCGTGTTTCTTTACTGTTACCATTATTTCGTGTCCTATTTCGTTGCGCTATCAAACGCGACCATACTTGTCGCTTAATCTTACTATGTCGTCCTCGTCAAAATCCCCGAAGGAGATTTCCAAAATATCCACCATGGAATCTTCCGTTCTTATCTGATGGGTGGTTTCGTATGGAATGAAGAATTCGTCCCCCTTTTTTCCGGTGCGGGTCTCATTCCCGATTACAATGATGCTTTCGCCATCGATTACTCTCCAGAATTCATCCCTATGATGGTGGAACTGCAGACTGAGTTCCGAATGGGGTTCCACGTGAATAATCTTTATGGTCGTCTTCCGATTGAGGCAGAACTGTTCAAATCCTCCCCAAGGCCGCTGCTCGCTGTATTTCTTCAAGTTGGCTACCATTTTTCAGTATTTTTTTAGTTACCTGATCCAGAATCGATAATAATGGGCAGTCCGTCTTTACCGATAGGAACAAAATAGAACTTGGCGTTGGGGCTTGTGGCAAGTTTGTCCTGCACCTCAAGCGCCTTGTATTGTAGATATTGTTTGGTAATACTGGAATCGATGATGGCCTGCGCATCCCGCTGACCTCTTGCCAAAATGCGCTGTATCTCGGCATTCTTAGTGGCTATCTGCATTTCATAGTCCTTTTGCTCGATATCCTGTTGCACGGCCAGCTTTCTATCCACTGCCGTATTGACCACCTCAGGGTATTTGATATGAACGATGGTCACATTATCGAACTCCAGGTGTTTACCTACCACTTGGTCCTTTATCATCTTGAGCATCATACTCTCAATTTCCGGGCCTTTGGGCGACACTTCGTTGTAGGGGTATGTGGAGAAGATGTTCCTGGCAATGCTCAGGAATTCCGGCTGTACCACACTTTTGTAATAATCTCTGCCCACTTCCAGTTCCAATTGTGGCAATTCGTTGAGAACGGGTCTAAGTGTCAAGGACACCGTCATGTTAATGTGCAGTTCGTCTTTGGTAAGTACCGAAAGCGTTTCAGAATAGGTCTGCCATTGCGTGTTGTAGCTGATAACATCCACCCAGGCCCAGCGCCAGACCGGCCCGTTGCTGTAGATCTTATCTGTAATGAGTCCCTTGCTCCAACGCTTCGATTTCATGGCGTTATAGCCGGGTTCTACCACAATACAACCCGACAGCGCACCAACAATAAGTGCTGCGCAGATGCCGAATAATGCTCTTTTCTTTTTCATGATCTTCAGTTTTTAGTTCGTTTTTTTAATCCTCACATTAATTAAGCGACCGCGGAGCAACCGCTATCTTCGATTTTACAGGATACTGCTCAATGATTTTATGCACCGCTGGGTGTATGTCATACTGTAGGTACTCAGGGTCGTAGATGTCGCCTTCGGCTACGCCAGTCCAAATCAGTTTTTTGCTTTCACGGTCGTACAAGTTCAGGATAATGGTACCCTCAACGTAGGTTTCGGTATAGCTCTGCGATGTGGTTGAATAGGGGTAATAATCCCAACTGCCATAGGTGTAATAATCATAGTATGGGTAGTAGTATGGGTAGTAATAGGAGTTGTTATAGTAGTAATTAGAATAGGAATAATCCGGAACAGTAACTACCCGATCTTTCTTTTCGTTTAGCAGAACAAGTTCGAGCAATAAATCTGGTTCTTGCGAATCAACCTTATAGTGTCTGTTAGAAAAGCAATGGTTGATGTAGTTCTTGGTATTGTTCCGAATAATGTCGTTATCGTATCTCGCATCAATGCCCGTATCGGTGGGCGAAGGCGGTAAATTCGCATCGGACAGCCAAGCAATGGTTTTGTACTTGGTAAAATCCACCGACCTATCGTAGTTCGAATAGAAATTGGTGTAGGTACTGCAAGCTTGAAACAAGCCGAGCACTGCGGCAATCAGCAGCAGTGGGAATACATTTTTGAGGTTATTATATTTCATGTTTTTTCTTTCAATCCCTGCCATTTCAGACAGTTGGTTATATGATGGAACTAATGTTGTTTTAAACTATTGTATTGTTGGTTATGACCCTTGTCATTGTCCAACCTGTTCTTCCTTTATTTTACCACATTTTAACATCTCACTGCCGAGATACGGGTTGCGTATCTCCTTTGTTGATGTAAGCCAATACGCTCCTTTCTTATCAAACGCCATTGGACAGAAAGCCGCGTTTGCAACGATATTTTTGAGTTGAAAACTCCTGAGTGTGCAGTACATCACTTCCGAAAGGTGCGCGAAATAGCCACGTTTTTCCTCCAGACCCTCAATGTGTTTCATTTCCTTCAATACCTCATTGTATGTGTCTGAATGGTTCTGCCACGCTTCCATGCTTTGGCCATTCAGGCCGCTGGTATCGATGGCCAGCACTTGAAGTTTCATCGCATCGGCATAGCTGTCCGCTTTTTCAAGGTCACCGCTCACAAAGGCATCCTCAAGCAAGAGATACTGCTCGTAAAACCCGGCAATGCCTTGGGAGAACCCATCGGTTACCGCCTGTTGCTCTTGCAGCACAATGATGTCGTTGCTGTGTACAAATTCATTGGCAAGACCCTTGTGCTCTTCATGCATTTTCTTCTCGCCATGCTCGGAATGTTCTGGGCTGTTCTGTTTTTGGGAGCACGATGACGCACTCAGAAGAAAAATGAACACGGCTGATGCCGCTAGAGTTGTTGTGATGGTTTTTGTTTTCATTTCAGTTGAATTTTGATTATTGTTATATTAAATGTAGTTGTTTCGCTGTCCATTTGAAATCGCAGACCTCAGCACCGCCCGCAATCGTGTTTGTCAATTCCAACTTTCCTCCCCAGAGCTCTGCCATTCGGTAATCGTACTTGCACCAGGTGCTGAAACCGAAATCTGCAAGGTCTTTTTCTTTGAAATAATTGGCCACGGGGCAACGCTCGCAGTTGAAGGCTACTGTTCCTTTCTCTGCTGGCAGGTCTTTCCACAGATAGGATGGCGAACCGAAGGGGAACGAACGGAATGCCATGATGGATTTGCGTAGATGGTCGAACTCGTTTTTTGAACCGAAACCTGTAATCCACCACGCCAATCTGCCCATGCGTTCATAGATGTCCCATGCAATAAGATTGAACTGGTCGATCGCATTCTCTTTCGAGTTTTCGTGTTTTAAGAGTTCGAGGTAAAAAGCCTCTGAAACCACGGCCAATTCGACCATTATCCTTGCCCCAGCGGTACTTTCTCTTGACACATCCTTACGCAACTGATTGTACGACCACCAACCATTCCAAATGAGTTGACCTATTGCGTCAGCAGAATAACTGCCGCCCAAGTGCTTTTCAATTGAGCGGTTAATCCACGGTCTGGCAATGTATATAACTGCGCGTTGCATTTCTATTTGCTTGAATTCCCGAGATTGTAAACTGCCGCTATCATGGCTCCTGTCAGCCATCCCATAATGAATGTTTCAATAACTCCGAGGCAGGCCTGCCACAGCGGCACTTCCATTCGTACAACTGCCGAGGTGTCGAACCCGTGCAGAATGCTGTTGAAGAAGGTTACGGTGCCATCGTGGCCGAGCGTCAGCATCAGTATCATGCAGCCGGCATAAAGCAAGGCCCCCGTAGAGCCTAATGCCAGTCCCAATCGTTTTACGCTAATCGTGTTCATGGTGCGAATTTTTAGGGTTTGTGTTATGATTGTGAGCTCCAGGAATTAGAAAATGAAGCAGATGGCAGGCGAACATGGCGATGATGAACACCAAGAATGCCACATCTCCGGTTATTCCTAAAAGCGGGGCAATGAATATGAACAGAAGCGGAAGACCGCAACCGATGAGCATGATGAGAAAGTGCTTTTTCATTTTCTTTATTCAATTATTCACATAGTTGCATGGTTCCGCTCAATTTTTTTTGGTCGAAGCATCTTCTGATACACCCCACGTGCAAATTCCTGTCGCAGAGGCGATAATAGGTGTTGACACCTTCCTGATCTCTTACGAGCATTCCCGCCTTACGCATGATATTCAGATGCCGCGATGCGCTGGGCTGATCCAAACCCAAGGTATCGTAAATGCTTTTTACTGTCAGTTTTTGGCAGCCGCAGGTACACAGTAAATTCAAAATGGCCACCCGTGCCGGATGTCCGATGGCTCGGAATTTCTCTGCCAGTCCTTCAAGGTCCTGTACAGGTTTAGATATGTAGGCAACTTCTTTCATAATATCACATGCTTATTTACCGTCCTCCAAAACTCTTTTTCTTTCCTCGTACTCTTTGGTGTCTATCTCTCCAGCTGCAAACCGCTTTTTGAGCACATCCAACGGACTGTCTTTCCTTTTTCGTTGGCCGGGAATATCTGCCGGAATGGCAAAAATCCAGACTATCATTATCACCCAAAGTATCCACCAGATAAAGTGCATTCCCCAATAATGTCCTTCAATTGTATGCATCATTTTATGTTGGTTTTAGTAATCATTAGCTGTAATCAAACCTAATTTCAAAAAGTGAAAGGCATCATAAGCCTCGTCAATTCAAAACCTGATATTGGTCAACAAGTAAGCCCGTTTTGTAATAAAATTCAGATGGATGCTCCTTGTCCGATCAGAACCCTTGTTCCCATGTTCTGTCTGCCGTACGGCAATAGTAGCAAGCTGCAACTGCTCTGCGTTATCAAATTCCACGTATGATCTACCTAATTATGCAGATGGGTATTGGGTTCTATCACGAATTTAGTGGAACGCGTTGATAGCTGATACGAATTACGAATCCTGTATTAGCCAGGGCAAACGCATTATGAAGTTCCGTGCCCAGCCGGTCAGTTCGAGTGATTAGAGGCACGACAATCGTATCGAGAACAGTTTGAAACCGACCAAAAAGTTACTGCTCCATACAATTCTTCCTCCATCAGAATTACTCGAAGTGACCCAGCCAGTCAGTTCGAGTGATTGGAGGCACGACAATCGTATCGAGAACAGTTTGAAACCGACCAAAAAGTTACTTCTCGATACAATTCTTCCTCCGTCAGAATTACTCGAAGTGACCCAGCCGGTCAGTTCGAGTGATTAGAGGCACGACAATCGTATCGAGAACCCGATAGCTCACCAATGCTACAAGTTACTGCTCCATACAAT
>Ga0316208_1000742_pt1 | contig 36474 bp, 32 predicted proteins | sample 3monopyrite_MG_FD_204944 | JGI IMG/M metagenome (GOLD analysis project Ga0316208, IMG submission 204944) | Microbial mat bacterial communities from mineral coupon in-situ incubated in ocean water Damariscotta River, Maine, United States -... | ecosystem: Environmental > Aquatic > Marine >...
CGTGTTTACCAGAACAAAAAAGCGAAGTTCCATGTTGTTGAATACCGTGATCCAGAAACATGTCAATTGCACAAGTTTATTTCGACGTTACCTAAATCAATTAATCCAGGAACGATTGCTATGATCGTGACGTGTGTTGAAATTAGAAAACAGCGATACCATGAGAGGCGAATTGGTGATGTCATGGTATTGATGGCGTTCAGATCTCTCTTCTCGAACGGGTGTGGCGTGATTATGGCCCACAATCACGCCAATAATAAGCTGTAATGTGGCGTGAATAAGTGTTAAAATCACACCATGACAAAGTGGCAGGATCGACAGTTTGCACGGCCGAAGGCCGCCCGAGAGGGTGCGGCACATGGATGTGCCGCATGAAATGGATATGGCTACAGCCCGACTGGCCAGATTTTCGCTACGACAATCGCGCGCTCAATGACCGGGAGCTTGAATTTCGCATAAACTCAGAGCGTCTGGCCGGCCGCTTTGAGGCGCTGCCAATGGCGTCCCAGGAGGATGCCACGATCGATTTGATGCTTTCCGAGGCCATCAAAACCAGCGCCATTGAGGGCGAGGAACTGGATAGAGAATCGGTCAGGTCATCGCTACACTCTTTAATTACATCGGATACGCTACCAGACAACTCAGACCAGAAAGCGGCAGGGGCCGCGATGTTGCTGGTGGACGTTCGCAAGAACTGGCAAACATCGCTGACACATGATCTGCTGGGCAAGTGGCAATCCATGGCTGTCCCGGAACAGCGCTACACCCCTATTCTGCGAGGTGCATACCGCAACGATCCTTCGCCAATGCAAATAGTGAGCGGGCCTTACGGTCGGGAAAAGGTTCATTATGAAGCCCCGCCAGCAACTCAGGTGCCTGAAGAAATGGCGAGATTCATCGACGGGTACAACAAGATCAGCCGTTCGAAAGGTGAAAAGAAGATACCAGGGATTGCCCGAGCAGGTATTGCACACCTCTGGTTCGAAGTGATTCATCCCTTCGATGATGGTAATGGGCGAGTCGGCAGGGCGATCGCAGACCATGCACTTTCGCAGTCGCTCGGCTATTCGACCACGGCTTGTCTTGCCACGGCGATAGAGGCAGACAAAAAGTCTTATTATCTGCAACTGGAGAAAGCGAGCCGTGGAAGCCTGGATGTTAATGTCTGGCTTGATTACTTTGCCGACAGGGTCATCAAGGCACAGGAAATAGCCAGGGAAGAAGTGGATTTTGTACTGACCAGGGCGCGTTTCTATGAAGTTTATGGCGACCAGTTGAATAACCGGCAGGCCAGGATGGTGTCGCGTATATTTGCTGAAGGTCGCAAGGGCTTTGAAGGTGGGATAACGACAAAAAAATATGAGGCGATCACCAGGTGTCCCAATCGAACAGCGAGTCGTGATCTTTCAGATCTGGTTGCCAGGGGGATCATCATGCCGCTACCGGGTGGTGGCAGAACAACCCGTTATGAGTTGACCGTTGTCGAATCGGCCGGGTTTGGTTTAGAGAAAAAATGATTTACTGTGTGAATTGGTGATTTTTATGTCGATTAGCAGTAAATTCTGAACATGGTATTTTGCATGGTATTATCACTTATGCTTATTAATAAGCCATTGATGTTAAAGCGTAATAATGGCTCGTTTATAATCGAGTGGGAGTGACCGGAACTGGCAGGCACCAACTAGCCCGTATTTCTCACCAGGATCACGGAATCAGGCGCAGGATTCGTATTTGTAGGCGCCGCTCTGGAGCCGGAGAGGTAGCCGTAGCCGTAGCTACCTGTCCGGTGAAGAGCAAGCATACGGATACGAAGACAAGGCTGAGCCGTGATAGGCGTTTGATAAATACACGCTGTGTTTTTGGGTGTTTATGCATAACTTCTTCATAACCATAATCTTTCAGTAATGATAAGCCGGCCTGGTGAGAAATGCGGGCTAGCATCAGCCAGCATTGTACAGGTCGCATAACATCGTAACTCAGGTCATCAAAGATGCTGGCGGTCGGATTGCCATGATTCAGAGAAAGCTAAAATGTGCTAGCAAAATCGAGGGACAGATCTCGCAATTGAGTGATCAGTCAGGTAGAAAATAAGAGACGATATCCATCTCTTTGTGAGGAATGCCAATGATTTCAATGCATCCCTGGCCAATCAAGTAAAAGATGACGTGTTGACCCTGCGGGTAACTGTAGTAACCCTCAGTGACATCCGCGCGATGCTTTCCCAACTGAGGATTTTCTGCCAGCCAGCGAAACCTTTTTTCGAAATCCTGCAGGTACGCATTTCGTTGGCTTTTGCCCCATTGCCGCTCAGTGTAGCGGCCGATATTTTTTAAATCGTCTCTCGCCCTCGGTGTGATTTTGAACTTGGGCATCAACCTTCGCTATCCAAATCGTTGATTAATGCGTCCATAGAAAAATTGTCAACGAATTCGCCGGCTCTGGCTTGTTCGGCGCCTTGTGCTAAATGGGTACGCAGGGCTTCAAGTTTGCTTTTACGTTCTTCCATGGTGCGCAGAGCATCACGGACAACTTCGCTGGCGGAGCCGTAGCGGCCGCTGGAAATTTCATTCTTAATGAATATCTCCCAGTGTTCTCCTAAGCTAAGACTTGTTGTAGCCATGATACGCCTCCGATATTCAAATATAACAAATATGAATATATGTCAGGCTGGTAAGAAAGGCAATAGGCGGTCGTGCATTCAAGCGTGGAATGATCGCCAGATTCGGAGGGATGTAGCCTTTTTTACGAATTTCTGAACATGGTATTTTTCATGGTATTTGTTGCGTGTAGCAGGGCAGAAAACATCGATACCATGCAAGGCAAATTGATGCTGGCATGGTATCAGAGGTCTTGAACAACTCGCGCTCTGGAGCAATCCGGAAACTAGCTATACCAGTACAGCTTCAAATTGCTTTGCCTTATCCGTGCTGGCTGATTCACCCGAGAATAAGATGGTATAGCTCATTGCCTTGTAGCTTTTTTCGCGCTTATTGAACATGCGCTGGAGCATGGGAAGACCGCAGTCAACGTAATCGTGAATCGTTACTTGCGTTTTACCGTCTGATTCCCGGTGAATTCTTCCCGCATACTGAGCCAGCGAGCCTTTCCAGGCGATGGGCATGGCAAGAAACAGGCTTCTGAAAATCGCAATCTTTTGTTCTGGAGAAAAGGAATCTGGAACGAGGGGCGTTGGCCTGGATTTTTGCAGCTCCTCTCTGAGCGCGATGAGCTGCTGCTTTTCCTGTTCAAGTTCAGCCAGCCTCGAATCGATAGCGGAGATATCACGAAACTTATCTCCGCTGCGATGTTGATTAGGCATGAACTTGAGGTGGTTTGATCAGCGACTCAGCCGGAATACCCAAGCCTTCGTGGAGCTTCCAGATCATCTTCAAAGTCAGCGAACGCTTGTGATTAAGGATCTCGTAAACGCGATTACTTTTGCCGATCATCGGCTCCAGGTCTTTTACGGTTAATCCCTTGCGTTCCATTTCGAATTTGATCGCTTCAACAGGATCAGGCAAATCCATCGGGAAATGCCTGGCTTCATAAGCCTCAATCAGCGTGACCATGACATCCAGCTCTTCGCCTTCTGGGGTATCTGGCCCAGCCATCATCAGGCTTTCAATTTCCTTTAATGCCGCGCGGTAGTCGGCATCAGTTTTAATCGGTTTGATTTCCATCGTTAATCCTCCGGCAGTTAAATAGTTTGCACATCAATCTTGTCGTATTGCACATGGGTGCCAATAAAGCGGATGTATACAACCCTGTAGGCGTAGTTGATCCACACGACAAGCCGATACTTGTTCCCCGCAATATTGAACACCACACGGCCATCTTTAAGGATGCTGGCATTCCTGAAGTCCTGCTTTACCTCGGCAGGTGAGCTCCAGTCGGCATGCAAGGCATGACGCTGCCAGGCCAATGTTGGCTCCTTGGCATCCTGATATTCCGGGCTCTCTTCCCAGAAGACTTTCAGCGTCGACAGTGCGATGATTCTCATGTATCCGATATATTAGTCCCAAAATGGGACTTTAGCAACAACTGTTTGGGTCATACTCAAATTTGGCTAACATCATCAGCCTGTATATCCTCTTGAAATAGTGTTCGAATGAGACATCAGTGCTTACAGATTTGTGGAAAAAATGAAACTTTTTGAAGAAATTTCTGAGCATGGTATTTTTCATGGTATTACCAATTAGCAGGAAAATAAACAATTGAATATAAAAGATATAAATGGCTTATTTACAATCGAATGGGATAAGTTCCGCACAATTGTGGATGACGAAAGCCTTAATGACAATGTATGGATGCAGCGCGCCTTGCTTTTGGCAAAGCGCGCTGAAGCCGCGGGTGAAGTACCTGTTGGCGCGTTAGTTGTCAAAGGTGTCGGCAAAAACAGTGAATTAATCGGTGAAGGTTATAACCAGCCGATAAAAAATCACGACCCGACTGCTCACGCAGAAATTGTTGCTTTACGTCAGGCAGCAACCGCTATTTCCAATTATCGCATCACCGGCGATACAACCTTATACGTTACCCTTGAACCTTGCATCATGTGTGCGGGTGCCATTGTCCATGCTCGAATTAATCGTGTTGTTTTTGCAGCGTTTGACCCTAAAACCGGTGCGGCGGGTAGCGTTTTTTCAGTGCTTGAAAATGATAAAAATAATCATCAGGTTGAGGTGATGGGAGGGGTTCTGGAAGACGAATCATCCGCGCTAATACGTCAGTTTTTTCGCGAAAAAAGATTAAGCCAGGCGGCCGCGAAAATGCCGGGTAAAAACATCGATCAAAAAAATGACTGAGTTTCATTTTAAGTCGATTGGCATTATCGAATCTTGTTTCAAACAAAAATTTTGTATTCCTCGTCAACCGGGCATTGTGCCTCAGGCAACCGCGACCATTGTGCTTGAGCCCGAGTTCAGCTCAGAAGAAATTGTGAGAGGCCTGGATGATTGCTCACACGTTTGGGTCATTTTTGTGTTTCATAAAAGCCAGAATGCAAAAAATAAAAACACCGTGCGACCACCGCGTTTAGGTGGTGATAAGCGGCTGGGTATTTTTGCCACGCGCTCGAACTATCGCCCGAATCCGATTGGTCAGTCGGTTGTGAAACTGGCGGGAATTGAATTAAAAAATGGACAAACCCTGATAAAGTTGAGTGGCGGCGATTTTCTTGATGGCACCCCCGTATTGGACATTAAACCTTACATTCCTTATGTTGATTCTATCGCAACGGCGACTACAGCGTTTGCAACTCATCCACCAGAAAAAGTGTTTAGCGTTAAATTTGAGTCACAGGCTCGATCGCAAATAGACGAAGCATCGCGTTTAAGTGGAGAGAATATTCAGTCATTTATTGAGCAATTATTAGCCTATGACCCGCGCCCGCGACATACGCAGCCAGATGCGATTTTCTCTACGAAAATATACAATTATGATCTGAAGTGGAAAATCGAAAACAATGTCGCCACTGTTATTTCCTTGGTCTGCCTCAAGTAATTTTTATCTTTTTGTAAAAAAAACCGAATAAAGCTTGCGTACTGTAAAATCACTGTATATATTATCAGTACTGAGTATAAAAACAGGATATTCTTATGAGAGATAAACTCACGACGCGTCAATCAGAGATACTGGATCTTATTATTTCGAATGTTAAAGACACGGGTTTCCCGCCAACACGGGCAGAAATTGCACAGGCTTTCGGTTTTCGCTCCGCTAATGCCGCTGAAGATCATTTAAGGGCCTTGGAGCGAAAAGGTTATATTCTTATCATGCCCGGTTCATCTCGCGGAATACAAGTTATTGATATGATAGGCAATAAAGGCATTCCGATTGTTGGTCGAGTGGCCGCTGGTGAGCCGATTCTTGCCGCTGAGTGTATTGATGATCACATGGAGATAAATCCTGATACGTTTTATCCAAGGGCTGATTACTTTTTGCGTGTTAAGGGAGAGAGTATGAAAGACGTTGGTATTCTTGATGAAGATTTACTCGCTGTTCATATCACGCGCGACGTCAGAAAAGGACAAATTGTTGTCGCCCGTTTAACGGATGAAGTCACTGTCAAGCGTTATGAAAAGAAAAAAAATGTCGTTTATCTCCACCCCGAAAACCCGGACTTTAAAACAATTGTCGTTGATCTTGAAGTAGAACCCTTAGAAATTGAAGGTATTGCAGTTGGTGTTTTGCGAAACGGAGGTGAGTTATGAGTAGCTGGGATTTATACGCAGGTAAAAAAATGTCATCAGAGCTAGCATCGCCAGAGTCAGGGACTCAGCAATCTTTTGAGTTTACCTTTATTTCGCAGGATAAAACTCAAAACAAAATCAGACCTCATTGTGATATTGATGCCGTTTTACCAGTTAGTGCCTGGCCGATTGGTGAACTCAGCGAGATCAGGGCCGAAAATGACAAAAATATTTTTCATTTGTTGTTGCCGCTATTATCAAAACTAAATGCTGAAAATCGTTGGATTACCTTAATTTCACCGCCGGCAGACATTGATAAAAAGTTATTCGCCTATCACGGCATCGATGTTTCCCGCGTGCTTTTAATTCACCCGAAAAATGCGGTGGATGATACTGCCACAATGAATAAAGCACTTAAAAACGGTAACAGCGGAATTGTTATTATGTGGACGGATGAGTTGGCGATGCGCTTTGTTGCACAGTGGCGAAAATCAGTTAAGCAGGGTAATTGTCGCGGTGTCATTGTTAATCATGATTCGGTAGAACATTGCTCGCCATCTGTTGCTCTAGCGCTTGATGTTAAGTCGTCAGACAAGGTGATTTCGATTACAGCAACTCAAAAATTTGGGCGCAAGACCAACTATCGGGCTAAGCGCTCGTTTCCAATCATTCAATTTGATAATCAAATTGGCGATAACCTGGAGCCGGGGTCATTCTCCTTATTTAATTAACAGTTTGTGCGTTTGGTGCCACGTATTGTTTAATAATCATGCTTAACGACTTTTTTACATTATTATTATTCAGTATGGGTTCTCGTTTTAGGCGGTCGATAATTATTTTTGCGCATTCTCGTCGGCTGGGCGGGGTTTTTGTTCTTGTTTGTTTTATCTGAATATATTTAAGTGCCGACGATTCTATAATGTTGGTTGGTGTTTGATTTTGCAGGCAGGCGTTGTGGAGGCTCTCGAACAGACATTTTTCAGACTGATTTAATGCCTCATATTCTGCGGTTATTGCTGTTGTCCATTGAATGTGATTGTAATAATTCTGTGTTGCCAGCCCGATGACCATGTCGTAAATCATCGTGTAATTAAGTAAAACCCCGATTGACTCGGCCTGGTTTTGAATATTCTTAGAGATGGAGCAGGCTTGTTGTATGTTTCGTGCTGCTGCATTGGTAAAGTAGAAAGGGTGGGGTGTGAACTGGTTGCTTGTGGCGTGAAGTAATCTGTTGAGCAGCTGGCTTTCCTCGCTAAGCTCCAGTGATTCTACGTTTGTTGGTGATTTTTTTTCTTTGTTTCGCTTTTTATTTTTTTTACCTGGTTGCAATGCGCTGTTGGCATTTCGACTCGCGGTTGACTCTATTCTCATGTGACCACTCCTTTAGCCAAAATCAACATAATTTACTCATGCTGCAAACAAATAGAATGTTCTTTGAATAATTGTAAATAAAGAGCACCCCCGACAATCACATTAATGTGATTTCCAGCGGTGCTTTATAGTGAATATAAGCCCATATTTGGGCATATTCAAGCTGTTTGAGTGGTTGAAACAGAATCAATCTAATAAATAACGTATTTATTTGTAATTTATAGCCTGAATCGTCAATAAAAAGGTAACCAGGGTGGAGTTTAGTCTGCTTAATTCATCCTGAGACTAACCTAACGCTAACCGTTTGCCTCCTCTTCGCTTTGAGCGAGAAAATTTGATATTTTCGGGTCAAAAGAAATAATTGCTTCACCTGTTTCCGGGTCTGCCAGCATGTCGGAAACATAATATTGATCGAGAACCTGAAAAAACTGGTCGGTAGCTGCACCTAAAATTCCTTTTAATTTGCACAATGGTTCTACTGAGCAAGGAGCCGTCGTTTCATTAAAGCAATCAACGATGTGAAAATTAGGTTCGGTGTCTCTGATCACCTTTCCAACGTTGACAGTTTTAGGATCGTCGGCCAGTACCAGGCCGCCACCTTTACCGCGAGTTGAAATGATGTAGTTCTTTTGAGAGAGGTTATGAACAACCTTCACCAGATGATTTCGTGAGATTTGATAAAAATCAGCAATCTCTGAGATGGTCGATGTGCGATGCCTATTGAGACTCAGGTATATTAGTACGCGAAGTGAATAATCTGTGTATAGCGTTAATTGCATATTAATTTAGTCCTTAAATATCCTGCATGAGTCATTCAACGATAACTGCCATTATCAGCTACCTAAGATTAATTATCTAATGTTTAGCTATTAAGGCAGTCGTTGGACTTAACGCTGTTTGGCTGAAAATTCATGGATGCCGCTTAGATTTTTTATCATGTTTGTTGAATAGAACCACTATTCACCTCACACGACAAAAAATCTAATTCGCCCCCATGATTTTCGCTTCAAGTGGTTAAGTCTGGCAGACTTCTGGTAACTATCGCGTGCTGATTTTACCGAAGCTACCATAGCCCAAGATTAAAGTCTATTTTCATTAATAAAAATTATAACATTAATAGATAGCCCTTATTTCGATGTATTGTGCATTTAGTCAGTTGTCAGGTTTATTATTAGTGGATATCTGATATTTTGTTTATTAAAGTGTGTTTGCGATGAGTGAAGCATTGTTGACTATAGTATTTGCTCACCCGCGTAATTATACTGACAGGGATATGCGCGAAGGCAGTTTTCATTTTGGTGAAGGTCGAATTAAATGGATCTCGTTGCGATGCCACCGCAGAAGGCCCCTGTGCTAATTTAATAGAGTTCAAGTACACTGAATAGTTGCAGTGCGTAAATAGTTTTTTATAAATGAAGGAGGCCAATGTGCCGATAATTGAGTTTGAAGATAACAGATGTGAATGTAACCCCGGTGAAACGTTGCTTGAATGTCTGGACAGGTACAAATGTCCTCCCCCTTCTTCGTGTCAAAGTGGTTTATGCCACACATGTTTGATGCGCTGCGTACAAGGTACCCCACCCGAGTTTTCTCAAAATGGCTTAAAAGACAGTTTAAAAAAACAAGGCTATTTTTTACCGTGTATCTGTCGGCCAGAAGGGGATATGAAAATAACGCTGCCGGACGAATCCGCCGCACCACATGCCAGCGTTAAGCTGGTTAAAAAAACCATATTGACCCCTGCCATTGCCCAACTGCGGTTTGAAGTTGAAGGTGATTTTTCCTATATTCCCGGTCAATATACCAATATTTTTAAAGACGATGAAACAACGCGTACCTATTCGATTGCCAGTGTGCCAGCCATTGATGGTCATTGCCTTGAATTTCATATTGAGAAAGTACCCAACGGAAAGATGTCGCCGTGGATATTTGACACGTTGAAAGAAGGTGATGAGCTTCAAGTCAGCGAAGCGCTGGGTGAGTGTTTTTACCAGGCAGACGAGGAAGAAAATAATTTATTGCTGATCGCCACAGGGTCGGGTTTCGCGCCTATTTACGGCATCGTTCGTGATGCAATTAATCAGGGTCACAAAGGTGACATTCACGTCTATCAAGGCGCGGGTGTGCCTGAAAAACTGTATCTTGTAGAAGAAATGAAAGCCTTGGCAGAAAAACATAACAATGTTTTTTATCATGCCTGTTTATCCCGTGACGCAACCGAAGGCTTTGAGTCCGGTCGAGCAAATGAATTGGCGCTTGCCGAGCATGCTGACCTGAAAAACTGGACGGTTTATTTGTGTGGTCACCCGGAAATGGTGAAAGCGACGAAGAAAAAGGTGTTTCTTGCAGGTGCGTCGATGAATGATATACACGCTGACCCTTTCGAGTTTGCTAAGGCGTAGCTGTGCATTTCAGTTAGGTGTATTTGTCTTTTGTTCCAGAAGCGTCATTATTTCGTATTCAATCACTCGCATACTAATCTTCGCCCCCTTGTTTGCCCGAAATAACGACGCTTCTGAAGCAAAATTTAAGCACCTTGGGCAGTTATTTTATCTCTCAATTTATAGCCATAATTATCACCGGCGGTTTTTTAGTTTATATATGCCCAGTAAAAATTACCCTGTACCCGCTGAAACACTTGAAAAAACTTTACTGGTTAAAAAAAGCCGGTTTATCGCCTGTGCAACGTTGATTATTTCTCGTGATCAAGCGAAAACATTTCTTCATTCAAAAAAGACCGAATACCCCGATGCTCGTCACCACTGTTGGGCATATTTGCTGGGCAATCCTGCCTCTGCCAGCAATGCTGCAATGAATGATGACGGTGAGCCGAGTGGTACTGCAGGTAAACAGATCCTCAATGTCATTCGGCACAAAAATATCGGTGATGTCATGGTGCGAGTGACACGATACTTTGGCGGAATAAAATTAGGCGCAGGCGGATTAACGCGGGCCTATTCCGGTGCAACCGAGCTGGTACTGTCTGAACTGAAGCTTAAACAGCAAATTTTTTTAGCCGAAGTGTTTATTCGTTGTAATTTTGCTCAAGAGCAAATGATGCGTCACTGGGCAGGATTACATGATGCAACGATTGATGTATTGCAATATAGCAGTCAGGTTGAGTTGAAAATCACTTTGCCCGATATTGAAAAAAATGCGCTGAAAAAAATGTGTCTTGCAAATAATGTTTCTGTTTATAAAGACGATAATTGACTGTTTAACGCCTTTTTCACATCCTGATAATTTTTCATTGTACGAATTTCACTAAAACAATTTCCAGCGTCAGGATATTCGCGTTTCAACATCGCCAGCCATTGTTTTGTGCGACTGACGATGTATTTTGTTTTTACGTCTGTTGTCATGTCGTTTGACATTTTAATTAATAAAATAAGAACGTCTTTCCAGGTGAGTGTCGAACTTGTTTCATTATTCTGGAAGTCTCTAATCTGCCGCGCAAGATCAGGGCGGGCAACAGCGCCGCGACCAATCATCACGTTTTCGCAGCCACTTATTTCAGTGCATCGGCGATAATCGTCAATTGAATTGATATCACCGTTTGCAATCATCGGAATGCTTAAAACATCGTTTACTTTTGCCAGCCATTCCCAGCGTACCGGATGTTTATATCCATCGGCTTTTGTTCTTGCATGAACGGTAACATAATTGGCCCCGGCTTCTTCAACGGCTCGTGCAATGTCTAACGTCAGGTCGGTGTTTTCAAAGCCTAAGCGGATTTTCGCCGACACAGGGATGGCGTCGTCAACGGCTGTTTTTACCGCCGAAATAATATCAAACATGCGCTGCGGATCCTGCAACAAAAAAGAGCCACCATTTCGTTTGTTGACGCATTTGGCCGGGCAACCAAAGTTGAGATCAATACCAGGTGTGCCCAACGCAACTGCGCGGGCAGCATTTTCTGCCATTGCATCCGGGTTGGCGCCTAATAGTTGAATAATAACAGGCGTGCCCGCGGTTGTTTTTCCGCCGGTTTCCAGTTCAGTGCAAAATCGGCTGAACACTTTAGGTGGTAGCGGCTGATCAACCACCCGCACAAACTCCGTGACACAAAGATCATAGCCGCCGATATTGGTCAGAATGTCCCGAAGGTAGCTGTCGACGACACCTTCCATCGGTGCGAGTAATATTTTCATGGTTTTTTTGGTCGGATATCGGGTATCGGGCATCGGTTATCGTATAATGGCGCGGATTATAACTCAAAAAATGATCATTTGCTGAATGTAGTAAATTGTTGGAAAATACCAGATTGCGGCCTTATTAAGGCTGGGCTATCAAATTAAGTCTCGGGGAGCGATATGACAGAAAAAAATAATGAAAATCAGGACATATTTTTAGATCTGAAGAAACGACTAAACGAAAATCCGAACGACGTTGAGGCAGCAAGTGCTTTGGCGAACATTTGTTATGACAATCAGGAGCCGGCGCAGGCGATTGTGTATTATCGCATCGCTCTGGATATAGATCCTACATCACCGTCTCTGCGAACTGACATGGCAACCATGTACTGGCAGATTGATAACGTCGCCCATGCTGAGCAGGAATATCGCAAGGTGATAAAGTCGCACCCGGGTTTTGGTAATGCTTATTTAAATTTAGGCTTTTTGCTGATGCATGCAAAAAAAGAAGTTAAGGGGGCAAGAGTGGTCTGGACCAATTTAATTACCGGCTGGCCAAAAGATCCATCCGCACCAAAAATTCGTGATCTGTTAATGGAAACGATGCATTGAAAGGCGAATAAACACGCAGTTGACCCATTCAAGGGCACTTGACGTCCGCTTCCCGGCAGCTGTGTTCTGCGTTGCTCTAATTCCCGTCATCCTCCATGGTGGTCGCCAGCGGACGACGGTTTATTCTGCCGGCATAACACCAACAATTGAGTTTCTCATTTGTCAGGGTGAGTAGCGGATTAAAATATCGTTGTCGAAACGGCATACAGCAGAATGATATTGGTAATAAACAGAATAATCGCTAACCCCTTCCAGAAAGCAACGGGATTTTTTTCTAAAATTGACTTACCACCAAACCTGGCTAGTTCCGGGTTTGGTTTTGTTAAATCGAATAAAAACTCTGACAGGGTTTGATACCGCCTTGTCGGGTCGAGTAACGCGCCTTTTTCCAGCGCGTCATCGATCCATGTGGGTACGTTTTTATTGTTTTGTCTGGCCGATTGGTAACGCACGCGTTTTAATTTTTTCTCACTTAATGGTTCGCCATAAGGCAGTTTTCCGCATAACATTTCATAAGTGATAACCGCGATAGAATAAATGTCAGACTGATGCGAGCCTGATTCGCCCTTAAAGTATTCCGGCGCGGCATAGTCCAGTGTGCCAAGTAACTGATTGCGATCAATCGGTTTGGAAATTTCCTGTATGCCGGCAATTTTGGTGGAGCCAAAGTCGACAATTTTTATGGTACCCTGCGCGTCAATCATGATGTTTTCAGGTTTTAAGTCCTGATGTACCATTTCCTGGCGTTGAAACGCACGTACACCGGCAATAATTTGTTTTAAAAGGTTTCGTACTTCCGTAACGTTAGGTCGCGGATTGTCTGTCATCCACTCCCTTAACGTAATGCCGTCGATATATTCTGTGACATAATACAAAAACTTTCGCTGGCGAGTGGGTTTAATGATGCTCAGGACATGCGGGTTGCTAATGCGTCTGCCTGCCCACTCTTCATTGAGAAAACCTTCAATGTAAATCGGGTCGTCTTCAAAGTTAACAGAAGGTGTTTTTAATATGACTTTGTTGCCGCTGTCCTGGTCCATCGCCAGGTAAATCTGTGTGCGGTTGCTTGCGTGTATTTCGCGCACGATTTTATAACCGTCGAGTATCATGCCTTCTTCAAGCGGCGGCGGAAAAGCTAGCTCGGTGAGTTGTCGATAAAACTCTTCTTCATTTAAATCCGGTAAATTTTCTATGCGACAAATCTGGCAGGTAACATTATCATTGCTGCCGTTTTCTAATGCTTTTTTTACAATTTCTTTAGTGGCGCGTTCGGGGTTGAGGTGATGTTCAGTGATTAAATCAATTAAATCCTGGGTGCGAACAAATTCGTGAACGCCATCGGTGGACAGAAAAAATATATCGCCTTCTTCAGCGTCGACGGTTTTATAATCAATTTCTACATTAATATCCGCGCCCATTGCGCGACTTAAAAATGATTTTTGATCGCCAGCCCAGCGGTGGTGATCACGGGTCAAGCGCTCGAAGTCTCCGCTTCGTAAACGATAAATGCGTGAATCACCAACGTGAAATAAATGTGCCGTGGTTGACTTGATAACAACAGCACTTAAGGTGGTTAACATACCGTGTTTCGAGTGGTGGACATTTTGGCTCTGGCCATAAAGCCAGCGGTTAATTGCGCCTAGTACTTTCTGGCAGGATGTACGTACTGTCCAGGCCTCGGACGTGCTGTAATAATCCGTCACCAGGCCATGAATACAAGCTTCGCTGGCTTCTCGTCCGGCAAGGCTGCTGCTTACCCCGTCAGCGATGGCAATAACAATGCCTTTGGAAGTGAGCAATGGTTCGTCAGGTACGCGAATGGCGCAAGAGTCTTCATTGGCTTCTTTAATGCCTTTTTCACTGTATTGCCCGGCGATGACGGATAGCTTTGATGCCACGTTTTTCTCTTTTTATGTGTGTTCTAACATTATTTAACGTCAATCATTTGCACTGTGCCGTCTGGTAAGGTTTCAATCATTTGTCCCTTGGGTTCTTCAAGAAAAAACACCATGATGGCCAATACCGATGCTGACACGATGCCGATAAACATAAAAAACTGATCATAACTTACCAGCGAGTTAACGGTTAAAAACATCACCGCACCGACGTTGCCAAATGCGCCTACCATGCCGGCAATTTGCCCCGTCATGCGGCGCTGTACCAATGGTACCATCGCATATACTGCGCCGGATCCTGCTTTTGAAAAAATGCCTGCCACGATCGTGATGCCAACAACGGCTGCAACTGACCATTCTTGGTTAACGAATCCGAGCAATACAAAGCTACCGGTAATGCCGGAAAATGTAATTAGCAACGTGCGTTTTCGACCGATTATGTCGCTGATCCACCCGCCGCCCGGGCGAGCAAATAAATTGATAAAAGGGTAGATGCCGGCGAGTAGCGCAGCGGTTACTTTTGGAATGTCAAACCATTCAACATAAAACATTGCCAGAACGGAAACAACAGCCAGCTCAGTACCAAAGGTCACAAGGTAAGCCCAGTCAAGTATGGCAACCTGTTTGAATTTGTAACGGTGTAACTCAGGCACAGGCTTTTTTAAGATGTGGCTATTCACATGCCAGATTTTCCAGATTTGTGTCGCATAAATTCCGCCTAGCGTCAGATAAATAATGTAGGTCGTGCCGTTTCCGATTAAGCCCATTTGTGCTGGTGATAATTTCCAGGTTAATACGGCGAGCGCGAGAAATAACGGAATGTTCATCAAAATATATAAAATTAAATCACCGCGACTGGTGACTTCCATTGCGCCCATTTTTTTTGGCTTAAAATAGGTTGAGCCTTTAGGGGTGTTGCTCACAGAGAAGTAATAAACCACGCCGTATGTGATGGCAGCAACGCTGGCAATCGTTAATGCATAACGCCAGCCGTCATCGCCACCAATGTTGGCAGCAATAAAGGGCAGTGTTAATGCCGCGCCGGCGGAGCCAAAATTACCCCAGCCACCATAAATACCCTGGGCAAGTCCAGTTTGTTTGGCAGGAAACCATTCGCCAATCATGCGTATGCCCACGACAAAACCTGCGCCAATAAAACCGGAAAGAAAACGCAATAAAGCCAGTTCTTCGTACCCATCTGCCCAGGCAAAGGCTATGCTTATCAAGCCGCCGCTGACCAAAATGCCGGTATACATAATGCGAGGGCCGAGTTTATCAACCAGCATACCCACAATGATTCGAGCGGGAATGGTCATCGCGACATTAAGTATGAGTAACACTTTGGCTTGCTGATCCGTTAACTGCAATGCTTCCTGAATAAAAGGCATCATTGGGCCGAGTCCCAGCCAGACGACAAACGTCATAAAAAAGGCGAACCAGGTGTAATGGAGAATACGTATATTTGCTTTGCCTAAATTAAAGACATTGAGTTTGTCAGACATGGGAGTCCCATTAAGTTGCTGTTAAACTTATTTATAGGCATAATTTATACCAATAATATAACTCTTTGAATAATATAAAATTAGTTTGAGTTTTTATGTTTTCCGGGGTCTGAAGATGCTCGATGATGGTGCAGATAATAGAATAGCAGGTGCATTTTAGTTGAAAACTGTTAAACCTTGTATTTTGACGGAGTTTTACTTTGAAAATGGCAAAGTTGGCTTGTTATTGATGAGGGATATTGACTGATGTAGAAACGGGCAGGGTGATTTGTAATTCGCACTGATGTGGTGCGTTAGTACCTGAAAATCATTGTTATGTTTGAATAAAAAACAATATTTAGAGGCGTTTATTATTGTGAAATATTAATTAAAACAACATGATAGATGTTTTTCTTAAATAGTTTCTGGTAGTTGGCGTACTAAATGCTTAATCTACTCAAACTATTTTTATGTGAGGTAATTATGAAAGAAAGGCTGGTCTTGATTGGCAACGGCATGGCCGGTATGCGTACCATTGAAGAGGTACTGAAACTCGATGACAAAATGTATGACATCACCGTTTTTGGTTCAGAGCCCTATGGTAACTACAATCGAATTTTACTTTCACCCGTATTAGCGGGTGAAAAAACCATTGACGACATCATGTTAAATGATGACCAGTGGTACAAAGATAACAATATTACGCTCCATAAAAATAAAACCATTGTGAATATCGATCGTAAAAAACGCACCGTTATCGCTGATGACGGCACCGAAAAATCCTATGATCGTTTGTTAATTGCCACCGGCTCTAATCCTTTTATAATTCCCGTCCCCGGACATGATCTGCCCGGGGTGATTTCGTTTCGTGATATTTACGATGTTGATTTAATGCTTGAAGCATCCAAAAAACACAATCACGCCGTTGTTATTGGAGGTGGTTTGCTTGGGCTCGAAGCTGCAAATGGTTTGATGCTGCAAGGCATGAGCGTCACGGTCGTTCACCTTGGCGACGTCTTAATGGAGCGCCAGATGGATCCCGTTGCTGGTGGCATGTTACGAAAATCATTAGAAGAGCGCGGGCTTAACTTTTTGATGAGCACGTCAACTGAAGCCATACTTGGTGATGATTGTGTCAAAGCCGTGCGATTTAAAGGCGGGCTTGAAATATCCGCTGATCTTGTGGTAATGGCCGTTGGTATTCGGCCTAACATTGAACTGGCAGAAAAGGTCGGCCTGCATTGTGAGCGCGGCGTTATCGTTAACGACACCATGCAAACCTATGATCCTAAAATTTATTCCGTTGGCGAATGTGTTCAGCATCGCGGAGAGGCTTATGGTTTAGTTGCGCCTTTATTTGAACAGGCAAAAGTCTGTGCCAATCATTTAGTTAAAATGGGTATCAGTTTTTATGAAGGCTCTGTTACCTCAACCAAACTAAAAGTCACGGGCATTGATTTATTTTCTGCTGGTGATTTTATTGGTGACGACACCACCGAAGACATCGTCATGCAAGATGTGAGTCGTGGTGTTTACAAAAAAGTTGTTTTAAAAGATAACAAAATACACGGTGCAGTCATGTACGGTGATACCGTTGACGGTGCCTGGTATTTTCAATTGTTGCGTGATCAAACCGACGTTAGCGAAATTCGTGAGAGCTTAATGTTAGGTCAGGCACATCTTGGTGATTCTGGTCACGGCGGGCATAACGCGGCCGCTGCGATGAGTGACGACATGGAGGTGTGCGGTTGTAATGGCGTCACAAAAGGTTGTGTGGCTAAAGCGATTACAGAAAAAGGTTTGTTTACGCTTGATGATGTCCGTGCGCACACCAAAGCGTCTGCATCATGTGGCTCATGTACCGGCCTGGTGGAACAAATTATTGCTTCAACACTGGGTGGTGATTACTCCGTATCAGAGCAGGAGAAACCCGTTTGTAAATGTACTGACATGACTCACGAGGCCGTTCAGTCGGCGATTAAGGCGCAGCATTTAACTAGCGGCTTAGATGCCATGAAAGCATTAGACTGGCGCACAGACGACGGCTGTCATATTTGTCGTCCGGCATTAAACTACTATGTCATCGTTGCATGGCCAGCAGAGGCATTTGACGATCCTCGCTCGCGTTTTATTAACGAGCGCGTGCATGCAAACATCCAGAAAGACGGCACCTATTCTGTTATCCCACGTATGTGGGGCGGCGTAACAAACCCGAAAGAATTGCGCGCCATCGCCGACATCGCAGACAAATATGATGTACCTACGGTTAAAGTCACCGGCGGCCAGCGTATTGATTTACTTGGCGTGAAAAAAGATGATCTACCAAAAATGTGGAAGGACTTAAACAATGCCGGCATGGTGTCAGGTCATGCCTATGGTAAATCCTTACGAACCGTAAAAACCTGTGTGGGTGAACAATGGTGTCGTTTTGGTACACAGGATTCCACTGCAATGGGGATCAAGCTAGAGCAACTGACCTGGGGTTCGTGGATGCCGCATAAATTTAAAATTGCCGTGTCAGGTTGCCCACGTAACTGCGCCGAAGCAACCATTAAAGACTTTGGTGTTGTTGCCGTTGATTCCGGCTGGGAGTTACACGTTGGTGGTAACGGCGGTATAAAAGTGCGCGCAACTGACTTGTTATGCAAAGTCACAACAGAAGAAGAAGTGATTGAATACTGTCAGGCATTCACGCAGTTATATCGTGAAGAAGCGTATTATCTTGATCGAACAGCCCCGTGGATTGAGCGGGTTGGTTTAACTTACGTTAAAGAGCGTATTGTTGAAAACGACGCATTAAGAAAAGAACTGTCTGATCGATTTGTAGAGTCACAGAAATACTCACAAACTGATCCGTGGGCAGAGCGGGCAACTGGCGGCGTTGAAACAAATGAATTTATACCATTAACGAAAATAGGTTAAGAAATGGCAGATTGGAAAGAAATAGGCATAATCGAAGATATTCCAAAACTGGGTTCACGTATTGTTGAAGGTCCTGATGGTGATATCGCAATATTTCGCAATTCGAAAGATGAAATATTTGCACTAAAGGACGAATGCCCGCACAAGCAAGGCCCTTTATCACAAGGTATTGTTCACGATAGAACTGTTACCTGCCCATTGCACAACTGGAAAATTGAACTTGATACAGGTGTTGTAAAAGCACCCGATGAAGGTTGTGCGGGGCGATATGATATAAAAATTGAAACGGGTAAAATTTTTATATCACTATAAGTTTTGTTTTAATTGTTATATAAAAAATAGACAGTGAGGGCTTTTGTTAAAAAAACAAAGGCCCTCATCGTTTAAAAACTTTGATTCCCATAGGATGAAAATGGTTAATCGCCGGTTAGATTGTAGCCAGCTGATATTTAACCAAAAGGAAGGTACAAATGTTATTCGGTCGTAGCAAAAAAAATCCGATTAAGTTACCGGCAGTCGCACAAAATGTTGAAAAATGGGTTTATACAACCTGTGGTTATTGTTCAACGGGTTGCTCTATCGAAGTTGGTGTCGATACGGAAGGTCGTGGGGTTACTTCGCGCGGCGTGGGTAATGCCGATGTGAATCGCGGCAAACTTTGCTTAAAAGGCATCATGGAACACGAGTTATTTAATTCTGACAATCGTGGTAAACAACCACTAATGCGAAACAAGCGAATCGACGAATATCAGCCAGCCAGCTGGGATGAAGCTTTCGACAAAACTGCTAGCGAAATCAAACGCATTCAGGAAAAATACGGCCGTGATAGTTTTGCCATTGTCTCAACCGGGCAAATCCTCACCGAAGAATTTTATACCCTGGGTAAACTTTCCCGAGGTGTTATCGGCACCAATAACTATGACGGCAATACAACATTATGTATGGCCTCTGCCGTGTCAGGGTACAAACGCTCGTTCGGCTCTGATGGCCCACCGGGTTGTTATGATGATTTTGAACATACCGACTGCTTAATTGCCTTTGGCTCAAATTTGCCAGAGCAGCATCCGGTTATCTACTACCGTTTAAAAGAAGCCAGAGAAAAACGCAACTTTCCGTTAATCGTTGTTGACCCGCGTGTCACTATGCTTGCCCAAATGGCGGACATGCACTTGCCCGTTACACCAGGCACCGACGTTGTTTTATTGAACTCACTGGCGCACGTCATCTTGGCCGAAGGCCTTGAAGACGCCGAGTACATCAAAGCCAATTGTTCCAGCTTTGATGAGTACTCAGCGGTTGTAAAAGAATACGATCCTGTCACCGCATCAAAAATCTGTGGCATTGATGAAGACACCATTCGTAACGTCGCACGTCTTTACGCAAAATCAAATGCCGCCATGTCCATCTGGACAATGGGCATCAACCAAAGTACGCACGGCTCAGACGGCGTAACAGGGATCAACAGCCTAAACCTGATTACCGGTAACATCGGCAAACCCGGTGGCACCAGCTTATCAATCACTGGCCAATGTAATGCGATGGGTACACGCGAGTGGTCATCCTGCTCAGGACTACCGGGTTACCGTGCATTAGAAAATAAAAAAGACCGAGAGGACATCGCCGCATTCTGGGGCATTGACCCTGAGTTTTTTCCTAAAAAGCGTGGTCTGTTTCAAACCGATATTTTTCCCGCCATTGAAACCGGACAAATTAAAGGCTTGTGGATCGTCGGAACCAACCCCATGACCTCAATGCCGAATACCGCGCGTATCAGAAAAACACTTGAGCGACTGGAATTTTTAGCCGTGCAAGATCCTTATGAGGATGTAGAAACAACCGAATACGCGCATGTATTTTTTCCTGCCGCACTATGGGCAGAGAAAGAAGGCGTCATGACAAATACCGAGCGCCGCGTAAACCTGATTCGAAACGTAATGAAACCTCATGGCGACTCAAAGCCTGATTTGTGGATTTTCAACCAAATGGCAAAACGTTTTGAACAAGGCAGAAAAATTAAATTTCCTGAAAAAGCCAGCGACGTCTTTGATGAAATGCGCGAGCTTTCAAAAGGCCGTTTTTTAGATATCTCCGGTATGTCGCATGAAAAAATTGAAGCCAGTCGTGGCATTCAATGGCCCATGAAAGAAGATGCCGACGGTGGTTCGCCACGTCTATACACCGATGGTAAATTTAATCACGCCGATGGCAAGGCCAGGCTGGTGCCGTTACCGTTTGTTGATAACAATGAAGTGCCTGATGATTTGTATCCGTTTTGGTTAAACAGCGGGCGAGTGGTAGAGCATTTTCATACCCGAACACGAACCGGAAAAATTGGTAACCTGAATAAATTCAGCCCAACCCCGTATATGGAAATGAACCCGGATGCAGCCCATGAACTTGGTATTGAACACATGTCATATGCCAGAGTGACATCACGCCGCGGGGATGCAGTGGTATTAGTGCAAACAACGCAGCGTGTGCCTAAAAATATGATATTCATCCCGTTTCACTTTCATGAATGTGTGAATCGAATTGCATTGGGCTTACTTGATCCTCATTCGCGCCAACCGGCATTTAAGCAGTCGGCCGTGCGTATTGAACGAATTGAAGAGCAGGAAGCGGCAGCGATCGTTAACAATGCAGCGCGAACCTATTAGGTTATAACTCAGGCAGGAATTGACATGTTTAAAGTAAGAAAAGACGAACCCGATTACGCATTTATTCCCGACGTGGAAGTGCCAGCGCAAAATCAATGGGGCAAAAACATCAACACCGTTGATGAAAACAGCGAGCTGGCCGGAAAAAGTTTGAATATAAACGGTGATGATAGCGTCGGTGAAAACCCGAATCGATATAAGCAGCACGGCTTTCATTTTAGCGCCGATCATTGTATCGGTTGTCACGCCTGTGAATCAGCCTGCAGTGAAAAAAATGACCTGCCTGCACATATCAGTTATCGATCAGTCGGATACTTGGAAGGCGGGAGTTATCCCGCCTTTAGCCGCCTGAATATTTCCATGGCGTGTAACCACTGTGATGACCCGGTTTGTTTAAAAGGTTGCCCCACACGAGCCTACACAAAATTTGCCGAATACGGCGCAGTATTGCAAGACCCTGATATCTGTTTTGGTTGCGGTTACTGCACCTGGGTTTGCCCGTACAACGCACCACAGCTTGATCTTGAAAAAGGTGAGGTATCAAAATGTAATATGTGTGTAGACCGCTTAGAAGTGGGATTAAAGCCTGCCTGTGCTACGGCCTGTTTAGGTGGCGCACTGGATTTTGGTATTATCGAATCAACGCCAGAGAACAGAGAGCAGGCAAAAACAAAAATCCCCGGTTTTCCTGATCCGGCGATTACGAATCCGAACATTCGTTTTCAGCAAACCAAAACGTTGCCAAAAGATATGAAACGTACCGACACCATGCCGCTGCACTATCAAATTGATACGCAGGGCAAAGGTGAATACAAACCAAAAACACGAGATGATATCCAAAAAACTAAAGAATGGAACTTGAGAAAACTCCGTTCGCGTGAAGATCCTTTAGTGGTTTTTACCTTAATCACCCAGGCCGTGATAGGTGCTTTTTTGTTATTATTTTTTGGCCCATCGTTATTTGGCATGGATTTACTTTCAGCTCAAACCAGTCCGGTTACGCGTGGTTTATTATTATTCACCATGATCGGCCTTGAAGTGTATGGCCTGTACACTTCAACCATGCACCTCGGCAAACCGCATCGTTTTTATCGCGCGTTTAATAACTTAAAATATTCGCCGGTGAGTCGCGAAGTTGCGTCAGTAGCCGTTTTCTTTAATGGTTTACTGGCCTACGCCATACTTGATACATTCCCTGGTTTACTAAACTGGTTATTGCCTGATATGTTGGTCGGTGGTCTTGCGACATTGTTTGGTTGGCTCGCTGCTGTTATGGGACCGGTAGCTATATATGCCATGCATAAAATATATCGCATCAAAGCCCGTCCATTCTGGAATCACTGGCAAATTCTCACCTCATTTTATGGCAGCATGTTAACGCTGGGTGCATTATTAGTTGGCGTATTTTTCGCGGTTAACGTTTTCTTTGGTGATACTTCTGCGGCAGCTGTGTTCACGACATTAAGTGTGTTGATGTTTGCCGGTTTAGTGATCGAAGCGATAGGTTTAGCCAAACATAAAACGGATATGCACAAATCCGGTGGCGAAGGTGATGCCGCCATGCAGGTGCAGCAAACCAAATTTGGTAAAACCTATCGGGCAAGAAACCTGGGTATCGTAGCAGGTGCTGTGTTAACGATTGCCTTAGCAACCTTCGGTGCCGATACCGGCTTAGGCTTAATGAGCTGGTTTATTGCCGCAATCGTGATTATTGCCACTGCGGTTGTCGGACGCGCCCTGTTTTATGTGCTGGTGATTCCAACCACTATGCCAGGTGCCTTCTTTTGGAAAAACGCAGGCTTCCAGGAGCACGCGCGTGACGCAGGTTTAGCCAACATGCCACAAGCCGGTGTGTTGCCTAAAACAGATTATCACCACGAAACCATCGAGCGTGCCAAACGCGAAATAAAAGAAGAAATCCAAACCATCAAAGAGTTGGGTTTTCAAAAAGCGGTGATTGATCGATTTAAGGCGAAATATATGCTTGATTGAAGTCAGCTATAGATTAGCTTAAAAAAGCCCCTATCGTAAATTACGGCAGGGGCTTTTTTGTATGGCAGAATATATCGATAATATGTGTCTTGTTTATTTCTCAAGCGCAGATTGGCAGAAAAAATGAGGCAACCCCAAATAAAAGGATATTATGAATATTCCATTTACACAAAACTGGTGATATTGTAAGGTGTAAAGCACAGATAATTTGTCAGGGTGGAAGACGAAGCGGAATATGTAACCAATATAATAAGAACCACAAGGAAAAAAAGTGGCAAAACCTTATCAAATGAAGGCCGTTCATCAGCGCCTGATAGTCAGTCGTTACCCCGTATCAAGTGACGTACTCGCACAGGAACTCGAGTGTTCAATTAGTACGATTGGTCGCGTCATTTCAGACATGAAAATGACATGGGATGCCCCCATAGAATATGACCGAAAACAAAACGGCTATTTCTACGACAATAAAAACGGTGAAATGTTTGAAATGCCCGGCCTGTGGTTTAATGAGTCGGAATTGTATGCCTTACTCGTATCACAAAAATTATTACTCGAAGTGCAGTCCGGTTTGTTTGAGTCATACATTCAGCCTTTGTTATCAAAAATAGAAAAAATATTAAATAACAGTCACCATCATCCCGAGCGAATCGCCGAAAAAGTCAAAATACTCCACCAGGCACATCGACCGACAAACCAGAAAATATTTCAAAAACTCACCACCGGCTTGTTAGAGCAAAAACAAATCAACATCGATTTTTATAACCGTGCAGCAAATAGCACCGACAATCGCAACATTTCCCCATTACGTTTAGTTTATTACCGGGACAACTGGTACCTTGATGCCTGGTGTCATAAAAAAGAAGCCTTTCGTACCTTTTCTGTTATCAACGTAAAAAACACACATATACTCGACATTGCCTCCGTTACATTTCCCACCGAAGAACTCAACAACTATTACGCCAGTGCCTTCGGTATTTTTTCCGGTAAAGCCGACAAAATTGCCATATTACATTTCAGCAGCTACCGCGCCCGGTGGGTAGCTGATGAAAACTGGCATCCAGAGCAAAAATCAAAATGGTTGCAAGATGGGCGCTATGAATTACAAATACCCTATAGCGATCATCGGGAATTAATCATGGATATTCTCAAATACGGCGCAGATGTCACCGTGGTTTCACCACCAGAGTTGGTTGAAAGGGTGAAAAAAGAAATTGAAAAAAACAGAAATAATTATAATTGACCGTCACGCTTTGGGGGAGTGGGTGTGGGATGATGAAGGAGTAATGGATGTTGATAGTAAGTAAATTTCTGTACAAATATCAAACAGGGAATCGACATGGAAGCATTGACTGACCTAAAAGCCATATTGCATTCAAAACGAGCAAATATCTACTATTTGGAAAAATGCCGGGTAATGCAAAAAGATGGACGTGTTTTATACCTAACCGAGGCGAAAAAAGATTGTCAATATTGGAATATACCCATTGCCAATACTACGGTCATTTTACTGGGGACTGGCACTTCAATAAGTCAGGCGGCAGTGCGAATGCTTTCATCAGCCGGTGTTTTAATCGGTTTTTGTGGCGGCGGTGGTACACCCTTATTGGCAGCGAATGAAGTTGAATGGATGACGCCGCAAAGTGAATATCGCCCGACAGAATATATACAGGGTTGGATGAGCTTTTGGTTTGATGAAGATAAACGGCTTGAAGCTGCTAAGCAACTGCAAATATCACGCATAAATTTTATGCAAACCGTGTGGATGAAGGATCGGGATTTAATCGCTGAAGGGTTTAATATTACCGACGAAGACATTTCATCTGCCTTGAATAATATGCAAGCAAAAATTGAGAATGCTAAAAAAGTTACCAAATTATTGCAGATAGAAGCTGAGTTGACGAAGCGATTATACAAAATTGCCGCGAATCGAACAAAACAAAAAGATTTTGTACGAGAAAGAGAATCAGTCGATATAGCGAACGATTTTTTAAATCATGGCAATTACCTGGCTTATGGTCTCGCGGCCTGCACACTCTGGGTGCTTGGCATTCCTCATGGTTTTGCCGTCATGCACGGCAAAACCCGTCGGGGCGCATTGGTCTTTGATGTGGCAGATTTGATAAAAGACACACTTGTACTTCCGTGGGCGTTTATCTGTGCCAAAGAAAAAGCCACAGAGCAAGAGTTTCGTCAGCAATGTTTGCAGGCATTTACTGATCACAAGGCGTTGGATTTTATGTTTGAGCAAGTGAAAGTAATCGCTTTAAAACATCATGCAACATTTAGTGAAGAAAAAGGTGAATCATCATGATGGTCACCTTTGTTTCTCAGTGTGAGAAAAAAGCACTGAACCGAACAAGACGAGTGTTAGATGCTTTTGCCAATCGTATTGGTGATAATACCTGGCAAACGGTGATTACCAATGAAGGTTTGAATGCCGTAAGAAAATTGTTGAAGAAAACGGCATCGAAGAGCACAGCCGTGAGTTGTCATTGGATAAGGAGTCGTAGTCGGAGTGAATTGGTTTGGGTGGTTGGGAATCGGGATAAGTTTAATGAGGTTGGGGTTGTGCCGGTGAATAGTACACAAACGAATATGTTAAATAGTCAATATGAAAGTGACTGGCAATATCTTCCGCTGATAAAGGCCCTAACAGCAATATCCGCGTTATTTCATGATTGGGGTAAAGCTTCGAAATTATTCCAAAATAAATTGCTACCAAATAAAAAGAACAAGTTTAAAGGTGATCCTGTAAGGCATGAATGGGTTTCGTGTCTATTACTTAAAGCCTTTGTGCAAAGCACGGGTGGTGAGTCGGATCATGCTTGGTTAAATAGTTTAGCTTTAGGAGAGATTGACGAGAAAAAACTAAAAGAGTTAGCACTTAAACAAAATGCTGTACCCTTATCTGAACTGCCAAATGCCGCAAAATTAGTCGCTTGGTTAATCGTATCTCATCATAAATTACCCTTGACGAAAGAAAATTGGAGTGATGAGCCAGCAAATAATATTGACATGGTCTTGAAACGAATCACACAATCTTGGGGATATGAAAATCGCCAAGACGAGGAAGGATACCAAAAAAATATTGAGTTATGTTTTGATTTTCCAAACGGTTTACTAAGTAACTCCAATAAATGGTTGAAACAAATAAAAAAATGGTCAAATCGATTACACGACTGTTTACCATTGATAGCATCAGCATTAAATGATGGTAGCTATCGACTGATTCTTCATCATTCACGCCTATGTCTTATGTTAGGTGATCATTACTATTCTTCGCAAAAAGCTGCGTTAAGTTGGCGGGATGTTACAGGGTTATTCGCCAATACCGACCGCGAAACAAAAGAGCTTAAACAGAAACTGGATGAGCATTTAGTAGGTGTTGCCAAAAATGCGTTACGCACGACACATTTATTACCCGCGTTCGAAAAAGAACCTCCGGTTGCTGAGGATATACGTCAACTGAAGCAGCCCAGTCCCAATTCATTTCGTTGGCAAGATAAAGCTGTTGATAAGATTAATCAATGGAGAATAAGACAAACAAAAAAGACACAAGGTTTTTTTGCTATCAACATGGCTAGCACTGGCAGCGGTAAAACCTTTGCGAATGCTAAGATTATGCGCGCACTCTCAGTTGACGGAAACAGTCTTCGATATATTTTGGCGTTAGGACTAAGAACGTTAACGCTGCAAACGGGTGATGAATACAGAAAACGTATCGGATTAGATGATTCAGAACTTGCGGTGCTTATTGGGTCAAAAGCTATCCTTGAGTTACACAATCAAACATTGCATGAAAAATCTGAAGAGGACGAATTCGATGGCTCTGAATCAAGAGAGCAATTGCTTGATGAAGAAATCGAATATGATTGTGAAATTCCTGTTGAAGGTTTGGCGACCGTACTAACAAAAGAAAAAGATCGTCAATTTCTTTATGCTCCAGTCCTTGTCTGTACGATCGATCATGTGATGGCTGCAACTGAAACTAAACGAGGAGGCAGATATATTTTACCCTGTTTAAGGTTAATGTCTTCTGATCTTGTGATTGATGAATCAGATGATTTTACAGGTTCCGATTTAATTGCGATTGGTAGGCTGATTCATTTGGCAGGAATGCTAGGACGGAAGGTGATGATATCCTCCGCAACAATTCCACCTGATCTTGCTGAAGGTTATTTCAATGCATATAAAAAAGGCTGGCAATTACATGCATTAGGGCGTGATAGCAGCGAAAAATCAATAGGTTGTGCATGGGTTGATGAGTTCAATACGGAGGTTTTAAGTATAAATTGTGTAAATAGTGATAAGTCAATAGATGCATTTAAAGAAAACCATTGCAGATTTGTTGATAAACGAGTTTCCAAATTAGCTGATCAAGTGGTTAAACGAAAAGCCGAAATTATTTTGTGCAAGTCAAATATGGAAGATGTTGAATTTGATAGTATTGAAACGAAACAGGAAGAATATTTTTCAAGTATAAAAAATACACTTTTGAATAAACATCACCAACATAACACGATCGATATACAAACAGGTAAATTAGTTTCTTTCGGAGTTATTCGCGTGGCAAATATATCACCTTGTGTTGAAATAACACGATATTTATTACAGGCTGAATACCCAAATGATGTCGATGTAAGGGTTATGGCATATCACAGTCAGCAAGTTTTACTACTCAGGCATGAACAAGAAAAGCATTTGGATCTGGTATTAAAGCGAGGTGAAGAAAAAGGCAAACAACCAAAATCATTTTCCAATGAGACAATTCGAAATCATCTCGATAACGCTGAAGCCAGTAATATCATTTTTATAATAGTTGCAACTCCTGTGGAAGAAGTTGGTAGAGATCATGATTTTGACTGGGCTGTGGTCGAACCATCGTCTTATCGATCAATTATCCAGTTGGCAGGTAGAGTACGAAGGCATAGGAAAAGCGCAGTGCATGAGCCAAATGTGGCGATAATGCAATATAACTGGCGGGCATTCGAGTCAGGAGATCAACAAAATAGTAAATATTTTAATCGTCCTGGGTATGAGGAAAAAATTGCTTTAGAAACGCATGACTTAACTCGGTTAATAGATGTGAAAACCTTTAAAAAATGCTTGGATGCGACACCAAGAATTCAAAAGAAAAACCAATTGGAATATAGAAATTCCTTGGTAGATTTAGAGCATTATGTTACGCAATCGGAATTGACTAGCTATCATCGTCATGGGCCTGAAGCTTTGCAAGGGTATCTTGAGGGTAGTTGGTTTCTAACGGCGCTACCTCAGTGTTTTAACCCATTTCGTAAGAGTGAGAAGAGTACGAACCTATTTTTAGCCTATGACTTAGATGAAGATCACTGTTTTTTTTCAGAAAAAGACGAAAAAGGTATACCAGTTAACCGGGAGGGTGTTTTAGGCATCCAGCATGGTGATATTACGAAAGTGGAGTGTAATAGATTATGGTTAGTTCGAGACTACCGGGCATTATTGCGGCAATATTCTGAAAAGCTTGATTTGAGTGAGCGGCGGATATCTTTGCGCTATGGGGAGTTGAATGTTGTATTGCGTGATGGAGTTGAATACCAGTATAACGACCAGTTTGGTTTGACAAAAATGTAACCAGTTGATTGAAAATATCAACTGGTTACATTGCTGCCTGTTCGGCAGTCAAAATTAACAAATTTAGTTAACGTGTATATTTCTAAGCTGCCTGTGCGGCAGATCGAAGATTATATCGTCGAAGCGTGCGCCGGTCATTAGTTGATAAAATATATATTATTAGATAACGAGTATAGGTTGTGTTTTAAGATAATATTGTGTTACTCTGCATTTACTATCAAAAAGATGAAGAGGGGCTTTTAAATGTTAGATTCAGCAATAACGAGTTTTTTCTCCGATAGAAAAGAAGCTTGGTTGAAAAAAAATACTAAAATCTCAATGGACGAGGCCGAAATCGGGGAGTTAAAAGTAGAATGTGAAAAATTATTTTCGCTTTCTGAATGGTTACCGAGTGCAGCGAAAAGAGCCGGACAAATTTCAATGTCCACACACCCTTGTACTTTTAGTCATCCTAGCGCGAGAAAGAACAAAAATGGATACGTAACGTCTATTATTCTAGAAAAAAAGTTCGTAAGTGATGGTTTTTTGAAAACGGGTAGTGTTGAGGTCGAAACTGATGCTTTAGGAAATGCCGCTGCTTTAGATGTTTATAAATTTTTAACGCTTGTTTTAACGGATGGTCAACAAATATTATCTCATATTCAGCAAAACTCTGAGGTCGCTGAAAAACTGTTAACAATTGACGCTGTTTCGTACGAAGAGTTAAAAGCAGGTTTTATTGCGATGGTTGGTACTAATGATGAAAATATTACCAGCTCAAAAATAAAACAAATTTATTTTCCGGTTGAAAGTGATTATCATCAATTATCAATTCTAACAAATTCAGGTTTAATATATAAATTACGAGCCAGAATTGATGAGATTCGTTTTTCTGAAGATGCTAAAGAGCTTCGTGTACTCAAACGTAACAACGAATATAGTGAAAAAAGTTTTTCAGAAATCTATGGTTTAACGACTATCGGTTATGGTGGTACGAAGCCACAGAATATCAGTGTTCTCAATAATGGTAATGGTGGTAAGACCCATTTGTTGAACTCTTTACCTCCTCAAGTAGAAAAACGCTTAATTAATTTCCCAAAAACAAATTTTTTTACCGAGTCTTTCCGATACCGTGATTGCCGCGATATTTTCCAAGCACTACATAAAATATTTAAAACTGATTATAGCAATATAAATATTCGTGATGGTCGAGATTATCGTTTACAAGAATTAATGGGTCGGATTATTGATAAGATGTGGTCAATTCGTTCGGCAGAAAAAGACCAATATTACCCTGAGTCTTCCCAGCTACAAAAGCATCAAAAAATATGGCTGTGTTCGGAGTATACCAAAGAAAGAGAGGAGTCCGATCAATGGCTAGATCAGTTGTGTAAAGAAGTTACTCGTTGGATGGTTCAGACGTATGAAAAAATTATGGGAAAACAAGCGATAAAACTTGGGGAAGAAGAAAGGCTAAAATTTTTCGAAGTAGTTGTAGCGAACAAGGAGGGATTAAGATGATCGGTGATATCAGGCGATTGTTATTATTACCCCATGTTAAAGTGCAAAATGCTAATGCTTTGTCTAGCCCATATACAATTGGTTTTCCTGCAATGACGGCGTGGCTTGGTGCTGTTCATGCGTTACAGCGAAAATTAAATGGGCAGTTCTCTGAACTTAAATTTAAAGCGACAGCTATCATTAGTCATGAATGTAATCTACAAACGTATAAAGGCGTTGGTGATTATGTGCATTCTATTGTTGGTACAGGTAATCCATTAGATAAAACAGGTTCTCGTTCAGCTTTTATTGAAGAGGCAAGATGTCACTTAGATGTTTCATTAGTGATTGAGTATTCTGGCGTGGGTAAAGATTATGAAAATATATTGGCATCAAGTATTTCCAGATTTATTAACAGCAAAATGAAAATTGCCGGAGGCGATATACTTACTTTTAACTCTCCTCAATTTTTAAAGATTGAGGACGGGAATGATACGGAGTTGAGAAAAATGACGCGTAAATTGATGCCGGGTTATGTCATTGTCGAACGTAGAGAGTTAATGATAGGTGCAATGGAAAATGACCAGGATGCAATCGATAGTTTGTTGGATGCCCTTGCGATCCACCACAATTGTGAACGGGATGGTGATGGGAATATTTCGTGGTTAAGTAAGCGCAAAACAGCGGGCTGGCTTGTACCAATTGCAACAGGTTTTCATGGTGTTACTGAATTAGGTCAGGCAAAAAACCAGCGTGATCCTGATGTGTCTCATCGATTTGCTGAAAGTATTGTTACCTTAGGAGAGTTTAAAATGCCGTATTGTATAAAGTCACTTGATGAAATTCTTTGGTCTTATCATCATGATATTGAGAATGATTTATATTTGTGTCAACAATCTAAGTATTTATAAAATAAATTGATAAAAAGGAATATATTATGGCTAAAAAAGAAAACATCGCATCAGTATTAGCATTTGAGAAAAAACTTGTCCCATCTGATGGTTTTATGTATGGAACATCTTGGGGAAATAAGAAAAATGTAAGTCCTCTAAAATTGATTGAAAAATCAGTTCGCGGTACCATTTCTAATCGCCTGAAAGCGGCAATCCAAAAGGATCCTGCGAAATTAAATGCTGAAGTTGAAAAAGCAAATCTGCAAACGGTTGATGTGTGTGCGTTAGGTACAGATCAAGATACCTTGAAACTCCATTTTACCTTGAAGGTTTTAGGTGGAATACAGCAACCTTCGGCTTGTAATAATGCGTTATTTAAACAAAGTTATACTCATGCGGTAAAAACTTATATCAGTAAATCAGGTTTTAAAGAGCTAGGAAAACGCTATGCGCTCAATATTGCAAATGCTCGATTTTTATGGAGAAATAGGGTGGGGACTGAAAATGTCGAAGTGCAAGTCACTGCGCTCAATAAAGATTCTGAGCAAAGATGGACTTTTGACTCATTAGCATTTAGTACTCGAGATTTTCGAACTGAAGATGAAGATGTCATCTCTTTAGGTGACCGAATTTCAGCCGCACTTGCTAGTGAAGATGATTTTTTGATTTTGGAAATAAATTGTTATGTGCAAATTGGTAAAGCACAAGAAGTTTATCCAAGTGAAGAGTTGGTTTTAGATAAAGGCAAGGGGAAAAAAAGCAAAGTACTATATTCAGTAAATGATGTGGCAGCTATGCATTCACAAAAAATTGGTAATGCGTTGCGAAGTATTGATACATGGTACCCAGAGTTTGACAATACTGAAACAAGTGCGGGCCCCATTGCAATAGAACCTTATGGTTCAGTTACAAATTTGGGTAAAGCTTATCGAACACCAAAAGAAAAACAAGATTTTTATACTTTTTTTGATAATTGGGCTAGAGGTGGGGAACTTGATCGTATCGAAGACGAACACTATGTAGTGGCTATACTGGTTCGTGGTGGTGTATTTGGTGAGAGTGACAAATAAGGAGAATAGAAATGAAATTCTATCTCGATATTACATTATTGCCAGATGCTGAAGCGAACCTGGGTTTTCTATGGCAAAAGGTTTATGGACAATTACATTTAGCTCTGGTGGAAATGAAAAACGGCGATGGAAATTCTGAAATCGCTGTCTCTTTTCCTCAATATAATGAAAAAAAATTTCCGCTGGGTAATAAATTACGTTTGCTTGCATCAACACAAGAGCAATTGCAAAAATTTGATGTGGCTAAATGGCTAAATCGTTTAAGGGATTATAGTCATTGGACATCAATTAAAGAAGTACCTTTGTCAATTGATAAATTTGCACGATTTAAACGCGTTCAATTTAATACTAATGTCGAGCGGTTGTCACGTAGGCGGTTAAAACGTAAAGGTGGGTCTATTAAACAAGTGATTAAACATTTTGATGGATTCAAGGACCAAAAGAGTAATTTACCTTTCGTTAATATGAAAAGTTTATCTAAAAATGAACAATTTAGGTTGTTTATAGAACGAGAGGAGGTGGATCAAGCGGAAACCGGTGATTTTACATGTTATGGTTTGAGTAAAACCGCCACAGTCCCTTGGTTTAAATAAGTTAATTATAATTTTTGTTGATGAATGTAAATGAAACCAAAATTACAAGTTCTTGAACATGAAATATCTACAGAAACCAAAGGTGATCGAATATATCTGTATAACCGATAGCAAGGTTTAAAAATACTGAAAGAACGGATGATCTCATTAGAAACTTGTTAAGGAATCGTAATACTATCGAGTTTTTAGGTATTTGGGAGCAATTAAATAACCCTAATTTTAAACCCGTGGAATTCAACGAGTTTAAAAGGCTGGCCGATCTTAACAGCTTTACCCTCACCCCAAAACAATGAATAGAAAAAACATCAGCCATTGGTATTACTTCGAAAGCCGGTCGTTATGGGGGTATGCACAAAAAGACATTGCTTTTGAATTTTCTAGTTGGATTTCATTAGAATTCAAACTGTATTTAATTAAGGAATTTCAGCGTCTTAAAAAGCAAGAGCTTGAAAAGTTAGGTTGGGATATTCGTCGAAATTTGGCAAAGGTAAATTACTTAATTCATACGGATGCCATTAAAGATAATTTACTTCCCGAGACATTGATACCAAAACAAATTAGCGGTGTCTATGCTAGTGAAACTGATTTACTGAATGTCACGTTATTTGGTGTGACCGCAAAGCAATGGCGAGAACTTAATCCTGATGTAAAAGGAAATATGCGTGATCATGCGAACGTTCATCAATTGGTTTGTTTGGTAAATCATTGAATCAATGAACGCACATTTTATTGTCGAAAATTTGAGTCAGTCTGAAAGGCTGGTAAAACTGAACGAATTGGCAATTCGACAGATGGGTATCTTATTGAGAGGTCCTTCGAAGAAAAGAGCGGTCTCAGAAAAGTGAATACATTAAATTCCCTCTTAATAGCAGATTATGATATTTTTGCGTAAGTTTTGAAAAATTGTAGTAAATAGAAATCTCTTTTGAGTGAAAAATAATGATAAACAAACTCGTACTTCAACTGTTGAGTTTTTTTATTTTTACCTCTCAAGCAGGGAAGGATAGTCTTGAGCTTAGGGTTGAGGACGAGCCCCCTGTGTCAGCATAGAAACTGATTGCTAAGTTCTTTCGTAACGATTGCCGTACCATCGCAGGGTATTTGAAAAATATCTTTGATGTACAAGAGTTACGTGAATATCCAGTGTGTCGGGAATGCCAACACGCTGATGGTAAATCCTACAATACGGAATTCTCTAATCTTGATGCCATTACCTCAGTTGGTTACTGTGTTAATTTTAAACGAGCGACTCAGTTTCGCCAGTGGGCGACACAGGTATTAAGAAAATTTGCTACAAAAGGCTTTGTTCACGATAACAAATGTCTGGAAAATAGTGTGTTTCTACGAGAGATTTGACCAAAAATTTCGCTCTTTAAAAATTAATTATTAAAACAATAAGTTACACCACCGCTAAAAATATAGGTTGAATTGCTTATAATGAACTAAGTGGTTGTCGTGACTTAATTTTTTTTTGTTATACTGTTGTTCACTGCCGCACAGGCAGCTTAGAAACAATAAAACAATAGACTCAAGCCTTAACACTATGTTCACTGCCGCACAGGCAGCTTAGAAATATACTTGGATTGACCTTGATAATGACGGACTGTTCACTGCCGCACAGGCAGCTTAGAAACGGCTGATCAGTCAGACATGAAGACCTGGAATGTTCACTGCCGCACAGGCAGCTTAGAAAATTACCGCCGTCCTCCCAGGTTGCGTGATCTGGTTCACTGCCGCACAGGCAGCTTAGAAAAGGGAGTCGGAAGGACTTGGTTATTGGCGCGTGTTCACTGCCGCACAGGCAGCTTAGAAAAGATTTAGTGCGCGCTTATACTTTTTCAACCAGTTCACTGCCGCACAGGCAGCTTAGAAAAGTAGCTTCTTTTAATGGGTCATTAACTGCAAGTTCACTGCCGCACAGGCAGCTTAGAAATTGGCTTTCGCTGTGGCCAATGTTGTATTGCTGTTCACTGCCGCACAGGCAGCTTAGAAAATTAGTAGTTAAAAACTTGTGATCTGCAGTACGTTCACTGCCGCACAGGCAGCTTAGAAAGCCACTCTGAGCGTGTCCGCAGCCAGGGCCATGTTCACTGCCGCACAGGCAGCTTAGAAATAGTTGTATATCAACTCGTTTATATTGTCGTTGTTCACTGCCGCACAGGCAGCTTAGAAAGTTTTGTTCTAGTCCGTCTCGATCGTCTTTTTGTTCACTGCCGCACAGGCAGCTTAGAAAAATCAATTCGCGTGTTGACTACACCGAGTTCAGTTCACTGCCGCACAGGCAGCTTAGAAAATTGAAGAAATTGACTACACCACCGCAACGGCGTTCACTGCCGCACAGGCAGCTTAGAAAATCGAAGGGAAAATCTTTTTCGCTTATCTCTAGTTCACTGCCGCACAGGCAGCTTAGAAATGAAAAAGTTACTGCTTGGACTCCTGACGCGCGTTCACTGCCGCACAGGCAGCTTAGAAAAGAGTGGCGCAATAGTCAAGATAAAGGTTTATGTTCACTGCCGCACAGGCAGCTTAGAAAAAAATAGTGTTATATGATTAAGAGCAAGAAGCGTTCACTGCCGCACAGGCAGCTTAGAAACAGGCGAGCCACTATTGAAAGTGAGTTTTAATGTTCACTGCCGCACAGGCAGCTTAGAAAGTCAATGACGGCGATTAGTAATGATATGATAAGTTCACTGCCGCACAGGCAGCTTAGAAAGGTTGCAGATATTATCGTCACAGATGAGCAAGGTTCACTGCCGCACAGGCAGCTTAGAAAAATTGCGCAGGGCGAAAATTTGATAGCCATATGTTCACTGCCGCACAGGCAGCTTAGAAAGTATAAAGTCCGCGAACCGGATCTTACGCTCAGTTCACTGCCGCACAGGCAGCTTAGAAAAGTCCTGGATTGGTGGTGAGAACGCCGGTGGTGTTCACTGCCGCACAGGCAGCTTAGAAAGCAAAAGAGGAGCGAGCTAAACGTGTATCCGAGTTCACTGCCGCACAGGCAGCTTAGAAATTCGAGGCATGGCACGTTGTAAAGCGCTGGGCGTTCACTGCCGCACAGGCAGCTTAGAAAACCCCATAATATGGCAACTAAATCTTCCAACGGTTCACTGCCGCACAGGCAGCTTAGAAAAAGAAGAGGAGGAGGAGCGTGAAAACTTAAAGGTTCACTGCCGCACAGGCAGCTTAGAAAATTTGCGCGCATCTAGTCGTAATCTCGAACGTGTTCACTGCCGCACAGGCAGCTTAGAAACACACTCGCGGCGCAAACTCAAAACGATAACCGTTCACTGCCGCACAGGCAGCTTAGAAATCCAGGGGTACGAACGACCAAGGAGCTCCTATGTTCACTGCCGCACAGGCAGCTTAGAAAAGACCTAGACCTAGGCTTTGTATAGTATTTGTGTTCACTGCCGCACAGGCAGCTTAGAAAATTCGATGGTGCTAGTCTAGTGTAGTGTATTAAACAGCTTGCTGAGATAAAAGTGCTTGACGTGCACGCTCCACTTTCACCAAAATCTCTTCAGTAGATTTAGTCCAAACAAACGGCTTCTTATTTTTATTATGTGTGTTTA
>Ga0316208_1000744_pt1 | contig 36416 bp, 45 predicted proteins | sample 3monopyrite_MG_FD_204944 | JGI IMG/M metagenome (GOLD analysis project Ga0316208, IMG submission 204944) | Microbial mat bacterial communities from mineral coupon in-situ incubated in ocean water Damariscotta River, Maine, United States -... | ecosystem: Environmental > Aquatic > Marine >...
GCCGTCAGCATCGGCCTGTACCCAAGGTGCTGCAAGGTCGATGCTTACGGTGATGGGGTGCAGGGGGCGCCCCCGCAGCGCCAGAGCCAAATGCGGAGCGCCTTGCTTCCACACGAAACCCTGAAGCCCCACAAATACATGTGAGGGGCTTGGTTCCTCAAATGCCGTCATACCTCCTAAGTAGAGTATGTGTTCTCCATGTGGGTGAACGCCCTCTTCCCTCGTACGGTTCACGGCGTCATCGTGGAGTGCATGTCCGTACTGTCCCCGTACTGTCCCATCATGCGGCCGAACGCCTGTAATGGCGTAGAATGCCGCCCAGCCGCTCCATCGCCAGAACCTCGGTCGCCCCCCCCCGGTCGGCCGAGGTTCTCGCTACTCCCGGTGTCCTCTCCTGACCGCGCAAGTCCAACGAAGTCGCTCGACTTCGCGAAACGTCTGCGAGTGTCCCTCGCGACTTGCAGGATCCGTTCCAGCTTCCCAAGCTGACACTCGTGCGCTGGGCCTGCCCGATCGCACTGCATACCCCTCCCGGTCCGCTATCATCGTCCCCGTGACGGAGCTCCCGCAACCACAACCGACCCCCGAGGTCGCAGCCTGCGCCCGCCTGCGCCGACTCCTCTCGGGCTCGTCGGTCGGCGAGGACCTCGACCCACTGCAGCCAGACCTGGTCGAGGTGCTCGAGTTCCTGGAGCGCTTCGTCCCGTGGGTCCTGCGAGAGGGCGGTCAGGGCGAGGGCGCCCTGGACGGCATCGAGCTGCTCGTCGCCCGCAAGTCGGAGGAGCGAGAGCTGCTGCTCGTCGGGTGGGGGATCCCCTTCGATGACTCGTCGCGCCGGCCTCTCTCCATCCGGTTGCGGCTGTCGCCGTTCGCGCACGAGATCGAGTGGCTGAGGTGCCGGCACGGCGCCCGGGAGGGTGGGCCCTCGATGCGACGGCTCACGCTCGCGCTGCTGGAGGGCGGCGATGGGGTCGCGTGGGCGCGCGAGGCGGTCTACGGCTAGCCGGCCGGGGCGCTGCTCCTGGTGGTGCGGGCGGGGAGTGGTGGTCGTCCACGGCCGGGTCGCGAGCGAACGGGCGCTGCCGACCCAGACCCACCCCGAAGGCCCGCGGCGAGAAATCCGAGAAACCCCTCCGCACCCCTTGACCCGGGGGCGCGAGTCAGTACCCTTCTCGCTCCCTTCCCCGCCGGGGGTGTCCGGAACGCCGGGACCCGGCCCTGTCGACTGACAGCTGGACACGTCCGAACGTGGACACAAGACGCCAGTGTAGCTCAGTTGGTAGAGCACCTGATTTGTAATCAGGCGGTCGGGGGTTCGAGTCCCCCCGCTGGCTCCAGTCAGCGACGGACGAGTTCCCACGGTGGATGAGGGAAGCCGCGCCCAGCGCGGTCTGCTCCATGGCAATCCAGGTCACGAGATGGACATCGGGAGCGGGGATATCGCGTCGCGCAAGCGGCACGGCAGACACCCGCGCCTGCACCGAGATGCATCTGTGACGGAGTCCGGCGCACGCCGGGCGAGGCACCCTCCTTCGGTCGACACGCAACTCGTGTCCGCGGAAGGGGCGCGAGCCACGCGAGCGTGCGTCACCGGTACTGGCGAGGTTCCCGAGCGGCCAAAGGGGTCAGACTGTAAATCTGATGGCTACGCCTTCGAAGGTTCGAATCCTTCTCTCGCCACCACTCCCCGACTCGGTTCGAGACGCGCTGCAGCTCACGCAGCACGCGCGCTGCGAACCGACTCGACGAACGCCGAAGCGACGGCGGCTCGAGCCAGGCAACACGCCGCTCGATCTGCACCCGCTTCGGGCTGGACTCCGCACACGATGCGATCGTTCGCTATGAACCGGTTGCAGGAGAACGCAGGCAGATGAACCGCTGAGCAGCTGCCCCTCGAGGGGCGCTTCAGGCGCCGAACGCGAGCATCGCTCACGAATGCGGGCGTAGTTCAATGGTAGAACGGCAGCCTTCCAAGCTGCACACGTGGGTTCGATTCCCATCGCCCGCTCCAGCGATTCCGCGCTCCGCGACGACGCTGCGCGACCCGGCGCCGCTACGCGGCGCCCACTGGCGCTCGCCGGCGCCTGCTGCGCGACACGGCGCGGCCGTCGATGGCGAGCGACGCACTGCGCGGTCCCTGCCGACGATGTCCACGAACCAGGCCCGCGCTCGCGTGGGTCGCGGACGCTGCTGTAGCTCAGTGGTAGAGCACTTCCTTGGTAAGGAAGAGGTCATGGGTTCAAGTCCCATCAGCAGCTCCAACCCTCAGCAGCTCCAACCTGCTGTGGCTCGCCTTCGGGCGTGCCGCGCTCCGCAAACAGAGAGAGCGCCGCTTCGGCTGGCTCGGCTCCTCGCAACTCGTGACCGAAGCTCACCCCTCGGGCGGCGCAAGACGCGCTTCCGTGGGGCCTTGCGTGACGCATTTCGGCGTCGCGTCGAACATCTCGAATCGGGCAACCGCCCACCAGACTGATCACAAGCAATGGCTAAGGAAGTCTTCCAGCGGAACAAGCCGCACGTCAACGTGGGCACCATCGGTCACGTCGACCACGGCAAGACCACTTTGACGTCTGCGATCTGCCGTCACCTCGCCAACCGTGGCCTGGCGAAGTCCATGAACTTCGACGAGATCGACAAGGCCCCTGAGGAAAAGGCGCGTGGTATCACCATCTCGACCGCGCACGTTGAGTACGAGTCGGAGAACCGACACTACGCTCACGTCGATTGCCCCGGGCACGCCGACTACGTCAAGAACATGATCACGGGTGCCGCCCAGATGGACGGCGCGATCTTGGTCTGCTCCGCCTCGGACGGCCCGATGCCCCAGACCCGCGAGCACATCCTGCTCGCTCGTCAGGTCAACGTGCCCGCCGTCGTGGTGTTCATGAACAAGGTCGACCAGGTCGACGACGAAGAACTCCTCGACCTCGTCGAGATGGAGATCCGCGAGCTGCTCTCCAAGTACGAGTTTCCCGGCGACGACACCCCGATCATCCGTGGCTCCGCCCTCAAGGCGATGGAGTCGATGGACAAGGAAGAGGGCGTCGACGCGGAGGCCGTCAAGTGCATCGACGAGCTGATCGACGCGGTCGACAGCTTCATCCCGCTCCCCGAGCGTGACGTCGACAAGCCCTTCCTGATGCCCGTCGAGGACGTGTTCTCGATCAAGGGTCGCGGAACGGTCGGCACGGGTCGTATCGAACGCGGCAAGGTCGAGACCGGCAACTCGCTGGACATCGTCGGCATGACCGACGTGATCGGCAAGACGACCTGCACCGGCGTCGAGATGTTTCAGAAGACGCTCGACTACGGCGAGGCGGGCGACAACGTCGGCCTCCTGCTGCGCGGCGTCGACAAGAAGGATCTGATCCGCGGTCAAGTGCTCGCCGCCCCCGGCAGCATCACCCCGCACACCAAGTTCGAGGGCGAGGTCTACGTGCTGTCGAAGGAAGAGGGTGGCCGTCACACGCCGTTCTTCTCCGGTTACCGCCCGCAGTTCTACTTCCGCACCACGGACGTGACCGGAACCGCAAACCTGCTCGGTGGCGCTGAGATGTGCATGCCCGGCGACAACGTCAAGTTGCAGATCGAGCTGATCACCCCGATCGCCATGGACGAGCAGCTGCGCTTCGCGATCCGCGAAGGTGGCCGCACCGTCGGCGCCGGCGTCGTCACCAAGATCCTCGAGTAGGACGAACGAATCAGCATGGGGGAGGGCGACCCGCCCTCCCTCGCGCTTCTCACACGCCGTGACCGCGCCTCGCTGAGGCGCACGGATGGCCGAAGACCATGAAGATCAAAGAACGCTACGTCTTCCTCGAGTGCACTGAGTGCCGTAACCGCAACTACACGACGCACAAGCGTCTGAAGGCGGCGTACAAGCTCGAGAAGAAGAAGTACTGCCGGTTCTGCCGCTCGCACACTTCTCATCGGGAGAAGAAGCTCTAGGCGAATCGGGAGCAACAGGAGCGTTGGCTCGCGTTCGCGCGAGCTCGACCCGCTTCGACGGCGTCGACGATCACCAGCCGCGCGCGATGCGCGCCGCCTCGATCGAACTTCGAACCACTCACTCGGCAGCTAAGAGCTCAAGGAACACACATGGCATACAAGCCTCAACAGGGACGCATCGCGCGCACCGCGGCCTTCTGGTCAGCGGTCATGATGACTCTCTACGCTTGCTATACCCTGAACGCTGAAGTCTCGGGGCGCGTTCCGGAGCTGGCGAAGCCGCTCGGCGGCATCGTGATCCCGATCGTCAGCGTGAACCTGTCGATCTCCTTCCTGATCTCGGTCGCGATCTTCGTCTCCGCCTTCGTCGGTCTGAGTATCTGGCTCAACCGACCGAAGAGCGCCGATCTGTTGATCGAGACGGAAGCTGAACTCAAGAAGGTCACCTGGCCGACCATGCAAGATGCGACAAACTCGTCGCTCGTCGTGATCGCCACCGTGGTCTTTCTGATGGTCTACATGGGTCTGTGCGACCGGCTCCTCGGAACTGTCGTCGGGCGCTACGTACTGGGACTGGAAGGCTAGGCGTGGGTTTGAAGTGGTACTTCGTCCGCTGCCAATCCGGCCGCGAAGACAGCATCGCGCGCAACGCGATCACGCGACTCAAGATCGCGGGTCTCGTGGAGGTTGTCCCTCAAATTCTCGTTCCGTTCGAGCGGGTCACCGACCTCAAGAACGGCAAGAAACGAACCGTGAACCGCAAGCTCTACCCCGGCTACTTGATGGTCCAAGCGGACATCGAGGACGAAGAGGACTCACGCACTCACAAGGTGCGCGGAACACTCCGCCAGGTGAACGGCATGCGCGAATTCCTCGGTAGTCGCGGTGAAGCAACCGCGCTGACCGAAGCCGAAGTGTCGGCCATTCTCTCTCGCATGTCTGACACCGAGGCGCGTCCTCAGGTCAACATCGGGATGCAGAAGGGCGACCTCGTGAAGATCAAGTCCGGCGCTTTCGATGGTTTCGATGGCGCAGTGGATGAAGTGAATCCTGACAAGGGCACCGTGAAGGTCATTGTGACCATCTTCGGCCGGCCTACCCCCGTGGAGCTCGAATACTGGGAAGTGGAGGCCGTCTGAGATGGCCAAAGAAGTCACCGGCAAGATCAAGCTGCAGTGCCCGGCTGGGCAAGCGACTCCGGCGCCTCCCGTCGGTCCCGCCCTCGGCTCGCACGGCGTGAACATCGCTGAGTTCGTCAAACAATTCAACGACCGCACCCGCGATCAGATGGGGCTCATCATCCCCGTCGAGATCTCGGTCTACAAAGACCGCTCCTTCGACTTCGTCCTGAAGTCGCCGCCGGCTTCAGTGCTGCTTCTCAAAGCAGCGAAGCTTGCGAAGGGATCGGGGATGGTCGGCTTCGAGACCGTGGGCAAGGTGAACCGTGCCCAGCTCGAAGAGATTGCGAACATCAAGATGCAAGACCTGAACGCCCGCGACGTCGATCACGCGGTCCGCATCATTGCGGGCACGGCTCGATCGATGGGCATCGAGGTGGAGGGCTAGCAATGGCACACCAAAGCAAGCGTATGCTCGCCGCCTACAAGGGCGTCGACAGTGAACGGACTTATCCGACGAGCGAGGCGCTCGACCTCCTGAAGAGCCTCCCCGGCCCGAAGTTCGACGAGTCCGTCGAAGTCGCCGTGGCTCTCGGTATCGACCCGCGCAAGACGGACCAGCTGGTTCGTGGTGCGGTGTCCCTGCCGAACGGTTTGGGCAAGACGATCCGCGTGATCGTCTTCGCCGAGGGCGAAAAAGCCGACGCGGCTCGCGAAGCCGGTGCCGACGAAGTCGGTTCGGGTGAGCTGGCGGACAAGATCGCCGGCGGTTGGATGGACTTCGACGTCGTGATCACCAGCCCCGACCAAATGAAGCATGTCGGTAAGCTCGGTCGCGTCCTCGGTCCGCAAGGCAAGATGCCGAGCCCGAAATCGGGCACGGTCACGCCGGACGTCGCCAACGCGGTCCAGGAGTTCAAGGCCGGCAAGGTCGAGTTCCGCACCGACGCGGGTGGCAACGTCCACGCTGCGATCGGCAAGCGTTCCTTCGAGACCGAGAAGCTGACCGAGAACATCGAGACCTTCCTCAACCACCTGTCCTCGCTGCGGCCCGCCGCGGTGAAGGGGCAGTTCGTCAAGCGCGTCGCGCTCTCGACCTCGATGGGGCCGCGAGCTTGGATCTCCTACGGGGGCTGAACTCATGCCGAACCTGGTCAACCAGCTCATCATCAAGGAGCTCGAGAGCGAGCTCACGGATGCAGACAGCATGCTCCTCGTCAGCTTCGGCGGCCTCACGGTCGTCGAGTCCGAGGACTTGCGCGGGAAGCTCGCCGAGCAGAACGTCAGCTTCCGGATGGTGAAGAACAGCATCGCCCGACGCGTCTTCGCCGACCGCGGATTCGAGTTCGACGCCGACACCTTCTCGGGCAACACGGGCCTCGCCTACGGTGAGACCGAGTCCGCGATCCACGCCGCCAAGATCTTCACTTCCAAGGAAGTGAAGAAGGCCGGCAAGGTGACCGTGAAGGGTGGAGTGATGGAGGGCAGCCTGCTCGGACCGCAAGACGCGGTTCAGCTGGCCGATGTCCCGGACCGCGACACGCTGCGAGCCATGCTGCTCGGCGTGATCTCCGGTCCCGCCCGTCAGCTCGTCGGAACGCTCAACGCGCTTCCCAGTGGACTCGCCCGCGTGCTGCAAGCGCGCGTCGACAAAGGCGAGTAAGCAACGATACCGAACACCCGTTTCCGCTCGTGCGGGAACGGGTCCCGACCTCCTCGGACATCCGTCCGAGGCTCAGAGTGAACGATCGCGTGGCACCCAAGCGGGGAGCGCCACACGAGGCCGACCATCCCCGCGAATTGATCGACAACCCGAGTGTCGACAATCCATCCTGGAGACCCAGACATGTCCGACGAAACGACGATCGAGCTCGCCCCCGAGCTCCAGAAAATTGCTGACCAACTCGACAGCTTGACCCTGCTTCAGGCGTCGCAGCTGGTGAAGGCCCTCGAGGACAAGTGGGGCGTCAGCGCCGCTGCTCCCGTTGCCGTCGCGGCCGCCGGCGGCGGCGGCGCGGGTGGTGATGCCGCCGAGGAGAAGGACTCCTTCGACGTCGTGCTCACCTCGGCCGGCGACAAGAAGATCCAAGTCATCAAGGAAGTCCGTGCGATCACCGGTCTGGGCCTGAAAGAGGCCAAGGAAATGGTCGACGGCGCGCCCAAGGCGATCAAAGAAGGCGCGACCAAGGACGAAGCCGAAGCGCTCAAGACGCAGCTCGAGGGCGCCGGCGCCAGCGTCGAGCTCAAGTAGGCTCGGCTCTCCTTGTTTCGAGTCGAACGCAGACGGTCCGCCTCGGGGGTTGCAAAAAGCGCCCCTAAGGTGGATCGTGTACGGCTGTCGGTAGGGGACGATCCCCGGCCGTCGGTCGCCGCGTGGATCGACGCCACGGCATCACAAGCGCCCGTGCAGGCAGCCGCCTGCGCGGGGGCGTGACCGTCTCCAAGGACAGCACGCGCGCCAACCGGCTCGCGCGTTCCCCATGCAGACGTGTCCAAGCTAGAGACCAAAGGGATCCCACTTCCGCCGTGGTGATCTCTCATCGAGTGCAGCGGACGGATCGTGGTGGGGACAGGCCCACCGGATCCACCTTTCCATCTACCGCGGCCGGGATCCAATCCTTGTGATCCGGCCCAGTGGCAAGGAACCCATGAAAGCAACCACCGCTCCCGTTCGGACCTTCGGCCGTTATCCCTCCATCGTCGAGCTGCCGAATCTGGTCGAGATCCAGACCGCAGCGTGGCACGACTTCCTCGCGCAGGAAGTGCCGCAAGCGAATCGAGAGGGCCGTGGTCTGGAAGAGCTCCTCAAGGAGATCTTCCCGATCTACTCGTACGACAAGACCATGTGTCTCGAGTACGTCGGCTACGACCTCGGTCGCCCTCGCTACACCATCGACGAGTGCCGCAAGCTGCGGCTCACGTTCGGCTATCCCTTCAAGGTTCGCTTGAGACTGATCAAGCCCGAGCCGGTCGAGGAAGAGGTGTACCTCGGCGAGATCCCGATCATGATGGGAGGCGGTGAGTTCATCATCAACGGCTCCGAACGCGTGATCGTGAGCCAGCTGCACCGCTCGCCCGGCGTCGACTTCTCGTACGACCAAGCGAGCGCCGCCGACACGCGGAAGCTGCACAGCTGCTGGATCATCCCCGAGCGTGGTTCGTGGGTGGAGCTGAACGTCACGAAGAAGGACGCCCTCGCCGTCCGTATCGATCAGTCGGGCAAATTCTCGGCGATCACGTTGTTGCGTGCGCTGGACGAGAAGCTGGGCACCGACCAGCAACTGCTGCGTCACTTCTACGACACGAAGTCGATCAAGAAGACGAAGACGAAGACGGAGAACGCCTTCGCCAAGCAGATCACCGACAAGATCGCCGTGGGGGACATCGTCGTCCTCAAGACCGGCGAAGTGCTCGTCGCCTCGGGCGAGATCATCTCGGAAGCCGCCGCTCAAGAGATCGCCGCGGGCGACCTCGCCGAGATCGAGATCGTCGCCGGCAACGTCGATGACGTCGATCTGCTGCTGATCAACTCGCTCCGCGAAGATCCCACCAAGAGCCACGAAGACGCGCTGCTCAAGATCTACAGCCGCCTGCGTCCGGGCAACCCGGTGCAGCTCGAGAAGGCGCGTGAGCTCTTCCACGAGAAGTTCTTCGACGCCCAGCGCTACCGCCTCGGTCGCGTCGGTCGCTTCCGCCTGAACCGCAAGTTCAACCAAGACATCCCCGAGGACATCCAGGTTCTGCAGCCGCAGGACTTCGTCAACTCGATCAAGTACCTGATCGGCCTGCGTGCCGGTGAGGGCGAGATCGACGACATCGACAACCTTGGCAACCGTCGCGTCCGCACGATCTCCGAGCTCGCCGGCGAAGAGTTCCGCAAGGGTCTGCTCAAGCTGCGCCGCACCGCGCAAGAGCGCATGAACCTGGAGAACCCGGAGACGGTTTCGCCGCGCACCTTGGTCAACTCGAAGACCTTCTCCAGCGCGGTCGAGTACTTCTTCGGTCGCTCCGAGCTCAGCCAGGTCGTCGACCAGGCGAACCCGCTCAGCCAGCTGGCGCACGAGCGTCGCTTGTCGGCTCTCGGCCCCGGCGGCCTGAACCGCAAGCGCGCGGGATTCGACGTCCGCGACGTGCACCTGTCGCACTACGGCCGCCTGTGCCCGATCGAAACGCCGGAAGGCTCGAACATCGGCTTGATCTCGTCGCTCGCGCTCTACTCGCGCCTCGATGACTACGGCTTCCTGACCACGCCTTACCGCCAGGTCAAGAACGGCAAGCTGACGGACAAGGTCCACTACCTGCGCGCCGACGAAGAGCGCGGCTTGGTCTGCACGCCCGCCGACCTTCCGGTCGACGAGAACGGCAAGATCACGCTCGAGCGCGTCCTCGCCCGCAAGGACGGCGACAACGTCGAAGTGCCGCCGGAAGAGGTGGACTACGTCGACGTCGCGTCGAATCAGATCGTCGGTGTCTCCGCCGCGCTGATTCCCTTCCTCGAGCACGACGACGCCAACCGCGCGTTGATGGGCTCGAACATGCAACGCCAGGCTGTGCCGCTGCTCGAAGCCGAGCCGCCGCTGGTCGGCACCGGCATGGAGAAGATGGTCGCGATGAACTCGAGCCTGCCGGTCTACGCCAAGAAGGCGGGAACGGTCGAGTACGTCGACTCGACGACGATCCTGGTCGACGACGAGACCTACGACCTGACGAAGTTCCGCGGTCTGAACGATCGCACGACTCAGAACCACCGTCCGGTGGTGCACGAAGGTGATCAGGTCGAAGTCGGCCAACTGCTCGCCGACGGTGCCTCCACCGAGGGTGGCGAGCTGGCGCTCGGCAAGAACTTGCTGGTCGCCTTCATGACTTGGGACGGCTTCAACTTCGAGGACGCGATCCTCGTCTCCGAGCGCTTGGTGCGCGACGACACCTTCACCTCGATTCACATCGAGGAGTACGAGGTGGAGATCCGCGAGACCAAGCTCGGCAAGGAAGAGTTCACCCGCGACATCCCCAACGTCGGTGAACGTGCGCTCGCGCAGCTCGACGACTCCGGAATCGTCCGCATCGGTACCTTCGTCAACGCCGGCGACATCCTTGTGGGTAAGGTCGCGCCGAAGTCGAAGTCGGAACTGACGCCGGAAGAAAAACTGCTGCACGCGATCTTCGGCAAGGCCGGTGTCGATGTGAAGAACGCCTCGCTGACGATGCCCCCCGGCACGCGCGGTGTGGTGATCGACGCTCAGAAGTTCTCGCGCCGCGTGAACCTGACCGACGCCGAACGGGCCAAGGCACTGACCGTCATCCGTGAAGCCGAGAAGGAGTTCCTGCGCGCGCTGCGCGTCTACTCCGGTTCGATGCTGGACAACGTCACCGCCGCGCTCGGTACGCCCGTGCTCGACGATCTGACGGGTAGCCCGCTCGAGATCGACGACACCTCGACTTTCGACGAGCTGCGCCGCGTGCGTCTGTTGTGTGTCGCGGCGGCGGAGAACTGCGGCAACGACAAGCTGCAGCGAGGCGCGCTCGACATCGTGTCGGAGTACCAGGGCAAGATCGACGACAAGGAGTCCGAGAAGAACAAGGTCGTCAACCGCCTCTCGCGAGGCGACGAGCTGCCCACGGGCGTGCTCGAGATGGTCAAGGTCTACATCGCGACGAAGCGCAACCTGAAGGTCGGCGACAAGATGGCCGGTCGTCACGGCAACAAGGGTGTGATCTCGAAGGTCTGCCCCCTCGAAGACATGCCTTACCTGCCCGACGGCACGCCGGTCGACATCGTCCTCAACCCGCTGGGCGTGCCCAGCCGGATGAACGTCGGTCAGATCCTCGAGACGCACCTCGGACTCGCTGCGCGTCAGCTGGGTATCCGTTGCAACACCCCCGCGTTCGACGGGGCGAAGGAAGGCGAGATCGAGGACATCCTGAAGGAAGCGGGACTGCCGACGACCGGCAAGTTCCAGCTCTACGACGGCCGGACCGGCGCGGCTTTCGAGCAGCAGGTCACCGTCGGTGTCATGTACATGCTGAAGCTGCACCACCTCGTCGACGAGAAGGTGCACGCCCGCGCGACCGGCCCGTACAGCTTGATCACGCAGCAGCCGCTGGGTGGTAAGGCTCGCTTCGGTGGTCAGCGCTTCGGTGAGATGGAAGTCTGGGCTCTCGAGGCGTACGGCGCCGCGGCGATCCTGCAGGAACAGCTCACCGTCAAGTCGGACGACGTGGACGGCCGGACCAAGATCTACGAGTCGATGGTCAAAGGCCTCAACATCTTGGAGCCCGGCACGCCGGTGTCCTTCGAGGTGCTCACGAACGAGATCAAAGGTCTCGGACTGAACATGCAACTCCACAAGAAGGCGGTCCTCTAGTGGCTGAATCGATCTACGCACGCGTCAACGACTACGGCAGCGTCACCATCAGTCTCGCCTCGCCCGAGGACATTCGTTCCTGGTCGTTCGGCGAGGTCAAGAAGCCCGAGACCATCAACTACCGGACTTACCGTCCGGAACGCGATGGCCTCTTCTGCGAACGCATCTTCGGTCCCGAGCGGGACTGGGAGTGCGCTTGCGGCAAGTACAAGGGAATCAAGCACAAGGGCATCGTCTGCGACAAGTGCGGCGTGATGGTCACGCACTCGCGCGTGCGCCGCAAGCGCATGGGCCACATCAACCTGGCCGCGCCCGTCTCGCACATCTGGTTCTTCAAGGCCATGCCCAGTCGCCTCGGCAACTTGCTGGGTGTGAAGGTCGCGAGCCTCGAGCGCGTGATCTACTTCCAGGACTACATCGTCGTGGACCCCGGTGACACGCCCCTCGAGGAGTACCAGCTGCTCACCGAGGACGAATACCGCCAGTCGCGCGCCAAGTACGGCTCCGAGTTCGACGCCGACATGGGCGCCGAAGCGGTCCGCAAGATGCTGCGCCGCCTCGACCTGCAGATGCTCTCCGATGAGCTCCGCGAGGAACTGCTCTCGACGCGTTCGAAGCAGCGCCAGAAGGACATCATCAAGCGCCTGCGCACGGTCGAGATGCTCCGCGACTCGGGCAACAGCCCCGAGTGGATGGTGCTCGACGTGATCCCTGTGATCCCGCCGGACCTGCGCCCGCTGGTGTTGCTCGACTCGGGCAACTTCGCGACGAGTGACCTGAACGACCTCTACCGTCGTCTGATCAACCGCAACAACCGCCTCAAGAAGCTGCTCGACCTCAACGCCCCCGAGGTCATCATCCGCAACGAGAAGCGGATGCTGCAGCAGTCGGTGGACGCGCTCCTCGACAACGGCCGTTGCCGTCGTCCGGTGCTCGGTTCGTCGAACCGCCCGCTCAAGTCCCTCACGGACATGATCAAGGGCAAGCAGGGTCGCTTCCGTGAGAACCTGCTCGGTAAGCGTGTCGACTACTCCGCGCGTTCGGTGATCGTCGTCGGTCCCGAGCTGCGTCTCCACCAGTGCGGTATGCCGAAGACGATCGCGCTGGAGCTCTTCCAGCCGTTCATCATCCGTCGCCTCAAGGAGATGGGCCTCGCCGACACGATCAAGTCCGCGAAGCGCATGCTCGAGCGTCGCGACGAAGAAGTCTGGGACATCCTCGAAGAGGTGACCCGCGACCACCCCGTGCTGCTTAACCGCGCGCCCACCTTGCACCGCATGGGTATCCAGGCTTTCGAGCCGGTGCTCATCGAAGGCAACGCGATCCGTCTGCACCCGCTCGTCTGTGGCGGCTTCAACGCCGACTTCGACGGTGACCAGATGGCGGTCCACTTGCCGCTCTCGTACGAGGCGCAGATCGAAGCGTCGACCCTGATGCTCGCGAGCAACAACGTGTTCTCGCCCGCGAACGGTTCGCCGATCATCTCGCCGTCGCAGGACATGGTCCTCGGCATCTTCTACCTGACGAAGGATCCCAAGGGAGCCCAGGTCGAAGTGCGCCGTCGCTTCACGTCGCTCGGCGAGTTTTTCCTCGCTTACGGTCATGGCATCGCGGACACGCACATGGCCGTGCAGGTGCGCATGGAACCCGGCACCTTGGTCAAGCAGTCCAGCAAGGACACGCCGATCCAGGTGGGGGACGACGGCAAGATCAACCTGCCCGAAGGTGGCCGCAGCTACCTGACGACATCGATCGGCCGCGCGATCTTCAACGACATCCTGCCTCCCGGGATGCCCTTCTATAACTACGAGCTGTCGAAGCGCGGGATCAACGACTTGATCTCGGACTGCCACCGACTGCTCGGACGCGACGCGACCCTTGTCTTGCTCGACCGCCTCAAGGACCTCGGCTTCAAGGCTTCGACGCGTGCGGGTCTGTCCTTCGCGAAGGACGACATCCGCATCCCGGACACGAAGCAGGGCATCCTCGACTCGACTCAGCTCGAGATCGACAAGGTCGAGAAGTCGTTCCAACGCGGTGTGATCACCGAAGGCGAACGCTACCTCAAGATCGTCGACTACTGGACGCACGCTCGTGAGAAGGTCGGTGACGACCTGATGGAAGTGCTCGCAAAGGACTTCCGCGACGAGGACGGCTACGTCAACCCGATCCACTGCATGGTTTCATCCGGTGCGCGTGGTTCGATCGATCAGGTTCGTCAGCTCGGCGGCATGCGTGGTCTGATGGCCAAGCCCTCGGGTGCGATCATCGAGACGCCCATCAAGGCGAACTTCCGCGAAGGCCTGAAAGTGCTCGAGTACTTCTCGTCCACTCACGGTGCGCGAAAGGGTCTCGCTGACACGGCGCTCAAGACGGCTGATGCGGGTTACCTCACGCGTAAGCTCACCGACGTCGCACAGAATGTGGTCGTCACGATCGAAGACTGCGGCACGCCCAACGGCGTGGTCCAGTCGGCGGTCTACAAGGGCGACAAAGTCGCTGTCTCGCTGTCGCGCGGCATCAAAGGTCGCGTCGCCCGCGACACGATCATCGACCCCGTGCACGACGACATCATCGTGCGTGAGAACGAGCTGATCACCGAAGACATCGCCGATCGCATCGAAGAACTCGGCTACGAGAAGATCCGCCTGCGCAGCCCGCTGGCCTGTGAGGCTTCGCTCGGTGTTTGCGCGCGTTGCTACGGCATGGACCTCTCGCGCGGCACGGTGTCCGAACGCGGTCTTGCGGTCGGCATCATCGCGGCGCAGTCGATCGGTGAACCCGGCACGCAGCTCACCATGCGTACCTTCCACATCGGTGGTACGGCGAGTCGCGCGGTCGAAGAGTCCGAGCGTCGCGTGAAGCGTGACGGCAAGGTTGTCTACGGCGGCAACTTGAAGGTCGTGCAGAACAAGGCCGGTCAGAGCATCGCGCTCTCGCGCAACGGTGAAGTGACGCTGGTGGACGATCGCGACCGCGAGATCGACCGCTACTCGATCCCCGTCGGCGCCGTGATGAACGAGCCGGACGGCGCGGACGTCAAAGCCGGTACCGTGCTCTGCACCTGGGACCCGCACAACGTTCCGATCATCGCCGAAGCGGGCGGTAAGATCCGCTTCGAGGACCTGATCGAGAGCAAGACGATGAAGACCGAGCGCGACGCCCGCCAGGGCTCCTCGCGAAAGCAGGTCACCGAGCACAAGGGTGACCTTCACCCGCAGCTCGTCATCGAGGACAAGAAGGGCGAGACGATCGCCGTCTACCCGATCCCCGAGCGCGCTTACATCGAAGTCGACGACGGCGTCACCATCGATGCCGGTGACATCATCGCGAAGACCGGACGTGAAGCCGGTAGCACGCAGGACATCACCGGTGGTCTGCCGCGCGTGACCGAGCTCTTCGAAGCTCGCCGCCCGAAGGACCCCGCAGTGATCTCGGAGATCGACGGCGTCGTCGAGCTCGGCGACAAGAAGCGCGGCAAGCGCACGATCATCGTGCGTGCGCTCGGCGAGAACGGCGAAGTGATCCAAGAACAGGAACACGCCGTCCCGCAGGGCAAGCACCTCCGCGTCCACAAGGGCGACGAAGTGCGCGCCGGCGAGCCGCTCGTCGACGGCCCGCTCGACCCGCAGGACATCCTGCGCGTCCGCGGCGAAGACGAACTGCTGCGCTACCTGAAGCAAGAGATTCAGAACGTGTACCGCTCGCAGGGCGTGACGATCGACGACAAGCACATCGAGACGATCCTGTCGCAGATGGTGCGCAAGGTCGAAGTGCGCTCGTCCGGTGACTCGGACCTCCTGCCCGGTGCGGTGGTGGACAAGTTCCACTTCCGACGCGTCAACGAAGGTCTGCGCAAGGACCGCAAGAAGCCGGCGACGGGTCAGACCCTGCTGCTCGGCATCACCAAGGCTTCGCTCTCCTCGGACTCCTTCATCTCGGCCGCTTCCTTCCAGGAGACGACCAAGGTGCTGACGGAGGCTGCGATCGCCGGACGCCGCGACAACCTCGTCGGCCTCAAGGAGAACGTGATCCTCGGACACATGGTTCCGACGGGCACGGGTTTCCGCGACCACTACCGCACCCGCGTGAAGAAGAACATCGACTTCGGCGAGATCGGAACGGGCAGCGGCTTCTCCCCGGCGGCCAGCGATGCCGACATGGAAGCCCTGATCAGCGGCAACCTGCCCGCCGAAGCCATGGGGGCCACCGCCCTCGAGGCGACCGGCACTACCGGCAGCGTCGCGATCATGGAAGAACCGGCTGAGACGCCCGGCACCGATGCTCCGGCACCCAGTCCCGAAGTGAGCGACGAGGAAGCCAAGTAGGCGTTCGCGAGACTCCAGACAATCCACCGTGGCGGGGGGCTCTTGAGCCTTGACCCCTCGCCACGGTTCCATAGAATACTCGGCCCTCGTACCCGCCCACCGTTCGGTGGATGGGTAGCCACAGCGGGGCAATGTGACTCGCAAAGACCCCACCGGCTGGTGGGGCAACCTGAACCGATATGCCGACGATCAATCAGTTGGTCCGCAAGGGCCGCAACAAGGTCAAGAAACGGTCGAAGTCGCCCGTGCTCGACTCATGCCCGCACAAGCGCGGCGTGTGCTTGCAGGTGAAGACCCAGACTCCCAAGAAGCCCAACTCCGCGCTCCGGAAGATCGCTCGTGTGCGTCTTTCGAACGGCAAAGAGATCACGGCGTACATCCCCGGTGAGGGGCACAACCTTCAGGAGCACTCGGTGGTCCTGATCCGTGGGGGCCGCGTGCGAGACCTTCCCGGTGTGCGCTATCACATCCTGCGGGGCACGCTCGACGCCAGCGGCGTCGACGATCGCGCGCAGGGTCGTTCCAAGTACGGCACCAAGCGTCCCAAGAAGTAGACCAGCATGCCCCGTAACTACAAGTCCACGGCAGCCCACCTCAAGCCCGACCCCAAGTTCGGCTCGATGTTGGCTACGAAGATCATCAACAAGATCATGCTCGACGGTAAGAAGAGCACGGCGCAAAAGATCTTCTACGACGCCCTCGACCTCGCAGCCAAGAAGCTGCCCGAGGCGGAAGACCAGATCGAGATCTTCACCAAGGCGATGGAGAACATCCGCCCCATGGTCGAGGTCCGCTCGAAGCGCGTCGGTGGTGCGAACTACCAGGTCCCGCGTGAAGTGAAGCGCTCGCGTCAGCAGAGCCTCGCCATCCGCTGGATGGTCGACAACTCCCGCAAGAAGAAGGGCAAGCCGATGGCGCTGCGCCTCTCCGAGGAGATCGTCGATGCATACAACGGAACCGGCGCTTCGGTTCAGTGGAAAGAGAACGTCCACAAGATGGCCGAGGCCAACAAGGCCTACGCCCACTACGCCTGATCCGACGGCGACCACAACCAGAGAAGCCGGAGCACCCCAAGTCGGCGGGGTGCTCCGGCTTCTTGGTTTTCAGCCCCATGACTCCCGACATCCTCATCCTGCGTGACCCTCGAGAGTCCGCGAAGAAGTGCTCGCTCACGCCGCTGCGCGGATGCGAAGGCGTGCAGTTCGTGAATCACAAGGGCGGGCTGGTCTTGGAGACTGCGGGCCGCTTCCTCTTGCACCACGAGGGCGAAGAGCTCTCTCCCGCGGATGCCGACCTCGGCATCTTGCTCGTCGACTCGTCGTGGCGCCGGCTGCCCACGCTGTTGCGCTCGCTCGACGGCGATCCGCCGCGCCGCCGCCTGCCGGCCTTGAAGACGGCGTACCCGCGCAAGAGTTCGGTGTTCGAGGACCCCGACGCCGGCCTGGCTTCGATCGAGGCGCTGTTCGCCGCGACCTGCTTGCTCGGTCGTCCGCAGCTGGACCTGCTGGACGACTACCGCTGGCGCGAGGCGTTCCTCGACCTCAATCGTCGGCTGCTCGGACTCGAGTCCGGTGCCTCCGAATAGAAGGGCGTGCGGGTGAAGCCAGGCGCAGATGGTTCTTGAAGTCCTCTGCGGGGGGGGGGGGTAGGGTCGCACTCTGGTTCTTCGTCACCATCGCTTGCTTCCCGCTCCAACCACACTAATGAGACAACTCGCTCGCCGGGTCGCGACTACAGCCCTTCTTCCGGGTGTTTGCAGCATCGCCTGCATGCTCGGAGCGTCTCACGCCTACGCCGACTATGCACTGACCACCGGCAGCAATGTCGACGGGACGGGGAGAGCGCTGAGCGCGGGCGAACAGGCCCTGCTCGACCAGATGGTTGACGAGATCGATGCTGCTCTTCCTGGCTGGAAGGCCGATTTCGAAGCTTGGGAAGCGGCTGGTGGGAAGGTTGGCGTTCTCACAGGTGGCGAGGGGGTGGGGGTGCTGAAGTCGGGAGCGGACGCGGACACGATCCTCATCTCGATCGATGACAAGCCTGACTGGTCGATGAAGAAGGCCCGGCTGCTGCACGAGTTCATGCACGCGCAGCGCGGTTGGCTGCTCGGCGGGGATTCGCATGCGGTCGATGATTGCACCCACGCGTGGATCTGGGCGGAAACGATCCACTCCATGCTGATCCCCTGTGAGGTCGATGGGAACGTCACCTGTGCGCAGTTCCAGGCGATGCTCAACGAGTACGAGTCATTCGCCGATGCCTGCGGGCCTACGGCTGCGGAGTGCGTCATCGATGCTCCTCCGCCGTGTTGCGTGACATGGATCGGAGTGAAGTAGGTCGGACCATGACTACGAATCGAATGAAACTCGGGGTCGCCACCGTGGCGACCGTTGTCTCGGGCCTCTTCGCTCTTCTCGTTTGGGCGGGCTCAGGGCAGGGCCCCGCCGGTGCGGCGCGCGCGCCGATCACGCCTACGATGCCGAACCGTCACCTGAGGCTGGGGGGCGATGGACGGTCGATGTTGCTTCACAAGTACCCGAACGGAGTTGCTTGCACCGTGAACGTCCAGACGAAGGAGCGGGCGCTCGGCTTCCGTTGGGCCAAGGGAGGGGGCGGGTCATTGGTCGAAGAACCGGATTCGGTCACCTGGCGCCAGCAGCCCGTCCGGTATTGGCCGAACCTCGCCGAGTGGGTCTCGGACGACGTCTTGCTCGTCACAGGGGTTTCGCCGAGGACTGGAAGATCCATCCTCGAAACCTGGAGCTACGAAGTCCCTCAGGGGGCACCCGATGTGCTACCGATCAACCAGTCGAACGGGCAAGTCGATGAAGTGTGGCTGTTGCCCGAGCGCGACTCGGTCGACTTGGTGCTGGACGCTGATGAACCCAGCCGGCAGGTGATCACCTACGCGAAGGAGAACAAGGGGCGCTCTGGCCACGTCTTCGTCCGCTTCGCCTCCTCCGGGGACGTCTTCGACCTGGACTTGGATTCCGGAGCGCTGGAAGTCGTCGCATCGTCGACCGCCGGTGTCGCCCCGTTCCACGTGCCCGAACTCTCGAACCCCGGACCCTGGCGGGTCGGTGGGGTGGCCGTCGATCACCAGTCCGAGGGCTTCGTCTACAGCTTGAAGACCCACATGTACGACGCGCCGGACTCGATCCTGATTCTGCTCCTCGACTCGGACCGAAGCGGGACGATCGACTCCGTCGTGATCAACGACCCGACGGGCTACTTCCATGGCGACGAGGTCATGGATCGATTCTGATTCGCTGACCGGTACCATTGCGGCATGGACCTCGCTGCAATCCGCAACTTCGGCATCGCGGCGCACATCGACGCCGGCAAGACCACGGTCTCGGAGCGCATGTTGTTCCACTCGGGCGTGGAACGGCGCGTCGGTCGAGTTGACGAAGGCACGGCGGTGCTCGATTGGATGGCGGAAGAGCGTGAGCGCGGCATCACGATCACCGCGGCCGCCACGACGATTCCATGGCGCGGATTGACGCTGAACTTGATCGACACGCCGGGGCACGTCGACTTCACCGTCGAAGTCGAGCGCTGCATGCGCGTGCTCGACGGCGCGATCTTGGTGCTCGATGCTGTGGTCGGAGTGCAAGCGCAGTCCGAAGCCGTCTGGCGCGAGATGCGGCGTCACCGGGTTCCCGCGATCGCGTTCGTGAACAAGTGTGATCGCGCAGGCGCGGACTTCCTCGCTGCGGTCGGCACGGCGACGCGTCGCCTCGGTGTGCGCGCGATCCCGATCCAGTACCCGCTCTTCGAGGACGGCCTCGTCGTCGCGATCTACGACTTCATGCGCGGACGCTTGTGGGACTTCCGCGAACCGAACAGCGTTCACGAATCCGTCGAAGCACCGCCGCCCGCGTCCATTGCGGAAGAAGTCGGCGTGTTGCGTTCCGAACTGCTCGATACCCTCGGCGAGTTCGATGGAGAACTGTTCGAGGCGGTGGTGGAGGAACGCGAGACTCCCTTTCCGATGCTGCGCCGCGCATTGCGCCGCGCGACGTTGACGCAGGAACTCTTGCCGGTCATGTGCGGCACCGCGTTGCACGACGTCGGCATCGAACCCTTGATGGACGCCGTCGTCGATTACTTGCCGTCGCCGCTCGAAGTGCCGCCCGTGCAAGGCGTGCACCCGGCGACCGGCGAGACGTTGACGCGCCCGTGCGATCCCGCCGAGCCGCCGTGTGCGCTCGCGTTCAAGCTGCATGCGGGGCGCCACGGCGATCTGACGTTCGTGCGCATCTACTCCGGAACGATCTCGCCCGGCATGGTGCTGATGAATCCGCGTGGCGAGCGCAAGGAACGCGTCCAGCGCGTCCAGCGCATGCACGCCGAAGCCGGTACGGCGCTCGAGCAGGCTTTCGCCGGCGACATCGTCGCGCTGACCGGTCTGAAGTGGACGAGCACGGGGGATACGCTCTGCACCAAGGAAGCGCCGATCCTGCTCGAAGTGTTGTCGTTCTCCGAGCCGGTCATCACGCGCGTCGTCGAGCCGACCAACGCGAGCGATCGCGATCGCCTCGGGCAAGCGCTCGAGCGCTTGCAACACGAGGACCCGACCTTCCACGTGTTGTTCGACGAGGCGAGCGGGCAGTGGCGGATCGCGGGCATGGGGGAGTTGCACCTCGAGGTCATGGAACACCGCCTGACCCAAGAGTTCGGCCTGACGCCGCGCGTGGGGCAACCCCGCGTGGCCTACCGCGAAGCCGTGATCCGACCGGGGCGCGGCCGCGGGCAGATCGATCGCGAGCTCGGCGGCAAGGACGCCTTCGCCGACGTCGAGCTCGAGCTGCTGCCGGACGCCGAAGCTCAGAAGCTGGTCGTCGAGTGGGGGCCGGAGTCGACGCCGGCCCCGGTCTTCCGCGAGGCGATCGAGGCGGCCCTCGTCGGCGAGTCCCAGAGCGGGCCGCGTTTCGGGCACCCGATGGTCCAAGCCAGGGTGCGCGTCCTGAGCGCGGAGACCCGCGAAGGGCGCGAGAGCGAGCTGGCCTACGTGCAGGCGGCGGTGAGCGCTCTGCGCCAAGCCCTGCAGCTCGCCAAGGCCTCCGTCGAGGAGCCGCGCATGAGCTTCGAAGTCCAGTGCCCCGCGGACTTTGCGAGCGGCATCATCGCCGACCTGAACGCGCGCGGCGCGGAGCTCGCCGAAGTCGTGGCGGAGGGGGAGAGTCGCGTGCTGCGCGGCCTGGTGCCGCTCTTCTCGATGTTCGGCTACTCGACCGCGGTGCGCTCGCTGTCCCAAGGGCGAGCCAGCTTCACGATGCTGCCGCAGGGCTACCAGACGGTGTCCGAGTCGGAACTCGTCGCGCGCGGCATGGTCTGGGCCTGAGGGACCGGAGGCTCGATCCGGCCTCGATCGGCTCGGGCGCTGTTCCCGCCCGGTCGCAGCCGTTTGCAGGAAAATCACCCAATGTGCTGCTTCTCTCTAGCGCAGCGTTGACGCTGCGGGGGGCCACTGCTATTTTGCTCGGCCCTTTGGCGGGGAATCGGCTTTGCCGGGACCCTGCGGAACCCACGTACAACGACCAACTGAACTGCTGCTCGCCTCGGCGCGCGGCACCGCCACGCACGCATGAAGGACAAGATTCAAATCCGGATGGAGGCCTACGATCACGAGGCGCTGGACCAGTCCTGCCTCGACATCGTCGACACGGCCAAGCGCACCGGAGCTCGCGTGGCGGGACCGATCCCGCTTCCGACTCGCATCGAGCGCTACACCGTCCTGCGATCGCCCTTCATCGACAAGAAGTCGCGCGAGCAGTTCGAGATCCGCACGCACAAGCGCCTGATCTACATCTCGGAGCCGACCACCCAAACGGTCGACTCGCTCAGCTCCCTGAACATGCCCGCGGGCGTGGACATCCGCATCAAGGCCTAGGCCGAGATGTTCGCGGCGCCCGCGCGCTGCGATCCCGGCGCCTGCGCGCTGTGACGGATCCTGCAACCGACTGCCGCACTGAGTGCCGTGACGTTCCGCGCCACGGCCATCTGTCTCCCCTCAATCAACCGGTGACGACGCTGCCAGCGTGACGACCTTCGAGTCGTTGTTGCGGGTGGCCTTCGCGAGAGCCGCTCTCGAACGTCGAAGTCGCCGCTGTTCCTTACTTTTCATCGAAGCCGCGTGGCCACGCGTCGCCCCTTCCCAGCGGAAGAGGCCCGGGGTCGAACCGGCAGCAGCAACCAACGGGTTCAAGGAATCATGACGCTGATCCTAGGACGAAAACGAGGCATGACTCAGCTCTTCGCTGAGGACGGCACGGTCACTGGAGTGACCGTTGTCGAAGCCGGTCCGTGTGTCGTGACGCAGGTCCGCACGCAGGAGAAGGACAACTACTCCGCAGTGCAGATCGGCTTCGAAGACGTGCGAGATAGCCTCGTTGCGAAGCCCCAGCGCGGGCACTTCAAGCAGAGCGGGGTCGCGCCCAAGCGCTTCCTCCGCGAGGAACGCCTCGCGAAGCCCGCCGAGCAGTCGGTGGGGGATGTGATCGCATGCGATGCCTTCGGTAACGGCGACCTCGTCGACGTGACCGGCACGACCAAGGGTCGCGGCTTCGCCGGTACGATCAAGCGACACGGCTTCTCGCGCGGCAACGAGACTCACGGCTGCATGAACGTGCGCCGTCCGGGTTCGATCGGTTGCTCGGCCTACCCCTCGCGGGTCATGAAGGGCATGCGCTCTTCGGGTCACTACGGCGCGAAGCGGCACACCACGAAGAACCTCGAGGTGATGCAGGTCGACACCACGCGCAACTTGCTGTTCATCAAGGGTGCCATCCCCGGCCCCCCGAACGGTTTCGTTCAAGTCCGCACAGCCCGCACGGGCATCAAGAAGGGCTGAGCCAGATGAAGGTCAAGAGCTACAAGTCCGGCAGTGTCGGCCAGGTCGAATTCGACGAGAAACCCTTCGGTGAGAAGGTCCTCTATCGCACGCTGAAAGACGCGGTCGTGATGTTCCAGGCGAACCAACGCCAGGGCACCGTCAAGACCAAGACGCGCGGCGAAGTGAAGGGCACGAACAAGAAGCCCTACCGCCAGAAGCACACCGGTCGCGCTCGCGCCGGCGACGTCAAGTCGCCCATCTGGCGTGGCGGCGGAACCGTCTTCGGTCCGCGCCCCCGCGACTACTCCTATCACATGCCGGTCAAGGCCCGTCGTGTCGCGCTGCGCAGTGCGCTCGCCGGCAAGCTGGCCGACAACGAAGTGGTCGTCGTCGAGCTCGGTGACTTCAGCGCGCCCTCCGCGAAGGCCGCCCGCAAGGTGCTCGCCGATCTCGGCAGCCCGCGTCGCGCCGTCCTCGTGCTGGCTGACCGCAACGAGAACGTCTGGAAGTCCTTCCGGAACTTTCCGCTGCTCAAGGTCCGCATCGCCGCTGAACTCTGCGCTCACGACGTCGTGACCGGTGGGGTGATCATCGCGGAAGCCGGGGCCCTCGAGGCCGTGGCCGAGCGTGTCGGACCTGGCGGCACCAAGAAGGTCGCCAAGCACCACGGAGAGCAGAAATGACTTCGATCGACCGCATGTACCGGGTGATCCGCAAGCCGCACATCACCGAGAAGGCCTCGGACGGCACCGCCGTTCGCAACGCTTACACCTTCCGCGTCCCGGTGGACGCGAACAAGGTCGAGATCCGTCAGGCCGTCGAGAAGCTCTTCGGTGTGCAGGTCATGGGTGTCAACACCCTGACCGTGAAGGGCAAGGCGCGCCGTCGGGGCTACAGCGCCGGCCAGGTTCCGGATTGGAAAAAGGCGATGGTTGTGCTCAGCGAAGGCCAAACCATCGACGTGCTCTAGCGGCGCAGTAGGAGAACGACGTGGGAATCAAAAAGTACAAGCCGACATCGCCGGGACGCCGACACGGAAGCGTGCTCGACTTCGCGGAGATCACGAGCACCAAGCCTGAGAAGAGCCTGCTCCGTCCGCTCAAGAAGACGGGTGGTCGCAACAACCACGGACGCATCACTTGCCGTCACCGTGGTGGTGGAGCGAAGCGCCGCTATCGCGTGATCGACTTCAAGCGCAACAAGCACGAGGTTCCGGCCCGCGTGGCGACGATCGAATACGATCCGAACCGCTCGGCGAACATCGCGCTGCTGCACTACGCCGACGGCGAGAAGCGCTACATCCTGGCGCCCCTCGGCCTCGAGGTTGGACAGACCATCACGGCCGGTCCCAACGCCGAGCCCGCGACCGGCAACTCGATGCCGCTCCAGAACGTGCCCATCGGTTTGCAAGTGCACAACATCGAGCTGCAGATCGGCCGTGGCGGTCAGATCTGTCGCTCGGCGGGCAGCAGCGCGCAGCTGATGGCTCGCGAAGGCAACTACGCAGTCATCCTGATGCCCTCGGGCGAGCTTCGCCGCGTGCACGTCAACTGCAGCGCGACGATCGGCCGCCTCGGCAACACGGATCATCAGAACGTCAAGCTCGGTAAAGCGGGCCGCAAGCGCCACATGGGCCGTCGCCCGTCGGTGCGTGGTACCGCGATGAACCCGGTCGACCACCCCATGGGTGGTGGTGAAGGCCGGACCGCTGGTGGACGTCACCCCTGCGGCCCGACAGCGGTGCTCTCCAAGGGTGGACGCACGCGCTCGCGCAGCAACCCCAGCAACAAGTTCATCATTCGCCGGAGGAAGAAGTAGGCATGGGACGCAGCACTAAAAAGGGCCCCTACATCGACGTCAAGTTGGCCAGGAAGGTCGACGCGATGGACGAGGGCGGAGCCAAGCGCTCACCGATCAAGACGTGGGCGCGGGCTTGCACCATTCCGCCCAACTTCGTCGGGCACACGTTCATGGTCCACAACGGCAAGATCCACGTGAAGGTCCACGTGACCGAAGACATGGTCGGGCACAAGCTGGGCGAGTTCTCGGTGACCCGCAACTTCCGTGGTCACACGAACAAGAAAGAGGGCCTCAAGGCCCGGTAGGTGTGACGATGACCACGACCGAATTCACAGCCAAGCACAACTACGCGCGCATCACCGCGCGCAAGGCGCGACTGATCGCGGACGAGATCCGCGGTCGCTCCGCCAACCAGGCGCTCGAGCTCTTGCAGTTCTCGCCCAAGCGTGCCGCCGCCTTCTACTTGAAGGTGCTTCGTTCCGCCCTGGCCAATGCGAGCCAGGACGAGGACGTGAACCTCAACCGACTCTTCGTCTCGGACTGCCGTGCTGACGACGGGCCGATGCTCAACAACCGCCTTCGTTGGCGTCCGGGCCCGCAGGGTCGCGCGATGCCGTTTGCGAAGAAGACCAGTCATCTGACCGTTCGGGTCAAGGAGACGCCCGCCGAATAGGCTGGGCGAAGGAGACAAGAACATGGGTCAGAAGGTTCACCCCACCGGCTATCGCGTCGCGATCATCGAGCCGTGGAGCTCGCGCTGGTACGCCGGCAAGAAGGACTTCGGCAAACTGCTTTTGCAGGACAAGAAGATCCGGGACTATGTCCGCAAGGAATTCGGGTCCGCCGGCATCCCGCGCATCGAGATCGAGCGCACCGGCGAAGCCGTCAACGTGATCATCTACTCCGCGCGTCCCGGCGTTCTCGTCGGTCGCAAGGGAGTTCGGGTCGAGGCGCTCAAGAAGGAACTGCAGGACGTGACCGGCAAGACCGTTCACCTCACCCTGCACGAGATCAAGCGTCCCGAACTCGAGGCGCGCCTCGTCGCCGAGGTCATCGCGGAAGCCCTGCAGAAGCGCATGGCGTTCCGTCGCGCGATCAAGCGTGCGATCCAGACGACTGTTCAAGCCGGCGCGCTCGGTGTGAAGGTCGAAGTCTCGGGTCGCCTCGGTGGCGCCGAGATGGCGCGCACCACCAAGGAACGTCACGGCCGCGTGCCGCTTTCGACGCTCCAAGCTCACATCGACTACGGTCTGGCGCTCGCTCGCACCACCTACGGGATCATCGGCTGCAAGGTCTGGATCTACAAAGGTGACATCGAACGCGGCAAGAAGATCGATTACCGGCAGACTCAGAGCATGACCGGTCGCACCGAGCGCCCCCGCTTCGGCGGCGGCCGTGGTGGTGGACGCGGCGGCGACAACCGCGGCGGCCGCGGTAGGGGAGAGCGCTGATGGCAATGATGCCCAAGAGGGTCAAGCACCGGAAGGTGTTCCGCGGTCGCGTGAAGGGTCTCGCTACGCGAGGCAACCGCGTGAACTTCGGAGACTACGGTCTAATGGCTCTGGACTACGGTTGGATGAGCGGTCGTCACATCGAGGCTGGTCGCGTTGCGGCCAACCGTGCGACCGGTGGCGCGGCCAAGATTTGGATCCGCGTTTTCCCGCACAAGCCCATCTCTTCGAAGCCCGCGGAAACGCGGATGGGCAAGGGTAAGGGGGACGTGGACTTCTGGGCCGCTGAGATCAAGCCCGGCAAGATCCTGTTCGAGCTTGGCGGCGTGCCTGAAGAGAAGGCGAAACTCGCCTTCAAGCGCGTGGCGCACAAGATGCCTGTCAAGGTGAAGATGGTGAAGCGAGTCCCGACTACCTAAGGGGGCGTTAGCTATGAAGATCGACGAAATCAGAAGCAAGACCGACGCCGAGCTCGACTTCGAACTCGACAAGGCGAAGAAGGAACTCTTCGAGCTGCGCATGAAGGCCAGCACGCAGAGTATCCAGAGTCCGGCCGAAATCACGAACCTGCGTCGTGGGATCGCTCGTATGAACACCATCCTCCACGAGCGGGCCATCGGGCTCCGCGGTCAGGAGCCCCGCTAGTTATGGACCTCCAACGCAACAGCCGTCGCGTGCTGCGCGGAACCGTTTCCAGCGACAAGATGGACAAGACCATCACTGTCGTCGTGGAACGCCTCCTGCAGCACCCCAAGTACTTGAAGTACATGCGGCGCAACAAGAAGTACCACGCTCACGATGAGACCAACGACGCCAACATCGGCGACGTGGTCGAGATCGTCGAGTGTCGCCCGATGAGCAAGAACAAGCGCTGGCGTCTCGCCACGGTTGTCGAGCGCGCCGTCCTCGCCGATGGGGGTGCACTGTGATTCAGATGCAGACTTACCTCGACGTCGCGGACAACACCGGCGCGAAGCAGGTCCAGTGCATCAAGGTGCTGGGCGGCACGCACCGTCGCTACGCCAGCCTGGGCGACGTGATCGTCGCTTCGGTCAAGAAGGCCATCCCCGGCTCGGAAGTGAAGACGGGAACCGTGGTCAAGGGCGTGATCGTTCGCGTCAAGAAGAACACGCGCCGGTCCGACGGATCGTACGTGCGCTTCGACCGCAACGCGCTCGTCCTCGTCGACGGCGAAGGCAACCCCAAGGGAACGCGCATCTTCGGCGCGGTCGCTCGCGAGCTTCGCGATCGCCGCTTCATGAAGATCGTCTCCCTCGCTCAGGAGGTGGTGTGATGCATGTCCGCAAAGGTGACATGGTCATCGTCGTCGCCGGCAACGACAAAGGTCGCACCGGTGAAGTCCAGAGCGTGAACCGCGAGCGCAACCGCGTTGTCGTCGAAGGCGTCAACGTGCGTTGGAAGCACCGCAAGGCCACGCAGCAGAATCCGCAAGGCGAGCGCCTCCAGCTGGAGTGCGCGGTTCACGCCAGCAACGTGATGCACCTCGACCCCCAGACCGGGAAAGGTGTGCGTCGCCGCGCGACGCAAGAGAACTAACGATGGCACCCCGTCTCAAAGAGAAGTTCGAGGGCGACGTCAGGTCGTCGCTGCAAGAGCGCTTCGGAATCAAGAACGTCAACGCAATCCCGCGTCTCACCAAGATCGTGGTGAACATGGGCGTGCATGGCGCGGTCGAAAACAAGTCGAAGGTCGACTCCGCCGCGCGCGACATGGGCATCATCACGGGCCAGCGCCCGACGATCCGCCTGTCGCGCAAGGCCATCTCGGGCTTCAAGCTGCGCGAGAACATGCCGATCGGCTGTGCTGTCACGCTGCGCCGCGAGCGCATGTGGGAGTTCGCTGACCGCCTGCTCACCGTCGCCCTTCCTCGTATCCGCGACTTCCGCGGTGTGAAGACAAAGCTCGACGGCCGCGGCAACTACACGCTCGGTCTGAGCGAACAGTCGATCTTCCCGGAAATCGAGTTCGACAAGATCGACTTCCAGCAGGGCATGGACATCACGTTCGTGACCACCGCGCCGAACGACGAGCAGGGCTACGCGCTGCTGCACGAGCTCGGCATGCCCTTCTCTGACCAGCACGACGACAAGAACTAGCCATGGCCAAGACCTCTCTGATCGTCAAGTCGCAGCGCACGCCGAAATTCAAGGTTCGCGGGTACACCCGCTGCCTGATGTGTGGCCGTTCGCGCGCCGTCTACAAGAAGTTCAAGATCTGCCGGATCTGTCTCCGCGAGCACGCGTTGCTCGGTGAGATCCCCGGAATGCGGAAGGCCTCCTGGTAGGAGGGCAGAGACCATGCTGAACGATCCCATCGCTGACATGCTGACGCGCATCCGGAACGCCAACCGGATCTCTCGCAACAAAGTCACCATGCCTGCATCCCGACTCAAGGTCGGCATTGCTGAAGTCCTCATGCAAGAGGGCTTCATCGAGAAGTACTCGGTCGTCGAAGGCTCGCCCGCGAGCACCCTCGAGATCGCTTTGAAATACGGGCCCGACGGCGAGCAGGTGGTGCGATCGATCGATCGCATCAGCAAGCCCGGTTGTCGTCGTTACATGGGAGCCAAGGAGATCCGCCCCGTTCTGAACGGACTGGGCATCTACGTGATCTCGACTCCCAAAGGCGTGATCTCCGACCGAACTGCGCGCGCGCAGAACGTCGGTGGCGAGATCCTCTGCAAGGTGTGCTGATCCATGTCCCGCATCGGTAAGAAGACCATCACCATCCCCGCTGGGGTGGAGATCAAAGTCGGAGCCATCCGCGACCTGACGGTCAAGGGTCCTCAAGGAACGCTGGGCATCACCCTGCGCCCTGAGGTCGAAGTGGCGATCGACGGCAACGAAGCGACCGTGTCTGCCAATGGCAGCGGCTCGTCGCGTCAGTCCCGTGCATTCCACGGCATGACGCGCGCGCTGCTCTCCAACATGGTGGACGGCGTCACCAAGGGCTTCGAGCGCAAGCTCGAGATCCAAGGTGTCGGTTGGAACGCCCAGTCCGCCGGCGCGAAGATCACGCTGAACATCGGCTTCTGCCACCCGGTCGTGATCGACATGCCCAAGGGTGTCACCTGTGAATCTCCCAGCCCGACCACCATCGTCCTCAAGGGCGCGGACAAGCAAGCCGTGGGTCACACCGCTGCTGTCATCCGCTCCGTGCGGCCCCCCGAACCCTACAAGGGCAAGGGCATCCGCTACGAAGGTGAATACGTCCGCCGCAAATCCGGCAAGAGCTTCGGTAGCTAGTCATGAAGCCGCTCCAGCTAAAGAACAAGAAGCGCCTTCGGCGCAAGCAATCCATCCGTGCCCGAATCCGTCGGGACACGAGTCTTCCCCGTCTGTCGGTCAGCCGCTCCTTGAAGCACTTCACGGCGCAGATCATCGACGACGCGACGGGGAACACCCTGTGTTCGGTGACGAGCACTGGAAAGGCCGCGGGCGACCAGCTCGGCGGAAAGACCAAGACCGAGCGCGCCAAGCTGCTCGGAAGCGAGCTCGGCTCGAAGGCCAAGGGCAAGGGCATCGAAAAGGTGGCCTTCGACCGCGGTGCTTCGACCTATCACGGTCGCGTCAAGGCATTCGCCGACGCTGCCCGTGAAGCCGGCCTCCAGTTCTAAGCAGTCACTTCGAGCGCAAGCGAAAGAGAACCATGAAACGCAAGTTCGAATACCTCGACTCGGTTGAAGTCGATGAGCTCGGTGAAGTCACCGAAGCCCTCGTCAAGGTGAACCGCTCCGCAGCTGTCGTGAAGGGTGGCCGTCGCTTCTCCTTCTCGGCGCTCTCGGTCGTCGGCAACCGCAAGGGTGTCGTCGGCTATGGCTTCGGTAAGGCCCGTCAGGTCCCCAACGCCATCGAGAAAGCCGCCAAGGACGGACGCAAGCACCTGCAGCGCGTCCCCGTCACGGAGAACGGCGCGATCCCGCACGAGGTCACCGGACGCTTCTGCGGCTCGATGATTCGCCTGCTGCCCGCTTCGGCTGGTACCGGCATCATCGCCTGTTCGTCGGTGCGCGCTGTCTGCGAGATGGCCGGCATCTCGAACATCCTCACCAAGTCATACGGGTCGACCAACCCGATGAACCTCATCAAGGCCACCCTCGACGCCTTGGCCCAGCTGCGCACGCGCGAGCAGGTCAAAGAGCTGCGGGGCATCGAGCTCGGGAGCTGAACCGATGGATCTCAAGACAGTTCTCTCCAAAGGCACGGCCTACGAGAAGCGGAACCGCATCGGTCGCGGTACCGGTTCGGGTAGCGGCAAGACCAGTGGTCGCGGCCACAAGGGTCGCGGGCAGCGTTCCGGCGCCAATCGTCGTCCCGGCTACGAAGGTGGTCAGATGCCCATCTACCGTCGCGTGCCCAAGCGCGGCTTCACGAACGCGCGCTTCCGTACCCTGTACACCGTGATCAACGTCGGTCACCTGTCGGCCTTCCCGGCCGGCTCGACCGTCGACCTGAACGCCGTGTTGGACGCCGGACTCGCGAGCATGAACACGCCGCTGTTCAAGGTGCTCGGCAACGGCGACTTCGACGTCAAGCTGACCGTTCGCGCTCAGAAGTTCTCGAAGAGCGCCGTCCAGAAGATCGAGGCCGCCGGTGGAACCGTCGTCCACCTCGATGACAAGGGCGCCGAGCAGGCTGAAGGAGCCTCGAACTAGTGGAGGGCTCCTTCCTCAATTTCATCCGAGTCAAGGAGACACGGGAGAAGATCGTTACGACGCTTCTCCTGTTGCTCATCTACCGACTTGGTTTCCAGATCCCGATCCCCGGGATGAACGTCGCTTTCCTCAGCGAGAGCGTGGGAAACCAGTTCTTCGGCATGGTCAGCGCGCTGACCGGTAGTGCCATCGGTCAGACCAGCATCTTCTCCCTGGGCATCATGCCCTACATCTCCGCCTCCATCATCTTCTCGATGCTGGGCAAGATCAGCCCGGCGATCGAGGCGATCCAGAAGGAGGGGGCTTCGGGACAGAAGAAGATCAACCAGTGGACGCGCTTGTCGGTGGTACCGATCGCGATCCTGCAGGGCATCTTCGTCTACACCGGCATCTTCATGCAGAACCCCCAGATGATCGACCCCTCCATGCAGGGGCACTCTCTGGCGCTCGGCTTGACGGTGATCTTGGCCCTGCTCGCCGGTGCGATGTTGGTCATGTGGATCAGCGAACTGATCACGGAGCACGGCGTCGGCAACGGCGCGTCCCTGATCATCATGGGCGGCATCATCGCCACCCTGCCCTCGGCCATCATGCGGATCGCCGACAGCCAGGAGTTCTGGCAGACGATCCTCTCTCTGATTGCCGTCTGGGTCGCGACCGTCTTCGTGGTGGTCTACATCCACAAGGGCGAGCGACGCATCCCGATTCAATACGCTCGACTGACCCGTGGACGTCGCGTCTACGGCGGCCAGCGCCACTACCTGCCCCTGAAGGTCAACATGGCCGGCGTGATGCCGATCATCTTCGCCTCGGTGCTGTTCGTGGTGCCCGGCTTGGTCTTCGAGTGGTTCGGCTGGGTCACCTTGCGAGACATGTTCCAGGACCAGACGCACGTGCTCTACGTGGCGCTCTACGTGTCCCTGGTCTTCGCGTTCTGCTTCTTCTGGAACCGCCTGATGTTCCAGCCGGACGAGATCGCGAACAACCTTCGCGAGCACGGCGCTTTCATCCCCGGCATCCGTCCGGGCGTGAAGACCGCCGAGTACCTCTCCGCCACCTTGACCAGGATCACCTTGGCGGGCGCGGCCTTCCTGGCGATCATCGCGGTCTTCCCGGCGTTCGTGACGCCGCGCAGTCTGCCCGATCAGTCGATGGTCTACTTCCTCGGCGGCACCTCGGTGCTGATCGTCGTGGGTGTGGCGCTCGAGCTGGTCGACCGTCTGAAGGCGCAAGCGATCATGAAGGGCTACAAGGAAGAAGCCGGCGGCGACGAAGCCGGTGGCGGACCCAACTGGTCGCGTAAGAGCCGCAGAGGTCAAGCATCGTGAGTGATCGCCGCGTCGTCATCTTGCTGGGCCCTCCCGGGGCCGGCAAAGGCACACAGGCCGTCCGCTTGTCGGCGGGCCTGGGGTTGCCTCACGTGTCGACGGGCGACTTGTTCCGCGAGAACCTCTCGAACTCGACCGAACTCGGCAAGCGCGCCAAGGGCTTCATGGAAGCGGGCCAGCTCGTTCCGGACGAGCTCGTGCTCGAGATGCTCTTCGACCGCGTGTCGAAGCCGGACTGCGCCGAGGGCTACCTGCTCGACGGCTTTCCCCGCACCATCCCGCAAGCCGAGGCGCTCGACGTCCGACTGGCGGGGGAGGACACGGCAGCGCTCTTGCTCGAAGTCGACGACAGTCTGATCGTCGGCCGAGCTGCGGGTCGCCTGCTGTGCAAGTCCTGTGGTAACATCCAGCACTTGGAGTACGCGCCTCCTGCGAAGGCAGGCGTGTGCGACCAGTGTGGTGGTGAACTTCACCGCCGCAAGGACGACGAGCCGGAGGTGGTGCGCGAGCGCCTCGTGGTCTACCACGATCAAACCGCCCCGCTCGTCGGCTTCTATGAGAACAAGGGTCAGCTCCGACGTGTGAAGGGCGACCAATCACCGGACGCTGTCTACGCCGACCTCCTGCAATGCCTCGAGGGAGTCGTCTGATGGCTAAAGAAGAACCGATTGTTCTCGAAGCGATCGTGACCGAGGCGCTGCCTAACGCACGCTTTCGGGCACAGCTCGAGAACGGTCACGAGATCATGGCTCACGTCAGCGGAAAGATGCGGATGCACTACATCCGGATCATGGCCGGTGACAAGATCACGGTCGAGATGTCCCCGTACGACCTGACTAAAGGCCGCATCATCTCGCGCGGCGATCGCAGACCGCGAAGGAGACGTAAGTAGATATGAAAGTCCGAAGCAGTGTTCGACGGATGTGCAGCAGCTGCAAGATCGTCCGCCGTCGCGGTGTCTTGAGAGTGATCTGTAGCTCTGACCCGCGTCACAAGCAGCGCCAAGGCAAGTGAGCCCTTTGGCATACCGAACAACCGACCCCAGAACCGACCGACGGAGCGATCCATCATGCCGCGTGTAGTTGGCGTAGACATTCCGAACAACAAGCGCCTCGATGTCGCTCTCACCTACGTGTATGGGGTGGGGCGCGTCACGGCGACCAAGGTCTGTGAAGAGCTTCGGCTCGATCCGACCATGCAAGCTCGTGACCTGACTGAAGAGCAGCTGACCAACCTCGCGACGCACCTCGAGAAGGTGTACGTGATCGAAGGTTCCCTGCGTCGTCAGATCGCCGCCGCGATCGCGCGTCTGCGCGACATCGGCAGCTATCGCGGACTGCGCCACCGTCGCGGTCTTCCCGTCCGAGGCCAGCGCACGCGTACCAACGCGCGCGGTCGCAAGGGTCCGAAGAAGACCGTTGCCGGCAAGAAGTCCGTCAAGGGCATGAAGTAACAGAGACAACTGATGGCCAAGTCGACCAAGCGCAAAGCCCGCAAGAACGTCAATCGCGGGATCGTGCATATCAAAGCTTCTTTCAACAACACTCTCGTGACCATCACGGACACGGGTGGTGCGACCATCTCGCGCAGCTCTGCTGGTGCGATGGGCTTCAAGGGCACTCGCAAGAGTACGCCCTTCGCCGCTCAGCGTGCCTCGGACACGGCGGCACACAACGCCATGCGCAACGGCATGAAAGAAGTCGACGTGCGGATCAAAGGTGCCGGCTCCGGCCGAGAATCCGCCGTTCGCGCCCTCTCCAACGCGGGACTCAAGGTTCATTCGATCCAGGACGTCACGCCCCTCCCGCATAACGGATGCCGCGCTCGCAAGCGCCGGCGCGTTTGATCGAACAGGAAGTCTGATCAATGGCTCGATACATCGGAAACAAGTGCAAGCTCTGCCGTCGTGAAGGCATGAAGCTGTTCCTCAAGGGGCAGCGCTGCTTCACCGACAAGTGCGCTCTCTCTCGCCGGGACTACCCGCCGGGAGTTCACGCTCAGAAGCGCAGCAAGGTCACCGACTACGGTGTCCGTCTGCGCGAGAAGCAGAAGCTGAAGCGCATCTACGGAGTGCTGGAGCGTCAGTTCCGCCTCTACTTCAAGGAAGCCGAGCGCCTCAAGGGCAACACGGGTGAGAACCTGCTGATGCTGCTCGAGCGTCGTCTCGACAACGTGGTGCTGGCCAGTGGCTTCGCACTCTCGCGCAACCACGCGCGTCAGCTCATCAACCACGGTCACTTCATGATCAACGACAAGCGCGTCGACATCGCTTCCTTCCAGGTCCGCCCCGGTGACGTGCTCAAGCCGTCCTCCAAGGAGAAGACCAAGAAGATCGTCGGAGACGCCGTCGAAGTGAACAAGTCTCAACCCGTCCCCGCATGGCTGTCGGTCTCCGGCGACGCGATGGAGGCCAAAGTGAACGGCATCCCGCGCCGCGAGGACGTCCCGCACCCGATCCAAGAACAGCTGATCATCGAGCTCTGCTCGAAGTAGGGAACCTCATGAGGATTCGTTGGCGTAACTTCGAACTGCCCAGCCGGGTCACACCGGATAGCGACAGTCTGAGCAACGAGTTTGGTCGCTTCGTGATCGAGCCGTTCGAGCGTGGCTTTGGCCACACCATCGGCAACGGCTTGCGCCGTGTGCTGCTCTCGTCCATCGAGGGAACCGCCATCACGGCGGTGAACATCGAAGGCACCTCACACGAGTTCGACTCGTTGGAAGGCGTCTATGAAGATGCGACGGACATCATCCTGAATCTGAAGCGACTTCGGATTCAGTACAACGGCGACGAGCCGATCACCTGCCGCATCTCGTGCACCGAGAAGGGCGAGGTCACGGGGGCCGATGTGGTCTGTGAAGGCGGCGCGACCGTCGTGAACACGGACCTGCACATCGCGACCCTGACCATGGAGACTGAGTTCAACGTCGAGCTCAAGGTCGCCAAGGGACGTGGCTACGTGCCGGCGGAAGAGAACGCGGAGACCACCCAGGAACTGGGCACGATCCCCGTCGACTCGATCTACTCGCCGGTGCACCGTGTGCGTTACTCGATCGAGGCCACGCGCGTCGGCAAGTTGACGAACTACGATCGCCTCGTGCTCGAGATCTGGACCGACGGTACGACGAGCCCCCAGATGGCTCTCGTCGAAGCGGCGAAGATCTATCGCAAGCACCTCAACCCCTTCGTGCTGTTCGACAGCGACGCGAGCGAGGAACTGCTCCCCGAGTCGCCTTCGACCTCGGAGTTCAATCCGGCAAACCAAGAGTCGAACGAGTTGCGCGATCGCCTGAGCGAATCGCTCTCCGAGCTCGAGCTCTCCGTGCGCGCACGGAACTGCCTCGATGGGGCCAACCTGCGGACGCTCGGTGACCTGGTCTCCTTGTCCGAGAACGAGGTGATGAACCTCAAGAACCTCGGCAAGACCAGTCTGACCGAGATCAAATCGAAACTGGCGGAGCGAGGCCTGAGCCTCGGGATGCAGATCTCCTAGCTGCCACCAGCTGCTAGACAAGAGAGACCGATCACATGCGACACCGCGTTAAAGGCTTCAAGCTCGGCAGGACGGCTAGCCACCGCACGGCGATGCAGCGCAATATGGCTGCCTCGCTCATCGAGCACGAGCGAATCATCACCACCGTGACGAAGGCGAAAGCGCTGCGTCCGGTCATCGAGAAGTTGATCACGACCTCGAAAGAGGCCAGCGTCCACAACCGCCGCCGCGCGTTCGCCGCGCTGCGGTCGAAGGAAGCCGTGAGCAAGCTGTTCGAGGTGCTCGGCCCGCGCTTCAAGGATCGCCCCGGCGGTTACTGCCGCATCCTCAAGCTCTCGAAGCCTCGCCTCGGCGATGCCGCGGAGCGAGCGATCATCGAGTTCGTCGAGCGCACCCCGGCCACTGCCGGCGCCGGCGCCGACGCCGAGTAGTCACGGGCCCGCGAGGTCCGCGAGAATCAGGGCGCTCGACCGTTCACGGTCGAGCGCCCTTCCTTCGTGTCCGTGCCGAGTCGTCGACGGCTCGTCATGAGCTCGCGGGCGACCCAGGGGCGCGTTCGCGATGAAGAGGGCGCGAACCATGGCGAGCCAGGTCGGGTCCCTGGGCGGGCGGGGGACTGAGGGTCTCCCCAACTTAGGTCTACTCAGACTTGAACTTTCGAGGGGTCAGCGGGGTTGGTAACGACGGGGACGTGCTCCCCGTCTTCTTGTTCTCTGAGCGAAGCTCCGTTGAGCAGGAGCCTCCCGGGAGGGTTCGAGGCGGCAGCCTCTACGGACGCCGGCGTTCGATCGCCGAGGGACCGGTGCGGCCGGACGTGGTTGTAGTCGTCACGCCAGGCGGCGACGACCGCGCGTGCGTGGTCGAGGCTCGTGAACCAGTGTTGGCCGAGACACTCCTCGCGAAACTTCCCGTTGAAGCGTACGCGTCCGGTGACCCCATCCCAGCAGCCACTTGACACAGTCCGTCGTTGCCCCAGCGCCCTCAGCCCTCTCGCCGCTCCGCACCCCACGCCCAGGGCGTGAGCCTCGCGATCTGCGAAGCCGGCACGATCGCAATCTTGTCCAGGCAATC
>Ga0316208_1000745_pt1 | contig 36398 bp, 38 predicted proteins | sample 3monopyrite_MG_FD_204944 | JGI IMG/M metagenome (GOLD analysis project Ga0316208, IMG submission 204944) | Microbial mat bacterial communities from mineral coupon in-situ incubated in ocean water Damariscotta River, Maine, United States -... | ecosystem: Environmental > Aquatic > Marine >...
TTTTGCGGCGGTTTCTTCGATGTTGGACGGCGATAGGGCAAACTCTAATAAACTGTCACCGCCAATATCCTTTGCGATTTTTGCGAGGAGGCTTTCATCAGAAAGATTTTGGCCTTCCTGATAGTATGCTCTGTGTAGCAGCCGCAGAGCATCACGTTGTTGGCCGTGTTTTTGCGCAGCGTTTAAAAGGCAGTGTGCCTTAAAGCTGTTATAATAATGGGTCCGTTTGTCAAAATCGAAAGTGACACCAGCTTTGCCTGCTACTTCAAGCAAGTTACGGCGATATTCAGCAAGTTCTGCTGGGCTTTTTTTCATACGGCGCGCTAGGTGATCATTAATGTTTTCACCCTCATAGGGCATGTCAGGATTGAGTTGAAACGGTAGAAATTCAATAGAGACATCAATATATCCTTCCAGCCGGTCAATAGCGGTTGACAAATTCTGATACCCAATAGGGCACCAACTACATACAAGGTCGTGGATCATTTCTATTTTTACAGAGGTCATGGCATTCATCCTGTTTTTATTACTCTGCCATGAAGATAAGCGACGCACACTTGAATGATAATACGGCACAATAGATAAAACATGTTTCTGTTTTGGAAACAGTTGAGTGTGACAATATGGTAGGCAAGAGTGGATTAAGAGGATCAAAAGAATCTATGTTTATATTAAGTTTATGGTTCTCGAGGTTATCATCAGTCATCAGCAAGGGTTGGTGACATTGAAAGCTATTTACCTATAAAATAGGTAAATTTACCGTAAATTGATTGCATTTTCACATGATGCCGAGTTTAGTCTGTGACAAAATATAAAATAGTCAGGAAGGGATAAACTATGAAAAAATTAACAAGTGTCGCTGTGGCCCTTGGGTTACTTTCAAGCGCCGTCTTTGCAGATCAGCATATTGATCCGCCCCAAGAGGTGCAGCGCTTACACGGCTTTGTAAAAGCCGTGTCTGCTGAACGTATTAAAACAGATATTACCAAACTCGTAGGCTTTGGTACGCGCCATAGCCTTTCTGATACCAAGTCAGATACACGGGGCATAGGCGCCGCGCGCCGCTGGATTGAGGCAGAATTTAAGCGTATTGCAAAAGGCTGTGAGGCACAGTTGGATGTTTATACGGTTTCCGGTATGGCACAAGGACGTCGTATTCCGGAACCAACGGAAATTGTGAATGTTATTGCCGTTCAGCGCGGTATTCTTGATCCCAACCGTGTTGTGATGATGTCAGGTGATATTGATAGCCGTATTTCTGACCCCTTGAATGGCACGGACGATTCACCGGGCGCTAACGATAATGCTTCAGGTATGGCAGGTACTATTGAAGCCGCCCGTGTGCTTTGCAAAACCAAATTCCCCGGTACCATTGTTTACGCAGGACTATCTGGTGAAGAGCAAGGCCTGTATGGAGGTAAAATTCTGGCGGATTATGCGAAAGAGCAAGGCTGGCGTGTGATGGGCGTAATCAATAATGACATGATCGGCAATATTGAAGGTATTAGTGGAGTTATCAATAATACGACAGCGCGTGTGTTCTCTGAAGGAACGCGGTATGCGGAAACTGAGAAAGAAGCTCTCCAGCGCCGGTACAGCGGTGGTGAAATAGATAGCCCAAGTCGCAATATTGCCCGGTTAATTGACCGTATGGCTGATGATTATATTCCCAACCTTGATGTGATGATGGTGTACAGGCTTGATCGCTTTGGACGGGGGGGGCACCACAGACCCTTTAATGAAGCTGGCTGGCCTGGTGTGCGCATTATGGAAACCAATGAAAACTATAACCGTCAACATCAGGACCTGCGTACAGAAAATGGCATTGCTTACGGGGACACCCTCGACGGTGTGAATTTTAAGTATGCGGCGAAACTAACGGCACTGAATGTTGTAACCCTTGCCTCTATGGCTGGCGCGCCGCCTTTCCCGGCAGAGGTTACTTTGCACGGTGCAGTAAAACCGAGCACAACAATAAAATGGCATGTGCGTGGGGATGAGCGTGAGGCTGCAAACCTTAAAGGGTTCCGCATTTATTGGCGTTTAACGACTGATGCTCAGTGGCGCTGGAGCCACTTTGTGCCAGCAGATGCCCGCGAACATACCCTTGAGAATGTGGTGATTGACAATTATTTCTTTGGTGTTGCGTCTGTCGCTAATGACGGTTTGGAAAGTCCGGTCGTTTTTCCTGGGCCAATGGGGGCGTTTGAACTAGCCGCGACCGAGTAGTGCAAAGGTGAGGGATGCAGTTCAAAAGATGAGCTGCATCTCTACATTGTCAAGGCCTTCAGCAAAGCCATCTTTTGTGATGCTTTTGGTTTCAAAACCGAGTTTTTCAAAAAATTTAGCAGTGCGCTGGCTGGTATTAACGACCACAGATGCCATGGTGTCATCTTCGCGCATAGCGTTAAGTCGCATTTTGGCAAGTAGCTTACCATAGCCCTTTTGATGATGCATCGGTGCAATCATGCCCCAACAGAAAACCCCTACATTTGATGTGTCGTCGTTCGTACCATATCCGCCGCACCCTATAATCTCACCGTTAAGCTCCATAACAAAATAGAGACAGGTTAAGTCATCTAGAAATGCGCAGTAATCTGCCCGTTCTGTTTCCCCAAAATAGGTAGGGACATTCTGGTCAAAAATAGCAAGGCAACCAGCCCTGTCTTTGCTATTAAATAAACGAATAGTTGGTTCTGTCACGGGTGGGCCCTTTAAAGAAAAAGCCCGGTTTGTAGGCCGGGCTTTTCTAACAATTTTATCATGCGTTTTGCATAAAGCTTATTCGCGGTTTCCAAGAAACTGCAGGAGCATCATGAACAAATTCACAAAATCCAGATACAGTGACACAGCACCCATAATAGCCCCTTTTGCGACACTTTCGCCTGACGCCATCATATAGTAGCCTTCTTTAATCCGCTGTGTGTCATAGGCAGTAAGACCAGCAAACACCAAGACACCAACAGCTGAAATCAAGAAATGCATCATGGTGGACGCGACAAAGATATTCACAATGCTAGCGATGATGATACCAATAAGCCCCATAAACAGGAATGTACCAAGGCCAGACAGTGACTTTTTAGTGGTATATCCATAAAGGCTAAGCGCACCAAAAGTAGCAGCAGTGATAAAGAATGTCCGCGCAATGCTTTCCGCGCTATAAATGGCAAATATACTCGCCATCGATAAACCCATCGTTGCGGCAAAAGCCCAGAAAATCATCTGCAGTGTGCTTGACTTCATTTTGTGAGCACCAAAGCTCATGACCATCACAAAAGCAAGCGGGGCCAAGGCAACAATCCACCGTAGACCGCCACTATAGATAGTTGTGAGAAGCTCTGTATTGTTACCCACCATCATCGCAATGATACCGGTTAGCAATACACCAGAGGCCATATAGTTATAGACCTTCAGCATATAGCTGCGAAGGCCTTCATCATATTCACCAGATTGAGCAGCAGCTTGTGCCCGGTAAGCAGTATTATAGCGTTCCACTTTTCGAAACTCCTAAGAAAATAACTATGTTGCCCCTAATATGGTGACTTTCGCCCGGCCTTGCAATAGAAACCGGACCAAAAATTTATTCTGAGCGTAAAACAACGTTTGGTTTGATGGAAAGAGCTCTAAAACTTGAGGCTAATCCAAAAAACACAGTGACGAACAGGCTGGTCACCACAGTAACAAGCATGGGTACAGGCAAGAAGGTGAATTCAAGCTGCATAACCTGTGCTACAACGACCCAGCCAACAAGGCTACCAAGGCCGAGAGCGATTGTTGCGGTGACAAGACCAATGAGGGTATATTCAAGCAAATATGCGCGAAGAATTTGCGAGCGCACAGCCCCCACAACCTTAAGGATAACGCTGTCATAAACCCGCTGTCTAAAACCTGCCGCAATGGCTCCTGCGAGCACAAGCACCCCTGCAATAATAGCAACTAGGGCGGTTGCTTCAACGGCAGTGCCTATTTGTTCTACCATCGCGTTTACACTGGACAGAACTTCTTTCATGCGTACCGCCGTAATATTAGGGTAGTTACTGGTAAGCACTCTATGGGCGGTTTCTTCTACACCGTCATCGGCTTTTAGGGTTGCCATATAGGTGTGAGGCGCGGCCTTTAGTGTGTTAGGGTCGAACATAATAACGAAATTAAAACCAAATGTGCCCCAATTGATTTCCCGGATTGAGCGGATGGTGGCGGTCATTTCCCTGCCAAGTACGGCAATGGTCATGGTATCGCCAATTTTGAGGCCAAGCCCTTCGGCAGCTTCTTTGCCTAAGCTGATTTCTGGCGGACCAGTATAATCATCTGGCCACCAGTCTCCTTCAACAATGGTACTGCCTTTACCGAGTTCTTTTTGGTAGGTGAGGCCGCGGTCCCCCCTTAAAATCCAGCGTACATTCTGGGCAATCTCTACATCTTGCGCAAGAACACCATTAAGGTGGGTTACCCGCCCGCGCAGATTAGGGATTGTCACCAAGTCTTTCACACCTTCAATATTGTTTGCCGTTTCGGTGAAGGCCGTTACTTGGTGTGGTTGAATGTCCAGCAAGAAAAAAGCGGGGGCTTCAGAAGGGACTTGGTCTTCAAGCTGTTTGTTCATATTGCCCTGGATAAGAGCAAGGCCTGCAAATAATGTCAGGCCTAGACCAAGGGAAATGACAACAGCCCCTGTGGCAGCGCCAGGCCGGTAGAGATTTGTAATTGCAAGCCGGATCAGGGCATTTTTTGAGCGTGGCACGTTTGCAGCAATACGTTCAATCAACCAACTTGTAAGGCGAAGCAGGCCAAGCGTTGCGACGGTGCCAGCCAAAAAGCCTGCCGCAAGCAGGCGGTTATCAGAAAGGCCAATTGCAAGGACAGCAACTGACACAATGGCAAAGGCAATCACAGTAAGATAAATCAGACGTGGGCGCTTACTTTTTGCAGCAACAATTGCCCGAAATAGGTGCACAGCGGGCACATCTCGCGCTTTTCCAAGCGGCCAAACAGTGAAGGCAACAGTAATCATGAGGCCGTAAATTGCTGCCAGAGCGAGCACGTCAGGGTACACACCGCCATCAGGCTTGACAGGGAGGCTGTCCGGCAAAAACTCAACGAGAATACCCGGTAAAACTGCGCCGAATGACAGGCCAATGATAATAGAGATCAAGCCAATTGCCATAATCTGGTAAAAATAGGTTGCGAAAACTGTGCTCCCGCTGGCCCCTAAGATTTTGAGAGTGGCGATCGTGCGGGTTTTACGGTCCATATAACCGCGAACTGCATTCCCGACACCCACGCCGCCCACAACTAGCGCTGATATACCAACAAGCGTGAGAAACATGCCCATTTGCTCAATAAAATTTCTAAGCCCAGGTGCCGAGGTGCCTCTATCTCGCACGCGCCAGTTAGCGTCAGGAAAGGTATCTTTCATGGTTTCTCGGAAGGCTTTTACGTCTGATCCATTCGGGAGACGGATACGGTAGATATGGTTAATCAGCGACCCGGTTGTTACAAGGCCGGTTTCTGAGAGTGCCCCCAAGTTAATGATGGCAGAGGGGCCAAGCTGAAAACCCAAATTGGCTTTGTCAGGTTCATTTTCAATAAAGGCCCGAACCTCTGCTTTTGCAGATCCAAATACAAGCGTATCTCCCAGTTTGATCTCGAGTTTGTCGGCAAGGAGAGGGTCAATCGCCGCACCCCATTTGTTGCCGCGCTTTGCAAGCAGGTCTGTTGTGTTACTGGCTGGTTTTGTTACGAAATTGCCATAAAGGGGAAACAGGGTATCAACGGCCCGTAGTTCAACAAGAGTTGACTCAAATGAGCCGTCCACACGGGCCATTGTGCGGAAACGTGCTGATACAGACAAGTCACCTTGCGCTTGTGCCCAAGCAATAAACTCTTGGGGGGCCTCTTTCTGGAAGATGCTAATTTCAATGTCACCACCAAGGATAGATTGCCCCTCGCGCTCCATACCTTCCTGAATAGCACGGCTTAAGGAACCGACAGCGGCAATTGCGGTGACACCGAGAATAAGGCAAGCCATGAAAATTTTAAACCCACTGAAACCACCGCGCAGTTCTCTGAGAGCCAGTTTTAGCGAAACGGATAAAGATGCATGCCGTGTCATCATTTTTTGGTAACCTGACTAACCGCATTTTCCTTGCCGCTAACGGACTGTGTGTCCCCTGTATCATCGACAATCCGGCCATCAGCCATAGAGATTACCCGGTCACATTTGTCAGCAAGCGCAGGGTCATGGGTGACTAGAATTAGAGTTGATTGCCGTTCTTTTGCTAAGTCAAATATCAAATCAATAACGGCTCGGCCCGTTTTGCCGTCTAAGTTACCTGTGGGTTCATCTCCGAACAGAAGTCGTGGTTGAGGGGCTAGGGCGCGGGCAAGAGCAACACGTTGTTGTTCGCCACCAGACAATTGCGCGGGATAATGGTCCATACGGTGACCAAGACCAACAAGTTGAAGTTCTTTTGTGGCTTTATCAAAGGCATCGTTAACCCCGGCAAGCTCAAGCGGGACAGCCACATTTTCGAGAGCGGTCATAGTGGGAATAAGATGAAACGCTTGCATTACAATACCGACCCGGCTTAGGCGGTGTTTCGCAAGGGCATCTTCATCCGCCCCTGTAAAGGATAGGCCGTCAATAATAACATCACCCGTTGTTGCTTGCTCCAACCCAGTCATAAGGCTCATGAGCGATGATTTGCCTGAGCCCGAAGGCCCGACAATGCCAACGGTTTGGCCCGGAGTGACGGTAAAATTAATATCCCGCAGAATGTTAACAGGCCCCGCACCGCTTTCAAGTGTGAGCGAGACCCCAGACAAATTGATGATGTCTTGTAATTTCGTCATTGTAATTTTTACCCTTCGCTGCCAGTTATTTATTATAACCCCCCTGATGTGAGGAGCGGACCATGTCGGCCATTGGCCCTTTAAAGATATTAACTTTTGTCCTGATTACCAGTTTTTTCAGTGTTTTTGCGGTAAAGGCTGATCAAAAAGGGGTAAATGACAAAAATGTTACTGAATCTATAGAAATATTAGCCTTTGGCGACAGTTTGACTGCGGGTTACGGTCTGCCTGCCGGTGATGGGTTTACCGACCAGTTAGAACATTGGATTAATGAAAGATATGATGATCCCGTGAAAATAATTAACGGCGGGGTATCGGGAGACACAACCTCAGGCGCGCGGTCAAGGTTGGATTGGACACTCTCACCGATTAAAGGTGGGAAACCAGATTTGGTCATTTTGACCCTGGGCGGAAACGATGTACTGCGGGGGATTTCTCCGGATTTAACCCGCGAAAATATGGATGCCATGCTGGCGGTTTTGACAGAACAGGATATTCCTGTGCTTATAGGAGGCATGTTGTCTACCCCCAGTTGGGGGCCTGAGTATGCTTCAGCTTTCGATAGCATCTATCCGGATATGGCATCAAAGTACGATGTACCGCTCTATCCTTTTTTTCTGGCAGGGGTAGAGACAGACTTATCGTTGCGCCAAGCAGATGGCTTGCACCCAACCAAAGAGGGCGTAGCTGTCATTGTGAATAAAATAGGCCCTTATGTGCTTGAGTTGCTTCCCCAATAGGTTTTTTTAGGGTATGTTTCCTATCTAAGGGAGGCGCATATGATACGTTTGTTTGTCGGCCTGGAACTCTCTCCTTCTCAACGGGAATCTCTAACGTGCGCCTGCGGTGGTGTCGAAGGCGCGCGGTGGCAAAGAGATGATCAATTACATCTGACACTTGCTTTCATCGGGGAGGTTTCCCCAAAGGCCATGCGAGAAATTGAAGGCGAACTCTCAAGAATTACCTTTGAACCCTTTAACCTTACCTTCACTGATGTGGGGATGTTTGGAAAATTTGATATGCCTAAAACCCTTTGGGCGGGTGTGGAAGATAAGGCGCCTTTAATACACTTGCATGAGAAGGTTTTGACGGCAATTGAACGCACGGGCATTGAAATGGATCACCGGCGTTACAAACCGCATGTTACGCTTGCCCGGTTTAAACGGGGGGCTTATGCACGCATCGCAACATGGCTGTCTAATAACGGCGCCCTGCGCAGCCCGACAGAGACAGTACAATATTTTACCTTGTTCTCTAGTCACTTAACAAGTGAAGGCCCTATCTATCAGGTGGCAGCTCGATTTGGGCAAAATATGAATGGTGAGATGGAAAATGAAGACTTTTTAGATAGCTATTTTGCTGCTCAAGTGATCGCTTAATCATTCTAACCTATAGCTAGCCTAGGACTTTTCGTGGATTGCGGTCATTTTTTTGATGGCTGTTTGAATCTCTACGAAAGCGGACCACTGTAGAAAATGGTCCATGGCATCCATGGTAATGACTTCAAGATGCTGGCTATTGGTTAACTCACGCTCCATGAAGGCCACATTCTCATAAGGGACGAGCGTGTCTTCTGTGCCATGTATGATCACAACAGGCTGTGTGATATTGCGTAGTTTGGGTTGAAGGAGCCGTAGTTCCTTTTCAAGTGCGATTAATTCCTTGTTCGAGTTTTTGAGCGTTCTGTCAAGAAGCCATGAAAAGGGCGGGATATCACCAAGATATTGGATAAAAAGAACTTCTTCCAAATTTGGGTCAAGAGCGCCGGCGGCAATCACAATAGCACTCACATTTTGAGGGTAGGTGATGGCTGCTGCAGCAACAATAGGCCCGCCGAGTGAATGCCCAACAAGGATAGCCCCCTTTGACTGAAGTAAAGGTTCAAGGGCCGCAGCTTGCCCATTTAGAGAGGTAAGAGCTTCTTTTGGCAGCGTATGCCCAAACCCTGGGCGATCAATGGCCAGATATTCATATCCATCGGGGACATTTTTTAAGACATTATACCAATTGTTGGCGGCTTCACCGGGGGTGCCATGAACAAAGATAACGCGCTGACCGTCTGGGTCGCCAGCCTTTAGATAGCTTATCTTCAGGTCGCCTGCTTGTATTGTTTCGCGGATAACATATTCATCGCTAACAAAGTCAGAATCAAAATTTATAAATAGTCTGGAACACCCGAGCAGCACGAAGGGCAATAACAATATGACCGCCCAGAAATAGAGTGACTTTAAAACCTTCATGCTTTCCTGCTCTTGTTATTAAGCAAATCTAGCATAAAGATTGGGGTGGGTGTGGTAGGCCAATGTCACAATCTAGTGAAATTTAGCAGCCAAACTGTTCCAGAATGGCAGAGACGCTGTTGCGGTAATTTCCGCCAAAGAGGCGCACGTGAACAAGGAGCGGCCAAAGCTGGTACAGGGACTTTCTTTCCTCATGAAAGCCAGCGTCAATTTTATAGTGGTTTGTGTATGTGTCAAAAAACACAGGGTCCAAGCCGCCCATAAGGGCAATGAATGCAAGGTCCATTTCATGGTGGCCGTAAGAAATGGCAGGGTCAATGAACCCGCTAGCCTTATCGCCGTCAATCAGGATGTTACCGGACCATAGGTCGCCATGAAGCAAGCTGCTTTCCGGCGTGGCGGGTAGAATGTCAGGTAATTTTCCCGCAAGTGTTTCAATGCGGCGCATCATGACAGTGTCAATTTTTGAGACATTCATACAGGAGTGGGCCATTGCATACAGCCTATGGTCTGTAAAAAAGCTACACCAGTTGCTCTCAGGGGTATTTATCTGGGGTAAGGGGCCAATGAAAGTATCTTTCGTAAATCCATAATAAGGGCTTTTGCCTTTTGGCCGAATTTGATGAAGCGCTGCAACGTGGGCGGCGACACTTTTCGCTGCCTTTGTTTTTTCTGTGGTGCCTTTGTGTGGAATATAGCTCATCACCAGCAAGCTGGGTGCGGTGAAAAGAACTTTTGGAACAGGTAGCTGTGATCGGTCAGCAAGATGCTTAAGCATCAAAGTTTCAATCGCAGTTGTATCTGGCTGGTCTACTCTAGGACGTTTTGCAACCACTTCAGTGTGGTTGTTAAGTGTCAGGAGGGATAAATCTGCTATATCACCGCCAGACAGAGCGCGGGACTTTACAACCTTAGCCCCGAGCGCTTTTGAAAGCTTTGTTATGATCGGGCTTGCCATTCTTAGAAATGCTCTTTCTTGATAAGGGCCAAGAGGCCATTTGCCGCGTCAACAGCAGCTGCAAAGCAGGTATCAAAATCATGCTCATGACCATAATAGGGGTCAGGCATTTCATCAATTGGCAAGTGCGGTGCATGGCTTAAAAACATACTGATTTTCGATTTGTGACTTTCAGGACATGCACGCATCAGGTCCATAAAATTTTCATCATCCATGGCAAGAATATAATCAAATTCAGCAAAATCCGCTAACCGTACTTTGCGGGAGCGTTGGGCGGAAATATCCACACCCTTTTCCTTCGCGGCCTTTTGTGCCCGTAAATCAGGTGCAGAACCAGCATGATACCCAATCGTTCCGGCACTATCTATGGTTATATTTCTTGAAAGGCTGGCCTCTTCCGTGGCCGCGCGAAACGCACCCTCAGCCATAGGTGAGCGACAAATATTACCCATGCAAACAAAAAGAACGGCAACCAAAGGTTATCTCCTGCTTGTACTTTTCAAATAAAGAGGTAGCCTATTGCACGGAGGATCAAAAGGGGTAGTTTTGTGATTAAGGAAAAAAGAACGGCGAATGGGATCTATAGAAATATTGTAATTCTTACTGGAGCGGGGGTTTCTGCGGAATCAGGGGTTGCTACTTTTCGAGATAATGATGGCCTTTGGGAGAAGCACGCCATTGAAGATGTTGCCACCCCTGAGGGGTTCGCCAAAAATCCAGCGTTGGTATATGATTTTTATAATAGAAGGCGAGCACAGTTAAAAGAAGTAGGGCCAAATGCTGCGCATAAAGCGCTTGGGCGCTTGCAAACGGCGCATGAAGGTGATGTTACCATTGTCACCCAAAATGTGGATGACTTGCATGAACGTGGCGGTGCAAGTTCTGTTATCCATATGCATGGCGAACTAAAGAAAATTAGATGCCGCGCCTGTGCTGAAGTTCATACATGGGAAAGTGATTGTAATGAAGGGACAACGTGTCCTACGTGTAACCGCGTTGGCACCCTGCGCCCCGATATTGTTTGGTTTGGGGAAATGCCCTTTCATATGGACCTGATTGTTGAGAGGCTCGAGGCCTGTGATTTATTTATATCTGCTGGAACCAGTGGTAACGTGTATCCGGCAGCAGGGTTTGTGGCGAGTGTGCAGCAGTATGGCCGCGCCCATACCATTGAAGTAAATTTAGAGCCGGGTGAAGGGGCGCCTATATTCGCCGAGCATAAATATGGTAAAGCAGCTAGTCTGTTACCTCAATTGGTTGATGAATTATTGGGATCAATATAATGCCCCAAAGACCTACCAAGCTATCAAAGGCAAAAATAGAGCAAAACCTCTTACAGCTGCACGGCTGGACATATGTGCCAGAACATGAAGCGTTGCAAAGAAGTTTTAAATTCAAGGATTTTAGTGAGGCTTGGGCTTTTATGAGCCGGGTGGCGTTGCTGGCTGAAAAAATGGATCACCACCCTGAATGGTTTAATGTCTATAACCGAGTTGAGGTTACCTTAAAAACGCACGTCGCTGCAGGGGTGACAGTGTTAGACGTTAAAATGGCAACGGCAATGAATGACTTTACCGGCTCAGCAGATAACAGTTGATGTGAAAGCTACAGCGTACCTTAAAGCGGGGCATTATTTTCACCATGATAAGGTTTTGGAGAAAATAAACCCACATTCTTTTTGGCAGGAAAGTCAGGCACAATCATAATCTTATCTGGGGTTATATGGTCGTTTGCGAGCGGCAAATATAGCGTTTTTGAGCTTTTGTATTTTTCATTTGGTCCGATATAAGGGATTTCTCTGAAAAGCGGTGCTTTTTGAGTTCGCACATCTTGCAATGTTTGCCAAATTTGGCTTTCTGGGCCTTTGCCGGGTAAATCAGACAACAGTTTACCCGTATAGTTTGCTGCTAAATTTTCCACGACATTAGAGCCAATCAATCTGTAGATAAAATCAGTTGGTTCGTTTTTTATTTCGAGCACAGCAATATGGACGGCGTGTTGGCCAAGGTCTCGCAAATGAAAGTCTCTGCGCGAAGGGATGCCATCCCGCATGTTGGCCATAGTCTTCCAGTGCTTAAGGACCAGAGACTGTATATGTGTCATTTGCATGCCAACTTCCTTTGGTAACAGCCAAAGTAAGATCGTACTCTTGGTACTGTATCAGCTTGCCGGTGTTTAGTATAGATTTTTTAAGGTAAATATTGTTCAAATAGTTGTAATTTATCACGTGATAAGGGTGTTTTGTTTATTGATGCGCAATAATGACTGAGCCTAAGAAAGAGAAGAGATAATAGCATGTTAGGGGTTTAAACGCCGCAAAAAATAGTTGGCAGGGGCGTTTGTCAGCCTGTTTTTACAGTGGGTTCAGTGTTGTGTCTTACTATTTCTAAACTACTCTTCTATCCAGGTCTTAATCAGGTTATGAGCGATCGCAAAACTTGGAGGAAGCAGTCTGTAAGGGTGTATGCCCTCTATGCTGGCGCGAACATCATCTTTAGTAATCCAGATCGCTTCAGCGACCTCGGTTGTATCAAGTGTTAATTTTGTGTCATCAACCCAAGCGGTAGCACCAATCATTAGGCTTGAGGGCCACGGCCATGGTTGACTTGCATTATATTTTACTTTGGTGGTGTGCAGGCCTGTTTCTTCATGGAGCTCACGGGCAACAGCCTCTTCCATACTTTCGCCGGGTTCCATAAAACCAGCGAGCGCAGAAAAATGATTTTCTGGCCAATCAGGGCCCCGTCCTACGAGTGCTTTGTCGCCGTGTAGTGCGAGCATAATGACGACAGGGTCTGTGCGCGGAAAATGGTGTGCTCCGCAGCTGGGACAAAGCCGCTCATAGCCTGCTTTGACCAACTGACTTTCTGCCCCGCATTTGGCACAAAATTTGTGGCTTTCATGCCATAGAAGCATGCTTTTTGCTTGAGCGATGATGCCAAGGGATGGATGCGCATGGCCAAATTTTAACCCCAGTGTTCTGCCGTCCCTGAACTTTACGCCGTCTGCTTCGGGTGCTAAAACATGGCTCCAGTGTTCACTGCTTCCTTCTAGATGGAATGCATACCGTGGTGCTTGATTGTCGAGGCCCAGAAAAATTCTCGTGATAGAGGGTAAGTTTTTGCAGGTCTCATAGGGTTGCCAGTAAATATCGCCGTTCGTATCACTGAGAATTTTATCTTCAACCATAAGAACGAATCGTGCGTCAGGCCGCTCAAGAAATGTTCCTAATATTTCAGGATCACCCCTTAAATAGTCCGCTCTATTAAGAGGGTTGCCTGAAAAACAAGTGTTAATAGCCGCCAAAGACATAGTTTATCCCCTATGAAACACATGAATTACCTAGTGTGATAGGATTCCACTTGCAAGTGTTAAACAAAATAGCCATATAAGCGGCGGGAGAGCTAGCGGACATTCCGCTCGCCAACCCGGTCAGGTCCGAAAGGAAGCAGCCGTAACGAGTTGTGCATGGGTCGTTTGGCCCTCCCACCCTTCTAAGACGAGTGCGCGATAAAAGCTTAGGCAAAAATGCCAAAGCCTCTTTTCCGCGCGCCGTTATCCTGCTAGTCATGAGGCTTAAGTTTCGTGGATTGGATAGGAAATCAGCAATATGGTGTCAGCACCTCAGAAAGATCAGGCTTACCGAGTACTTGCCCGCAAGTATCGGCCCGCTGATTTTGAGACACTGATTGGTCAGGGAGCGATGGTAAGAACGCTTTCTAATGCCATTGATACAGGCCGGCTTGCGCATGCTTTCATTATGACAGGGGTACGAGGGGTTGGTAAAACCACTACAGCCCGCATTATTGCGAAAGCGCTTAACTGTACCGCCCATGATGGCCCGTCTATCAGCCCGTGCGGCGTGTGTGAGAATTGTATATCAATTGCAGAATCGCGCCATGTGGATGTGCTTGAAATGGATGCGGCATCGCGTACTGGTGTTGATGATATTCGTGAAATTATTGAAAGCGTACGGTATGCCCCAACAGCGGCGCGCTTCAAAATCTATATTATTGACGAAGTGCATATGCTCTCAAAAAATGCCTTCAATGCCCTTCTTAAAACTCTTGAAGAACCCCCTGAGCATGTGAAGTTTATTTTTGCAACAACAGAAATACGTAAGCTCCCCGTAACGGTTCTTTCACGGTGCCAGCGGTTTGACCTCAAGAGGGTTGAAGCAGATGTGCTGGTGGCACATCTGGCGAGCCTGGTTGAAAAAGAAAACTGCAAGGCAGAAGAGGGCGCGCTTAAGCTCATTGCTCGTGCTGCCGAAGGGTCAGTGAGGGATAGCCTGTCGCTCCTTGATCAAGCGATAGCACACGGGGCGGGTGATGTGTCCGAAAAACAAGTTCGGGATATGCTGGGTCTTGCAGACCGGGCACAAGTGTTGGATTTGTTCGAACTTTTGATGAAAGGTGATATCGCTGAGGCACTCATAACCCTCCGCAGTCAATATGATAGCGGCGCGGATCCGGTTGTGGTGCTAGGTGACCTTCTTGAAGTGTCCCACTGGTTGACGCGCCTAAAGGTAACACCGAATGCGGGTACAGACACATTGGTCTCTGAAGCTGAAAAAACACAGGGTGGCAGTATGGCTGAGAAGCTGTCAATGCCACACCTTACGCGCGCGTGGCAGATGCTTTTAAAAGGTCTCGGTGAAGTGAAGGTTGCCCCAAGTCCGATTGCAGCGGCTGAAATGGTTCTCATACGGCTCGCCTATGCAGCAAACTTACCAAGCCCGGCGGATATTGTTAAAAAAATCCAAAACAGCCCTACGGCCTCGGTCTCCGCAGGGGGGGCTTCATCTGGGCCTGCGAGCAGTGGTGCAACGGCAGTTAGCGGGCAGGCCCCCCTGATAGGGACACAAACACCTGCTACTCCAGCGGTTATGCAGCAAACAGCGCAGGTTTTAGCTTTTAATGCGGGCAACGTGTCTGACCATGCACCGCACCCAATGCCGATTGATTTTGAGAAGCTTGTTGCGCTTTTCAATCAGGAAAAAGAGCCCTCTCTCGCGATCTTATTGAAAGACCATACGCGGCTCGTACGGTATAAGCCTGGTGCAATAGAATTTAATATAACGCGGCAGACACCGCCTGACTTTATGATGCGGGTGAAAAGCTGTTTGAAACAGTGGACCGGCATTGACTGGACCATTACAATAAGTAAGGCAAAAGGTGAGGCAACGATCCGCGCTCAAGAGGTCGCCCGCGACAAACAGCGTAAAGATGAAGCTTTACAGGAGCCAATTGTGAAGGCGCTTCTTGTTAGTTTCCCCGATGCTGAACTGTTGGCGGTTAGAGACAATCGCCTTGAGGAAATTGATTTAAGCGGCGACGTGCCAACAGACCCAGACGTCGCAGTGAATGATGATGAAGCCACGGGCTTTGATTTTTAGAAGTATGGAGTAAACCATGAAAAACCTGACAGAGATGCTTAAAAAAGCACAAGAAATGCAAGCCAAAATGGGCGATGTGCAAGCAGAGCTTGATGATCTTATCATTGAGGGTACGGCCGGGGCAGGCATGGTGAAGGTAACTTTAAATGGTAAGGGCGACATGAAAAGTGTTAAGCTTGACCCAAGTCTTTTTACCGCTGAAGACAAAGATGTGGTTGAAGACCTTATCGTTGCAGCACATGCACAGGCTAAGAGCAAAGTTGCTGATGTGTCAGCAGAACAAATAAAAAACTTAACAGGTGGCTTGGAACTACCGCCGGGATTTAAAATGCCATTCTAAAAATGATTATGATTGGGGGGACAATGTTAATCATGCTAAAACTCTTTTTACGGTTCGTTGTGGGCTATGCACTGTGCTGGTTTGCAGTTTATCTTTTCATTGCGCTTCCGCATGCCACCCCTATGGAGGTGCTTATGTCATGGAATAAGCCCGAGGACCCTGCAGGAGGGCTAATTGTATTTGGTTTAAGCAGTGCTATTTATGCAATTCTTATAGTTATATTTCTTTTCATAAAGTCCTATAAGCAAAACGGGTAATTTCCAATAACACAGGGTTTATATATGCCTCGTTCACATGGTAGTGAAATTGACGCACTTATACAGTTACTTGCAAAATTGCCAGGGCTTGGACCACGGTCTGCGCGGCGGTCGGCGTTACAGCTTCTTAAAAAACGCGAAAGCGTGATGGTGCCGCTTGCACACGCCCTTGTTGAAGTGGCTGATAAAGTTCAGATTTGTGATGTTTGTAGTAACCTTGATACACTTAACCCTTGCCATGTTTGTGAGGATATACGGCGTGACCGGACGACCATTTGTGTGGTAGAGGATGTAGCGGACCTTTGGGCGCTTGATCGCTCAGAGACATTTAAGGGTTTGTACCATGTGCTGGGCGGCACGCTTTCTGCCCTTGACGGTATTGGGCCAGAAGACCTTTCTATAACGAGCCTTGTTGAACGGGTTGAGAGGGATGATGTAACAGAGGTTATCCTTGCTCTCAATGCAACGGTGGACGGCCAAACCACCAGCCATTATCTGGCTGAAAGGCTTTCAGCGCATTCGGTGAAAATAACAGCCCTCGCCCACGGTGTTCCTGTGGGGGGAGAATTAGATTATCTTGATGATGGCACGCTTGCTGCGGCCCTCAAGGCACGAGGAAATGTAAGATGAGTAATGTGATACATAAAGGGGGATGTCACTGTGGAACAGTGCGGTTTGAGGTAAAGGCCCCTGCTGAACCAAAGGTGATGTCATGTACATGTAGTATGTGCGCAAAAACAGGGTTTCTGCACTTGATTGCAGACAGCGATACATTCCGTATAACCGCCGGTGAGGATAATCTTACCGAGTATAGGTTCAATACAGGAACAGCACGACATTTATTCTGTAAAACTTGCGGGGTAAAGGCCTTTTATGTGCCTCGCAGTCACCCTGATGGCTGGTCCGTGAATGCTACATGTATTGATGACGGGTCAATAAAAGAACTTACGGTAACTGAATTTGATGGCGCAAATTGGGAAGATAACATCAAAAATATTACATAATCCTTGAGGTATGTAGCAGGGCTCTTCTATGTGAGCGCATACGTGGGCGGATTTTGTGCGCACATGGGACTTTGATGTCTGTTTCGTCCAAAAAAGTATCATGCTCTGTAATGGGGCCAACAGACCCAAAGACAACAGTGCTTATCTCTGGGATAAAATTAATAAAACAAAAATCGCCATAATAGGTTTTTTGGGAATTTTGAAATTTCAATCTTTCCAGATTGCGAAACCGTGCAGAAAATTCCACAAAAATACTACCGTCAATAGTATCATGATTTAGTCGGCCTGCAGCAACCAACAACCCTTTATTATACCGATTAAAGCTAATGGTTCTTTCCGCCATAGTACCAAGTATTTTATGGGCGTTATTTTTGTGAATAACACTAATTTGAAAAGGATCGTCTTCTATTTTAGAGGCCACGAGAAAGTACCTTTCAGCATAAATGATTAATGAGCTTTGTTTGCAATGAGCTCAACATCGCCAATGGAGCGAAAAACAGCTTGGTGTGAATGAGGATCAAAAAAAGAAACATGAAACCGTCCCAAAAAAGTCTGGGTCTCATTCGATATGGATAACTTTAATGTATCACCGTGGGTAGACGCTGTTTGTAGATAAATCTGCTTATCTTCAGGGGTGAAGAGCAATTCACCATTAACATACATAGGTGTGTTATTCTGGTGGTGATGAATACATGCGTCTGTCACAGAACCCAAGTGTGTTTTTCTGGCATCATGATCAATCAGGTTAATAGTATAAGCTTGGCCCATAAGGCACTCCTCATTAATTTCCCCGATCAGTCCTCAGCCAAATACTACCAAAAAAGGGCACCCTTTAAAAACATATAATCTTATGCCAGAGTTTAGCAGTGGCTGAAATTATGGTTAAAAAACAGTGAATTAGAACTTTATTAACTTAACAAAATGCTTTTTTTCTACACTTTCACAAAGGAAATTTCGCTTTGACGTTGAAAGCGCGAAATATCATTTCTGTGTGCCGTGTAGAGGGTGAGAGATTTCAATAAAAAGGCATAATGTCTTTTAAGAACAACACTTCTATTTTTTATAAAGGGCACAAGGGGAAGCGCTATTTGCAAGGATGCACGAGGACGCACCATATCATTCTGTGATCTAGGTCACGCACTCTGTACCGGTGAAACAACCTAAAGGTATATCTTAATAAAAGATCAGATTTTTGAGTATGGAAAGCCGGTTTCTGTAAAAAACAAGCGGTGGCTACGATGTAAAATTTTTTCATAAAATATGAATAAAATTATTACCAAACTATGATTTTGACCTTTTGGTCCAGATTCCCTCCTTGAAAAGGGAGTTACTGATTCGGCTAAAGGCGCCTTAATTCGGGTTTTGAAGTAGGATTTTGATGATGTTTTCATAAATAGTAGACAGTGTTATTACATCACTTACCGCGACATGTTCGTCAATTTTATGCATTGTGGCCCCCACAAGACCAAATTCCACGACAGGACACATGTCTTTTATAAATCGTGCATCAGATGTACCACCCGTTGTTGACAGTTCAGGCCGCTGACCAAGTGTTTTTTCTACGGCGGTTGCCACAGCATCTGATAAAGGGCCTGCAGGCGTTAAGAAACTATCGCCAGACAACCACCAGTTAATTTCATAAGGAACACAGGCTCTGTTCATCCGGCGTGTCAGTTCAGCTTTTAGTGCTTCTGGCGTAAATTCATTATTAAAGCGCACATTGAAGCGAGCTTTTGCGCATGCCGGTATGACATTATGGCTGTCGTTACCAATGTCGATATTTATTATCTCAAGATTTGACGGTTGAAATTGGGCGTTGCCATTATCCAGAGGCTCTTTATTAAGTTCTGCCAGGACCTTGACCAAGTCAGGGATAGGGTTATGAGCCATGTGAGGGTATGCGACATGGCCCTGAATGCCCTGTATATTCAATAAACCATGTAAGCTGCCACGGCGGCCAATTTTTACCATCTGCCCTAATTCATTTGGGTTTGTAGGTTCGCCGACAAGGCAGAAGTCAATCTTTTGTCCCTGCTCAAGCATCCATTCGAGAACTTTTTTGGTTCCATTGATCGCCGGGCCTTCTTCATCACCTGTTATCAGAAAACTGATAGAGCCTTGAAGAGGGCTTTCTAAGGCATTGAGGTAGCGTGACACAGCAGCAACAAAAGCTGCAATGGCAGCTTTCATATCAGCCGCCCCCCGCCCCCAAAGTTGGCCGTCTTTAATCTCGGCAGCAAATGGGTCAACAGTCCAATTGTGGGTGTCGCCAACAGGGACAACATCTGTGTGTCCTGCAAAGCATAAGTTGGGCGCGGCTGTACCAATACGGGCATAAAGATTAGGCACCGGGTCGGTGCCCTCTTCTTCAAAGGTTAGCTTATGGCATGTAAACCCTAGCTCAGATAATATATCTGAAAGCAGATCAAGGGCATCCCCTGTATCGGGGGTAATACTTTGAAACCGGATCAGGTCTTGCGACAGAAGAATTGGGTCGATCTTGGGTGCGGGCACAGTTCTAATCCCTGAGAAGGTCATTGATAGAGGTTTTAGACCGTGTGCGCTCATCAACCCGTTTCACAATGACAGCACAGTAAAGACTTGGGCCCGGGCTGCCATCAGCAAGGGGTTTCCCTGGTAAATTCCCAGGTACAACAACACTATATGCTGGGACACGGCCTATAAAAACATCGCCCGTAGTGCGGTCAATAATTTTGGTGGAGGCCCCAATGAAAACACCCATTGAAATGACCGCACCTTCTTCAACAAGTACGCCTTCTGCCACTTCAGAACGCGCACCAAGAAAACAATTATCTTCAATGATCACGGGGCCAGCTTGTAGGGGCTCAAGCACTCCTCCAATACCGGTGCCGCCAGAAATATGTACGTTTTTGCCAATTTGGGCGCAGCTGCCAACAGTTGCCCATGTATCAACCATTGTGCCCTCACCGACATAAGCCCCAAGGTTGACAAAGGACGGCATTAAAACTGCCCCTTTTGCAATATGGGCAGACCGGCGGACAATGGCACCCGGAACAGCGCGGAAACCTGCGGCAGAAAAATCACCAGCAGTCCAGCCTTCAAATTTACTTGGCACTTTATCCCACCAGTTACTGGCCTTCCCTGGTGCCCCTGCGATCATTTCCATATCATTAAGGCGGAAAGAAAGCAGCACAGCTTTTTTAAGCCACTGGTGGACAATCCATTGACCGGTTTCCTTGCTTGCAACGCGGGCCTTGCCACTATCGAGCAAATTCAAGGCCTCTTCGACAGCTTCACGAATTTCGCCGTGTGTATCGGCATTGACAGAATCGCGCGTCTCAAAGGCATTAGAAACTGTGGTTTCAAGGTCAGTATAGCTCATGGTTTGTTCCAGCGTGTAATCATGTTTGATAAATTTGGCTGAACAATAGCGAGACTGTGCGATCTGTCAATCAGAGCCGTGATTTTGCCAGTATAAATCAGAAATTTTTTACTAATGTGTGGGTTAACGCACCACGAAGTCATGGAGCCAGTTGGAAAGCTGAGGGGCCTCGGCGTGGACAATAGAAGAGTCATAATCAGCTCGCCCCCATTGATCGCCGGTGTTGATCCACACAGTTGCCATACCAAGACTATGGGCAGGCTTTAAATTGCGGACCATATCTTCAAACATGACTGATCTCTCTGGGTCTACCTTATGGTCCTTTAGAAATTTATGGTAAACTTCTATACGGGGTTTGGGCTGCATGTCGGCAGCCATAATATCAAAGACCCCCTCAAATTGATCAAGAATACCAAGGCGATTAAGAACCTCAACAGCATAGGGTTTACTCGCATTAGTAAAGACCAGCTTGCGTCCGTCTAATTGAGAAAGGGCTGACTGCAATTTTTTGTTTTGCTGAATCGGCGTAAAGTCAATGTCATGGACATGCTCCAGATAATGTTCCGGATCAACTTTATGATTGTCCATCAAACCTCTGAGGGTTGTGCCAAATTCTAAAAGATATTGTTTTTGGACCTTACGTGCCTCTTCAGGGCTTAGGCCAAGAAACTCTTGAACATAGGAGCCTATCTTCTGGTCTATTTGATCAAAGAGGTTGCACTCTGCTGCATACAGGGTGTTATCCAGGTCAAACACCCACGTGTCATGGGGGCGTTCAAAAATAGGATTATACTGTGGGGGAGATTTTGTTAACATAGGGACCTTATTGCTGTTTTTTACTTTATATTCTTAAATCTACATTAATAAAGTTAACGATAAAATACGCTCATAATTAAAGGGAGTAGTGCTATCCTAAGGGAAACGATAATTATTGGTATACCTCTATGGTCAATGTAAACCCATTTAAGCGTCTTACCCGAAAAGAACCTTCTTTAGAAGGGGCTGCTGTTTGTGCAGTTGCAATTGATGCGGATGGTGTGATTCTTGACCAGAGTAAAACTGCTGATAATTTGGTTGCACTTTGGCACATACAGGAGCCCAGTTTAAAAAAAGCGGTAGCGGAAGCTTTTGAAACAGGCCTGCCGTGTGAATGCCGATTGGGAACGCAAGGCACTGCGAATTACTGGGTTGTGGTAACACCTCAGGCGGGTCGTGTTTTGCTCGTATCACGGGACACCACGCTAACCGACCATATAACACAAGCCTTGATGGACAGCCGGGCCTTACTCAAAGAGTTATTAGATACGGCGGTAGACTTCTCCTTTGAAGTGGATGACCAACAGAGATTTAGGTTTGTTTTTCCAAAAGAAGTGTACGGCATTGAGACGGAAAAACTTATTGGCCTTGAGGCGGATAAAGTATTTTGGCCTCGTGGCAACGGGCCGTCGCGCAACCCTTTTACCAGTTCGACTGAGAAAACCTTTGATGCAGTTACAATTGAGATCGGCGGCGTAAAAAAGGATGTAGTTTTTACAGTGAAGCCCCGGCTTGATGAAACCGGCCAGTTATCAGGGGTTTGCGGCACATGCCGTGATGTATCCACTCGGGTTGAAAAAGATCGTCAGACCCGACGAGACAATGTGCGCCTTGCAGTACAGCAACGTATCACACAGATTTTGAACGCTTCCGAAAATGCTCATGAGCTTCTTGAAAGTGCTTCGAGAGAACTGGTTGATGTGCTGCGTGCAGACCAGGTTTGGGCCGTGATAAGGCGCAAAGATGTTTTGGTGCCTGTTGCTGTACAAGGCGGCGGTGAAGAAATATTAAATCTTGAAGAAGTGTGGCAGCAGCTCGCCATGACGGAGGGCAAAATACAAGCCATTGAGAGTGATGGTCAGAACCATTTGGCGATAAGGCTTGATCGGGGTGGGGTCGGTATTGGTATGATGATTGTTGGTCGTGATACAGAAGTTAGTCCCTGGTCAGAGCAAGAAGAGAGGCTGCTGGAACAGGTAGCCGATATCTTAACGGCAGCGTTTGGCAAAGCGGAACTTATTGATCGATTATCCCATTTGTCAGGCCGTGATGAATTAACGGGTTTGCTGAATAGGCGCGCCCTGCGTGAATTTGTTGAGCAACGCCTCCAGCACCAATGCCGGACAGGAGATGCTGGGTGTCTTGTATTTATAGATTTAGATCATTTTAAGGAAGTGAATGATACTCTTGGTCATAAGGCCGGGGATGAAGCAATTAAGTTGGTGGCTGACTTTTTGCAACAAGTGATACGTCCAAGCGATTATGCAGGGCGTGTTGGCGGCGATGAGTTTGTATTGTGGATTGAGGATGTATCAGAAGATATTGCAGCGGAGAAAGCGCGGCGGCTTTTGGAGTATATGCCGAAAATCCGCGAGCAATTAGGGAACCCTAGTCTGGGGCTGGGGGCATCTGTTGGTATTTGCCGGTCAGTACCCGGGGAAGACTTAGATTTCACTGTTATAACTGACAGGGCAGATGCTGCACTTTATAAAGTAAAAAAGTCTGGCAGAAACGACATCGCATTTGCACAGGCGCCTTCTGAGAGCGCAAGGGGAACAAAGGATGCTGAATAAATTAAAAGCATTATTTGGGGGACAAAAGGACCTTCCCAAAACACTGACAGCTGAAGATGAACAGCTTATCCTTAAAAAAGGCTCTGATGTACAGCGCGAGAAACTTGCGGCGCGTAAAGATGCCCGGCCTGAGGTACTTTATTATCTTGCAGAAGATAAATCAGCTGATGTACGGAAAGAAATTGCTCGTAACCCGTCAACACCGCCACAAGCTAATGCTATCCTCCAGCATGATGAAAATGAGGAGGTCAGAGCCGAGTTAGCGCGGAAAATCGGGCGACTAGTACCGGATATGGGCGCCGCTGAAAAAGAGGCACTGCGAGAGCAGGCAATCAATATTCTTGAGGTTCTAGCACAGGACCAGTTGCCAAAAGTACGGGCCATTATTGCAGAAGAAATAAAGACGTCGCCGAGTGTGCCCAAAGCACTTGTGGATAGGCTTGCTCGAGATGTTGAGGCCATTGTTTGTGGGCCTATTTTGCGCTATTCACCCCTGTTAAATGACGATGATCTGCGTGAAATTATTGCGGCAGGCGCAACAGGTGCAGCACTAGAAGCGATCGCAGACCGCGAACTTGTATCTGAAGGTGTTGCAGACGACATTGCAGCGTCTCTTGAAATTCCGGCCATCGCAGCGCTTTTAACCAATAAAAATGCTCAAATCCGGGAGAGCACACTCGATCAGATTATTAGCCAAGCTGAGTCAGTTGAAGATTTACATAAACCTCTTGCGCTCCGCCCTGAGCTGTCCATTCGCGCTATGAAACGGATTGCGGGCTTTGTGGCATCGGCACTCGTGCATGCCATGATGGACCAAGCATCTCTTGAAGAAGAGCAAGCAGAAGAATTATTAGACCGGGTTCGCGCACGACTGGCCAGTGAACAGGTCGGCGAAAGCGAAGAAGAAGAATTTGCCAAGAAAGCGATGGATTATTTTCAACGCGGCATGATTGATGACGCCTTTGTGGTGGAACAAATCGAAAAAAATCGCCGGGAACTTTTGGTGCAATGCCTTGCTATCCTTGCAGATTTGTCCGCCGAAACAATTCGGCAAATCATTCATTCAAAAAGCGGCCGCGCTGTTGCCGCTCTTGCATGGAAATCCGAACTTACGATGCGAACAGCGTATGAACTGCAAACAAAGTTTGCCCTTGTTCCCACAGCACAGCTTTTACATGCAAAAGATGGCCGCCATTATCCCATTGGGGAGAATGAACTGGAATGGCATTTGAGTTATTTTATTGATCAAGCTTAAAGGATAGCGATGAGGCTCTTTGCTTCAACATCTCATCGTTTGAGGCGCAAATTTATATGTCGGCAAAAATGATATTTATTTTTTCCAGGTCAGCGAGTGTGATGCCCTCAATATACCCATAAGCCCCGTCGCCGGTCTTTAGGATTATACCATCACCCAGTGGCTTGAAAACGGGTATATGGTCAACTGTATTACTGGCTGCAGCAATAACATCCTTCACATTGGTAAGGTCGGTTTGTGACAAATCAAGAATATCTTGTTTTACATCAAAACCTGTAATGGCGTCTGCTCCCTGACCACTCGCAAAAACAAACGTATCTTCCTCACTGGTTGCTTCGAATAGGTCATTTCCTTTTGACCCTTGGCCCCCACCCGAAATAATATTTTCAAATGTATCAGGTATGGGACCCGCACCGTCACCAATGCCACCATCCGGTTCTACAGGGATAGGGTCACCGGAAGTTATGATACCGTCATTTTCACCGGCTGAGGTTGGGGATGCCTTAAACGGACCTTCTTCATTATACCAATAAGTGAGCCATTGAAGGAACGTCATTGCAAAGACCTTTTGTTGTTAAATACTTGAACGCTTAACTATTAATTGCAGGTAAGCCGTTAACTGTTTGGCTTTTTATTTATGCCCTAATCAATGTGCCAGCACCACGTTCAGTAAATAGTTCCAGTAAGATTGCGTGTTTGATGCGACCATCCAGAATTACAGCGCCCTTCACCCCTTGTTCGGCAGCTTTTAGACATGTATCGACCTTGGGAAGCATACCGCCAGAAATGGTTCCATCCGCAATAAGGGTAGCAATTGATTCCCTGTCTAATTCGGTTAACATTTCTTTGTCTTTATTTAGGACGCCAGGGACATCGGTAAGCAAGAAGAAACGCCGTGCCCCAAGCGCCCCCGCAATTGCCCCGGCCATTGTATCTGCATTAATATTGTACGTGTGCCCATCTTCGCCAACAGCAATAGGGGATATGATCGGAATGTTACCCCCTGCAATACATTGTTCAATAAGCCGAGGATTAACGTGTGTGGGTTCACCCACGAAGCCCAGGTCAATTACTTTTTCTATATTGGACAAGGGCTCGGTAGTTTTCCGGTCAAGCTTTGTTGCTGTAACAATAGAACCGTCCTTGCCGGATAGGCCAATGGCTTTACCCCCGGCGGCTTGAATATCAGCAACAATAGATTTGCAAATGGACCCTAATACCATCTCGGCTACCTCAACAGTCGCTTTTGAGGTTACGCGTAGTCCGTCAACAAATTTACTCGAAATCGAAAGCCTGTCGAGCATAGCGCCAATTTGCGGGCCACCGCCGTGTACGATAACAGGGTGAATGCCAACTTGTTTCAAGAGAGTCATATCTTCGGCAAATTGCTTAGAAAGCTTGGTGCTACCCATGGCATGCCCACCATATTTAATAACAAAAATTTCGTCCGCATATTTTCGCAGATATGGTAATGCCTCAACAAGGGTGGCAGCTTTTTTTTGCAGTTTTGAATTATCTTGAGTCACAGTGATCATAACCCTATCTCTTCACTAGTAGAATTTTGTTAGCCCTTTATGGGTATAGAGTATTAGTCAAAACGATATCCGCCAAAATTTCTACGGCGTTCAACTGTAAGCATGACCCCAAGCATCATAAGCAGTTCAGCAAGATAGTATGTCCCCCAGACAATATAACGGGTGAAATCAGGGACTGTCATAAATTGGCGCGCACCAAGAATACTGTCTGAAACAACAAATAAAAGCGCTCCAAAACCCACAAGTTTTACAGGGAACTTACTTAAAAGAGCCGCTGTCGCCATGCTAATAAGGGCTGCCGTGTAGACGAAAACAGGCACCGTGAGTTCCTCGAGGTGAGGGTATAAAAAATACAAAGAAGCTGCGGCAAAGGCCCATAACAGGCTTGCTGCCCGCACACGAACACCACTTAGGTCTTCTAAGGGTAATCGGTTTTTTACATATAGAAATATAAATAGCACTTGGGCTGCAAGGAATGCTGTTAAGCCTTTGATAAAGGAATTTTCTATAGGCAGCGCGAGAAGTGTATCACCCGCAACCGATGCGCTAAGAGCTAAAAAGAGAATGAAGTGATTTAAGGTTTGGGTGCTAATCAAAACAAAAAGAGCAAGTAAGCCCACGGCGCTCCCTTTTATTATCGCGGAAATGATAGGTCCATAATCAGGGTACCATCCCCCACCATAAAGAATCGCAACAACAAGCGATAACAAAATCAGACTTTGCCCGACGGTTTCCAACAATGGTTGGCGGTGTTTATGAAAAATGCGTGTCAAATTTCCTCCCCCGTTCTTTCCTACTATAGGCAGGCATCGGGCTTAGGCTCAAGTCTTTGATTCAAATGTATCTATTTGTGACCATGGTGGCAATTATATGGCAGTATTTTTTTCTATGTTTTTATGAAGCTTAAGAGCCACTGGGAACATTAGAAAATTGGCGATTCCCAAGAGAAGCAATAGCTCCCGAGATGTGAAACCAACAGCCAGCATAATGGCTGCGGTAATGGCCCCACCGGCCATGAACCCACTATTTACGATATTATTAGCTGCAATCATGCGCGATCGCTCGGCCCTTGGCGCGCAATTTTGCAAGATTGTATACATTGGCACAATAATCATGCCAGCAAAGATGGCCGCTAGAAGGAACATTATAGCAATAACATTGTTGAGGGGGCTGCTTACAAAGGCAGCCACCTTCAGAAGCTCTATATCCGCTTTGAAGGGTGGCAAGCTGATGTAAATAACGACGCTCAAAAGAATAAGGGCCCACAGGGCAGGCTTCGTCAAGCGTGCAGAAATTTTACCTTTTAAAAGTTTGCTGCTTAAAAATGACCCCACGCCAATACCAATTGAAAAGACTGCCATGAATAGAGTGACAACTGTTTCATCCCCACCCATATGGTTTTTTGCGATGACAGGCATTTGGCTTAAATGCAGAGAGCCATAGAGCCATATCCAGCTGATACCAAGGATTGACTGGCGGCTGATATCAAACCCCCACGCGCGGCTGAGTTGTTGGTGTGTTGACCGAAAGATATTTTTAGTGACTTTTAGATTTGGGTCTGCTTGGCCTGTGCTCGGTACCATTTTGCCAGATAGTGTGCCGATGACGGCAGCACCAAGCGCAATCGCAATCACGCCTGTCACACCGTAACCGCTGGCCATAGACAACCCGGCAATGATGGTGCCGAGCAAAATGGCAACGAAGGTTCCTGCTTCAATCATCGCATTCGCTGACAGCAATTCATTTTGTTTCATCAGATCAGGTAGAATGCCATATTTTATAGGGCCAAAGAAAGTGGACTGAAGGCCCAAGCCACACAAGACGGCAATCAAAAGCGGCAGGCTTGTATAATAAAAGCCAATACCTCCAATGATCATTAAACCAATCTCCCAAAGCTTGATCCATACAATTTGACCTGATTTTTCATATTTATCTGCGAGTTGGCCTGCAAGAGCTGAAAAAAGAAAATAGGGTAAAATAAACAGCCCAATAGCCAAGTTATTCAGAACGGCGGCTTTTGACCCAACACTCTCTGCAAGGCCAAAGGTGATTAAAATCAAGATGGCCTGGCGAAATAAATTATCGTTAAAAGCGCCCAAAAACTGCGTGACAAAAAGCGGTAAGAAGCGGCGGCTTAGAAAAAAAGAGGGGCGAGGATCTGTCACACTATATCTTTCATCTGTCACTCAATATTTATTCTTAGGGTCCTGCAGGGCATGATGCCTGCAGCTTCAAGAGAAAATTTCTATGACTTTCATTAGGCATGAGCCTTGCCTACTGTGCAATCTAAAATGTAATAATGTTAAATGGAGTTATCTATTTATAAGACTTGGGAGAAAGATTTTCCACTCCCTATGCTTTATGAGAAAAAGGACAATTAATGCCACACCGCTTTATGATCATTGTTCTAATTACAAGTCTTTGCGGCTTTCACAGAGCAGCCATCGCGGGGGACCATGGGTTTGTTGATACGGGGGATGTGCTTGACGGCGTGCCGGTTATTAGTGAGCTAAATGTCGAAGCGCTTGCAGCAGGAAAGCATCAATTTTATTTTAGAGCCGGGTGGCGAAACACAGGCCAGAAAATTCATATACCCATACGTATCTTGAAAGGGCAACAGCCTGGAAAAAAGCTTCTTCTTACAGCCGCAGTACACGGCGATGAATTAAATGGTATTGAAGTTATCCACCGGTTATTTGACAAGCTTGATGCAAATAATCTGCACGGCACTCTAGTTGGTATTCCGGGGGTGAATCAGCCCGGCCTAGAAGCTGGTAACAGGCATTTTCTTGGGAGTAACGGCGGCGGCAGTATGGTTGACCCAAACCGGATATTTCCGGGGGCGTTAAATGGCGGTGATGCGGCGAGCCTCTATATTGGTCAGCTATGGCACAAAATTTTAAAAGGGAATGCTGATATTGCCATTGATCTGCATACACAAACCCGCGGGGCGGCTTACCCCCTTTTTGTTTTTGCGGATTTTGGCAATGCTACTGCGCAACAGATAGCCTATAGCCTGATGCCTGATATGATCAAAAATGACCCTGGCCAAGAGGGCACCCTTGAAACTGCTTTCATGAATGAGGGGGTGCCAGCGGTAACATTTGAACTTGGGCAAGCAAAAAGCTGGCAGCACAAAATGATCATGCGGGCAGAAACCGGTATTCTTAATGTTATGAAAGGTATGGGCCTGTTACAGGGAACAGTGACAAAACCACTGGTGCCGCCTTATGTTGGGGCGAATTATACCAATGTTTATACCGTTGAAGGAGGGCTTGCTCGACTTTCGGTGGAATTAAGGGATGCCGTTGCAAAAGGCGACCATGTTGCAACGGTCCTTGACCCGTTGGGCCGAGAAATAAGACGGTATTATGCACCGCATGATGGGCGCATACTGTCGCTTGCAACTGACCCCCTCCGTGAGGCTGGCACAATGCTTGTGCGTATCTTACAATAGAAAACGATGGATGTTTATTGAGCGGTAGACGTACGTGTTTTGGGTAATTGTTTTGACAATAACCGCTTAGACAAATGTTGTTCGAAAACTTTATTAACACTTTGCCAGCGCAGTTTTGTCGAACGGGCAGCTTCACTGAACTTTTGTTCCGCCGTCACTTTTTCTTTTTTTGTTAAGGCTGTATGCAGTTCTGAAAAATAAGTAGAAACCGGCATAGACGGTGCATCGGACTGCATAGGTGATTTTTTTTTGTAATGTATTGTTGCAGAGGCTGCTTGGGTGCCGTGCGGTCTTTTGAGCGCATGGTGTTCGGCAGCCAACAGTTTTACCCGGCCATCAAGGTCGTTAATACACATGTGCGGCGCAAGGGGACAAGGGCCACAGTCTTCAAGTTCACACCAACCTTTTGCACTTCCCTGAATTCGGTATAGGGCGCCAGCTAAGTCATGAAGATGTGTATCCAAAGCTTTTTCTATCGACATATCAAGGTCGCAGAGTAAAGCATCATGCCGTTTTTTATAATCAGGGGCCATAAGGGTACATCAGTTATTATCGTTTACACGTGAATGCTGTACCATAAGGGCAAGAACTTTAAGAAATATGAAAAAAGATACAAAATTTAATCTTAATTGTAGCATTTTTCATATAAAAGCCATGGAAAGCTGTAACGAAGGAAACAAGGTAAATTTATGCAAGAACAACATCCTGAGGTACAATATGGAAAAACGGGTGTTCTGTTAATCAGTCTGGGCACTCCTGATGCCCCCACGTATGGTGCTGTTCGAAAATATCTTGCTGAGTTTTTATCTGACCCGCGCGTTATTGAAACACCCAAACTAATCTGGTTACCGATTTTATATGGGCCAATTTTAACGTTTCGACCAATGCGGTCGGCCAAGGCTTATGCAAAAATATGGAATAAAGAACGGGATGAGTCGCCGCTCCGTACATTTTCGCGGGCACAAGCAGAAAAATTACAAGCTACCTTTGGTGAAGATGTTGAGGTGGCGTGGGCTTTTCGCTACGGGCAACCATCAACACACGACGGGTTACATGAATTGAGAGAAAAAGGGTGTGACCATATTATCTTGTTTGCGCTGTACCCTCATTATAGTGCGACATCTATGGGGACTGCTTATGATAAGGCATTCGACGTTTTAAAAACAATGCGCTGGCAACCAGCTATTCGCACTGTGCCGCCTTATTATAAAACGGATATCTTCATTACAGCGCTGGCAACGTCAGTGACATCTTCTCTGAGCACAATTAACTGGGAGCCGGATACTATATTGGCGTCTTACCACTCCATCCCACAGTCTTATTTTGATGCGGGAGACCCTTACCCGTGTCAGTGCCGTACAACCAGCCGCCTCTTGTGTGAGAAACTCATGTTGACTGAGGAAAAACTCCAAACCAGCTTTCAGTCTCGCGTTGGGCCGACCAAATGGGTTGGGCCTTATACAGACAAGAAAGTGGAAGAGTTAGCAAAAAGTGGCGTTAAAAAACTTGCGGTGCTTGCCCCTGCGTTCAGCTCAGACTGTCTGGAGACATTGGAGGAGATCAATATGGAACTACGCGAAACTTTCCTTGAGGCGGGGGGGACACATTTTCATTATATTCCATGCTTGAATGATGGCCCAGATGGTATGGCGGTTTTAGAAACGGTTGTCAGGCAAGAACTTTCAGGGTGGATTAAGTAGCGAGAGTAGGGTTGAGTATTTACTCAGGGCCACCAATACCTGTAATTTCTACCATTATTTGAACAGGCCCCGCTTTTTCAAAAACGAGGGTAAGTGGAAAATATTCACCGCGCTTTAAAGGGGCATCAAGGCTCATAAGCATAATATGATAACCACCCGGTGAGAGAGTAATAATTTCCTGTGCAGGTAAATCAAGTCTGTCAACATGGTCCATACGCATCACAGTATTTTTTTCGTATGAATGGTGGAGTGTTGTCATGCGGGCAATATCAGATTTCACATCAATAAGGGTATCTACTGTAGTGGCGTCATTATGAAGTGTTAGATAAACAGCAGCTGACATAGTGCGTTTACCCGTATGCGGTGCCCAGGCATTGCTTATTGTCAGAGTTTGATTATGGACTTCATTTTCGTGTGCCAGAGTAGAAATGGACACAGTAGTAAAGGCCAGCAGCAGAGCGGCAAAAACTTTAAAAAAAGCTTTCATTGGTTTTCCTCAACTTTGTTACCGTGATTATAGCGGTATATATGTCTGCATATTATACGGCGTCTGTGGCGCAAATAAGCTCATGTTGAATGGCAGGTTCAAAGGCAGAGTGCCCTGCAACAGGAACAATTTTTAAGGTTGCCCACGGCATGGCTTGAGCTAGCTCCCATGCAGAGATAGGAGGGCATATGGCATCATATCGGCCCTGAATAATGGTTGTTGCAATACCTGTAAGTTTATGAGCATTCTCGAGTATTTGGTTATCACTCTCAAGGAAGCCTGCATGTTTGAAATAATGAGCTTCAATGCGAGCGAAGGCTGTTGCAAAGACGGGGTCAACGGAGTGGGCGCGTTGGTCAGCATCCGGCTCTAACGTGACAGTGCTGCCCTCCCATAAGCTCCATTCTTTTGCATAATGCAGACGCTCTCGTTCATATTCCGGTTTTGTCAGTCGTTTATAATAGGCTTCAATAAGATCATCTTGCTCATTTTCAGGGATGTTGCCTGAAAAGCGTGCCCAAGATTCCGGGAAAATTGCCCGCGTACCACTCTTGTAAAACCAGTCCAATTCGTTTTGGCGCATCAAAAAGATCCCGCGCAAAATCAACTGCATTACTCTATCTGGGTGCGCTTGTGCATACAAAAGGGCCAAAGTGCTGCCCCAAGAGCCACCAAATAAAACCCATTTTTCAATATGACACTGAGTGCGAATAACTTCCATGTCGGCAATAAGGTCTTGAGTTGTATTATGGTCAAGCGTTGCGTGAGGTCGGCTGCGGCCACAGCCGCGCTGATCAAACAAAATAATCCGATACTTTGAAGGGTTAAAGAACCGGCGCTGAATGGCGCTTGTGCCCCCGCCAGGCCCCCCATGGACAAACACTACAGGGATGCCGTTAGGATTGCCTGATTGTTCTATATATATTTGGTGGCCATCAGCAACATGTATGCGTTCGCTGGCATATGGCTCAATGGGGGGGTAAAGCGTTCTAAAAGTCGCTTGGCTATCTGCGCGCACAGTGTCGATCCTTTTTCTTTGAGTGTATGCGTAGAAATTCGGAATGACAAGTAGGTCAGAATGCCGCCCCCATGGGTTTATTCAAGTGTTATTGAAAGCCAGAGCCGCCCCGGGCCTTTAAAATAGCTTCCGTACGGGCAAAATCATCGGGGTTATCGACGTCAATAGGAGCATCTGCATAAGGCATGCGCACAACCCTAAGCGTCATGGCCCAGCGCCGGGACAATAAAGCTGCAAGCTGGTCAATAGTTGCAAGTTTGAATTTATATAGAAGCATAAACCATAAACCAAAAGCCGCCATAATACGCTGAGGGCGTTTTCCAAATTGACCGCCACCCTCAAATACTTTGGCTGAGGCAAGCGCTTTTTCATTCATCAGCGCATAGAGGTTACAACTGGACCAACCACTATCCTTTAGTTCATGAAAGGCACGTTTGCCGTCTGGGTATGCCTCAAGGATCACACTGGAAGATGTCATGGCAACCGCGGTGTCAACTGGACTACCAAAAACTTCCGTGCAGAAATGGTCAATCATGTCTGAGGTATGCAGAGCATTATCACCCGTTGAAATGACAAGCGGCCAAGGACTATCTATTTTTTCTGCGGCATCTCGAATAGATAAATAGAGATTATCTCTGCTGGGTAGATAGTGAATTTCACCAGCGGCAAGCATTTTTTTGAGAGCAGGGACAGATTCCAAAATTTCTTGCGTTTCAATAGAAACAAATATGCGTTCAATATAATCGGATGCTTTAATTTCTCGCACGACACGTTCAAGCATTACCATCCCATCAATAACCACAAGACATTTGTGGCTCAGATTTTGTATTTTTGCGACTGAATCTTGGGCCCCTCGCCTGCTTGCCGCAAGAATGAGCGCTGTGGCTTTATATTGGTTTTTCATTTTTTACCCCTGCACCTGTTAATCGGTACATTTTCGCTGAAGTTATTTTGTTGATAATAGGGTTGTTAAGTCCTGTTCGGACTGGGCATCGGTAAGGCCCTCAAGAGCCTTTTTTATCTTTCTCGAAACATTGTCTGATATATGCGATTTTGTGCAGGAATAGAATTTATCCCACAACTGACTACTGGACATAGGATTTGCGCTTGACCCGACAGGCATGTCAATACGTGTGACGTATTTTTTACCGGATTTCATGAAAATGTGAACTTCGGTCGAGAAGTCAGTTTCGAGTTTTTCCACATACTCTTTTTCTATCAGAGGAAGTAGCGCAGACACCTCTGATCGTACAAGGGCGGCTTCCCCAAAATCACTCAGGCCTACATTTCCCTGCAATAAACCTACAGCAAGATTATATTCAAGGCTGAATTTTGCCTCCATAGGGTTGGTGGGGCGTTCATACATTAAATTGCGTAAATGGGAAGCCGGAGCGCGGACTAAAATACGGGCAACGTCATTTCCTTGAATTGTATGTTTTTCTTTTAGCATCAACAGACCATCAAGGGCTCTGTGGACGCTGGCACAGTTCGGGAAACGTTTCACCTTGAGGCCGTATTTTTCTATATGGAGCGGCGTACCAATATTGTCAGTACGAAAAACTACTTTCTGGCCGTGCTCATCTTTGTCGGCCATAAATGCGCGTAGCTCAGCAACATCAGGTCCAACCATAAGGGTGCCCATGCCTTTATCACTGTGCAGTGTATCGGTGCCGGCAGTTATCCCGGCTTCTGCAAACTGTGCTGCTTTTACGGCACCTGCCGCGGCCATACCAGCATGAAGGGGCTTAGCCATGGTGCCAAACTGGCTCATGAACCCTCCCGCCATACTTGTGGCAAGTGAGATGGCATGGGCTGTTTGTTCAGCACTGAGTTTTAATAGGCGTGCGCATCCTGCTGCGCTACCAACAGTGCCTACTGTCGCCGTTGCATGCCACCCGCGATTGCGGTGAAAAGGGTTTACCCCTTGACCAACTAGACCAATGATTTGCAAGCCAACGATATAGGCGTCAAGAAGGGCACTTCCCTTGACACGCCGTTCATCTGCAATGGCAAGGAGGGCCGGCACAAGCACAGCGGAGGCATGGGCTTTTGCCGGATCAAAATTATCATCAAAGTCAAGAGCATGAGCTGCTGTGCCATTCACAAGGGCTGCCATCGGTGCGGACAGGCCCTGACTATGCCCAACAGCATGACATGAGCCAGCCCCCCATTTGTGAGCAAGGGCAAACACTTTTTTTGTGACGCCTTCTTTGGCGCCAGGTATCATACAAGCAAGTGTGTCAATAAAAGCTGTTTGTGCACGTGTGCGGGCAATATTTGACCATTGAGGCGGTGTATTTGTGGCCCAAAGAGCAAAAGCGTGCAGGGGGTTGTTACTATCCAATGTCATAGACTTGCTCAGCTCATTGTCTTGTTAATTGACTTGAGTTTCTCGGCAATCTCAGCAACTGTACCTATAAACTAAAATCGCCATAGTAGAAAGTGTGCGCCTGCAATGTGGGTGCTGAAGCCAGTCAATTCAAGGGCCTGTAGGAATATGGGAGAAATAGTTCATCATAGTGACTTTGTCTGTGTCGAGGAGGGTTCCCCGAGTGCACTGGTACGGTTTCTTGGGTGTTGGACAATAGATAATGCACAGCGCATTGATGAAGATATTGCAGCTACACTTAGGGTTTTAGGTAAAGGTGCTGTTCTGGACTGCACGGGAATAACCGGGCTTGATACAACAGGGGCGGTATTGATCCGTAGATTTGCCTCAAAGATTGAAGATGCTGGCGCTGCGGTGCTTACGGGCGTTTCCGCAGACTATAAACACTTGCTTGATGTGATAAGTTGTTGCCCGCCGCCTGCTGCGACAGAACCGGAGAGTTTACCATGGTATGTTGCGCCTCTTTATAAAACCGGGGAAGGGTTCTGGCGAGCAGTACGGGGCCTTGGACGGTTGCTGGCTTTTCTTGGTCTCGTGCTAACGCGGCTCTTTGGCACATTGCTGGCACCAGGGCGCATTCGATTGGTGCCGGTTATTCACCAAATTGAAATGGTCGGCCTGAATGCGATGGGAATTGTTGGGCTGATTTCTTTTCTGATTGGCGCAGTGATGGTTAATCAAGGTGCTATCCAGCTTTCCAAGTTTGGGGCAGATGTTTTTGTTATTGATATGCTTGGTATTATACACCTGAGGGAAATGGGTGTTCTTTTAACCGCGATTATTATTGCAGGTCGTTCAGGCAGTGCCTTTACGGCGCAAATTGGTTCTATGAAGCTTCACGAAGAAGTAGATGCCATGAAAACGATTGGTATGAACCCTATTGATGTGCTCGTTTTACCGCGTTTGATGGCGCTTCTGATTAGCTTACCACTTCTAACATTTTTTGCAGATATTGTTGGAATTGCGGGGGGTGCTGTAATGGCTTGGGCGTATCTTGATATAACACCCGCTAACTTCATTGTATATTTTAGGGATGTAATCTCTTTTGATCATTATGCTGTCGGAATCATAAAAGCACCATTTTTTGCAACTGTAATAGCCTCATGTGGGTGTTATCAGGGCCTAAAAGTTCAAGGAAGTGCCGAATCTCTCGGGGACCGGACAACACGAAGTGTAGTACAGTCAATTTTTCTGGTTATTGTGTTTGATGCACTTTTTGCCATGTTCTTCACAGCAGTCGATATTTAACGGGGTATCATGGACGGACATCACCCAAAAGATATTATCATTGAAATACAAGGCCTTGTGAACCGGTTTGGTAACAATGTGGTGCATGAGGGCCTTAACCTGGAAATGCGACGAGGGGAAATTCTTGGTGTTGTGGGGGGGTCAGGTTCTGGAAAATCTGTTCTTTTAAGATCCATTGTTGGGCTGAATAAACCGCAACAAGGCAGTATTACAATCAACGGAAAAGACCAATCCACTCTGGACGGTGATGCAGCTCAGCGTGCGCGCCGTGAATGGGGGGTTTTGTT
>Ga0316208_1000746_pt1 | contig 36321 bp, 35 predicted proteins | sample 3monopyrite_MG_FD_204944 | JGI IMG/M metagenome (GOLD analysis project Ga0316208, IMG submission 204944) | Microbial mat bacterial communities from mineral coupon in-situ incubated in ocean water Damariscotta River, Maine, United States -... | ecosystem: Environmental > Aquatic > Marine >...
ATAGTGGTCTTTTACCGCAGAATATAGGATATAGCACCAACACATGAGTCTAAGAAACAAAAAAGGCCATCAGCTAACTGACGACCTTTTGATCTGGTGGGCGATGAGGGATTCGAACCCCCGACCCCCTCGGTGTAAACGAGGTGCTCTGAACCAACTGAGCTAATCGCCCGAATTCGGGGCTGCAAATGTAAATAAGGTTTTGAATTGAACAAACACAAAATTGACCGAGATTCAATTCATGAATAGTTGAGGCTAAAATAATTGAGGCTTAGCAAGACTTTCGCCTCACATCTTTACCAAAATAATACCCATCATCACCAACACCACTCCTATCAAACGGAGTCTGCTGAAATGTTCTTTCAGAATGACATAGCCAGCTATTGCCCCAAAAACCACGGATGCTTCGCGTACTGCTACTATCCGACTGATGGGTGCAATTTGCATTACAAATAAAATAATGAGGTAGCTACTAGTAGCAATCACACTTATAAGCATAACTGGAAACAGCAACGTTTTCAGCGTTGTCTTCAGTTCATTTCGTCTTTGCGTAAGCACGTAGGGAAAAAACAGCATCGCTGAAACAATCTGCGATGCCGCCATCACCGGAATTGGATGAATGTCGGCCACCAGCAGTTTGTCCATAATGGTATAACACATAATGAGCGCGCCACACACCAAGGCAAGAAAAATGCCCTTGGGCGATGTTGCCTTACGATTTCTTCGATAAGAGAGGATGGCAATTCCAGAAATCACTATATATACTCCGAATCCAGAAATGGAACTTAAATGCTCATGTAATATCACCATAGAAAGCATAACGGCTCCTGCAATTCCACTACCACGAACGATTGGATAAAGTGTGCTTATGTCGCCATTCTTATATGCAAATGTGAGAACAAAACCGTAAATGGCATGGAAAACTCCTGCGGCAAGAAGCAGAACAACGAGATCTGTATTTAGCTCAATCCCCTTTATGTAAGGAATGGCAACAATTCCGGTAACAACAGAACTGAATAGAAATGAAAGGTAGATGACACTGTAATTACCCGCGTGCTTCTTAGCTACAAAGTTCCATGAGGCATGAAGCAATGCGCTCAGAATAACCAATAGAAAGGTCAGCGTTGACACGTTTTGCTAAGTACGACATTAATTACCTTAGCAACTTAAATTATCACACAATGAAAGGTCCTGTCTCACAGTTTGCTGAAGAGCATTTTAGACATTTTAATTCCGCAGCTTTAATTGATGCAGCCAAAGGCTATGAAACACATTTGGCCGAAGGTGGAAAAATGATGATTACCCTTGCTGGCGCGATGAGTACTGCTGAGTTGGGTCGTTCGTTGGCTGAAATCATTCGTCAGGGAAAGGTTGATATCATTTCATGTACAGGCGCCAATTTAGAGGAGGACTTGATGAACCTTGTAGCTCACAGTCATTACAAACGTGTCCCTCATTACAGAGACCTTTCTCCGCAAGACGAATGGGAGCTTTTAGAAAACGGATTTAATAGAGTTACAGATACATGCATCCCTGAAGAAGAAGCTTTTCGAAGATTACAAAAACCCATTTTCAAAGCTTGGAAAAACGCGCAAGATGCCGGCAAGCGATTTCTACCCCATGAATACATGTACGAGATTCTATTGAATGGAGAGTTAGAAGAGTTTTATCAGATTGACCCTAAGAATTCGTGGATGCTGGCCGCAGCTGAGAAAAACCTTCCTATCATTTGTCCAGGTTGGGAAGACAGCACCATGGGAAACATTTTTGCCTCCTACTGTTACAAGGGAGAATTGAATCCTTCCACGGTGAAGTCAGGAATTGAATACATGATGTATCTCTCAGATTGGTACATCAAAAATTCGAGCGGAAAAGGCGTTGGGTTCTTCCAAATAGGTGGTGGAATTGCTGGTGATTTCCCAATCTGTGTGGTTCCAATGCTTTATCAGGATCTTGAAATGACCGACATCCCATTTTGGAGCTATTTCTGCCAAATTTCGGACAGCACAACAAGCTACGGTTCTTATTCTGGAGCAGTTCCTAACGAAAAGATTACTTGGGGCAAATTGGATATCGACACACCCAAATTCATTGTTGAAAGTGATGCAACCATTGTAGCTCCGCTGATCTTTGCCTGGTTGTTAGACTGGTAATTACGATTCAATTGATTATTAACTCATGTTACGCAGCCTAAGCTGCTTTTCTGATGTCGGGTGTTAATAACCTGCGAACCTCCGGTGATGCCTGTCTCAGAGCCATCACATTGATATACCGTTTCAGCGCAAAGTGATTCTTGCCCTTTCTCATTTTCAATAACTCGAACCTGTTGTATGCCGCAAAGGATGCGATGAAGTGTTCTTTCTGAGTGGTCACTATACGGGTCGGTGCTTTGGCAAAGCTGGTATTGGATTTTATGGATTTGTGATATTCCTCTACTTTCCACCGTTTTTGATAGATTGTAGATAGTTGGTTGCTGTTCAAGTTCAGATTATTAGAGACCAGATAGAGCGCAGCGGTATCATCCCCGTTTTTGAAGACTCGGCACGTGATGACCACTAGAAAATCCAACTGTTCAAAATATACCACCCGACTACGCCCCTCCAGCCTCATTGAGTTGATACTCGTATAGCATCCGTTCTGCTTGTGCTGTAGGCTCAAAGCAACTTTTCTTTTCGATTTTAATGGTATAATGGTCAAAAATAGTTGGTCATACCTTCTGTTTCCCAACAGTACCACGGGATTGGTGGAAGTTTGATGAAACGCGTTTCATTAAACTTTTCTTTGGGGATGAAAATTCCAAAAAAGGCGATGTTGGGCCTGCGGCCATCTAGAAACGATAAGATGTGGGAAACAGAACGGAAAACAACGATACAAGTGCAATAATTGCAGTGTCCTTTTCACGGGAGAGAACTTGGGCGTATCAAGAAATAACCGATTGGTTTACTTCAGGAAATGGGTCATTGAAAGGCTCACATACCGCTATCTTTCGGTGGACAGCGGTCAAAATATCTCAACTTTGAAACGATTATTCAAATGGTATCTAATCAATCCACCTAAATTCCTGATTCGTCAACGGGAAAACGTCCACCTTTTAATAGATGGGACATACTTCAGTAACGATTTGTGCCTTGTGCTATATCGCGATAATGACATCGGATATACTCAATTGTATAGGTTCTCTGATGCTGAACGTTTTGAACAGATTGAGACCTTTGCACAAGGATCTTTGAAAAAAGTCGGGTCTGATTCTGTCGCTAAATGGCCGATATTCTTGAAAAATGGTCGGCCTCATTGTTTTTTGCGAGGTTTTTTGACCTCTTTTTTCTTGTTATTCGGTCTGTTTCAGACAATTGGACATGAGTATCCCCGGAGTCCGTTTGAGGTTGTGGGCAATAGATTCCATGATATGCTGGGAATGCATTTTTGCCATTCCCCTGTATCTGAAGGTCTCTGCTGAGAACCATCTCCTGATGCTACCGAAGGTGCGTTCCACCACCCAACGGCTTTTGCTGATCAGTCTGTTGAAACGTTTCTGGGCCTGTGTCAGCGGCCTGTTCCTGTAGGCCTTGTGCACGATACGGTTCTTCATTTTCCCATCCTTCAACAGCTTGTCATTGTCCGGCACCTTATAACCCTTGTCTGCGAACACGCCTTTTTTCCTGTGTGCCTTCTTCACCTTTTTCAGCAATGGGGCCAGCCCCTTGCTGTTCCCGTAAGAACGGGACAGGCTGTGCTCATTGGTGGTGGTGTGCGTTCCCACGATCATTCCGTTGCGGTCTACAGCATCATGCCGTACCAGGTCTGAAGCAGCAGCATCTTGAAAAGGATCAGCGGGCTGTAATACCAATTGTACTTCAAAATGTGCTATAAAGAATTTGAATTATTTTTTGCTCCGATGATTTAAAAAATTCAGGCATCCCGATAGCTATCGGGGCGGCTTTTAAAGAAATCGGGGTGAAAAAAAACGAATTATATGGGGTAGTTTTAAGTTCAATTGGTATAACGAGACCCTTCCTTCGTCAGGGAAACAAACGGAAAGTCCCGCAATCTCAAGTTGCTTCGCTGAGGCACGAAGCGGCTCACTTGTTTTGGTCACTATTGTCTCATCCTAGGAAATCACCCTGAAAAGCGAGGGGGGTTAAAATTTAGCAAGAACGCGGACTTCATTTCAACCAAAGAACTAAACGCTTACTTTGAAGTCGTTCCAACTCGAAAACGTGAGTCAAAAAACCCTCCTTGTCTGTCCGCCATTTACACAGCTGAATACGCCTTATCCAGCTACGGCATACCTGAAGGGTTTTCTGAACACGCAAAACATTGAAAGCGCCCAAATGGACTTGGGAATTGAGACCATTCTTCGGTTGTTTTCGAAAGACGGTTTAAGTGAACTGTTTGCCCAAGCTGCTCAAAACTTGGATGAAGCTTCGGAGAACGCGTTTCGGATTTACAATCTACGTGACAGCTACATCAGCACAATAGATGCCGTTATTGGCTTTCTGCAAGATGACGACCCAACGTTGAGCCATTTCATTTGCGAACGGAATTTTCTTCCAGAAGCATCCAAATTTGAGCAAATGGAGGATTTGGAATGGGCATTTGGATTGATGGGAATTCGTGACAAGGCGCGCCATTTAGCAACGCTTTATTTAGAAGACATCAGCGATTTTATTGTGGAGTTGGTTGACCCACATTTTGGCTTTAGCCGGTATGCCGAGCGATTGGGGATTTCGGCTAATTCGTTTGACGAGCTGTACGAAGAACTGTACTTAGAATCGAGCCTCATTACTGAAATGATGCTGGCCATTCTGAAAGAGAAAGTTGAAGAAGAAAAACCAACATTAGTTTGTCTTTCGGTGCCTTTTCCCGGCAATCTTTTTGCGGCTTTAAAATGCGGACAATGGTTGAAGAAAAATCATCCAACTATCACTGTTGCAATGGGTGGTGGTTTCCCGAATACTGAGTTGCGGTCATTATCTGATGCACGTGTTTTCGAATTCGTTGATTTCATTACGTTGGATGATGGCGAAGCACCTTTGAAGGAACTACTTGTTCATCTTGCTGGCAATCTTAAAAAGGAAAACCTCAAGCGCACATTCAAACTTGTGGATGGAGGGGTAAAATACTTCAACGGAAGTACTAACCCAGACATCAAACAAGAGAAAGTCGGTACGCCTGATTACACGGGTTTGCCATTGAAGAAATACCTGTCGGTGATTCAATTGACCAACCCAATGCACCGACTGTGGAGCGATGGCCGTTGGAACAAACTGACCATGGCACATGGCTGCTATTGGGGCAAATGCACCTTCTGCGATGTCTCGCTCGATTATATCAAAAATTATGAAGGTTCATCGGCTATATTAACCGTTGACCGCATGGAAGAACTGGTCGCGCAAACTGGTGAACGCGGTTTTCACTTTGTGGATGAAGCAGCTCCGCCAGCTTTGATGAAAGCCATTGCTTTAGAAATTCTGAAGCGCAAACTAGTCATGACTTGGTGGGCAAATATTCGGTTTGAAAAGAGCTTTAATTACGACCTGTGCCGATTGCTTTCTGCCTCTGGTTGCATTGCCGTTTCGGGTGGATTGGAAGTGGCTTCTGACCGTTTATTGAAGCTGATTGCCAAAGGTGTTTCTGTTGAACAGGTGGCGAAAGTGAACGACAATTTCAATCGCGCTGGAATTATGGTTCATGCCTATTTAATGTATGGTTTTCCAACGCAGACAGCCCAAGAAACCATCGATTCGCTGGAAGTAGTTCGGCAGATGTTTGAAATGAACGTGATGCAATCAGCTTTCTGGCATCGGTTTGCCATGACTGCCCACAGTCCGGTTGGGTTGAGCCCTGAGAAATTCAAGGTTAAAGCGGTGAACTCAACGATTGGCGCCTTTGCCAATAACGACCTTCAACATGAAGACCCAACGGGAGCCAACCACGACCAATTTGGTGAGGGTTTAAAGAAATCTCTTTTCAATTTCATGCATGCAATCGGGTTTGATTTGCCGTTGCAAGAATGGTTTGAAACTGAGGTACCCGAAACCTCACTGCCACCCGATTTGATTGAAGGTTTCTTGGCTCAGCTCGATGACCGAGAATTAAAACAAACAGCTAGTGTAATTTGGTTGGGCGGACCAGTTTCGTTTGATATTTCAGAGAGTGTTCTGACGATTGTCACTAAGCAAGAAACCATCCATTTAGAATGCCCAATTGCAGAAGGGCAATGGCTTTCTACGGTTCTGAATGAAATTACTCCAACGAGCGGAAAACCAACATCCTTCGGAGAGTTTGAGAAACGCTTTTCAGAAAATCATCTAGATGATTATGAAGCGTTTTGGGAATCGGAATTAATGGAATCGCTACGAGAAATCGGCTTACTTACTTTATAACTATGAAGAAATCAATTGCAATTATTGGTGGTGGACCAGCAGCACTTTTGCTTGCAGCATTCCTCGATAACAAGAAGTTTTCGGTAACGATATACGAGAAGAATAAGTCGCTAGGAAGGAAGTTTCTTGTGGCCGGAAAGGGCGGATTCAACCTCACCCATTCTGAACCAATTTCTCAACTTATTGAACGTTATACGCCTTCTGATTTCTTGCAGAAAGCACTAGTCGATTTTGACAACGAAGCACTTCAAAAGTGGCTGAATGACATCGGCATTCCAACATTTGTTGGGAGCAGTAAACGGGTTTATCCTGATAAAGACATTAAGCCAATAGAGGTGCTGAATGCCATAACCAAAGTGCTCACAGATCAAGGAGTAAATATTCAATACGAACACAATTGGACGGGTTGGAATCCAGACAATAATCTTGTTTTTAATGGTGAAAAAGATGTCAAATCTGACTTTACGGTTTTTGCCTTAGGAGGAGGAAGTTGGAAGGTAACTGGGTCTGATGGCACATGGCTCCACCGCTTCAAAGAACAAGGCTTGGATGCCATTCCATTTCAGTCTTCAAACTGCGCCTACGAAATTAATTGGCCAGATAAGTTTATCAGCAAACACGAAGGAAATCCACTCAAAAACATTGCGATTAGCTGTGCAGATAAAAACCAAAAAGGCGAACTCGTAATTACCAAATTTGGACTAGAAGGCAATGCCATTTATGCGTTGAGTCCGCAAATTCGAGAAGAGCTAAGTGCCAATGAAAAGGCAACAGTGTTTTTAGATTTAAAACCAATGTTGACGATTGACCAATTGTTTGAAAAATTCAAAAAGTCTTCTAATAAGAATACCACTGATATTTTACGAACTGCGTTAAACCTAAGCCCTGAAAAAATCGGGCTCTTGAAGGCCTACACATCCAAAGAAACATTCTTGGATTCTGAGCTATTAGTAGTAAGTATTAAAGGTCTGCCTATTGAGTTAATCGGCTCGGCACCTTTGGATGAGGCCATCTCGACAACTGGTGGTTTGAGTTTGAAAGCAGTTGATAAATCCTTCCAATTGAAAAAGCTGAAGAATAGTTATGCTATTGGCGAAATGCTCGATTGGGATGCTCCGACAGGCGGCTACCTTCTTCAGGCTTGTTTCAGTATGGGCGTGCATCTTGCCAAACACTTTAACCGTAAGCGGCAATCTAAAAGCTAATCAAATTGGCTCGTGCTTTCCTGTCTAGACCCTTTCGAGGATGAACTAATTCATTTGCTTGATGGCTTCACTCACCTCAGATACTGGCAGCTGACAAGCCTTATCCACACACACATAAATGCGCGTGTCGCTTTTTACGAGTTTGTTTTCGAGAAGTGGCAAGCCGTCTTCCTTTTCTCCACCAATCAGCATTTTATTGGGGTAGTAATGTTGCTCCATTTCAGCCCGTTTGGCTTCTGCATCTTTCCCGACAATGGCCACTTCGTAAAACGAATTAGTATGGTGCAGCATTAACTCCAACCAATTGGAATACCACCCTGGACCTTGGTCAATACTTGGTAAAACGTTGTTTAGCATCTGCTCAGAAATTTCCAAGTATTCGCTTTTATCAAGATAATGTCCGAGATAGAAAAGCCCTTTTGCAATACTTGAATTTGAGGAAGGAATGACGTTGTCTGTCAGCTCCATTTTTCTAGCAATCAGTTTGGTGTCTGTGTTAGAGTTGAAGAAGAACATACCGGATTTGGTGTCATGGAAATGTTCAACGGTGTAAGCTGCCAATTTATCCGCTTCGTCAAGCCACTTTCTATCGAACGTGGCTTGATACAAGGAGATGAACGCCTCAATAGTGAAGCAGTAATCCTCCAAAAATCCATTAATGGTAGAACGATTTTCTTTGTGATTGTGCCACAGACCGCCATCTTTCGTTGTCTGCTTTTTAAGGATGAAATCAGCGTTTTTCAGAGCGATGTTCAAATATTCCTTTTCGCCAAAAACTCGATACGCATCTGCATAGCCTTTAAGCATCAACGCATTCCAAGAAGTAAGTTGCTTGTCATCCAATCCTGGACGAATACGTTTACTTCTTTCTTTTAATAGAAGTGCGTTAACAGCTTTCACTTTTTCCTTGAGCTCTGAAACTTCCCACCCTTGCTTTTTGGCAAATTCCTCATCTCCATCTTTCCTCAAAAGAATGTAGTTGCCGTGCTCCCAAAGTCCTTTTGCGTTGATATTGTAATAATCCTTCACCCAATCAAAATCATTGCCTAAAAGCGCTTGCAGCTCATCTTTTTTCCAAACGTAGAATTTACCTTCTTCACCTTCGCTATCAGCATCTAAAGCAGAATAGAATGCGCCTTGCTTAGATGTCATTTCTCTTTCAATAAACTCAAGTGTTTCATCCACAATCTCCTTGTAAAGCGGATTCTTGGTTGCCTGATAAGCCTCAGCATAAAGCGATACCAGTTGTCCGTTATCGTAAAGCATTTTCTCAAAGTGCGGAGCTTTCCAAAGTTCATCGGTTGAATAACGTGCAAATCCGCCTCCAGCTTGGTCATAAATCCCACCGAAAGCCATCTTCTCCAGCGTTAAATCCACGTGGTTAATCATAAACTCGTCATTATTCAATGTGGCATACCGCAATAGGAACTCATAATTATTTGGCAATGGAAATTTGGGTGCACGGTTCGGGCCGCCTTCCGTATTATCCACTTGGGTTTTCCAAGTCTCCACGAAATCTGATACAGCTTCTTTGCTGAATTTTGCTTCGGCAGTGTTTCGTTGAATAAGTTCACTTTCAGAAACTCCTTTCGTGAGATTGGTAGCATATTCCAACGCCTTTTCGCGGTCGTTCTGCCAAATGCCTGCCACTTTCGCCATCACATCCATCCACTGCTCCTTTGGGAAATACGTTCCACCATAGAGCGGTCTCCCATCAGGCAACGCAAAGCAATTGAGCGGCCAGCCTCCGCGGCCAGTCATCAACTGCACGGCATTCATATATACGGCATCCACATCGGGGCGTTCTTCCCGATCTACCTTGATGCAAACGAAGTTCTCGTTCATATATGCCGCAACGGTACTATCCTCAAAACTCTCGTGCTCCATTACATGGCACCAATGGCAAGCGCTGTAGCCAATGCTCACCAAAATGGGTTTCTGCTCGGCTTTGGCTTTAGCCAGACTTTCATCATTCCAAGCCATCCAATTAACGGGATTGTGTGCGTGTTGAAGCAAGTATGGACTTGTCTCTTTTATGAGGGAATTCGTGTGTTTGTGCTCGGTCATTTCTGTTTTAGTTGAATGTTGTCCTTGGCAAGCCTGAAAAAGGAAGATGCTCAAGAAAATGATGGTAGAATTAGCAAGTTGCTTCATGTGATTTCAAAAGTAGCAAGTAAACAGCCCTAACTTTGCACGGTGCAAGACCCAATGCTCGATACGCTACAAACTCAGCTCTGCGAAGACACCGTTTTCACTGTTGTAGAAACACCTGTTGTTAGCCTCTTTCAAGATCATCAACTACAGGCTGAAAACGGGTTCTCTTATATGGAACGTGTGGTTTCTGGCGGCAGTTTTGGTTTCTTTATTCTATTCATTTGTGCGGCCATCGTTGTTTATTTACAACGAAACTCTGACGGTATCTTTTCTGCGGTTATGAAAGCAAGTTTCGACATCAACCAAGCCAGTCAGGATGCGCGGGTTGAGAACTCGCAACGAAGCAGAAACATGCTGATTATTCAAATGGTATCTGCTATTTCCATTGCACTTTTTCTGACTGCTGCATTGCCTCATATTTCTCTCAATCAATATTCCACAAGTGAATTGTTTTTCCCCATCATAGGCATGCTCAGTTTGACCGTTCTGTTCCGAAGATCCCTGTTGTGGTTTCTGGCGCAACTTTTCGATTTGAACAGTGAGTTTCGGTTTCATCGCTTCAATCTTGGTGTCTTTTTCTCTGCCGCAGGATTGGTACTTCTTCCGCTATCGTTGTTGCTTTTATACAGCCCACAAATCCCAGCCATTATCATTCTTTATGTGGGAGCGGCTGTCGGTGTTTTCTTCTATTTGAAGGGTTTGCAGCGCGGCATTTCCATTGCCATAAGTTCTAGCTCAATATCAAGCCTTCATTTGTTTTATTACTTTTGCGCGCTCGAAATACTACCGATTTTTGTGCTGCTCAGATTTGCACTCCAACAGTAGAAAACCGTTCAACGACCCATGGACAAAGTAAAAAGCATTCTTGTTTCTCAACCCAAACCAGAAGGAGATAAAAACCCCTATTTCGACCTTGCTGATAAGCATAATCTTAAAATCGATTTCCGCTCGTTCATCCATGTTGAAGGGGTGGAGGCTAAGGATTTTCGCACTCAGAAAATCAATATTTTGGACCATACGGCTATCCTGTTGACCAGTAAAAATGCCGCAGATCACTTCTTCAGAATGTGCGAAGAAACGAGAGTTACTGTTCCTGAAACGATGAAATATTTCTGTGTTTCGGAAACCATTGCCTACTATCTTCAGAAGTATGTTGTTTACAGAAAACGTAAGATTTTTTATGGCAGAAATACCTTCCGTGATTTGATTGAGGTGCTGAAAAAGCACAAAGGCGAGAAGTTTCTTTTGCCTTGTATTAACGATTTGAAGCCAACGGTTCCGGAATCGTTAAATGCCTTGGGCGTGGATTATACCAAAGCGGTTCTGTACAAAACCGTTTGTAGCGACCTTTCAGACCTAGCAGATGTGAACTACGATGTGCTTGTTTTTTACAGCCCTTCAGGCATTAAATCACTGTTCGAGAACTTCCCCGAATTCAAACAAAACAAAACGCGTATCGCAGCGTTTGGCCCCACCACAACCCACGCGGTTAAAGAAAACCAGCTAAAGCTTGATATTGGTGCGCCTGTACCGAATGCACCTTCCATGACCATGGCGCTGGATCAGTACATCAAGCTGGCGAATAAGAAAAAGTAAGCCATTCTTGTTAAAAATATTTAAGATTAAGGGGCTTTGAAATCATTGCCCCTTTTTCTTGAGGTTGTTCAGAGTTGATTCGAGAAAGTGAAAATGGATTATTTTTTTGCAGAACAAGGCGTTTTTGAGAAGCATAGCCCTAGCTATGGTTCGATAAAACAACGAGGTTATGCGAAAAAAAACATTTTTTAACACGCAAATCAAACTTTGAAAAACTTCATTCTCTAAATTTGAACCAAAATGGGCAGATACACTTTCGGGAAGAAGGAAAAACTCTGTTCAAAATTGGCAATTGATGCGCTTTTCAAGTCAGGGAAATCGTTTAAAGAATACCCTATAAGAGTGATTTATATGCCGCTTAAAGAAAGCGATGCGGCTGCCAAATTGCTCATTACCGTTCCGAAAAAAAGATTCAAAAAAGCGGTTTCAAGAAACAGCGTAAAACGGTTGATTCGCGAAACGTATCGGCTCAACAAACTAGAAATAATTGAAGATTGGCAAGCGCAAGGGAAATATTTTGCTCTTGCATTTGTTTACATTGGCAACGACATCCCCGTTTATGGTGATTTGAACGAAACTATGAAGAGGATTCTCGAAAAATTGAAGGTATTATAAGCATGAAAACATCCAACATATTTAAACGAGTAAGAGGAGTTCTGATTATCATTCCTGTGGTTTTGCTCTCGTTACTCACGAGTAGTTACGTTGATTCGTACTTCGAAATCAGCAAGAATCTCGACATTTTCATCACACTTTTTAAGGAGTTGAACCTCTATTATGTAGACGAAACGCAGCCTGGAGATCTTGTGGAAAAAGGGATTGATGGGATGCTACATTCACTTGATCCATACACCACCTATATCCCCGAAACAGACATTGAGGATTACCGCTTTATGACCACAGGTCAGTATGGTGGAATTGGTGCGTTGATTCGGAAAAAGGATAGTTTGGTGGTGGTTGCCGAGCCGTATGAAGGTTTTCCGGCTATGAAAGCTGGGTTGCTTGCAGGCGATGAGATTTTGGAGGTGAACGGAAAATCAACCAAAGGAAAATCAACAGGAGACATCAGTTCTTTTTTAAAAGGACAGCCACAAACGGAAGTAAAGGTTAAAATCAAGCGTTTTGGCGTAGATAAGCCGTTTGACGTCACGGTTGAAAGAGAAGAAATTCAAATTAAAAGTGTTCCGTATTTGGGAATGCTGAATGAGGAGGTTGGCTATTTGAATCTGTCAAGTTTTACCGACAATTGCTCTCAGGATGTAAAAGATGCTGTAGTTCAACTCAAGGCTAAAGGGATGAAAAAGCTTGTGCTTGACCTTCGTGGAAATCCTGGAGGACTCTTAAAAGAAGCAGTTGCTTTGAGTAACCTTTTTGTGCCCAAAGGAGAAATGATTGTAAGTACAAAAGGCAAGGTGAAGGAATGGAACAAGGATTACAAGGCTGCGCAGGCTCCTCTTGATAAAGATATGCCGTTAGCTGTATTAGTAAACCGTGGGTCGGCCTCAGCTTCTGAGATTGTTTCTGGTGTCATTCAGGATTTGGATAGAGGCGTAATTATCGGTCAGCGCACTTTTGGAAAGGGCCTGGTACAAACTACTCGTCCATTGAGTTACAACTCGCAATTAAAGGTTACTACCGCCAAATACTACATTCCAAGCGGAAGATGTATTCAGGCATTGGATTACTCGAACAGAAATGAGGACGGCAGTGTTGGAAAAGTACCTGATTCGCTGATAACTAGGTACGAAACAAAAGCAGGAAGACCCGTTTTTGATGGCGGAGGAATCAATCCAGATGTGGAGGTAGAACCCATTCAACTTTCTGATGTGGCATTTAACTTGGGAATGAAAATGTTGTATTTCGATTTTGCCACCGAATACCGCCATAAGCACAAAACAATTGCTGTAGTTAAGGAATTTGATATTGACGAAAATCTTTATTCTGAATTCAAATCGTGGTTGGAAACCAAAGAATTCGATTACACTACTGACAGCGAAAAAGTTTTGGAAAAGCTGAAAGAAGTGGCTGAGGAAGAGAAATATTTCAAACGAATTGAGGCCGAGTACACAACCCTCGAGTCCAAGATTCATCACAACAAAACTCATGACCTTGAAGAATTTCAAGATGAAGTGAAGGTTCTTTTAAGAGGCGAGATTATCTCACGGTACTATTATCAAAAAGGGCGCATTCAAGCCATGTTAGAAGGTGACCTTGAGGTAATGAAAGCGCTGGAAATTCTTGCCAATTCGGATGAATATAACCGCATTCTTTCTGATACAAGTTCAGATTAATTCTGTATTTCGTGGAGGCTTCTGTACAGCTTCTAGGAAACTTCTTTCCGTAAGAGGTTTTGGGAAATAAATATGGCAACATGATTTTGTTCTTGAGCCAAGAACAATTGACATAGCAAGCTACAATGCCTCGTTAGGGCAAATTATATATTTGTCATTTTAATGACGTTGGCAAAAAAAAAACATTGCTCTACATTTGACGAAGTCTTTAAACCTCAACCAGGAATTGATGAAAAAGAAACTTCTAAACCTTGCCTTTGTTATTGTAGCGAGTGTAAACGCTGTGGTGTTTTTTTCATTTACAGATGCCACCAACGGTTGTGGCAGTAGTGGAACTACTGTAAATGCGAAAATCCGTGTGCAACTTCCCAGTTCCTTGGGTAGCACCTATGAACATGGTGATGATTGCACCGATGCTGGGGGGAGCAATGGAGGTAATCCATTAGATTTCAGTTTCCACAATCTAACTTACTATAATGAGTGGTATATGACAATTCATGTGAGTTATGACGGTGGCACCAATCTTTATAATTACAAGTATGGTCAACTACCAGGATCAAATGGTATCGGCATACGTACATTTAATGTTAGTGGATGTACTGACTTAGGGTTTGCCAATTCTGGTAGTGCTGAATGTAATCTCTTTCCCGTTCAGTTTAAGACAGAAAATGTAAATGTAATTACGGTCAGAATATATACGCCATGCGGACAAATTAACAATAGCCTGCGTTCAGTGGCTACCATGACAAGAACATTTCAGGCCAATACAGGGTATTCTGGCAATACCTTCCTTATCAATACTGTTTCATCAGTTGGTCACTTAGTGACATGTAATCCATGCTAAACCTTTAAATCAAGAATCATGAAAAAGCTGTTTCCTATTATCTTAGTTTTTGCCTCGATGAGTTCGTCTTGTCAAAAAGATGTACTTGATGCTAAAAATTCTTTCTCCGAAACCACTTCGGATGGCATTACCAACTTTACTGATTTGAGCAGTTCACAGACAGTAAAGTCCGAACATCCTTTCTTTCAAGCGTTAGACTCTCAACGATATTACTTTGCCATAGAGGGCAGTAAGCCATGTTGCGGTCAGGATGGTACTGTTGCTCGGGCAGGTATAACTCCAAATTTCACGAATTCATCAGTCGGGAATGTAGGTAACATCCAAGTTGGTAGTTATACATTCCAGCCAGGATCAGATAATATGTATGGCGATTTTGGTGGCGCAAATGACTCTGAAACCGACCAATCTCTGTTGGATAATTTTGGAAAGAAGACAACCTTCAGCTTTAAAGGCACATCAGGTGGGTTAAACCCTTTTAACGGAACACTGTATTTCCCTAAACTCTTAACGATAACCAACATAAGTGATGTTCAAACCAGCTTGGTTATTTCACGTGGGCAGGGTCAAACTGTTAGTTATCTTAAGGATGGTGAAACAAAATTGCCATTGTTGGTCCAACTATACTGGTTTAAAGATGAGCACATGGATCCAGCAAACGCACATCACAGATACAACGTTGTAACGAACCTCTTTTTAGTTGATGATAACGGAAGTTTAACACTCACGAAAGACATGTTCAAAGACATGCCGGGAAAAGCTAAACTTGTTCAAATTACCTTATGGAGAGGGAATGCAGTTAAGGATAGTCAGGGCATTTACTTCATGGCAGCTACAAGCAAGGGATTCTCAGTACAACTGACGGACTGAAATGACCTACTGGATATTCGTTTTTGCAACAGCCCTGATCTCGGGGCTGTTCTTTTATACGGCTATTCGTAAAGCTGCGGTTCCAGTTACTGCTTTTGAGGTGTTCGGGGCGGTGCAGGTGGTCATGCTGTTCGGCTATGCGCTTTCCAGATTCAGCATTCTGTTGGAGGAGCGGTTGCAGAACGGATTCTGGTCGCCAATTGGTGAGTGGCTAAATCCACAGTTTCATTGGTACGGGGCGGTGTTGGGTGTGGCCGTGGTTTGGTTCTGTCTGTTGTTCATTGGTTATAGGAACAGACAGAATGTTCAGGTATTCTTTGGTGTGTTGGCGCAAACGGCCTGTATCATTTTCTTCTTTGGCAAACTGGGCTGCTTTGCAGATGGCCATGGTGGCTGCATTGGTGGACCCACGCAGCTTGCTTGGGGCGTAACCTATTCTTGGGGCGATGCGGCTTCTGCTGTTCCGCTTCATCCTGCGCAGTTGTATTCTGCTTTGGGCGTATTGCTGTTGTTTCTTCTTTTGCGCTTTAAGATTGGTGTAATGTGGTCAACGGCTGCGTTTTTCCTTTTGCATTCCCTTACAGAGTTCTGGCTGGAATTCTTAAAGCCCATGCCACGGTTATTTCTTGGTTCTTTGAGTTTGGCGCATGTAACATATTTGGCGGTTTTTGTAGTGGGTGCTGTGGGAGCGATGACAATGGTTTGGCAACGGAAGAACCTTCCGCAAATCAGTCCGAACTGAGTTGAATGCTGTCGATGGTCTAGCATCGTAACTCGCTTTAGTATTAACGAACCATTGTAAGGAAGGAGGATTTATTACCACCCCGACCTTCGGCCACCCCTCCTTCAAAAAGAGGGGAGCGTCACTTCGAGCAGAGTTCAATAATTTCGATACCGTAGAATTCGTCATATTCGTGGTTTAGTCCCCGAAAAAATCGGGGCAGGCAATAATTCGTATCAGCAACCATGTTTCCAGTATCAGATAACCAACACCGAAACATTGTTTTTTGGGGCATGGCAATGATTGCCATGGGACTTCCGCTTTCGATTTTTCTAGTAAGTGTAGGAACGTTTGTCTTAGCTGGAAACTGGCTTTTAGAAGGACAGTATGTTACGCGACTCAAGCAATTCTTTACTGACCCACTTTCGCTCATTCTGGTCTCCACATTTCTCTTTTTCTGTTTAGGAATAATCTGGACTGAAAATGTCGGTCACGGGCTCAAAGAACTTCGCATAAAATTGCCAATCCTTTTAATGCCGCTGTTGCTTTTTACAAGTAAACTGCCAGGCAAAAAAAGACAGGAAAGCATTCTTTACCTTTTTGTGCTGGCTTGCATTGTTGGAAGTGTTTTGGGTGCTGCCCGCTACTTTGAGGTGTGGGGCGGTGAACTGCTAAACAAGCGACATATTTCTCTCTTCATCTCCCACATAAGGTTTGGGTTGATGCTCACACTTTCGTTCTTCATTTTGGCTTATTTCCTCTATTCAAAATGGAGGGTTTGGTCAATACCAGAAAAAATAATTTGCCTGTTTGCTATGATCTGGATTCTTTGGTTTGTGGTGATTTTGGAGGCATTTACCGCTTACGTTGCTTTTGCAGTTGTGCTGATTTTCAGCATGTTTTGGTTTTTGATAAAGCAGCAAAATCACATCCTTAAAACAGGCTTTTTCTTAGCCATTATGTTCTTGGCAATTGCTAGCAGTTTCTATATAAAAAGCATTGCCGACACTCATTTTCAAGAAGTACCGTTTGATTACCGAACACAGAAAGAAAGGACGTTGAACGGACGGCTTTACGCACATCAAAAGGATGTGCTTTATCGGGAAAACGGACACCGGGTTTGGAACTATGTATGTTGGGATGAACTGCAGAACGAATGGTCCAAGTTCAGCTCAGTGAAGTTTGATACGCTTGATAAGAAAGGTCAGCCAATTAAGTTCACGGCCATCCGATACATGACATCCAAAGGTTTGCTGAAAGATTCGGTTGGTATTCATCAACTTTCGGCTTCCGACATTTCTAATATTGAACATGGGTTTACAAATTTTCTTTACACTGATAAACTCGGAGTTTCTAGAAGGATTGATCAATTGTTCTGGGCTTTTGAAGAGTATTCTTGGCAGCAGAACGCCAATAACTCATCGGCCCTGCAACGCTGGGTCTATGCACAGGTCGGCTGGTCTATTCTCAAAGAAAACGCGGTTTTAGGGGTTGGAACGGGAGATGTTTTTGACGCGTACAGGCAAGCGTATTCCCTTGATAATCGTGGAATGGAAAATCGGTTTCAGGGCATATCGCATAATCAGTTTTTGACCATTGGAATCACACTTGGGTTTGCTGGTCTCATTATCTTTCTACTTACGATAGCCTACCCTCTTTTTCAATACAAAAGAGATTATTTGTATGTCGTATTCACGCTATTGATGGTGGTTTCGTTCTTCACCGATAATACGTTTGACCGCCAATCGGGCGTAACGCTTTTCGCATTCTTCAATGCGTTTCTTATTGTAAGAAGGGAATTTGCTGAGGCAGAGGGTTAGGAAATCATTCCTTTCAATCTGTCCTTCAAATTCGGGCTTATTTTCTTTTCTGGAAGAGATCCATCATATTCTTTGCCTTGCTGCAAAACCGCTTTAATAAACCAAGAAGAACTCACTCCCCATTTTTTGCGGAAAGTCTTTTTGCCATCATTCATCTTCGCGCGCCCAGTAGATTTTGACATGAAATGATATGCTCGACTATCGCCCAAACCTTTAAAAATCCGAACGCCTTGTTGCCACAATTTCATACTTACATCTGGGTCTGAATAAAGCCCCGGGCTGAACTCTTCTCCGTAACCACCAATTGCTAACCACATGCTTCGGTGCATGAGATTTGGAGGCCACGTTGAGCCGCTCCAATCCACTTTTTGTATGGTTGACAAAGCCGCAAGCAACTCTGCTTCTTTAAATTCGGCAGGTGTTTTCCCGAAATGAAATGGAGCAAGCACACATTTATTACCTGTGTTTTCGGGTTCAATCATTGTCGAACTCAAATAGAACTTCTCGTGACCAATATTTTCAATTTCCTTTATCAGCGGTTCATCCCAATTTGGACACAAATACATATCATCATTCACATAACAGATGATGTCGTTGGTCGCAATTTCGAAGAGGGCATTCAAAGCGGTGCAAACGCCTACATTTTCCTCAGAATGAATGAATTTGATGTTTTCCTGCTTACACCAATCTGCCGAGCCATCAACACCTTCATTTACGTAAACCAAAATTTCATGTTGCTCAACAGAATTCTTCCGAATGCTATTCACACAACATTTCAGAAAATCAAGATTGTTCCAAGTAGGTATGAGAATGGAGAATTGCACTACGGTTTTTCCTTGGCCAAATAGTAAAGCTTAATGTACTTAAGAAACGTACCGTAGGCGGTTATCAGCGCGATGGTAAATCCTGCCATTCCATCCAAAAAACCAAGTTTGACCAAATACATCTTATTGAATTTCAACCACGGATTGAATAGCAGTTTCACTAGGTTTGCCTTCTTATCGTTCTCAAAAAGTTCTTTTGCTCCCAATGTTGAGTAAACATCCGCCCGTTTAACATGGTCACTAATTGAGTGATAACTGTAGTGCAGTAAATCGCCTTTCAGCTTCTTAACTGAACTTGGCTCAACCGTGAGCGTTTCATGAACTTCGCCTTGCCAATCGCTTTTTGTTCGATTAAACATTTTCAGCTTCGTGTCTGGATACCAGCCAGAATGGCGAATCCATTTTCCGCAGTAATTTGTCAGTCGATGATAGGCGAAATTCTCGTGATTTCCATTGGATTTAGCTGCCAAAATTGATTTCTGAAGTTCTTCAGAAAGGGCTTCATCCGCATCAATAGAGAGAATCCAGTCGTTCGATGCCAATCCGTTCCCGAAGTTTTTCTGTTTGCTGTAGCCTTTCCAATTACGTTGATGGAATTGTACGTTCATGCCTTTGCAAATGCTTGGTGTGGCATCGGTTGAGAAGCTATCGACAACTACAATTTCGTCCGCCACATTTTGCAGCGAAGCAATACATCGCTTGATATTGCGTGCTTCGTTATAGGTGATAATGACGGCTGAAAGTTTTCTCATTGCTCAGGATTCCCTAGAAATCATTTTGGGAAATGTCGGTAGATTTCACGTCTATGAAGACATCTTACCATGGTGACTGTATCCTGTTCAAACACCAATCCGAGACGGTACTCCCCGATTCGTATCCGGTAACAGTTTTTTTCTCCTTTGAGCGATTTTAAATTAGTGACCTGAGAAAAATCTTCTGCCAGTAAAAGTTGTTCAACGCAGGCCGCAATTCTTTGCTTCATTTTGCGGTCGTTCAACTTTTTAACATCCTTTTCAAAAGACCTGTCAACAAGAACCTTCACTTTTTCAGGTCTTGAAGAAATGTGTCCGTGTCAATGTGTTTTCCGGTTCTTCCCATCCTGATTGCGTTTGATAATGCCTTATCCTCAACCTCGTCATTTGAAAGAAGCGAAACCTCTATTCCAAGCTTCTTGGCCAGTTTTACCAAAAGGTCAAGGTCAGATTTGGAAGAACTTTTAAAGATGGCTGTTTTCATCGTGGTAATTTTATCCGAAGATACAGAAATAGAACTCGTCAACCTTGGAGCTTTGCGGCTCTTCTCGCTTTCAGCCACGCTATATTTCCTTTGGTGAATTCTTCAATCGAAACAACATCGCCATTGGCAATATCCTTCATCGACTCATCAACCCTTGATTCCATCTCTGCCTGAACCAATAATTCTTCCACCCTTACGAGGGTTTTCTCTTCACCGATCCTCATCAGCTTATCGATCAATTCCAGTTTTTTTGTGGCGATGCTCATAACACAAATTTAGGGTTCAAAATTCAACTTCACATTTTCATTGCTCCTCCGATGGAGACCATGTTCTGCGTTGCTCTGGAAAGTTCCTTTCCGTCAGCATTTTTCAACACTCCCGTTAAATGGATGGCCCTTCTGCCTTTTCTGACCACTTGCGCTGTAGCCCTTACTTTTTCTCCCGCTTTGGCCGTTCGAAGATAGTCCGAAGTCATGTTCAGGGATACAAAATGCGTGTCGTTGCCCATGGCGGCCGTGGTCATTCCTATCACCTCATCCAAAATGGCTGAATGAATTCCGCCATGAAGCGTTCCCACAGGATTGCACATTTCGGGTCTAACAATTACTTCTATGGTTATGGAATCTTCCTCCACGGCAATCATTTCGAATTGCAACCATTCGCTAAAACCAGGTGGAGTTGAGGCTACCTCTTTTCCTATTTGCGATTTAAAGTGTTCTCTTATCGGATTTTCTGCCATTCTAAATGATAACGATTGTTAATGCAACATGCGTAAAAACAACTAATGATATAGGATTATTATCTTTGACACCCTTCGCTAAGCGGAGCAAGTTACAAAGGGAAACTCAACATGTTCAACAGTAAATCATCAAGCGAAAGCACTAAAGGCAATTCTGGATCTGGAATGCCAAATCATATAAATAGTGATACGGTAATCGAAGGAAGCATCAAGGCGAAAGGAAATCTTCGTATTGATGGTAAGTTGACAGGCACGTTGGAGTGTCAAGGTCGCGTTGTGATTGGTGCTAGTGGTTCTGTTGAAGGTGAAATTCGTTGCGAGAATGCCGAAATTGAAGGTAGCATTAAGGCCAACGTGGTTGTTTCTGAACTTCTTTCGTTAAAAACCACTGCAAAGGTTCAGGGCGATATTGTAACCAAGAAATTGGCAATAGAACCAGGAGCTTCATTCAGCGGCTCATGTAGCATGGGTGGTGTAGTTAAAGACATTTCTAATGCCGGACAGCAAAGACAAGAAGAGCAGCGGCAAGAAAAAACAGCCTAACGCTTTTATCAAGTATTCTTCTATGGCCACGCAAATGGCCCTCATTATTGTGGCAGGAGCTCTAGGAGGAATCCAACTCGACAAATATTTGGAGACTCAAACACCTTGGTTTACAGGTGGTTTGACTATTCTAAGTGTTATTTTAGCTATGTATTTTGCAGTTAAAGACCTTTTGAAACCATGAAAATTCTACTTATTTCTCTTGCCCTTTTTTGCTCTTCGTTTTCTGAAAAAGCACTTTTCGATGAGACTAAACCAATTGAATTCAATGGTTATGTGAAGATAGACTCAAGACCATGCGAAGGTGCAACCATTACAATTTGCCGCCTTTCTGCGGAAGATTGCGTGACCACTATTTATGAACTGGTTACTGGAAAAGCTGGCAAGTTTGATTTTCTGTTGGAGCCAAACGCCCACTATAAATTGGAGGTAAAGAAAAATGGGTTTGTTGATCGGTTTGTCTTGTTCAATACTACTATGCCTGGTGATAGAACTGGTGTTTTGAAACCTTTTCCTTTTGAAGTGCAACTTTCGCATTATGCTGATGTCAAAGAAGTCCCTGTACAAATCGCTTCTGTTTATTTTGATTCGGTCAAAAACAGACTCGATTACCGGATTGGTCCCGCTAAATGAAGTATTCTGTAAAAGCACTTGTAGTTTACCTCATTGCCATGTTTGTTTTGGCAGTAATTAACGAAACTTCAAGCATTGAGTTAAACACAATTCATCTATCGCTTTGCGGCTTGTTTATGTATGGCACAAGCGTAGCTGTTCATCATTTTACTGTGAAAGCATCGCGTGAAAAGCCAACACTTTTTCCAACATATTTCATGGCAATCACCGGACTTAAAATGATGGTTTACATAATTGCATTAGCCGTTGATGTCTTCGTTTTTAAAGATTCGGCCACGCCAGTCGTCATCATGTTTCTGACACTTTACGTGGTTTACACCGTTTTGGAAGTGACATCTGCACTTTCGTTTCTAAAGAGGAAAGACTGATAATGATTGTTTGCGAGACGCTTCCTACGTCAGCGAAACAACTAGCCGATTGAGTAGATGCCGCTTGTTTCCCTGAGGAACGAAGGGTCTCACATTTATAAGGGAAAAGACCACAAAAACTAACGTCTCTTTTTAGAAAAGTGCTCTTTTTTCAGGTCGTTTAACGATTCGAAAAAATCGACCAAAAGACCTTGCAATTTTCGGTTAAGTTTTGTCTATATTTGCGCCCTGAAAATCGAGCGGTACAAAACCTCTTTTTTGGTGATGCAAAAACACAGTATTTACAAGGCTTTTAAGCCACTTTTCTTTCTTCTTTCCATTGCCTTTTTAACATCAGGGAGCATATTGGCTTCGGAAAATTCTGATTCTCAGAAGCCAGAAGCGACTGAGGAACATACGGTAAATGATGCTTCTCTATCAGATGAAACGCATGAAGCTGCGGATTCTCATGGAGATTCTGAAGCTTTCAATGCTGGCGAGATGATTATGCATCACGTAACTGATGCGCATGATATTCACTTGATGGATATTGGTGGACACCCAATCAGCATTCCATTACCAATCATTCTTTTCAGTACCGATGACGGCCTCAGTGTTTTTATGTCTTCAGCCTTTCGCCACGGGCTTGCGGCCAAAAACAGATACATCCTTAACCACGGCCACATCTATCGCCTTGGTGAAAACAACCCTTATGCTGAATCTGTAGAGGTAAACACGGAAGAAGCCCTAAGCATGGGGTACTCTGAAGAAAACCTTGGAGGTGTTTTTTCAGGAGAAGCTGGCGCATTCTTCGATCTTTCTATCACAAAAACAACATTCGGAATTCTACTAACGGTATTCATCATGTTCTTCGTGTTCATGAGCATTGCCAACGCTTATAAAAGAAATCCGAACGAAGCTCCTAAAGGAATGCAGTCGTTTATGGAACCAATCATTCTTTTCGTTAGAGATGAAATTGCAAAGCCGTCTGTTGGCCCGCGTTACGAGAAGTTTCTTCCTTACCTATTGACAATCTTCTTCTTTATCTGGACAGCCAACATGCTTGGTCTTATTCCTTTTATTGGAGGATTTAACGTAACAGGAAACATTGCAGTAACATTGGTTTTGGCCTTGTTCACATTCGTTATTACCAACGTAAGCGGAAACAAATATTATTGGAAGCACATTTTCGCTCCAGACATTCCTGTTCCACTTTACATCTTGATGATTCCTATCGAGATTATGGGTGTGTTTATTAAGCCGATTGTGCTTTGCGCTCGACTTTTCGCGAACATCACTGCAGGTCACATTATCATTCTCGCTTTCATGAGTTTGATATTCATTTTCGCTAATCAATACGGAACAGGCGCAGGTTTTGGCGTTTCAATCGTGAGTTTGGCTTTTGCCATCTTCATGAACATTATGGAAATTCTTGTTGCGTTCCTACAAGCTTATGTATTCACGCTTTTATCAGCCCTTTACTTCGGTGCAGCGGTTGAAGAGCATCATTAATTAGTAATCAATTAATCCTTAATATATCCAACAATGGAAATTCTAACAATTCTTTTAGACCTGGCTAACGCTTACATGGGTGCAGGAATCGGAGCTGGTGTAGCTGCAATTGGTGCAGGTATCGGTATCGGTAAAATCGGTGGTTCTGCTCTTGAGTCTATGGCTCGTCAGCCAGAAGCTATTGGTGACATTCGTGCAAACATGATTGTTGCTGCGGCTCTTGTTGAAGGTGCTGCCTTCTTCGGAATCATTGTTTGTCTTTTGATTGCTCTTAAGTAATTAGATTAGGACAAACCAAGGGTTTGAAACCCCGGAGCTGACGGTTGGTCAGCTCTGTTGGGGTTTCTCATTAGAGATTGAAAGGATAGATTAAAAAGATTATAAAATGGGATTAGTAACACCTGGATTAGGACTCATCTTTTGGATGACCATCGCCTTTTTGGTAGTATGGATTGGTCTTGGAAAATTTGCTTGGCCTTCAATTCTTGAAACAATCAAGGAACGTGAAGAGAGCATTAAAAATGCGTTGGCCTCTGCCGATAATGCAAGAGCCGAAATGGCAAAGCTTCAGTCAGAAAACGAAGCCATTTTGAAGCAAGCACGCCAAGAGCGCGATACCATTCTTAAAGAAGGTAAAGAGATTAAGGAGAAGATGATTGCTGACGCGAAAGGTCAGGCACAGGAAGAGGCTGATAAAATTGTTACTTCTGCTCGTGAGAATATCAAAACAGAGAAATTGGCTGCAATGGCCGAAATCAAGGTTCATGTTGCTTCACTTTCTGTTGATATTGCAGAGAAGATTTTGAAAAGTGAGTTGGGAGATGCTGCAAAGCAAAAGCAACTTGTTGATTCACTTTTAGAAGACATCAAGCTGAACTGATATGGCTCAGATTAAAGTTGCAACTCGATACGCGAAATCCCTTCTTGGCCTTGTAGCCGAAAAAGGGAATTTAGAAGAGGCTTTCAAGGATATGACTTTGATTCAAAAGACTTGTTCTGAGAATCGCGATCTTGTTGTTCTACTCAAAAGCCCTGTGGTAAACACGGAGAAGAAGACGAGTATTCTGACAGCTATTTTTGAGAAGAACGTGAGTGAAGTCACCATGCTTTTCATTAACCTCATTACCAAAAACAGAAGAGAAAGCGCATTGCCTGAAATTGCTGATGCATTCATCGCGCAATACAAAGCAATGAAAGGAATTACAACGGCACTTGTGACTTCTGCAACTGTGCTTGCTGACGATGCGAAGAAGAAAATCGCTGACTTGGTTCAGAAAGAAGTTGGCGGAACGGTTGAACTCGAAATGGAGATTAACCCAGAGCTTATTGGAGGATTCATTCTCCGCATTGGCGACAAACAATTGGACACTTCAATCTTGAACAAGATTGGTGATTTACGCCAAGAATTTATGAACAAATCATTTGCTAAAGGAATATAATTAAGCGTCCGCCTCAGGCGGGACGAACAAACACTACTAAAATGGCAGACATCAAACCAGCAGAGATCTCAGGTATTTTAAGAGAACAACTCTCAGGCTACAAAAGCGAAACTGAACTGGAAGAAGTAGGTACCGTACTCCAAGTGGGTGATGGTATTGCTCGTATTTACGGCCTTTCAAACGTTCAAGCTGGTGAGCTTATCGAATTTGACGGAGGTACACGTGGTATCATCCTAAACTTAGAAGAGGACAACGTTGGCGCTGTACTCCTTGGATCTTCAACGGGTATTGCTGAAGGTTCTACTGCAAAACGTACTGGGCAGATTGCTTCTATTAAAGTAGGAGAAGGTCTTTTAGGACGTGTTGTAAACACGCTTGGAGAGCCAATTGATGGTAAAGGACCTATCGCTGGTGAACTTTATGAGATGCCTTTGGAGCGTAAAGCACCAGGCGTTATTTTCCGTCAGCCAGTAACTGAGCCACTTCAAACAGGTATCAAAGCGATTGACGCGATGATTCCAATTGGTAGAGGCCAGCGTGAGCTTATCATTGGTGACCGTCAGACAGGTAAGACCGCTGTGACGATTGACACCATCATCAACCAGAAAGAATTTTACGATGCAGGCGAGCCTGTATTCTGTATCTATGTTGCCATTGGCCAAAAAGGTTCAACCGTAGCTGGTATTGTTAAGACGTTGGAAGACGCTGGCGCAATGGCTTACACAGTTGTTGTTGTTGCAACGGCTTCTGATCCTGCACCACTTCAGTTCTACGCTCCATTCTCTGGTGCTGCAATTGGAGAATACTTCCGAGATACGGGTCGTCCAGCATTGATTATTTATGACGATTTATCGAAACAAGCAGTTGCTTACCGTGAGGTTTCTCTTCTTTTGAGAAGACCTCCAGGTCGTGAGGCTTACCCAGGAGACGTTTTCTACTTACACTCAAGATTGCTTGAACGTGCTGCGAAAGTGATTAACGATGATAATGTAGCTAAGGACATGAACGACCTTCCTCCATCATTGAAAGACAAAGTAAAAGGTGGCGGTTCTTTAACGGCACTTCCAATTATCGAAACACAAGCGGGTGACGTTTCTGCATACATTCCAACCAACGTAATTTCGATCACGGATGGTCAGATTTTCTTGGAGTCGAACTTGTTCAACTCTGGTGTTCGTCCAGCGATTAACGTAGGGATCTCGGTATCTCGTGTTGGTGGTTCGGCTCAGATTAAGTCGATGAAGAAAGTTGCAGGTACACTTAAGCTTGACCAAGCACAGTACCGCGAGCTTGAAGCATTTGCCAAGTTCGGTTCTGACCTTGATGCGGCTACCATGAACGTACTTGAAAAAGGAAAGCGTAACGTGGAAATCTTGAAGCAAGGACAGTATGCTCCTGTTTCTGTAGAGAAGCAAGTTGCTATCATTTACCTTGGTTCAAAAGGTCTATTGAGAAACGTTCCTGTTGAGAAAGTACGTGAGTTTGAGACTGAATTCTTAGACTACATGGATGCTAAGCACAGAGATGTTCTTGATGGTTTGAAAGCAGGTAAACTGACTGACGAAATCACTGATATATTGGAAAAAGTTGCAGCTGATCTAGCAGGTAAATACTGAGACATTTTATCGCCACAGAAACACAGATGAACACAGAATCGGCACAGAAGTATTTTTTTTCTTCTAGCGTTAAAATGCCTGTTCCTCAAGGGTTAATGACTAAATCGGCAGACGTCAACTTATCATCTAATTCTCTTATCAACTAATCAACTGACCCAATGGCCGGATTAAAAGAAGTACGCGAGCGAATTACCTCCATCGGTTCTACCATGCAGATTACATCTGCCATGAAGATGGTTTCGGCTGCCAAACTTAAAAGAGCGCAAGATGCAATCACGCGTATGCGTCCGTATGCCAGCAAGCTATCAGAGATTCTTGCCAATCTGAGCGCAAGTCTGGATTCTTCTGAAGGTGGAGATTTTTCTACTGAGCGTCCTATTGAGAAAGTGCTGATCGTGGCTATTTCTTCAAATCGCGGTCTTTGTGGTGGTTTCAATTCGAACGTAAACAAGCAGGTTTTATCACTTGCAAGTGGCGTTTATGCCGGGAAGCAGATTGATATTCTTTCAATTGGAAAGAAATCAGCAGAATTTTTGGCGAGACGGGAGTTTAACGTAATTGAGCGCAACGATAGCGTTTACGATAACTTGACTTTCGATACAATTGCCCCAATTGCTGAAAAGATTATGGAGGCTTTTGTAGAAGAAAAGTACGACCGTGTAGATGTGATTTACAACCAATTTAAGAATGCAGCGACTCAATTGTGTATTGCAGAGCAATTCTTGCCTGTTGCACAACCAGAAGCAACGGAAAAGACTACGTCAACTGATTATATTTTTGAGCCTGCTAAAGAAGAGATTGTTCTCGACTTGGTTCCACGCTCATTAAAAACTCAGCTTTACAAGGCAACGCTTGATAGTCATGCTTCTGAGCACGGTGCGCGTATGACAGCAATGCACAAAGCAACAGACAACGCTTCTGACCTATTGAAAGAGCTTAAACTTTCTTACAACAAGGCAAGACAAGCGGCTATTACCAACGAAATTCTCGAGATTGTTGGTGGTGCAGCAGCGCTGGAAGAGGGATAGTATAATCAACCAAGAATACCAACGAACGCCTGTCAGACGAAGTCTGATGGGCGTTTTTTGTTTGGAGCAGGCTGAGCGCAGTCAAAGCCTACAACGCAGGTGCTTACCCTAATTCCAAGTTCAAAAAGCCAAGTACAGCGCGATTGCCTACGCTATAGCGCGCTTGCGGCTCTTGTCCCGACTGTAACAGTATTTGTCCGCTCTGTTGCCTGCTATGTCCAAGCGCTAGCGGTCTATGTCCGAGCTGTATCGTTCAATGTCCGGTCTATAGCTGGCAATGGAAGACACGGACAGACACAATGAATAGCCATACAGAAGCCTTGAAACCCCGGACAGATCATTCAATCCTATAAAGTGTCGAGAGAAAGAAACATCCAATATCTTAGCCTTCATGAACAAGCTTCTTCCTTTTCTCCATTTCTTTCCAAGCTCAGCAACTCCCGATGGCGCGCGTTCAGCTTTTGCGCAACGTGGGCCCGTTCATCGAAATGATGCGCTTCGAGGGTTTGCCGCTAAGAGCTAAGACCCAGCCCCTTTGTTTCGTACGTTTGAATCATGAATGCGCTTCTCGAAAATAAAGTTGACGACATCAGATTCATCTGTGAGAAAAACGGTGTAAAAGCACTGTTTTTATTCGGTTCTGCATTGGAGCAGAACATGCCAGAACAGAGCGATGTGGATTTTGCCGTTGTTTTTAAAGAGGAGTTGACACCATTGGAGCGCGGAGATGCTTTTTTTGAGGTTCTCGGTTCATTGGAAAAGCTGTTGAACAGACGTATCGACCTTATCTCTTACAGCGTTATCAAAAACCCCATTTTCAAGCAGGAGGTGGACAATACCAAAATTCCGCTCTATGCTGCCGCATAAACGGATTCCGAAACTGCTGATGGACATCGAATCCATCATTGACGGAACTGGAGAAGATCCTTCAGCACCATAGCAAGGATTTCAACGACTTCAGTACCAGCTTCATTTCTGTGAGGGCCGTGGAGCGCGACCAGATGATAATTGGTGAGGCCGTCTCGCAGATAAAGAAACTCGACAAGGACCTTCCCATTTCAAGTGCCGACCAGATAATAGGACTGCGGAACCTGATTGTACACGCCTACGATTCCATTGACCCTGCCGCTCTTTGGAGAATTCTCATCAAGGATCTGCCTATTCTCAAAGCAGAGATACGGTCATTGAAGAGATGACCCGGGAACAACCAGGCACGATCAGTTTTCCGCTTACGGCAGAGAGATCGCTTCGCTAAATTGCAACTGATTTTTACCACTCACCCTATGCATCTCAGACCTTCAAGGTTTCGGAAACCTTGAAGGTCTTCGTCCACGCCACTATCTTAGCCGCATGAAACAGCTGCTACCCCTACTTCTGCTCTTCTCCATTTCTGCCCAAGGCCAAAGCCTCCTCCATTGCGGAGCAGACGAAATGCGCATCCGAACCCTTCAAGCAAACCCCAAGATCGCGCAAGCAGTGATTGAACGCGATGCAGACTTGGAAGCATTCACAAGGGAATTTGAAAACTCTCCAAATAGAGGCGGAAGCATTTACACCATTCCGGTTGTGTTTCATGTCATACATAAGTTCGGGAGCGAAAACATCTCGCGCCAGCAGATGCTGGACGGACTGCGCATGCTGAATGAGACATTCCGAAAAACACGAGAGGATACAGCCGATATTCATCCGGATTTCAAACCAATTCATGCCGATACGGAGATTGAGTTCGCGTTAGCAACCAAAGACCCAGATGGTAATTGCCACAGCGGCATCAACCGCATTGCATCAGACCTCACCAACAGCGGAGACCATCGCGTAAAGGAACTCATCCATTGGAACCCGAGCATGTACCTGAATGTGTATGTGGTTTCCAATGCTGCTGGCCTTGCCGGTCACAGCGTTTGGCCTGCGGATGCTGACACCATTCCGGCCTGGGACGGGATAGTCATCGCGCACAGCTATGTTGGCACCATTGGAACATCAGACCTGACACGCTCCGTTGCCTTTGCGCACGAATGCGGCCACTACCTCAATTTACAGCACACTTGGGGAGGAAATAATGTGCCCAATTTCTATTACCTGCCTGTTGGTCAGCAATCCAATTGTGGGGAAGATGATCTGGTTGATGACACACCGAACACAATCGGTTGGAGCGATTGTAACCTGAATTCCGCTTCGTGCGGAAACGTTAGGGATAACGTGCAGAATGCCATGGAGTATTCCTATTGCAACATCATGTTCACCGAAGGGCAGAAAACGCGGATGCAAGCTTCTCTGAATTCTCCCATCGCCAGTAGGAACAACCTTTGGACCCCCACAAACCTGATTGCAACAGGAATAATTCCTGAGCCGACACTATGCGCGGCTGATTTTGTGGCTGACAACACGCTTATCTGCAACCCAAATGGTGGTGCGGTTACGTTTACCAATACTTCTTATCACGGTGAAATTGATTCTGTTTATTGGGAATTTCCTGGGGGAGACTCTCCTTTTTCGGTTATGGATGAGCCAAGTGTGGGTTACTACCAACCGGGCATTTATGGTGTCTCGCTCACGGTATATTCCAACGGACAATCTCAGCAGATTACCAAAGAAGATTACATCACTTTTCTACCAGATTCTTCGTGGTCCTATCCGTTTTGGGACTGGTTTGAAGGGAATTCGAACTTGACTGGAATCCCTTGGTCAGAAAATTCCTTGGACGATGACAACAAATGGGAATTCACAGAAGTGGCTTCGCACAGTCCTAGCCATTCAGTCTGGGTTGATAATTGGGAAACCAATCGGTTAACGGTAGATGAACTTTATGGCCCTTCGATGGATTTGAATTTAGCATCTCAAATGAAACTGGCTTTCAAATATGCCTTTGCAAATTCAGTAGATGCGCCCGCAGGCTCCAAACTACAGATACAAGTTTCGAAAAACTGCGAGACGAGTTGGAGTACGCGCCTGAGCTTAAACGGCAACGGTTTAGAAACGGCATCGGTTCAAACAGAACCATTCGTTCCAAATGCTTCCCAATGGAATCAAGAAGTGGTAAATGTTCCTTCTTCGTACCTAGTGGATGGATTTCGATTTCGATTTGTATTCATTTCAAACGGCCTGAATCGAATTTTCTTGGATGATATAAATGTTGATTTGACCGCTGGCATAAGTTCAATTCAGGAACCCAATCAGGCATTGAACGTTTATCCAAATCCTGCTTCTAATAATCTGACCGTAGAGTTTGAGTTGGACGATGCATTAGACGTTGAGATTTCTGTTTTGGATATTCTCGGAAAACCAGTAATCATTGTACCAGTTTCATCCTTTGGGGCGGGGCTAAACATCAAAAATTTGAGATTAGCTAAATTGCGAGTGGGTTCGTATTTTGTAAAAATCGTTACAGCAAAAGGTCAGACAATGAAAAGATTCATCATCATTTAACTCAAGAGAACAATTCTACACTGTATTTTCGCTATCAAATAATTTAGACATGAAAAAACATCTACTCTACACTCTTCTTGGATTGGCCGCGGCAATCTCTGCCACATCTGTTTTTGGTCAAGCTGCTGGTTTAGCAAATCCGGTTATTACGGAAATCATGTATAACCCACCAGAATCTGGTAACGACACCTTGGAATTTTTGGAAATCTATAACCCGAACCTATCAACTCCATACGATTTGGGAGGTGCATCGTTCACCTCCGGAATTGAGTACACTTTTCCTATAGGCTATTCGATAGCAGCCGACTCTTATGTGCTTATTTCTGGAGACTCTGTGATTTTTGAAGAGGCATACGGTCTAGAATCTTTTGAATGGACAGGAGGAACAGCACTGAACAATGATGGTGAAGGTGTTGCTCTTCGAAGCTCGAATGGTTTTTTGTTAGATACGGTTTTCTATGATGACACAAATGATTGGGCTGATGCTGACGCAACTGGTTATAGCCTTGTTTTATGCAATCCAAGTGCTGATAATTCTTTGCCAGAGAACTGGACTCTTTCAGAAAACTTGCTTGGATTTACCGTAAACTCATTAGCCATTTATGCTGATCCAAATGCTGCCTCTACATGTACAGTCACTGGAATTGCTGATGATAACCTCATCACAACACTTATTTACCCTAACCCAACTGAAGGCGAATTTGCGGTGCGATTTTCTTCTATCGAGAAATCTGGCATCTTGAATGTTTATAACAGTTTGGGACAAGTGATTTACACAGAAGCACTTACTGTAGGAACCACTTCAACCACTGTTGATTCTAACTTGGAAAGTGGCTTTTACGTGGTTAGTCTAAACGTTGGTGACAGCGTAGAACAACACCGACTAATTGTAGAATAAGGCATACGTTTTTACTGATATGGAAAGGGGCGGCTTTAGGTTGCCCCTTTTTTATGCCCAATTTTTCCTTTTTATTCCATAATCCCAGATTATGGAATAGCCTTTGTTCAAATCTTATCTTTGGACGAAAGCGTTGGCTTGCAGTGAGAAAACTCCTCTTTTTTCTTGGATTAACGGTTGCTACGGGGCTGTTTGGCTCGTATCATGGTAAGCGCGTTGCGCATCAGCTTGAGCTGCATAGCGCAGAGAAAGTCCAAGAGAATATTCTTTCGTTAGACCAAGAGATTCAGGAACAACTCCAGGAGATAAACGAGAGCGAAATTGGTCTCCAAATCCTTTGTAGTAAGTGGGAGGAAAGAAGAGTCGGATTCGTCATTTACAATCAGAATAGTGTTGCGGATTGGACAACTAACGGTATTCCATTTGACGTTGAATTTGACAGTCGTCAACCACCCAAACAGGGAATTGTTAAGCTCAAGAATGCTTGGTATCTGTGTCGATCTATTCAAGACGGGGATCAGCTTTTGGTCGCCTATGCGCTTCTCCGTACGGATTACGATTTCGAGAATCGATATATTTCAAACCGATGGAATCCGAGCATTCATGCTGACTCTCAGTTTACATTCACATTGGTCAAACCAGAATCATCTATTGAATTGACTGATGGGACAAGCTCAGTTGGTCTACGGTTTTTGCCAGAAAATGGTGGGGCAGATTTTTCTTGGAACTCAGCTATTTGGCTCTTTTTTCTCCTCCTGCTGCTTTTGACCTTATGGCAATTGGGCAATTGGATGGAGCAGTTTACCTCGCAAACCATTGCTTCAACCATCTTCATCCTGAGTGTAATCTCCATCCGTATACTAATGCTTTGGTTGGAGTTACCACGGGGTGTTTATCAATTAGAGCTATTCGGCCCTAGGCAACACGCAACATCAGTATTTATTCCTTCTCTAGGCGACCTTATTTTACACTTGGCTTTCCTCTTGCTTATCGCGCTTCATCTTGCAGAGAGAACCATCCAACTTAAAAATGTATGGCTACAGAAATTGCTAGCAATTGGAGTGCCTGTCCTGCTGCTTGGCCCTGTTCACTATCTCTTCGAAATACTGGTCGTCAACTCTTCTTTCTCACTCAATCTGAACAGCCCGTTTTCGCTTGATAGATACAGTTTCATTGGCCTGTTTGCTAGCTTTCTCATCCTTCTAAATTATCACATCATTTTCCGGTGGATTTACAGTTTGTTAGACGAAGGTCGGCAGAGCTTGAAAGAAATTCTTCCTCCGTTGCTCATTTCTATTGCCGCGTTCGTTCTCTGTCTGGGCCCAAACCTGCACGAACTGGCCGTGGGAGTTGCAGTAGGAACCATTTTGTTGTTCCTCATGCTTACCCAAAATTGGATAAAGGACAAGAGAGGCATTTATCGGCACGCTCCTAATGTGCTCGCCTTTTCGCTAGTTGCCAGCATCCTGTTCATTGGTGAGGAAGTGGTGAACGAAAAGGAGCTGCGAGCTGGTATTGCACGGAAGGTTGATCAGCAGCAGAATCCCATTACAGAGTTTCTGTTTACAGAACTTGCGGCTGAGATACGTGCTGACCGAAAACTCCGATTGAGTTTGACGGGTATTCCTGTTGATGCGGGAGCCGTGTTGCAACGGTTGCACGCCAAACTGAGCTATGACCATTGGAACCGCTACCTCTCTATCGTTGATGTTTTTAATGAGGAGGGAGGCGTGATGGTCTCAGACCGCGAGATTACTGGACCGAACTACTTTGAACTGCAGCACGAATTCGACAATTCCCGTCCAACAATTTCCAAAGGTCTGCGCTACGTTGGCAATTGGAATGTGGAAGGGGGTTATTTGGCTCGGTTGAAGATCGAGGGCAAACGGAATCAGAAAGACCTAGTGCTTTTTATACGGCTCATTCCCGAAAAAACAGATGACATTCTCGGCTTCACCGATCTTTTTCTGGCAGAAGAAATGAGCACCGCCAAGGAGTTTGAGGGTTATTCGTACGCAAGGTATCACAAAGGCGAACTGCAGGAAGAACATGGCGATTTTGCCTACAGTCTTTCTGCCCAGATGTATGAAGAATACGCAGATGAAAACACCTTCTTTACCAATGATGGTTATAGCCATCTGGTGTCACGTCCTAAAGAAGGAACGCTTGTAGTGGTAAGTCGAAAGGCAACGGGACTACTCGGCTACCTCACCACGTTTTCCTATCTATTTTTCCTTTATCTGCTTTGTTCCATACTGGCCTCATTCGTTAGCGGCCAACTTATTTCGGGTATGCGGGGTAAGAAGAGCTTCCGTAATCGAATAAACCTTGCGATGAGCACGGTTTCGTTCATATCCCTATTACTGATTGGCTTGCTCACCGTATATTATGTAGTACGAGAATATCATAGTCGAAACGAGGAAATGATCTCCGAAAAGTCGAAATCCGTTCTTATTGAATTGGAGCACAAGCTGCGCGATAGACAATCTTTTGATGAAAAAGACGAACCAATGCTTTCGGCTTTACTTGCAAAGTTTTCGAAAGTGTTTTTTACCGACATCAATCTCTATCATTTGGATGGCCGATTACTTGCCACATCCCGCCCGCGGTTGTTTGACGAAGGTCTTATGGCAGAGGTAATTCATCCAGCAGCATACACAGCAATGCGCTTCGGGCAGAAATCCAGTTTTATTCAGGAGGAAACAATCGGCAACCTGAATTACCTCACAGCTTATGTTCCGTTTAGGAACGAAAAACGCGAAGTGGTGGCCTTTATGAGCCTGCCCTATTTTGCTCGGCAATACGGTTTGCAACAGGAGATTTTTTCGCTGCTTGCTGCTTTGACCAACATCTATGTCTTTCTTATTCTAGTCTCGGTGGTGTTGGCTTTGGTCGTTTCTAATCGTATTACCGAACCGCTACGATTTATACGTGAGAGCCTTAAAAACTTGAAGCTGGATGAAGCAAACCGTGCTATTGAATGGAACAGTGAAGATGAAATCGGGGAGTTGGTTGAAGAATATAATCGAACCCTTAATGAACTGGTTCGTAGTGCCGAAATGCTAGCACGTTCTGAAAGAGAAAGTGCTTGGCGCGAAATGGCCAAACAGGTGGCTCACGAAATCAAGAATCCGCTCACGCCCATGAAACTGAGCATTCAGATGCTGCAGCGCAGCAAGAATGATGGCGCGGAAGATTTGGATGAACGTATTGACCGTACTACCAAAACGCTTATTGAGCAAATTGACACGCTTTCAAACATTGCAACTGAGTTTTCTTCTTTTGCCCAGATGCCCAAACCGAACATCGAGCAAATGAATCTGGAACAGCTACTCGAGGGTGTAGCTGAACTTAATCGCAACTCAAATGTAGAAATCACACTCGACATTCATGCCAATGAACCAAGCTTAGTAATGGCAGATAAAGAGCAGATACTTCGTGTGTTTAATAACCTTATTAAGAATGGAATTCAAGCGGTAAAAGATGGCGTAAATCCAAAAATATCGCTTGGTCTTATGCAAGACGGTAATCATTGGATTGCTTCGGTAAAAGACAATGGTTCTGGCATTTCAGAAGACCTTCGGGATAAGATATTTGTGCCAAATTTCACCACAAAATCATCGGGTATGGGTTTAGGCTTGGCGATGGTGAAGAATATAGTTGAATCGGTGAATGGAAATATTTCGTTCACTTCAGAAGTAGGGCACGGAACGACATTTTATGTTTGGCTGCCAAGAATGGAGAATAGTGTATGATTGATGTAAAGCTTAAAACTAGGAGAGAAAGGAATGTCAAATCAAAACTCGACCCGTTTCCTAATGGATGGTACGTGTTGGAGTTCTCGGAAGGTCTAAAAAAAGGAGACATCAGAGCGGTCACTTTTATGGGGCAAGAGCTGGTGATTTACAGAACAGCTTCGGGAAAAGCAGCTGTTAGTGATGCGTTCTGTCCGAGATGATTTCGATATCTGGAACAACAAGAAATATATAATGAAACCACCTTTGGCGAAAGGCGATGGACCAATTGCGCTATATCGTAAATGGGCGCGGCAGTTTTATTCAAACCCCGATTAATTAGGGTTTCCTCATATTAAGCTATCTACTTAAAAATCAGTAAAATAAAGGGCAAAAAGCATTGTTTTTACGCAAGGAATATCGTATATTTACGCAATAACCTTGCACATGGTAGATTACACT